>Ga0160419_100541_pt1 | contig 23380 bp, 24 predicted proteins | sample CelAP2metagpilot_2_FD_108196 | JGI IMG/M metagenome (GOLD analysis project Ga0160419, IMG submission 108196) | Phycosphere-associated microbial communities from Cellana algal ponds in Kailua-Kona, Hawaii, USA - Cellana AP2-4-25 metagenome pilot ... | reverse complement strand
GGCGTTACTGCGCTGCAGCTTGCAGTTGCGGCCGCCCCTCCAATGAGACGATCTCGACAAAGGCGCCCAGCATTTCCATCGCCGCCTTGACCGTGTCATAGGCGTTTTCCTTGATGATATAGCCTGCGATCTTCTGCTCGTAGGCCTTGGCGATATCCGATGGGGCATCTGAGGTCGTCAAGACAAAGATGACGGAATTTGCCAGTTCCTCGTCCTCGCGCACCTCTGCCAAAAACTCCAACCCGCCCATGCGCGGCATGTTGAGATCAAGGAGGATGATGTAAGGTTTGGCCAGCGCCTCGGAGTTGACCCCTCGCAGCAGATCAAGCGCCTCCTGCCCATCGCCAACCACCTCGACCGGGTTCACGAAACGCATCTTGTTGAGCGCGCGACGAATGGCCATGACTGCGACCTCATCGTCGTCCACGATAAGGAAGGTCACGGTTTCTTTGTCCATCATGCGGCTACTCCTTTCTTCTGGTCTTTGATATTCACCGGGTGGGGGACGGGGGCAGATGCCACCGCCTGATTGGGCAGGCGGACAGTGAAGACCGCACCGCGGGCGATGTCCGGATTGGATCTGAGCGACACACTGCCACCAAGGGAATTGGCAAGCTTCTGCACCAAGGCCAGCCCAAGGCCTGATCCCTCCACCTCGTCACGGGATTTAAGGGTCTGAAACAGAACAAAGATCTGTTCCTGATATCTGCGTGCAATACCGGGGCCATCATCGGCCACCGTGATTTCGATGAAATTCTGATATCTCTCACAGCTTACGTGGATGGTGCCGCTGTCGCGGTCATGATGTTTGGCCGCATTGCTGAGAAGGTTGATCAGAATGGTCTGCAATGGGGTGAGATAGGCACCAAATGGCCCGCAATCCTGATCAATCTTGATGGTGAAGTTATCGTTCGCGTTGAAGTGATGGCGCACGTCGTCGACAAATTCAGTCAGGCTGAAGCTGCCGAACTCTCCTTCGATCTGCCCGGCGCGGGCGTAATCAAGAAGCGCGCTGAGATGATGGGCAAGGCGATTGGTGCGGCTGCGGATCAGTGTGAGATTGCGACTGGCTTCTTCGGGCAGCTCTTCGGTGAAATCTTCGATTGTCCATTCCACCAGGTTGGAAATCGCTCGTAGTGGGGCGCGCAGGTCATGGGCAGCGACGTAGGAAAAGCGCGCCAATTCCTCGTTTGAGCGCCGCAGATCGGCGTCAATCTGGCGAGATTTTTCAACCGCGTCAAAGATTTCGCCTATTTCGTCTGTTCCGGATTTGGGCAGCGGTTTTGACAGGTCCCCGGATGCCATCTGCTGGATATGTCGGGTCAAGGTTCGCAACCGCGACATGATGCGCAGCTCGATCATGAACCATAATGGGCCGAGCGCAATGAGAAGGACCAGCCCGTTGACCAGGATTTCCGTCAATCTGATCCGCTCTGCGAGATGGGCCGTTTCTGCGGCATCTGCCCGGATCGTCAGGGTCGCATCGCGGATGCTGCGCAAATCATCCAGCAGGCTGGTCGCACCGGGTATGATACCCTGATCCGAGGGTGCGCCGACCGTGAGACCGGCAACCCGATCCTGTTGAATTTCAGCGACAGAGCGCATGCTCGCCAGGACGGGCACCGTCAGGTCCGACAGCCTTTGGGTCTTTTCTTCTATTCGGTTGAGATAGGTCCATTGTAGCAGCATCGCCGTGCATATGGCGACCAGGCAGAAGATCAGACAGACTCTGAGGCGAAATGTAAGAGACACTGGAATCTCCTTTCGCTAACAACTTTAGGGGGAAAAGTTACCGGGTGTTAACTTCTGAAATTGAAAATCGCCTCGGTGCTATTTTTTGCGGCGGCTTCATGGTTGTCGATATTTATCGGTAGTTTAACGTGTCTGTGAAGGTTCAGGTAACATCCGTTTGGGATCATCCATTCACGCGCGACACAGGCGATGAAAGGGAGCGGGAGAGGTCTATGGCTGAGCCTGACACAACCAGAGGTGATGTTCCGTCCGAGCTGGCCGAGGTCATTTACAAGATCGTCCATGATGTGCGCGGCTCTGTTCGTGCCATCGGAGAGCTGCCGACCTGGATTGATGAGGATCTCGCTGATGAAGGGGTTCGTCTGCCAGATGGTCCGCGCCATTCCTTTGAACTCTTGCGCTGGCACGCAGGCAAGCTGAACCTGATGTTGGATCAGCTGATGCAGTTTGTTCGCGCCGGTGACACGGGGCCAGATGGGGTGGAAGAAGGCAAGCAAAGCGATCCCAGGAAGTGCCTGCGCCGTGCGGTGCGGATGCTGGCCTTGCCTGATCGGGTCCGTATCCGGGCGCGGTTTGGCAGCAATGGGGCCGGTTTGGCCCCCATCGATGAAAACGTTCTGACCTCGATCCTTATGATCGCAGTTGGCAATGCGGCTTCGCATAATTCCGAGGCGATCCGGATTGCGCTTTGCGGGGGAGACAACGGGCAGGAGTGGGTTTTGCGGATTCGTGATAGCGGCGAGGGATTCCCCCCGGGAAAGCTGTTTCAGATCTTTGAACCCATGCGCAGTTACTCGCGTCATGACAGCGGCGGCTGCGGGATGGGGCTTGCGATCTTGCTACGCCTGATCGAAACCCGTGGAGGCCGGGTAACTGCACATCACCCGGCGCCGCCGCGAGCGGGGGCAGAGTTGCGGATCTCTCTACCATGTGAAGCCCAGAACCATGTGACGCCAAGACCAGCATGTGACGCCAAGACCAGACTGACCTGACGCCAGTGCAGGGCTACGCAGTGAGCGCGGTTTGCCGTGGTTCCCCCGGCGCTGGTTTGCGGTGGTTCCGACCCCGGCGCTAGGGCAAGCCGTCGACAAGGTATTGAATGGCCAAAACCCCGCGCAGGCCTGACCTGAGCGGGGATGCTACAGCCCCATGAGCGGGTGGGGTGCCTATTTGTGGCTGTCCTGCCTAGTGGCGGGTTTCGCCAAAGCTGGCGCTATAGGCCTCGACCTCGTCAAAGAAGCGCCAGATGTTCAGGCAGTGGTCTTCGATCTCATCCAGAGCCTCTGGCGAGGGCAAGACACCTTGCGCATGGCATCCTCGGATGAACGAGATCTGGCGGTACATACGGCGCAGTCTTGGTTGCAGTTCACTGATGCAGCCCTGTGCCAGACCGGAGATGACATCGCGCGCAGCCTTGTTGACCTGTTCCTCGAGTTCAGGGTCGGAAAATGTCTCAGCGATGGAGGTGAAGATCACATCATGCAGTTTCTGGGCGGTCAGGCTTTCCTTGCCGACATAGTTCACGCAACCGGCCCGCATGGAGCTGACGATGCTTTCGGTGTCTTCAAAACCGGATACCATGACCACGGGCACATCGGCGCATCCGCTCTGGTCCTTGAGCGCGGCGATGGCGTCCAAACCGCTGGCGTCGCGCAGCTGGTGATCCACCAGACAAAGATCAACGGGATGCTGTTCGAGAGCGACCTTGAAATCAGCGATGTTGTCGCATGTCACGACTTTCACGCCTGCGCTGGTCTGGGTGATCATGCGGCGCATGCGACTGCGATCAAATTCACTGTCATCAAGGACAACAATGCAAAGCTGGGGCGCGGCAGAAACTGCGCGGTTCGCAGTGGATGTGAGTACAGGTCCAGTCATCGGAAATCACCCTTTACCAGTTGACCCTAGGATGCTCACAGTCTGGGCTTAAGGAAGGATGAATTGTAACCCTTATAGTTGATTGAAGTTTACTGAAACGCCCCGTGATTGTGCCGTCATTTTACTATGTCTTTGCGATATTGAGCGGTGCGCTAGGGTGTCCCATCCTAATTATGCGAGCTTTGCGCAAGGGGGCGACCGCCGACGATCTGCTGGATCTGATCCCACTGCGTCCGGCTCAGCGCGTCTTGCCCGGCGATCAGCCAGTAGGTCGCGTGATGGGGCAGGCTGGTCTCTTCCAGCCGGATCAGGGCCCCGCTGCGCAGGTCTGCCTCTGCCAGTGGCAGCGATCCCAATACCACCCCCGCTCCGGCGCGCGCAGCGCCGAGCGCGGACAGATGGGTGTCAAATCGCAGCTGCGGTACCGGTGTGCTGCTGCCGCCTTGGCGGGCCAGCCAGTCGCTCCATCCGGGGCGCGCGCCGGAACACGCAATGCGGGGCAGATGGGCCCAGTCGCGCCCCTTTGCCTCCAGTAGTGACGGCGCCGCAAGCGGGGCGAGGGCCTCTCCATATAGCGGCAGCTTGTAGGGATGCTGCCAGTCGCCGGTGCCATAGCGGATCCGGATGACATCATCCTCTGGCGCGTCATGGGCCCCCGTCACCATTGTTTGCACAGAAATCTCGTCATGGGCGACCTCGGCCAGCTGGCCGAGCCGGGGCATCAGCCAGAGGTCAATAATCGTTTGACTGGCCGAGATAACCAACCGGCGCCGGCCAGATCCAAAAATCGCCTCGGAACTGTCGCGCATACCTTCAAGAGCAGACTGCACATGAGGCAGCCAGGCCTCTCCTTCGACGCTGAGGGTGATGGCGCGGGGGTGGCGGTGAAACAAAGCGGTGCCAAGGCGCTGCTCCAACTGGGCGATCCGCTGGCTCACGGCTGATTGGGTGATCCCGGTTTCTGCCGCCGCGGCGGTAAAGCTGCCGGTTCGGGCTGCAGCCTCAAACACCCGGATCCATTCCAGCGGGGGCAAAGTGGGACGCGGATTATGCATTAGCTGACCTTGGCCTAAGTGAGATAATTCGTAATTTGAGATTATGTATCGCGAATGTCACTTTGGTCCCAAGCGTTTTGACACTCACACCAGACATTTTATGGGAGACACCATGCCGTCTGTTACCGTTTCCGCCGAAGGCGATTTTCTGACTCTCACTTTGGGTACACATTGCCTGCGGTTTCACGCCATTTGGTTGCGTGACAATTCCAGTGATCCAGAGACGCGTGCGCCATCAAACGGGCAGCGCCTGATTGCGTTGCGCGACATTCCGGCAGACACCAAGATTGCCGAAGCTGGTCTTGAGGGGGGCGCGTTGGAAGTGCGTTTCCTGCCCGAAGACAAAACCATCAGCTACGATCTTGCCTGGCTGGAAGCCCACGCCTATGACCGCGCGCAGGACGCAGCGGCGGGCTGGCTGCCGGCAGGGGTTGAACCCTGGGACGCTGGCCTGATGGCGGCTGTCCCCACCGGTGATTTTGCGGCGTTGGAGGCCGGCGGCCCGGCACTGGATGACTGGCTGGGCGCGGTTGTACGTTATGGGTTTGCAAAGATCGTGAACGCCCCTGTCGAAGAGGGCGCGTTGTTCCGGGTGGTGGACCTGTTCGGTCATGTGCGTGAAACCAATTATGGCCGCCACTTTGAAGTCCGCACAGAGGTAAACCCAACCAATCTCGCCTTTACGGGGCTGGGCTTGCAGGCCCATACGGACAATCCCTACCGCGATCCGGTTCCGACCATTCAGGTGCTGTACTGCCTCGAGAGCTCTGCTGCGGGTGGTGAGAACATGGTGGTTGACGGCTTTGCGGCGGCGCTGCGTCTGCGAGAGGAAAACGAAGCCTATTTCAATGTACTGGCAGCCCATTGCGCCCGTTTTGAATACGCGGGCGAAGAAGGCGTCTGTCTCACGTCCCGCCGCCCGATGATTGAATTGGCCCCCGATGGAGAGCTGATCGCTGTCCGCTTCAACAATCGCTCCTGCGCGGCGATCACCGATGTGCCCTTTGACCAGATGGCGCTTTATTACGCGGCCTATCGACGCCTGGGCGAGATCATCGACGACACCGCGATGGAGGTGACCTTCCGCCTGAACCCCGGCGAAGCCTTTGTGGTCGACAACACCCGCGTGCTCCATGCCCGCAAGGGATATTCCGGCGAGGGCACACGCTGGCTTCAGGGCTGCTATGCCGACAAGGATGGCCTGCGCTCTGCCTATGATGCGCGCCGTCGTCAAAAGCTGGCGGAGGCTGCAGAATGAGTGGTCCAGATCAAGACAACGCCGCAACACATCTGCCGCCAGAGGATCTGTCGGCAGAGACGATCGTTGCCTTCATCGGTTCGATCTTCGACCGCCGGGGGGGCGAGGAATATCTCGGCGAACCGGTCACCATGGGCGAGCACATGCTGCAAGGCGCCACGATCGCCGAACAGAACGGCCAGCCAGAAGAGATCATCGTGGGGGCGCTGCTTCATGACATCGGTCATTTCACGTCGGAGTTTGGCACCTACCATCCCGATGATACCGAAGACCGTCATCACGAAGACGCAGGCGCCGCCGTGCTGGAGCGGTTCTTTCCATCCGTCATCACCGATTGCTGCCGCTACCATGTGGCCGCCAAACGCTATCTCTGCGCGACAAAGCCAGAGTATTTCAAACGGTTGTCACCGGCCTCGATTCACACCCTCGAACTGCAAGGTGGTCCGATGACCGCAGACGAGGTGACCGTGTTCGAGGCCAACCCCAATCTCAAAGAAATCATCGCCGTCCGCTATCTCGATGAGGCAGGCAAACGTGAGGGGATGGAGACGCCTGATTTCTGGCATTTTGCCCCGATGGTCCAGCGGATGGTCGATCGGCACTGCAACAAGGCCAGCTGATCTGACAGGCCGCAGTAAAGCCTAGGCAACAATACCGGCAGGGGCGGATGCGAATTGCATTCGCCCTTTTGCCTGCATAGCTTTGTCTCATGTGCAATCTTTATGCCTCTACCCGCCCACCGCAGGCCATTGTGCAGGCCGCAGATGCGATGGTTGTTGATCCGGCCATTGGCAACCTGCAGCCGCAAGAGGGGATCTATCCCGATTACACTGCCCCGATCGTACGTCACGGAGACCAGGGGCGGACTCTTGCGATGGCTCGTTGGGGGCTGCCCAAACCGGCTTTTGCGCTCAAAGGCAAGAAGGTCGACAGCGGTGTCACCAATGTGCGCAACACCGATAGTGCGCATTGGCGCCGCTGGCTGGGTGTGCCGCATCGCTGCCTGGTGCCCTGGACCCGCTTCAGTGAACCGGGGCGCACGGCCGAAGGGAAATACGAGCCGGTCTGGTTCGAGATGGCAGACCCGGATGTCGTGCCGTTCTTTGCAGGGCTGTGCATTGCCCAATGGACATCCGTGCGAAAGCTGAAAGAGGGCGCGGTGACGGCGGATCTTTTTGCCTTTCTCACCACCGAAGCCAATGCAGAGGTGGGCGCTGTCCACCCCAAGGCGATGCCGGTGATCCTGACAACAGCCGCAGATATCGAAACCTGGCTGATGGCCGACTGGGCAGAAGCCCGCCACCTGCAAAAGCCGCTCGCCGATGGCTGCCTCAGACGGTTGGCCCCCGGTTAAGGCGCCAAGGCTCAAGGCATGAAAACGCCCCCAACCCAGATCCGGGAAGGGGGCGCTGGAACCCATCTGCGTTCGGTTTTGATTTACATTGCGTTTTTGAAGAGCTGGGTGAGGTTTTCCTCTGTCAGCTCGACAGGGTTCCCGCCGCAGGACGGGTCGATGAGGGCGCCTTTGACGAGCTGGGGGATGGAGTCTTCGGTGACGCCGAGCTGGGCCAGTCCGCGGGGGATGCCGAGTGAGTCGTTGAGCTCCTGCACATAGCTCTTGAAGCCCGCAAAGCCGCCATCGATGCCAAGGTAGGCCGCTGCCATGTCAAAGCGCTCGGCGATTGCGTCTGCATTGAACTCCAGCACGGCGGGCATGCAGACCGCATTGGTGGTGCCGTGGTGGGTGTTGAAGACGGCGCCGATCGGGTGGCTCATGGCGTGGATGGCGCCCAGACCTTTCTGGAAGGCGGTGGCGCCCATGGCGGCGGCTGACATCATCTGCGCGCGGGCTTCGATATCGCTGCCATCGGCATAGGCGCGCGGCAGGTAGTCCTTGACCAGGCGCATGCCTTCCAGCGCGATGCCCTGGGACATCGGGTGGTAATGGGGGCTGGAGAACGCCTCGACACAATGGGCAAAGGCGTCCAAACCGGTGCCTGCGGTGATGAACTTGGGCATGCCGACGGTCAGCTCAGGGTCGCAGATCACCACCGTGGGCAGCACCTTGGGGTGGAAGATGATCTTTTTCTGATGCGTCACACTGTCGGTGATCACAGAGGCGCGGCCCACTTCGGAACCGGTGCCAGCCGTGGTCGGCACCGCGATGATCGGCGCGATGGCATCGGCATCGGCGCGGGTCCACCAGTCGCCGATGTCTTCAAAATCCCACACCGGGCGGCTCTGGCCGCACATGAAGGCGACCATCTTGCCCAGATCGAGACCCGAGCCGCCGCCAAAGGCAATCACCCCGTCATGATCGCCTGCCTTGTAGGCGGCCACACCTGCGTCGAGGTTTTTCTCGTTCGGGTTGGGGTCAACATCCGAGAACATCGCCCGGCCAAGGCCCGCGGCCTCCAGTATGTCGAGCGTGGATTGGGTGACCGGCAGATCTGCCAGGCCTTTGTCGGTGACCAGAAGCGGTTTTTTCATGCCCGCCGCCGCGCAGGCCTCGGCCAGCTCCTTGATCCGGCCAGCGCCAAACTTGATTGCGGTCGGATAGGACCAGTTTCCAACAAGTGTCATAGGTGTGTTCCTGTGATGAAGCCGGGGAGGGGGCGCTGCCCCCGCTTGCCCTGCGGCAAGCCCCCCGGAGTATTTTTCGGAAAGATGACGGGGCTCAGCCCGTGACCTTTTTCAGGTGATAGGATTTCGGGCGGGTGAGGTTGTGGAAGCCGATGACCGACAGGCCGCCCCCACGCCCGGTGTTCTTGCAGCCGGTCCAGCACAGGCCGGGGTCCAGGTAATCGGCGCGGTTCATGAAGACGGTGCCGGTTTCGATCTGATCGCCAACCCGCGCCGCGCGCTCGACATCGCGCGTCCACAGCGAGGCGGTGAGACCAAATTCGCTGTCATTCATCAGCTGGATGGCTTCCTCGTCGGAGGTGACTTTCATGATGCCCACCACCGGGCCAAAGCTCTCGTCGCGCATCACCCGCATGTCATGGCTCACATTGGTCAGGATCTGGGGGGTGAGATAGGCGCCGCCATCATCCTCGGCGAAGGGCGCGATATGGGCCACGGCACCGGCCTCGAGCGCCTCGGCGATCTGGGCGCGCACCTCCTGTGCAAAGCGCACATTGGCCATCGGGCCAATGGTGGTGTCGGCCTCCAGCGGATTGCCCAGCTTGTAGCTGTTGACGATCGCCACGGCCTTTTCGACAAAGGCATCGTAAAGGCTTTCATGGACATAGATCCGCTCGATGCCGCAGCAGCACTGGCCTGCGTTGAACATGGCGCCATCAATCAGCGTGTCCACCGCCGCGTCCAGATCGGCGTCTTCCATCACATAGCCCGGATCCTTGCCGCCCAGCTCGGTGCCGACGCCGGTAAACGTGCCCGCTGCGGCGCGTTCCATCGCCTGACCGCCACCGACGGAGCCGGTGAAGTTCACGAAGTCAAACGCGCGGTCTGCGATCAGCGCGGAGGTGGTGTCATGATCCAGAAAGACATTCTGGAACACATCTGCCGGAACCCCCGCCGACTGGAAGGCCTGCGCCATGCGCTCGCCCACCAGGAGCGTCTGGGTGGCGTGTTTCAGAACCACCGTATTGCCCGCAATCAGGGCAGGGGCCACGGTGTTGATCGCGGTCATATAGGGGTAGTTCCAGGGCGCGACCACCAGCACGACACCGTGGGGCACGCGCTTGATGTAGCGTTTGAATGTGGCGTCTTCGCCCACCTCGATATCAGCCAGCGCGTCTGCCGCGATCCGGGCCATGTGGCTGGCGCGCTCGTTGAAGCCGCCGAACTCGCCGCCATAGCGCACCGGTCGGCCCATCATATGGGCCAGCTCGGGCACGATCTCGTCGTTCATCGCCCCAACAGCAGCCACACCGGCCATCACCAGATCGATGCGCTCCTGCAGGGGGCGCGCGGCCCAGGCCGCCTGGGCGCTGCGCGCTGCTGCGGCGCGCTCTGCTGCGGCCTCGGGCGACAGCGTTTCACGCTCGGCATAGACCGATCCGTCGATCGGAGAGATACATTTCAGGGTCTGGCCCATGGTCTTCCTCATGTGGTTTGACAGGGGCGGCGCCCCCATCGTCATCTTTCCAAAAATACTCTCGCCGAAGGCTCTGCGCGCCTCAGGCGCGCTCGAACCCGCGGGCAATTTCGTAGTCGGTCACGATCCGCTCGAAATCCTCGATTTCCACCTCTGCCGCGCGCACGTAGTGATCCACCACGTCATCGCCCATCGCGGCGCGCAACATGGCAGAGCCCTTGAGCGCCGCCGCCGCGTCGCGCAGGGTGCCGGGGATCATGCCGGTGTCGCCCTGATAGACATCGCCCTTGGTGGGCGCCTGCAGCTCCAGACCCTCCTCGATGCCCGCAATACCCGCAGCCAGCATGCCTGCGATGGCCAGATAGGGGTTCATGTCCGAGCCCGGAATGCGGCATTCGACGCGGATGGCCTTGCTGCCGACGCCACACAGGCGATAGCCCGCGGTGCGGTTGTCCACCGACCAGATGATCCGGGTGGGGGCAAAGGTGCCCTTCATGAAGCGTTTGTAGCTGTTGATGTAGGGCGCCATGAAGGCGGTGTAATCGGGCGCGTATTTCAGCAATCCCGCCATGTAATTCTTCATCAGGGGGGACATGCCCAGCTCGTCGCTGTCGTCAAAGAACGCAGGCTTGCCGTCCTGCCACAGCGACTGATGCACATGAGAGGACGAGCCGACCTTGTCGTGATGCCATTTCGGCAGGAAGGTCACCGCATGGCCCTGTTGCTGGGCAATTTCCTTCACCGCATGTTTGGCGATGGTGTGGAATTCCGCCGTGTCCATCGCCGCGGCGTATTTGATGTTCAGCTCTTCCTGACCGGTCTCTGCCTCGCCCTTGGAGTTCTCGATCGGCAGGCCCGCGTCCCACAGGTGGTTGCGGATCGGACGCAGCACGTGCTCTTCGCGGCTGGTCTGCAGGATGCTGTAGTCTTCATTGTAGCCCGAGATCGGCTCCAGATCGCGAAAGCCCGATTTGCGGATCGCATCAAAGCTCTTTTCAAAGAGAAAGAACTCCAGCTCGGTCGCGCACATCGCGTCAAACCCCATCTCCCTGAGACGGTTGACCTGGCGTTTGAGAATGGCGCGCGGCGAATGCGGCACCTCTTCGTGGCTGTGATGATCCAGCACATCACACAGCACCATCACCGTGCCCTCAAGCCAGGGCACCGGGCGCAAGGTCGCCAGATCCGGCTTCATGACATAATCGCCATAGCCGTTTTCCCAGCTGGTCGACGCATAGCCATCCGGCGTCGCCATCGCCAGATCCGTGGCCAGAAGATAGTTGCAGCAATGGGTCTCTTCCCAGGCGCCATTCACGAAATGCTTGGCGTGAAAACGCTTGCCCATAAGGCGACCCTGCATGTCAACAAGGCAGACAAGAACCGTATCAACCGCACCAGAGATAACCTGGTCTTTGAGTGTGTCGAAGGAGAGCATGAGCAGCCCTTTGCATCTGAGGCCGCAACTTTTCAGGAAGTTGGGCAAATTCGTTGTGAAGGGGTTTGGCCCGTAGGGGCCGGGCCAAACCCAGGATTTGAGAGCGGGCCTTAACCGTAACGGTAGGGGCGGCCAGCTTTTTGCATGTCTGCGATGTACTTCTTGATGATTTCGACAACACGCGCCTTGGTCGGGCTTTCGGCTGCGATCTCATCCCAGAACTTGTAGGCGGCTTCCTCGACTGTTGCCCATTCGGCATCGGGGATCGAGGTCAGCTCCATTTTCGGACCGTTGACGCGCAGGTCTGCCTCTCCACCCCAGTACCACCACTGACGGTAGTAATGCGACTGGTCACAGCAGACGCGGAACAGGGTCTGCAGATCTTCCGGCAGTTCGTTCCAGCGCCCCTGGTTGGCAAAGAAGGAGCCCGCCCAGGCGCCGGAGATGTTGTTGGTCAGGAAGTAGTTGGTCACATCTGCCCAGCCAACGGTGTAGTCTTCGGTGATGCCGGACCATGCGATGCCGTCCAATTCGCCCGTTTGCATCGCGACTTCGATGTCTTCCCACGGCAGGGTGACGGGGACGACGCCGAACTGGCTCAGGAAGCGGCCAGCAGTCGGGAAGGTGAAGACGCGCTTGCCCTTCAGGTCCGCGAGGCTGCGGATCGGGTCTTTGGTGGCAAAGTGGCAGGGATCCCAGGCGCCGGCCGAGATATGTTTGACGCCGACCTTGGAATATTCCTCGTCCCAGATTTCGTTCAGACCGTATTTGTTGAACAGCACCGGCACGTCCAGGGAATAGCGGGACGCAAAGGGGAAGTAACCGCCAAAAACGGTGACTTCGGTGGGTGAGGCCATGGAGTCATCATCGGACTGCACCGCATCGATAGTGCCACGCTGCATGGCGCGGAACAATTCACCGGTCGGCACCAGCTGGTCGGCAAAATAGAGTTCGATCTGCATGCGGTCGCCTGCGATCTTGTTGAACATGTCGATGGCGGGTTTCACCACATGCTCGGCCAGCGCCGCGCCCGCATAGGTCTGCATCCGCCATTTGATGGTGGACTGCGCCAGAGCAGGGGTTGCCAGCGGTGCCGCCATGGCGCCAACACCGGCGGTTTGCAGAAACTTACGTCTTGTTGTCATCAGTTCTCTCCGTGTTGAAATTCCGGCCCCCTTGCGGGGCTCTTCTGGGGGTTATTTTCCGTAAACAAATTCTGGCAGCCAAAGAGCGATCTGCGGGAAGATCATCACCAGGGCCAAGGCCACGACCATGACGGCAGCAAAGGGGATGATCGAGACATAGATGTCCTTGAGCCCGATCTCCGGTGGCGCCATCGCGCGCATCAGGAACAGGTTGTAGCCGAAGGGCGGGGTCATGTAAGCGATCTGGGTGGTGATGGTGTAAAGGACGCCATACCAGATCAGATCGAACCCCAGCGCGCCCACCAGCGGCACATAAAGGGGGGCCACGATCACCAGCATCGCGGTGTCATCCAGGAATGTGCCCATCACGATAAAGCTGAGCTGCATCAGGATCAGGATCATCCAGGGCGACAGGCCCAGCTGCGTCGTAAACAGATCCTCGATCGCCTTCACCGCGCCAAGCCCGTCAAAGATCGCGCCAAAGCCGAGGGCTGCGAGGATGATCCACATGAACATGCAGGAAATCCCAAGCGTCGAGCGCACGGAGGTTTCAAACACCTCCTTGTTCATCCGGCCCTTCAGGATGGCCGCGATAAAGGCGGTCATGGCTCCGATGGCCGAACTTTCCACCAGCGAGGTCCATCCGTTGACGAAGGGCACCATCATGGTGGCAAAGATCGCCAGCGGCAGCACGCCAGAGAACAGCAACCGGTATTTTTCCGCCATGAACACGTCGTGATAACATGCAGGGATCTTGCGGGTCACAAACCCAACAGCCAAGAGTGCCAGCGCAAGACCCGCGGCCGGTTTGGCCTCCAGCAGGCCCATCATGGCGGCCAGTGGCACCAGGATCAGCGTGCCCAGCACAATGTAGTTCAGGCGCAGCGGGTGGTCGCTGATGCGGTCATATTCGGCCAGGTCTTCGGGGCTCATGGCGGGGCCAAGCTCAGGCTGCATCCGGGCGCGCAGGTAGATGTAGACAATGAACATCGTCGCCATCAACAGGCCCGGCACAACGCCTGCAAGCCACAGCTGGCCAACCGGCTGGCGGGCGATCATCGCATAAAGGACCAGCACAACAGAGGGCGGCACCAGAATACCCAATGATGATCCGGCCTGAATGGTCCCTGTCACCAGCGTCTTGTCATAGCCCCGGCGCAGCAGTTCGGGCAGGGCGATGGTGGCGCCGATGGCCATACCGGCAACAGACAGACCGTTCATCGCTGAAATCAGGACCATCAGGCCGATTGTGCCAATCGCAAGCCCGCCTTTGACCGGCCCCATCCACACGTGGAACATCCGATAGAGATCGTCCGCGATCTTGGATTCCGACAGAACGTAACCCATGAAGATGAACATCGGCAGGGTCAGCAGCGGATACCATTTCATCAGCTTCATGGCCGCAGAGAAGGGAATTTCACTCCCGCCTGTACCCCAAAGCAGCAGTCCAGCCAAAGCGCCGACAAATCCGATGGCACCAAACACGCGCTGGCCGGTCATCAGCATCAGCATCATGCCGGCAAACATCACGATGGCGATGAGTTCATAAGGCATTAGAATTCGTCTCCGCGAAGGCGTCCGAGATCACGGAACAGTTCGGCAAGGCATTGCAGCAGCATCAAAAAGACACCGAGGCACAGGATGGTTTTGACCGGCCACAGGAAGGGGCGCCAGGCGGTAGAGCTGCGCTCCAGGTAGCCCAGCTTGGCGCTGGCCGCATCAAGGCCTTCGGTCATGACGGTTTTCAGCAGATCTCCAAAGAACTGGAACGGCTCAAGCCCGAAATACCCCAGTGAATAGGCTGTGGAGCTGACCGCGCCGTAAAACAGCACCCCGAGGTAGAACATCAGGAACAGCACGGTAAAGGCATCGACCCAGGCTTTGGTCTTCAGCGACCAGGCACCGTAAAACAGGTCCATCCGCACGTTTGATCCCATCTGGATCGAATAGGGGCCACCCAGAATGTAGTAGGCGACCATCACGAATTGTGCAGTCTCCAGCGTCCAGAGGGACGGGTTGAAAAACGTCTTCGAGATCGACGACCACAACAGAACCCCAACCAGGGCAAAGATCAGATACATCGCAATGCGCCCGATAAAGCGGTTCATGGCGTCGATTGCGCGAACGTAGCCTTTGATCACACTAGGCATTGTCGGCTCCTTCCGTTGCCGAGGCCGCAGCTGCCAGATGCGCAAGGGCCGGGCGCAGCAGCACCAGCAGCTCTTCGGTCATCTGGGCTTCCTCGGCACTGTCGCGCACGAGGTCGTTGCGGATTTCAATCATCACATTGGCAAGCCCGTTGTTCACCCCATGCAACACCAGGCTGTGGGTGACACCATCTTCGGGGCCATAGGGGCTGTTGCGCTCGACCAGCCTGTTTGGCAGGGCCGGGGCGGCCTCCAGCATCAGATCGGCAAGCCGTGTGTCCGTGTCGTGCAGGATACCGATCTCAACCGCGCGCGGCTTGCCGTAATAGACAGGGGTAAAGCTGTGGACGGTGATCAAAACCGGTGGGCGCCCCTCAAGGGTGCGTTTCTCGATCAACTCGCTCACCGCGGCACAGAAGGGCCGGTAGACGGCATCGGTGCGCTCGGCACGGGCGGCGTCATCCAGATCGCGATTGCCCGGCACGTCAATCAGCTCTGACTTCGCAGACATCGCGCTTGGGGCTTCGGGCGGGCGGTTGCAGTCATAGACCAGGCGGGACACCCGGCTTGCCACCATCGGGGCATCAAGCGCCTGCGCCAGCCCCAAGGCAACCGCGCGTGCGCCCGGATCCCAGGCTGCATGGCTTTCACTGTCAGCGTGCGACAGACCAAGGCCGTCATAGCGCGCGGGGATGTGGTTGCTGGCGTGTTCGCACAGCACCAGCACATCGCCAGAGCCATCGGCATTCCAGACCTCGACCGGCACGTCGAGATCGTCTGGCAGGCCGGAGGTAGGAGCGTTGGAATCGCTCAGCGGCATTGGGGTCTCCCTGTATTTTGGAAAAATGTTTTCATGCGGATCGGTTTGTGTCAATATATTTTCAGAAAGAGTTTCACCGCCCGCCCGATGCTGGTTTTTGGACGCCAGACGTGCTTAATTGACGGGCAAAGTTGATGAGGTAGCCTGCCTGTGACCAAACCGCCCAGCACCGTCAGAGAGCTGATCCGGGATCAATATTCGGCGTTGACGCAATCGGAGAAGAAATTCGCCAATGCGCTTCTTGCGAATTATCCGGCTGCGGGGCTGGCATCGATCACGATCGTCGCCTCCAATGCCGAGGTGTCGACGCCAACCGTGGCGCGGATGGTGCAAAAGCTGGGCTTCAAAGGGTATCCGCAGTTTCATCAGGCCCTGCTGAAAGAGCTGGAGGCAAAGGGTTCAGGCCCCACGCAGCGGCGCGCCAACTGGGCGTCCGAAGCCCCCGAAGGCCACCTGCTGAACAGATTTGCACAGGCAGTTACCGAGAACCTCAGTCAGACATTTTCGAATGTGGATTCAGAGCAGTTCGACGCGGCAGTGCGCCAGCTCGCAAATACCGAAGGGCGGCTTTACGTGGTGGGGGGGCGCATCACGCGGGCGCTAGCTGACTATGCGTTCACCCATTTTCAGGCGATCCGCCAACGTGTCACGCATATGACATCATCATCGGCCACCTGGCCGCATTACGTGCTGGATATGGTCGAAGGTGACACGCTGCTGATGTTTGATGTGCGGCGGTATGAAACCAACCTCCAGCGCCTTGCCGAACTGGCGGCCGAGCGTGGGGTTTCGGTCATCTTGATCACCGATCAATGGTCAAGCCCGATCAATAGCGTTGCTGCGCATACGTTCAACTGCTGGGTTGAGATCCCATCCGCCTGGGATTCCAATATTTCAACCATGATGCTGCTTGAGGCGATGATCTCTGCGGCTCAGGAAGAGCGCTGGGACGAGACCCGGGCGCGGTATGAAAAGCTCGATACCATCTTCGATACGACCCGCCTTTTCCGAAAGTTTACATAGGCTTGATAGTTTTAGGGGGCGATATTTCGCACCTGCCCGTGATGAAAAAAGGCAGGTGGCTATCTGCCTCCTGCCTGTTTCTCATCATTTGTAATATTTCGATTTTACGCGGCGCGCTTGTGTCCCAACGCCAGCCCCAGAAGCACGCCCAAGCCGACCGCTCCAGCCAGTGCAACACCGGGGTTTTCCTCAACGAATTTGGACCCGGATTTGGCCAGATCTGCAGCGGCGTCGGTGGTGGACTTCAGCGTGGCATCCGCAGCAGCGCGAACCTCTTCGGCCTTTTGCGAGGCCGCTTCCTTCAGCGCTGCGACATTGCTGTCTGCGTCCGCCTCCGGCTTGTTGGTCTTGCTTGCGGTCGTGTTGTTCTTTTCAGCGATCGTGGCCATCTTAAATCTCCTTTCGTCACCTCAAGTGTCACCATCTCAACGAGCTGCCGGGCCATCTGGTTCCATCCTGTTTTTCGGGAACCGGATCAGCCCGCGCTGCGTTTTGCCGGTATCCACGAAACGACAACCAAGGAGGCTCCGATGCTATATTGGGCTCTTATCTTTCTGGTCGTCGCATTGATCGCAGGTCTGTTCGGCTTTGGTGGCGTTGCGTCGGCTTCTGTTGGGATTGCACAGATCCTGTTTGTCCTGTTCCTCATTCTGGCCGCTGTGGCCTTTGTGGTTCAGCTGGTCAGGGGACGCTGATCTGACATGGTTGATATCTGAGACGGGCAGACCTCTGGTTTGCCCGTTTTTGTTTGGCCCACGGCGGCTGTTGCGGGTGGTGCGACAAAAGAATCAGGAACAACCACCGGGGCGTTGCGTTGGGTCGGTGAACGTAAACGAGAATGAGAGGAAAACGATATGAGCGAAGTTCTATCCGTAGTGCCCAGCAAAGATTCTGTGTCCACCGGCGTGCGCGATACCTCGGCCCTCGCCGAAGGTCTGGCAGATGTACTGGCGGATACCTATCGTCTCGTCTTCAAAACCCACGCCTATCACTGGAATGTCGAAGGCCCGGCCTTCTACTCCGTGCACAAGCTGACCGAAGAGCAATACGAAAACATGTTTGCGGCCACCGATGAGCTGGCAGAACGGATCCGTGCCCTTGGCCATCTGGCGCCAGCAAGCCTGGCTGACATCGTGAGCCGCTCCAAACTGCAGGACAGCGCCGGCGGCCTGAGCGCGGCAGAGATGATCGAAGATCTGGCCACCAGCCACGAACGCGTCGCGCACCGCTTGCATGCGCTGGCCGAAATGAGCGGGGATCGCAAAGATATCGTGACCGAAGATCTGGCAACGGCCCGCTCCGCCTTTCACGAACAAGCCGCCTGGATGCTGCGCGCGATCGGCAAATCCTGATCAGGTTGCTCTTGCCTGTCGCTCAGCTTCAGGCAAGAGCGGTCATCGGACCGGAAAAACAGGTTCAATGAAAAAAGCCGCCACATCGCTGTGGCGGCTTTTCAGTTTCGGCTGAAGGAGCCCGGTTCAGACCTTCAAAGTCTCGGTCGAGCTGAAGAACATGGCCTGGCTCACGGCAGAGCGGACCTGTTCCTCGGTGTAAGGTTTAGAGATCAGGAATGCGGGTTCCGGCCCTTCACCTGTCAAAAGGCGCTCGGGGAAGGCCGTGATAAAGATCACCGGGCAATCTTCCTGTGCCTGCAGGATTTTGTTCACGGCATCGATCCCGCTGGAATTGTCGGCCAACTGAATATCCGACAGAATCAGGTCCGGCCGCTCTTCCTGTGCGAGTTTGACCGCCGCCGTCTCTGTGCGTGCGATACCGGTGACACGGTGGCCCATCTCGGCAACGATGCTTTCCAGATCCATCGAGATGATTGCCTCATCTTCGATGATCATCACCTTGCCCGAGGTCGATTTGGACATTTCCTGATAGGCAATATTGATCAGCTCCTGGGCTTCGGCAGCGCCGACACCCATGACTTGGCCGACTTCTTCGGTCGAAAACTCCTCGATTGTGTGCAGCAAAAGGGCTTCACGGGTGTTCGGTGTCAGCGCGCTCAGGTGCTTCTGGGCTTTGCTCTCAAGCCCCGAAGCGGGGGCCTCAGCCTCCAGTGGAGCGCCAGAGGTGGTCCAGATTGCGTGAAAAGCGCGGAACAAAGCAACTTTTGCCTTGAGTGCTGTGTCAAACCGGTCAGGCTCGGACAGGATAGCCTCTAGTGTGGCTAGGGCATAAGTGTCACCGCTTGTCTGGCTTCCAGTCAGCGCGCGCGCATACCGGCGCAGGAAAGGCAGGTTCGCCCCGATTTGGTTGGCAAGAACTTCTCCTGGCTCAGCGGTCATCGGCTATGTCCTTTTTTTGGAATACATATGGAACCATACGCCGGATTAATGCGTTTGGTTCCGGAAAGCGCAAAAAAAATGTGTGAAAAATTTGGATGAGAGAGCACGAGATGCCCAAGAAGCGCAGTGATACGGTCGAGCGAGAGATCGACCAAAACCTGAAGCGTGCCTTTGACGCACTGGCCTCGGAGCCTCTGCCGGACCGCTTCACCAGCCTGCTGGATCAGCTCAAGGCCAAAGAGACGTCAGATAACGCGTCGGCCTCTGATGACCAGGAGGGGCGAAATGACTGACCCCCGCGATGAGCTTGTCGAACATCTGGGCGCCATGCGCGCCTTTGCCATCAGTCTGACCAGAAACACGGCAACAGCCGATGATCTTGTGCAGGACACGTTGGTTAAAGCCTGGACAAACTTTGACAAATTCGAGCAGGGTTCGAACATGCGAGCCTGGTTGTTCACAATTCTCCGCAACACGTATTACTCCCTGCGACGCAAACGGCGCCGCGAGGTAGAGGACGCGGATGGCGTCATGGCTGAAAGCCTGTCCCAAAAACCGGATCATGACGGCCGGTTGAACATGCGCGATTTCAATGTTGCGTTTGAACAGCTCAACGACGAGCAGCGCGAGGCATTGATCCTAGTGGGCGCCGGTGGTTTTTCCTACGAGGAAGCCGCAGAAACCTGTGGCGTAAAAGTCGGGACAATCAAAAGCCGCGTTAATCGTGGTCGTGCGCGGCTTGCGGAACTGATGAACATGGACGAGGACGAGCCGATGGAAATCACTGATGTGGTAACCGCGGGCATCGTCGCACAGCAGAGTCACGCCTGATTTATGTTTGAGCGCTACCTGTCCCGAGGGCTGTTTTTCCGGCTGGCCATCCTGATGAGCTTTGCCCTGCTGCCCTTGGGTCTGATTGCATTGTATCAAACCTACACCGTGGTGGATGAGGCCGCCCGCCTGTCGCGGGTGGCCATTCTCGCGCGGACAGAGCGCGCGGCGATTGGCGAGCGCGAGCTGCTGCAGCGAAGCCAGGGCGCGGCCAATACCTTGGCCTCAATTGGCGGGACGCTGATGCGCGAGCGCGGGGCCTGCGCCGATGTGATGAGGGGCTTTGTCTCCGACCATCCGGAATATAGTTTTGCGGGTCTGACTGACGCAGACGGAAATTTGATCTGTGCATCGGACAACACCGGAAAAGACGTGTCCGAGGAGGCGTTTTTTATCAAGGCCAGCAACAAAGGGGCGCCTGTCTTCAGCGTCGACCGCTCCCTTGCGGATCGGGAACGGCTCCAGCTGTCCTTGACGTATCCCATTCGTGACGGGGACGCGGTAGTGGGATTTGCAACCCTTGGCATCCCAAAGTCGCTCACCAGTGTCTTCTTTACCGAGAAATGGCAGCTGGAAGGCATCAAGTTTGCCACGATCGATGCCGATGGCGACATTCTTTCGTCCTCTGATGTCTTTCCGCAGGCTGGGCTCTTGCTGCCCGCATCCATCGAACGGGACAAGCTGCTCGGCTATAGTGGGCAGACGTTTTTCGCCCAGTCCACAGCAGGCAACGATCGGTTTTTCGCCATTAGCGAAGTCATACCGGGGCAGGTGGCTGTGGTGGGCAGTTGGCCTGCGGATATCTCTGATCTGGCATCTGGCCCCGGGCGTTGGTTGTTGACGCTCGCCTTCCCGGTTCTGATGTGGGTCGCCGGGATCGGGGTTGCCGTGTTCGGCCTGCACCAACTGGTGATCCGGCACCTCAGTGATCTGCGCACCGCGATGCGGCGCTACGCTTTGGGGGAACGGGAACATGCGCAGCTGCAGCTGATCAACCCACCGCGCGAGTTTTCAGAGGCGCAGCAGTCCTTTAACCGGATGGTCATGATCCTGAGCAACGCCGAGTCCCGGCGTGAGATCGATCTGCAGGAAAAGACGGTTCTGCTGAGAGAAGTCCATCACCGGGTCAAAAATAACCTGCAGCTCATTGCATCGATCATGAACATGCAAGCCCGTGGCACCAAGTCCGAAGAGGTGCGTGGCGTGCTCTCGCAGCTCCAACGCCGGGTCCGGGGGTTGGCTGCGATCCATCGCTCGCTCAACACCAACCCCGACAGCACGGCCGTGGATTCACGTGAACTGATCGAAACGCTGGTGGGCGAGGCGCGACTGCAGTCGGGCGCAGCGGCAGAAATCCGAACAGAGGTGCAGCCCGTGCCTCTTGAACAGGATACTGCTGTCAACCTGTCGATGCTGCTGGCCGAGGCCTTGAGCAACGCGATCAAGTTCGCCTCTCTCTGCCCGGAGGGACAGAGAACGGTGGATGTGCAGTTTTTCCTTCTGGACGATGACCGCTGCCATCTGGTGATCCGCAACAGCCGTACAGCGGGCGCAGGTGATGATGCAGCAGACACCGCAGGATCGGCCGGCCTTGGCGCGCGTCTGATGAAGGCCTTTGCCTCGCAGTTGGGTGGAGAGCAGAATATCAGAACAACCGAGACAACCTTTACCTATGACATCGTATTTTCACTGGATACGCCATAAGGTCAGGTAGCAGGGGCCAGAGACGGGGCCCCATTCGCAGTCAATTTGCATTCACGACAGGGATCTGCCGACATGGAGCGCAGAGACACCACCGCCGACGCCCCCGACAGGGAAGACATGTTTGAGGTTCTGGTCACGGCACAGGAAGCCTGGCCTGCCTTTGAGCGGGCAGTCCTGAGGGCAGAGACCGTTGTCCGGGCCAGCTTTCGGATCTTTGACTTTACCACGTTTTTGCACAGTGACGAGGCCAAGGAGCTGGGCACGACATGGGCGGATCTGGTCGAACATATTCTGCGCAAAGGTGTGGATTTTGATCTGGTGGTCAGTGATTTCGATGCGCTGATGGCAGAGGATCTGCACGGCAAATCGCAAGCAACCTTGAAACAGGCCCGCGACATTCAGGCAAAGCTAAGGGCGGATCCGCCAACCAAGTGTGGCAAACTGACGGTTCGCGCGGCCCTGCATCCGGCGCGGGCGGGGCTGGTGCCCCGGCTTGCCTTTGGCCCGATTGTCAAACGGCGCAAGAAAAAGGTGATCCGCGGGCGCAAATCCCGTGACCAAAGCAGTTGGTTGCCGGAACTGAGCCCGGTCACCCACCACCAGAAGCTCGCCGTGATCGACGGCACCACGCTTTATGTTGGTGGGCTTGATCTCAACAATCGCCGTTATGACACGCCCGATCATGACCAGGTGGCAGAACAAACCTGGGCAGATGTGCAGCTGATCTTGAAGGGGCCGGAAGCCGCCGAAGCTGACGCCTATCTGCAGGAGTTCGAAACGCTTGTCGCGGGCAAGGAGACACCCAAAGAGGGTATCCATCTGCGCCGGACCCTCTCTGCCCCCCGCAAGCTGGGGTTCTGGGCGGTGTCGCCCCAGACGGTCGCACGAGAGATCGAGGAGGACTTTCTCAACGCTTTTGAGCACGCGCGCCACATGATCTACATGGAAACCCAGTTCCTTCGCTCCAGCGTGCTTGCAAACGGGCTGGCAGAGGCGGCACAGCGCAACCCGGATCTGTCGGTTATCCTGGTTTTGCCCGCGCTTCCCGATGATGTCGCGTTTGACGGCAACCGTGAACTGGACGCGCGCTATGGCATGGCGCTTCAGGCCAGCGCCCTTGAGCGGGTTGTGGGGGCCTATGGTTCCCGCGCCTGCATCGCAAGCCCGGTGCGGCCCATGCTGGCAGACAGAGACTCTCCGCGCGCCCTGGCAGGTTCACCGATGATCTATGTGCACAGCAAGGTGCTGCTGGTGGACGACAGCTTTGCGATGGTGGGATCGGCCAATATGAACGGTCGCTCCATGCGCTGGGACACCGAAGCCGCGCTGCGCACCGATGATCCCGCGCGCGTTGCCAAGGTCTGGAAGGCCATGTGCGACCACTGGTGGCGTGGCTCTCACTCCCTGCCGGACGAGGCGCGCAGGCCCGAAACCGCCGTAGCCTGGTGGCGCGGCGAGGTCGCCCGAAACGGTGTGCGTCTGCCGCAGAAACGAACCGGTTTTCTGGTGCCGCATGATCCGTCGAATATGAAAGATCTTCAGCAACCTTTGCCAGGGGCAACTGAAGATATCGTATAGGATCAGTGGGTTAAAATATGTACCCAAAATCCACATTTACCGCGGGTAAAAAAAAGCTAGAATGAAAGGGAACCACCCTGTGTTTGCGCGCGTTCAGGTTGCACAAATGTTCAGATGAAGGCAAATGTCCAGCTGATCATCTGTACGACAGGCAACCTGAATAGGATCCAGAGAGAGTTAGTCACGTGGATTTTAGCCCAGACATGATGAAACGCGCCGGACAGCAGTTGTGGCACCAATTGGAAAACCGCCGTTCCTCCATGTTGATGATCGAGGCGGCGAAACCAGCCCTGCAACCGGTCAGTCATTTTGCCGATCCTGAACGCGGTCTGGTGTGGTTTATCTGTTCACGAGACAGCGCGCTGGTTTCCGCTTTCAAGGACGTCGCGCCGGCTCGGCT
>Ga0160419_100538_pt1 | contig 23512 bp, 21 predicted proteins | sample CelAP2metagpilot_2_FD_108196 | JGI IMG/M metagenome (GOLD analysis project Ga0160419, IMG submission 108196) | Phycosphere-associated microbial communities from Cellana algal ponds in Kailua-Kona, Hawaii, USA - Cellana AP2-4-25 metagenome pilot ... | reverse complement strand
CGTATTGTGTACAAATGACAATGACTTTCCTGCCTCTAATTCCCTATTGATAATTAACCTAATGACTTTCTCCCATCTTTGATAATCATTTCTTTCTGCCAATGATTTCCTTAGATTTATAATGGCTTCTTTATAAAAGCTATCCCTAAAAAATTCTCCAAGGATACTTTTTAATTTTAATTCAGCTTCTTCTTTCATTTTTATTCATATACAGGATATCCACTATCCAAAATATACCTGTTCGGGCTGTTAAGGTCTTTTTGAAAATTAACCTTCTTTTGGCTTGAAAACATCCTTGTAATCCAATACGACATCATCGTCTGAACCAGAGGCATTGATTAACATCAGATTAAGCCATTTATAAGCTTCCTCATCACTATTTTCATATAAGGGCAAATTGGCTGTATTATGAATCAAATCCAGAGCCTGACCATCTTTTAATTCCTTATTAAGCACTATTCGTACAATAGTTGACCAATTGTCTTTGTAGTACGCAATCTCCTTTCTTTCATTTCGTATGTTAAGAATAGCGTCTTTATAGAAACTATATTGAAAATTGGAAGCAAGTAGCGATTTTAATATTTCTAGTTCCTTCATAATCTTATCTTACATCTGGAAAAGCACTTTCAAGCCTATAACCAGTTGGGTTATTTGCAACTCTTTTAAATGATATTGTAATTTTGTCCGATGTTACAGCCTGTGAAATAGGGTTATTCAAAGTACCTATGTTAGAATATCCACTACCAACTTTTGAACCATAATCAAGACTACATTCTTTATATACGTTATTTGGATTGCTAAAAAAGACTTCTATTTCATCTTTATGCTCTTTAAATACTTTGTTGACCGCATCTATATGTATTGCTTCTGTTTCAAATCTAAGAGCATGTCTTGATTGTTGTATTTTTGGATGCGTTCCCAAAACCCTTTGTTCCATTTCAACCATGCTAAGGTTTGCACCGTGCCTTGCTTTGGAATGCCCGCCCAAAAGTTCCTCAACATCGAGCAAAATTTTATCAGTTCTGCCGTTGGTAAAATACTCTAAGGCCTCTTTGCTCTTTCTCAACACTTCATCAGCGCCAAGATTATCCAATAATCTCCAACTATCAAGTAGTTCCGGATTCTTCCCAACAGCCTCAGCAAAAGCCTTGTTGTTCAAATCCTGGTTGAGCAGCTTTAAGGCATCTTCGTCTAAATTAAGACTTTTTATTTGGTTTATAAATGCATCAGCCTGTTGGCTCTATAATTTCAGGACTTGATAAGAACCATCAATGACTGTGAAAAATCAGTCATCAAAGCCTTTATCTTTCAAAAAGATATGCAGAAGTAGTTAGCTAGTTAATTAAGCTCTTTAATCCTGTTGATAAGAGCATCAATTCGATAAGCAATTTTTCCTGCGATGTCTTTTCTGTAATCAACTACATACAATTTATTGTTTAGATTTATCTTCTGATATCGAGTTGGAAACTTTGATCTTTTTTTATGTGTAGGCTCTTCATAACAATCTTCTAATAAATCCTGAAGCGATGTTTCTAACATCACTAAAAAATCAGTCAATAAATAATTAGGAATTTCTAAACTCTTACCAAAAGGAATTTTGTTGCACTTTTGCAAAGCGTAACAGGTAAGAATATAGATAATCGAATAAAAAACCTTTACTTTCAACGGTATCTTGACCTATTTTTAATCTCTCTATCATACTTCAATTATTCGTATAATACTCTTTTATTAGCCGATGGGGTACTTGGTTAAAAACAGAAAGTTATTCTTGTTTTTTACCATAGAATGCGCTAGCGGTGGTCATAAAAAAGCTCAATCTGTAAATCAGGTTTCCTAAAATTTCATCTGCCCTCTTTTTCCAAAATGGAGAGCCACTGCATAATTAATTCTTTAAAATCCTTAGTCGGCAATTCTAAATCAGAATAACCAACATCACTTCCCATTAACTTAGTTCTATCAGCTTTAACATAAGCTAAGCCAACCACATCAGCACCAATATCATTAAACTCCATTTCCCCATCTACTACTGGCAGTAACCCTGGCAATAAATCTTCTTTTATATCTTTTGACCTATTCCACAGGTCTAAAAACTGAGCAAGAATTTGATGCTTACTATCTTCTGTAACGGTATGAACTCTATCACTAATAAATCGCAATTCAATATTGTATTTCTCAAACAAATTCATATGCTATAAACTAGGGAATGCTGTTTTAATCTTACTCGCTTCGTCCAAAAACATTACAACTGTATGACCTGTAGTGGTTGTCCCTTGATATTTAGTACCACCAATAGAAGTTTTGTTTTTAAAGGCATTAACAATTTCAGCTTGTATTTTTTCCGCACTCCAATTATCAGGAAAGAAAGTGGATTTATTAGTCTTCACTTTCCAACTTGTACCTTGATCATTGACAAAACCATTAATTTGCTTTTCTACTTTCGCCTTATAAAATCCATCTCCCAAGTCCTCCGCTTGAGTACCCGGTTTTATTCGAGTAGTTCCATCTGCAAAAGCTTTGTTTGAGTGAACCCTTGTGACATTGTATATATTTTCACCCGCAGCGTTCGTGCCAATGATTTCTACATCACCCTCAAGTAAGTGTTTATTCAGACCATCATTTTTAACAACATCATCAAACTTCTTTAAAAAGTCAGGGTCTTTTCTTAGTTGATTAAAAGCATTATCTCCTAAATCATCAAGCTTCTTCCACGTATCAACCAACTCAGGATTCTCCGCAATTGCCTCGGCAAACTCCTTATCCGTAAGGTCATCACTGAGCTTTTGGAGCTGCGCGGCATCTAAATCCAATCGCTTAAGAACGTCCACCAACCGCTCCGTTGCCTCCTTGGAGAACTTTACCAAAACGGTGGTGCCATTGGCTAATTTAACAATTTTTCCCACATTTTTCACCGTAGTGGCATATACCAAGGGTATGGTAGAGGCAAAGGAGATGGCCGCGTTGGTACCGTCCTCCTCAATGGTGTACCATATGCCGTTGGCCACATCAAAAACCTCCCCGGCCACGGGCACCATGCCCGCAGCATCCAACACCAAATGTCCTGCCGCGGAGCTAAACACTTGCCCAAAAAGGTAATCAAGGGCTGCTGCGGTGTCCACATCGTATTCAGGCACTGCGATGGGCTCCCATCTTCCGTTGCCCCTATTGTACCGGTAGTGTATTATCCAACCGTTTTCTTGGTCAGCTATGGAGTACACGTGGGCCACACTGCCGTCCATAGCCACCGTTTTGCGTAAAAAGCCGCCATACCCAAAGGGGTTATAGGTTCCCATAACGTATTCGGTAAACCCATCATAGTCCAATGGGGGTAGGCAGGTGGTGTACCCCTGCTTTTCAATAGGCAGCAGGTCCCATTGTAAATCGCCCCAATCCGTTACCAAGGTTCCTTCACCTGTTATGTTTATGCTTTCAGGTTGGTATTGTGCCTCATATAAAAGGGGAGCACAGGTTTTCCCCTCTTTTATATACCGAAAACGGATGTTGTTCGGGTCGGGCAGTGCTCCAAAATCATAGGGTTCCGAATCTTTATTTATTTTATAGCCCGTAAACTCATTTCCCTTTTTATGGGCTTTGTATTCGCCTGCATTGGGACCATCCTCAATAGTAAAACTATGTAAGGTACCATAAGCGGTAACAGCATTTTTAACTTCATAATATTTTACAGGTACTTCTCCAGGTAATGCAACAGGTACTCCCGCTGGCGAAACATAGACCACAATGTTTGTTTCGGTAGCACCTTCTACTACAAGGGTATCCTTGGGGTCAAAGGCAATTTCATCAGCATTGGATGGAGTATCTCGGTAACCTTCCGCTTTTTCAATACTATCGTTGAGTTGGTTAAAAGTGTCCAACTGAGCGGCTGTATTATAACCCTCTGGGTTGGGTCCCCCCTGGGTGGCCTCGTTTATCAAGTCTAGGCTAGAAGCATTATAGGCATTATGGTTGGCGGCGAGTTCGTTCCTTATGTTTTGGGGGATGGTTTCATCGGCCAACAGTTCCTCCACATAACTGTCCTGCTGCTCGTTTTCAGTTTGCAGTTGCTCAATTTGTTCTGGGGTTTCTTGAAGGGTTTCTACAACTGCCCTAATTGAGCAAGTATTTTGCGATTAAAAGGTTTGATTTGGAAATTTTTCAACAAACTCTACAACAGATTCCAAGTCATACCCATTTAAATTATTTTTAATTAATCTTAAAGCTTCTTTTCCTTCGAAACGTATATAATCGATTTTCCATTCGTTTAAATGTTCAAGGTATACTAAGTCTATCAAAATAGAATTGCCGGGTTTAATGAGAAGACTATATCCTAAACAATGCTTGTCTACCTTCTCAAGTGCAGGTTTATAGCGATGGGTAAATCCTGCTTTCTTTAACTTTTCTTTTTCCATTATCAATATGTTACTAAGCCTTCAATTGAAGTGAAAATTCCATTTTCATTTTTGACACCATTTATATAGTGTATCCTATCAAACCCGTTTTCCAAAGCCATTTTAAAGACTAGTCAAAGGATTTAATTTCTATTAAATTGAGTTTTTCAAATAATTTTGATAATTCTTTCTTCAAATCCTTAACCTCTTCCTTGTTCAATTCTTTTTGTAATAATTCATCGGATACAATCTTTGATTGTTTTTTCAAAAACTCAGTCTCTTGATAGTATGCAAAACCAAGATTTTCTATCCTTAACCTTACTGTATTCATAGTTGTTATTAGATTCTCAACTCTATTTTCTTCCTCCGGATAAAAGTAAAAATCTTCAAACACCCTAGACACTGCTTGATTCGGCTCCTCATTTTGAATTAGTAAGTTAGAATACGATTCATTTAGCGCTGCAATTAGTTCTTTGTATTCCCAGTTTTTCATTTTTAGAAATTAGTCAATAAAATATTTTGGTTATGTATGATTTCAATATCAAGTAATGGATACTTTTCTTTAAATAGTTCAATAACATTGCTGCAGCTTGGACAGGGAACTCTTTCTGTAAACAGTTTAATAGTCCCTGTTACGTAAGCATTATTTCCAATTCTTTGAGATAATTCTGAAAGAATTTTGTATTCAGTATCAATATTTCTTTTAATCAATATACCATTTGCACTTAATTCTTCTGTCCAAGGAAAAATTTCATCTGCCGACTTTATCTTCAAAGAAATATTAGGAACTTTATCCGATAAAGTACCTGTTAATTCGTCAATACTGCTATGAGCATAAAATTCAGTCTTTGATACTCCAGATATATTTACTTGTGCATATCCAAAATTCCCGGATTTCTTATATTTACTTGTAAGGCTTTTTCTCAATTCTTGAACTCTTGATATCAATGTAGCATCCAAACCCGAGTTTAGAATTCTAATTTCAAACCTTCCAGAAGTAGCTGATAACTTAAACCCAATATCATCCCCATTCTTCAGAACGGTTAAATCACCAACGACCTCTTCCCCAAAGTTATCGATATATCTGGTTTCTGTAAGGGTCTCCAAAACAGTCCCCTCCTCCAACCATTTCAAGTCCCTGTAAACCCCATTGGCATCCACCTTCGCCACAACATTTCCAAGATCATCGCCTAAATGGAGTACCATTACACCGCCTGTTCTCGTGGTGTTCATCCCCGATCGTGCAGCAAGTTTATATGTTCCAAAGGCATCTTGCAATGGGTCGGCCAGTCTGGTCATATTGGCCACTTTTCCAACTTTGGTCAGCTCCCCAAATGAAACAAACATCGTTGCCAGGGCCACCACATCCTTCCCAAGCTGGTAGGCCACCATTTCCGCGCCGTTGTCATTTAGGTTATAGTTGTTTACCAAGCCCTCTACCATGGTTTGGAGAATGCCCGTCTCCAAGATCTGGTCAATTTCCGCTTTCAACTTGGCTTGGTTCTCCTCGGAAGCGGATATTTTTATGAGGAGCGATGCCAATTCGGGCAAAGCCTTTGCTTCCTGTATCAATCCATTATACATACCACAGGTAAAAGCACTTTCTATTGGGCTTCCTGTAAACAAGGGGGAGTAACCGCTTGCAGATGGATCGTAATATTTATTGGAGAGTTCAAAACTTTCTATGCCCTGTATGCCCCAATCCAACAGTTTTATAGCGATGAGCGCAGCCACATTGCCATCGTAGGCCTCGGCCTCTGCCACAAGGGCATACCCTGCCATGTTTCGCTTTATCTCATCAAAAAGAACAGATGTTTTCAATGAAGAGGGTGTGGACTCTCCTATTATGTTTACAAGTTCTTCCTTGGTTATATTCTTGCTCAACAAGTCATTATTGACATCCTTTCCCAATATCAGCTTTACCAAAACTTTGGAAGCATTCTTTTGCATCAAAATAATGACCTCGTCACTTTCAGGTAACATCGAATTTATTGCTGCCAATATCTCTGATTGCGAATTATAGGTGTAGATTTTGACTTTATATTTACCTGCAATTAAAAGGCTCGTCAAAAACCCTTCAAATTGTTCACTAAATATTCCCTCATAATCGAATACACTTTGCTCAGAAGATGGACTTACATTAGATGAGAGCTTTTGTTCCTTATATACTCCTTCCAATGATTGCGTTATTTCAAAATCAAATGAACTACTTGAAGGATAATTCTCCGCAACAGCCGCAATCTCTTTGATCCGTTCTCTACGTTGGGCATCGGCGGTCTTGATGTCAGCGATTTCTTGTGGGGTCAATACATTGTTTGCCACTATGCTGCCCTCCTGTTTCAGCTCTTGCAGTTCATCCTGTAACTCCTGTGGAAGATTTTCCTTATTGGGTATTTGGTCTATTTGCTGGTCTATGGTCACCTCCAAATCATTGATCTGGGAGATAAAACTTTGCTGTTCTTCAAAACTTTCAGCTTCTGCCAGTTGGTTCAGCAGTTCTTCTTTTTGGGAAAAAAGCTCTTCCAACAAATCCCCTAAAGCCTCACCCAATTCTTCCACCGTTTCCACCACTTCGCCCGTGTCCACGGTGTTTCGCATCGTGGGGTCGAACTCCGTGATTACAGTACCTTGGGCGAGCTGCCGGTCCGTGTTCACCAATATATTGGTAAAATGCACCGCCAGCTTTATGTTGCCCAAATAGGGCAAACGGGTATAGCCGTTGCCCGAAAAATAGCCGTTGCCCCCATGCACCTCGGTAGCCACCACTTGGAAGTCACCCGCGGTAAAGCTTTCGCCCACGCCTAACTGGGGCAAGGGGTCTTGGTTGGCAATGTCAACACTAGGCGACACGCCACATTGATACAAGTCTTCCTCCTCGGTCTCCAGATTGGTGGTAAACTGCTGTTGGGGGCTCCAATCGCTCTCGCCCACCGCGCAGATCTTTTTTAACTGGTATTCGTATGTGGTGTCGGCCTGCAGGTCCCAGAGCGTGGTCCAGTTGGCGGTGGTCTGGTTATGGAACCATGCATTGCCATTGCCCCTAGCACGGTACCGCACCCTGAACTGGGGCACACTGGTGCTGTTGTCTTCCCAAAAAATATTGGCTTGGTTGGCGCCTCGTACTTCATGACGGATGCCATGGGGCACATAGCAGCCTACCACATGGTGGAACGAAAATATTTGGCTGTACCCTTGGTTAAGGAATCCACCGACCTCCCCTGCCCCCGGTTTGGGACGTGCTTGTACCCGCCAAGCGTAGGTCCTGTTGGGCAATAGCATGGGGTCGCCTGGGCCGTACACGTAGGTGGTGGCGCTTGTGGTCGTGGTAAATAAGGGTGTGGAGCCCAAAAAAGCGGCCTGGGGGTCCAGGGCATTGTCCCAAATCTCTACCAAACTGAGTTCGTACTCCACTTGGCTTATGTTGATGTGCCTTGGCGTCCATTGGAACACAATGTTCTGTGGGCTCCGCTCCACGATGTCGCTGCTATTCTCGGGCAACACCAAAAAAGGTGGACTGTTCTTGAAAACGTTTATGGTGGCACAGGCATTGTTGGAGAGCCGTTTGCCCGTAAGTACATCGAACACCTGAAAACAAACTTGGTAAACGCCATCCGGGATGGGGCTGCCGTACACATTGGGCGGTATCCCCGTTAGGTTGGCGAACTCAAAATACGGAGCGAGCAAGGTGTGGTCCAACACGGTGGGAATCCCTCCTTCCAAAAAGAGCGGGGTGGCCCCGATCACATTTTCGTTGCTCTGGAAACCGATGCCGTTCCCGTTGAACGCCACCTGTAAACGCACCTGCCTGTCAGAAATCTGGAAGTCGTTGAGCACGATCTGCACACGAAGCGGTCCGTTCAGGGCACTAGGGTTGGCAAAATCGGAGAAATTGGTCGGGGCGGGCGGTGTGGCCTGCGCGATCACCTGCACGGGAAAGGACTGGGCGGTGGACAGTAAGCAGCAGAACAGTAGGCAGCATAGCAGTAGGCAATATCGTAGTTGGACACACAGCAATGAGCAATAAGCCCGTATGCCGTGTCCGGCAGACTGTTTCTTGGTTTTGTTTTTAGTGAACCATGTTCTCATAAGTAGGTATTTTAAGCGGCAGGCTTGGGGCGGGCTCTGCGGTGTTCATTCTTTTATCTTGTTCAATTCCTCAAATCGATGTAATTCTTCCAAAAGAGCAATTGCCATGTCCTTTAATCGCTCAGGATTGCTTGTCTTTTCCATTTCCAGCAACATCTGGTCGAGTTCCGCCCGCTTTTCTTGCGGCAGTTGTTCGTAACGAGATTGCTGCAACACATTTTGCAGTTGTTGTTTTATCTCCGAAGGTGTTCCACTATACACCACATCCCTGTAGCGGAAAGTCAACAAATCATTTTGGGGAGGACTTTGTCCGAACGAAGACGGGGGGCGGTCCACATTGTTCTTTTTCCCTCGCCCAAAGGTGTAGGTGTAGCCAAAAGTGGTCGTGAAATCCGTGGTATTGGTCTGTACCGTATTTCGGAAGAGGGAAAGTATGTTCAACGTAAAATTGTGCCCTTCCTTCCACGCATAATTGCCCCCCAACCTAAGGTTGTAAAATTGATTTTGTTGCTCCCCATTGGTGAAGGAGGTATTGTAGGAAGCTGAAAAATTGCTCCGCAATTTCTTGTCAAAAAACTGTTTGGCAACTCCCAGCGTGGGTCCAAGGGTAAGTCCTGTATCGGTCTCTCCAGTTTTGGTGTAGGAGGTGTTGGCCGCCACGGTGATGGTCAACGATTGCTGTGGGTAGCCCAGTGCGTATGAGGCCGAACCATTATAAAACTGATTACCGCTATTTTCAATGGACTTTCCTTCTTGCTCTTCGTTGGAATCTTGATATACCAGATTAATATGGGCCCTATCATTGCGTGTTTCGGTCTGTTTTACCGTATAGTTGATGCCCAAATTGGCATTTTTGGAAATCTGGCGGTAGTTTAGGGTATCCAAGTTGTCCAATTCATTTGTTTGGTTAATATAATCGAACTGGTCCCTGATGTTGGTATAGGATTGAAAATTGGAAAAGGAACCGTTGATACCCAATTTTTCCGTTGGCGTATAGTTCAGGTTGATGGCACTTACCAACCGTTTCATTGCCGAGGCTTTGGAATCGTCCAGATTGTCCCGTTGCAAACCTGCGTTCACTCCAATATTTAGTTTATTATCAAAAATGGTCTGTGAGGCATTTACGGTAATATTTTCCAGGTCGTTATTGAAATAATAGGCACCAAACGTCCTGTAATTCGGGTCTATCCGCTCGTAGGCCCCACCCAAGGTTCCATTTCCCATACTATAATCTATGGAAGCATTGAAAGCATTGGTGTAATTGGTGGTGATGTTTTCGTTCAAAAAGAATGACAACAAACCTTTGCCCTCGCTTTCATCATTTACCCTGACATCTTCGGTGATGCCAGAGATGGCGTATTCCATTCGGATATTGATTTTTTCCTTAACCCGAACATCTGTTGAAAGCGAAACGACTGCATTGTCCTTGGGCGTCAATCCCAATTCGGTGGGAAAAGGTTCTCGAAGGGAGTTTTCATCATCGAATCCTTTGAAGAAAATCAACCCCAAATCCAATTGATCAAAGGCATAAGAAGTCTTGAGTCCGAAACCTCTTCTTAAATAAGCCGTTTGCTGATTGGGTTCATCAACATTATATTCCACCGCCCTTAAAAACCTCCCGTACATGGCACTGATCTTAAATGGTCCTGGAGGAGCAAGGTCCACCCCCACTCCCGTAAATTGATGTCCACTGAGCGTGTAGGGAGAAAAAGTCATAGCTGCATCGCCGATATGGAGCGTAATCCACTTATAGGAGGGGCTAATACTTAAGCGGTTAAGTTTGAAAGGGCTCGAAAAATCAAAATTTTGATTGGTATAAGCAAAAGAGAACGGAACGTTATACACCTCTCCTATGTTGAAGTTCAGGTTTCCATTCAGAAAATAGGTGAATGCTTGACGGTTTGCAGTACCCTCATAGAAAACACCGTTGGCCGATAAGCTTCCGTTATAATCAAAGAGTTTTGCTTTGCCCAATCGGTCCAGGTCGACACTTTGTGAAAGACCCAAGAAACCACACATAATAAATGGAAATAAAAGCTTGTACAATTTGGGTTGGTTAATTCCCCAATGATACTATTTAGGATGCTTCTATTTTCCCTCGTTTGACGTATGCACCAATTCAGTTAACGGTTGCCCTATTTGAATTGATGGGCAAATATTGAAAAACATGAAAGTGAACTTCAAATTGTTTGATTGGCAATAATCAGTTGATCAAAATAAAAAAGCCCTCCAAAATAGGAGGGCTTTAATAGTATTATAATCTGAAGTTTATTTTGCTTCCGCAACCACTTCAAAAGGGAATTCTACAATAACTTCCCTGTGCAATCTGATAATGGCTTCGTAAGGACCAACTCTTTTGACAGCTCCACCTTTAATATTGATGAATTTTTTGTCAATTTGGTGCCCTTCTTTGTCCAAGGCAGCGGCAAGATCTATGTTGGTTACAGATCCGAACAATTTGTCGCCTGCACCAACTTTTGCAGCAATTTTGATTTCCAATTGCTTCAACGCATTGGCAACCTTGGTTGCTTCATCTATTACCTTTTTCTCCTTGTGAGCTCTTTGTTTTAGGTTTTCTGCCAAAACTTTTTTGGCAGAAGGTGTAGCCAAATCGGCCAAACCTTGAGGGATAAGGTAGTTTCTGCCGTAACCGTTCTTTACGGTAACGATATCATCCTTAAATCCCAAATCCTGTACATCTTCTTTTAGAATAAGTTCCATTCTCTGGTGTTTTTTATTTCAACATATCGCCAACATACGGCATTAACGCTAGGTGACGGGCACGTTTTACGGCCTGTGCCACTTTTCTTTGGTATTTCAATGAAGTACCTGTAAGTCTTCTTGGAAGCAATTTACCTTGCTCGTTTACCAATTTCATCAAAAAATCCGGGTCTTTATAGTCTATGTACTTAATACCAGATTTTTTGAACCTACAATACTTTTTTTGCTTGCTGGTCTCAATATTAAGCGGGGTCAAATATCTGATTTCCCCGTCTTTTTTTGATTTTGCTTGTTGCTCTATAGATGCCATACCCTTATGCCTTTGCTTTTAATTTAGTTCTTCTTTTTTCCGCCCAAGCAATAGCGTGCTTGTCCAATTTAACGGTCAAAAAACGCATAACGCGCTCATCTCTTCTAAATTCCAATTCGTAAGGTCCAATGGCTTCGCCAGGTGCTTGGAATTCGAACAAGTGGTAAAATCCACTTTTTTTGTGCTGAATGGGATAGGCCAATTTCTTAAGTCCCCAGTTTTCCTTGGAGACCATTTTGCCACCATTCTTAATCAAGAAATCTTCAAATTTCTTGACTGTTTCCTCTATCTGCGTTTCAGACAGAACGGGATTCAAAATGAAAACAGTTTCGTAATGGTTCATTATACTATATTTTTAAAGGAGCGCAAAATTAAGAATAATTCTTTCCTCTTGCAAGAAAACCAAAAAAACTTCGTTTAAGTACAAGAGTTATCAACACTGTTAAACCTAGTAAACCTAAATAACACATATGGTAATTTACACAACAAAATAGACCATGTTTACATCTTTTGTTGCTCCTAAACGTCTTTTTTGTGTACTTTGCCGATGATTTAAAACCCTACAAATCACCCCATTCATGAAATTAAAAAGTATAATTGTAGACGATTCCTCCATGCAGCGCATGGCCGTGGCAAAATTGGTCAACAATCATCCACATTTGGCCTTGGTTGCCGAGTACAGCAACGCCATTGAAGCCAAAAATGGTTTAAAAAACCACGATATCGATCTTATCTTCTTAGATGTTGAGATGCCGATCATAAGTGGTTTTGACCTTTTAGAGGCCCTAGAGAACCCTCCACAGGTAATTCTGATCACTGGAAAACCTGATTATGCACTGAAAGCGTTTGACTACGACGTAACCGATTACCTTCACAAACCCATAACTTTGGCCCGTTTTGAAGCTTCCGTAAAAAGAGCCGTTGCCAAATACGAGCAAATGAACCGGGTGGAAGAAGATGAAGAACACATTTTTGTTAAGAGCAACCTTAAAAAACGTAAGGTTATCTTAAACGACATTAAATGGATAGAGGCACTGGGAGATTACATTAAATTGGTGACAGATGAAGCCAATATTGTAATACTTTCCACCATGAAATCTTTTGAAAAGCAATTGCCTGCCGAAAAATTTCTACGTATCCATAAATCTTATATTGTGAATCTCGAGAAGATAGAAAAATTCAACAGTAAGAACGTTGAAGTAGGGGGCAGACAGATTCCTTTGAGCAGAAATAAGAAAACAGAGCTCGCCGAAGCACTGGCAAACGTATAATCTTATATGTGGTCCACATTGTAGACCAATCTGATACTTTTATACTTAGAAATAGCATTAAAGGATTTTTCAATTCTTTTAATGCTATTTTTTGTTTGGGCCAATGGTTGTTTTCTTGGTATTTTTATCAATATATTTTTAAGATAGTCCCTTCGTATACGAGCTACAGGCGGGTATTCCGGCCCTAAAATCTGAGTTCCGAGCACATTGCGCAAAGAGCCTGCCATCCAATCCGCGGCCTCGTTCAGTTTATTAAAGTCCTTATCCTTCAAGGTTATTTTTATGAGCCTCACCAAGGGCGGATACTTAAACTGTTCCCTCTCGTAAAACTGTTCTTGGAACATTTTATCATAATTATTCGTAGTTACCTGCTGCAATATTTGATGATAAGGGTTGTACGTCTGAATCAATACTTTACCGCGCTTTTTGGTACGCCCTGCCCTACCCGCCACTTGGGTCAACATTTGAAAACTACGCTCGTGGGCCCTATAGTCGGGAAAATTGAGCATGGAATCCGCATTCATTATACCTACAAGGCTTACATTTCTAAAATCCAAACCCTTGGTCACCATTTGTGTTCCCACCAAAATATCCATCTCCTGATTCTCAAAAGATGAGATTATTTTCTCGTATGCGTATTTTCCACGCGTTGTATCCAGATCCATGCGGCCAACGGAAACATCTGGAAACAACTGACCCAATTCTTGCTGAATCTGTTCCGTACCAAAGCCCTTTTTATCCAAAGTTGGGCTCCCACAAGCCAAGCACGCTTGCTGCAAGGCCATGTGATAACCACAATAGTGACAGCGAAGTTGGTTTCTGTGCTGATGATAGGTCAGGCTAACGTCGCAATTGGGGCATTGGGCCACATGCCCGCAAGTGGTACACTCCACTACCGGAGCGAATCCCCTTCGGTTTTGAAAAAGAATAATCTGCCCCCCCTCTTCCAGCGCTTCCTCGATGGCCTTTATAAGCGTTTCCGAAAAATGACCTTTCATTCGGCGTTTTCTGGTAGCCTCCTTAATATCCACCAAATTGATATCGGGCATTAAAACATCGCCAAATCTATGTGCCATGGATGCATACCCATATTTTGCTGTCTTAGCATTGTACATGCTCTCTATACTCGGAGTGGCAGAACCTAGAACAATATTTGCACTATGCAATGCCGCGAGCACAACGGCCGCATCCCTGGCTTGATATCTTGGTGCCGGATCGAATTGCTTAAAAGAATTCTCGTGCTCCTCGTCCACGACCACCAATCCCAAATTGGTAAAGGGCAAAAAAAGTGAAGAACGTGCTCCAATTACGATTCGAGCTTTTTCTGCATCATTCAATACATTGTTCCATACCTCCACCCTTTCGTGAATGCTATATTTTGAATGATATACGGATACCTGATGGCCAAAATATTGCTGTAATCGGTTGATCAATTGGGAGGTCAGAGCAATTTCAGGAAGCAAATACAGCGCTTGCTTTCCTTCATCCAGACATTTTTGGATGAGTTTTACATACACCTCTGTTTTTCCTGAAGAAGTTACCCCGTGCAACAATACGGGTTTTTCTTCGTCGAACCCATGCTGTATATCGTCTAGGGCCCGATGTTGATGCTCGTTCAATTCAATAGCTCCAACATCACCCGATCGCCCATCGAACTCCACCCGATCTTTTCGGATATGGTATTCTTCCAGAATATTTTTATCAATCAAGGCTTTGATTACCGAACGGGAACCCCCGCTCTCCTTTTCCAGTTCCGAAATAGGTATGGGTTTGGCACTTTTGGCCCTTAATTGAAATAAAGAAAGTACCACTTGACTCTGCTTGGGAGCCCTGGTTAGATCGTTCAGCAGTTCGGACAGTTGTTCTTCGCCTTCAAATTGCTCGGCGAGCTTAACATAGCGTACCAATTTAGGTCTGTATTGTTCGTACAGTTCTTCTTTTTGAAGCACAATACCTTTGTGCACCATGGCATTGACTATTTTCAACACATTTTTTTTATCCAGGATATCGCTGACCTCGGAGATTTTCAATGCGGTTTGATGTTGAAGTGCTTCGTAGATCAAAAACTCGTCATCGGTGAGTTGCAATTCGTCTACCTTTGCATTTTTGTTGGGCAAAATTAGGGTTTCGCTTTCCAACAAAAAGGCACTGGGCAGGGCGCTCCGAACAACTTCGCCCAACGTGCACATATAATAATTGGCCACCCATTCCCAATGCTTCAACTGCACTTTGTCCACTACGGGCCGTTCGTCCAGAATTTGATAAATTTCTTTAGGTTCGTAGGCTTCTGGGGCATGGGTATGCACTTTGTAGGCCAATGCGGTGTATATCTTGGTCTTGCCAAAAGGTACGGCAACTCGCATTCCCGCTTCAATAAAATCGGCTTCTGCTTCCGATATTTTATAGGTGAAAAGCTTTTCCAAAGGAATTGGTAAAACTACCTCTAAAAAATATTCCATAAATTATTCCTCGATTACCCTGTGCCATGTTTGTGTACGGTACAAAAAAGCTAAATATCCACGTACTTTTAGCCTATTTTTGTTCTCCTCGTCCAACCAGACCTTAGCTTTAAAAGTCATAGCTTTTTCAGGGTCGAAAAGGGTATCCCCTTTATATATGCCCTTGCTGTTCTTTTCAAAATCCTCCATGATCTTCATTCCAAGAACGGGCTTGTCCTTTCTTTCTCCTTCACATTTTGTGCACCTTGCATCTTTTTTGCCCTCTTCCAATATTTTTACCACTTTGGCGTGCATCAATCCATCTTCCTCGTAAATTTCGATGATTGCCTTGTTTACCCCATTTCGATCATCGATAGTTTTCCATTTACCAAAAACTGTTTGCGATAGGGTTATCTGGCAGCAGAGAAAACACACCAAACCGATCCATTTATTGTATCTCCTTCTGTTTTTCATGTCTTTTTTTTAATGAGTTGAGGGTTGCGTTCAGTTCAAAGCCCAACAATAAGATATTGGAATTTAACCAAATAAACACCATTAATATCAATAATCCACCCAAAGCACCATAGAGTTCGTTGTAACGAGCAAATTTTTCAACATAAATTCCGAACAGATAGGACGTCAATAAAAATAATAGGGTGGTCATTAACGCACCTGCGGAAAAAAAGCGAGCCTGTCTGCCTTCTGCAGTCCCAAAATAGTACAGTATGGCCGTTGTAAAATAGGAAAGGCTTAGAAAAAACAACACTTTGGCTACCTGTATTCCGATGGTATCTCCTTTTTCCACATCGTAACCCAACGTTTTGCCTAAATATTCACTGGTGTATTCGACAATGTAGAATTCAAAATACACAAAGGCAACAGCACCTACGATCAATAAAATGGAAAGAATCAACCCAACCATCAGGGCATACGCATATTGACGAAAAAAATTACGCGTCAACTCCACATGATAGGAGTTCTCAAATCCTCCAAATATGGCATTCACACCGTTGGCCATCAAAAAGATGGACAATATAAATGCAGAAGACAATAACCCCCCTTGTTTTTGATCTTTGATCTGTTGATAGATTTCTCCGAAATAATCGCTCGTTGCCGATGGGAGAAAAGACTCCAAAAAGTCCAAAAACTGGGCGTCGAAATTCTCATTGCCCACACTTACGTATGGAATAATAAAGGGAATCATAGTTACCAAAAAAATCAGCAGGGGAAACAAAGCAAGAAAAATACTGAAAGCGATAGAACTGGCCCTTGAAGAAAGTGCTCCTTTGACAATTCCCATCAAATACATTTCGATCAAATCATAGAAGGAGAGGCCCTCAAAAGCTTTGAGCTTAATCTTTTTCAATACCTGTACAATCCAATTGACCACGGGTATCTTCTCCAACTGCTCTTCTATGGCTGCAGACATTTAAACGGCTTTTAAACTTAGGTCCATGTTGTGTACGGAATGGGTCAAGGCTCCCGAAGAAATATAATTTACGTCGCATTCTGCATATTTTCTCAGGGTTTCCATTGTTATACCTCCGGAAGATTCCGTAAGGCATTTATTTCCTATTCTTTTGACCGCTTCGCGGGTTTGATCGTAATCAAAATTATCCAAGAGTATTCTGTAGATCCCTTCGGATTTTAATATCTCGTCCACCTCCTCTAAATTTCTGGCCTCCACGATAATTTTAAGGTCCTTTCCTGTTTCTTTAAGGTAATCCCTTGTTTTTTGAATGGCATTGGTAATACCTCCAGAAAAATCGATGTGGTTGTCCTTGAGCATGATCATATCGTAGAGGGCAAACCGATGGTTTTCTCCCCCTCCTATCTTTACGGCCCATTTTTCCAAAGCCCTGATACCCGGAGTAGTTTTTCGCGTGTCCAAAATTTTGGTGTCCGTACCATCTAAAATGGATACATAATTTTGAGTTTTGGTGGCAATAGCGCTCATACGCTGCATGGCATTGAGCACCAAGCGTTCGGCCTTTAGAATGCTTTGCGAGTTTCCTTCCACATAAAAAACGACATCTCCGTATTTAACGGGGGTGCCGTCCTCCAACAAAATTTCCGTTTTCAGTTGTGGGTCTACATAGGTAAAGACTTTTTTTGCAAATTCCACACCTGCAATAATACCTTGGTCTTTTACAAGGAGTTTGGCCTTTCCTTTTGCAGTTGAGGGAATACAGGCCAAGGAACTGTGGTCTCCGTCGCCAACGTCTTCCCTAACGGCATTGGCAATGATCAGATCTAGTTCTTTTTGAAATTGTGCTTCGGAAATCATTCTATTGGGATTTTAACGAAAATAATAAAAACATTGTTCCTTGTCCATGTACAAACCATGCTTAATTTTATGAGGAATGGATTATTTTTGGGCATGCAGATTACTTTGATCGCCATAGGAAAAACCGATAAGTCTGAACTTGAAGAACTTATAGCCATATACGAAAAACGGTTGAAGCATTATATTAAGTTTCAATTGAATATTATTCCTGATATAAAAAACAGAAAAAATCTTTCTGAACCCCAGCAAAAAGAAAAAGAGGGCGAACTTATCCTTGGTCAATTGCAACCTACGGACACCTTGATCCTTCTTGATGAAAAAGGAAAACAATACACCTCTGTTGATTTTGCCCAGTTCTTGCAGAAAAAGATGAACAGCGGCATTAAAAATCTTGTGTTGGCCATTGGAGGCCCGTACGGTTTCAGTGATGCCGTTTACTCCAAAAGCGCCGGAAAAATCAGTTTATCCAAAATGACGTTTTCCCATCAAATGGTGCGATTGTTCGTAGTTGAACAAATTTATCGGGGGTTCACCATTCTCAGGAACGAACCCTATCACCACCAATAATTAATATAAAACCCTAAACTTAATGGTGTTCTCGATTTTCTTGAGCGCCTTGATCACTTCCTTATTATATTCTTTGTCCAAATCGGTGATCACGTAACCAACTTCGCTATCTGTAGACAGATATTGTCCAGAAATATTGAGTCCATATTGTGCCAACACTTCGTTTATCTTGGCCATTATTCCGGGAACATTCCGGTGTATATGTAAAAATCGATGGACTCCATTTTGTTTAGGCAACCTAATATTCGGGAAGTTAACCGCATCTACGGTATTTCCAGAATTTATGTAATCCATTATTTTGTTGGGCACAAAATCGGCAATATCTCGTTGTGCTTCTTCGGTGCTACCACCAATATGAGGGGTTAGGATTACGTTGGACAATCCTTGCAATGGTGTTTTAAAGCTTCCATTACTACGTGGCTCGGATGGGTAAACATCTATCGCCGCTCCGCCCAATTTTCCACTTTCCAGTGCATCGGCCAAAGCTTCTATATCCACTACGAACCCTCTGGAAAGATTAATAAGTTTGGCTCCATCTTTCATTTGGTCGATTTCACGCTTACCTATAAAATTTTTATTGGCCTTGTTATCATCTACATGCAGGGTAACAACATCCGAAACATTGAGCAAACTCTCCAAGGTGTCACATTTTACTGCGTTACCCAATGCCAGCTGATCGTTAACATCGTAGTAATACACCTTCATCCCCATGGCTTCTGCCAAAACGGACATTTGTTTTCCTATATTCCCGTAACCAACTATACCTAAATTTTTTCCACGTACTTCTTGCGAACCGGCTGCGGTTTTGTTCCACTCGCCATTATGGATTTCCGTACTTCTGGGAAAAATGCTCCGCATGAGCATAATGGTCTGTCCAATGGCCAGTTCCACTACGGAACGGGTATTGCTGTACGGTGCATTGAAGACCACTACGCCTTTCTTTTTGCTGTATTCCAAATCGATTTGGGTGGTTCCGATACAAAAAGCTCCGACCACCAATAACTTATCGGCGGCATCCAACACTTTTTGGGTAACCTGTGTCTTGGACCTAATTCCTAGTACATGCACCCCTTTGATTCGCTCGATGAGGTCTTCTTCGGATAAACTGGTCTTGATCAGTTCCACTGAAAACCCTTCTTCCGATAGGTTTTCGAATGCAGCCGGGTGGACATTTTCCAATAAAAGGATCTTGATTCTGTTCTTAGGGTATGATAAGTTTCTTGGCAAATCGTTCACAAATAAAAATTCATCTAGGTTAGGTGCTACGTGGTCGGCATTATTGGCAGCCTTTTCTCGATGCACATTTTCGGTATAGGCGAAAAATTTATGGGCTATCCCGGCCTCGCGCATTACATAATCGCTATAGCCGTCGCCGATCACCTGGACCTCGCCATCTAAATCCAAGTTTTTTAAACATTCTATTTTTCCGTTATGGGTGGCAAGCACGTTGGTTTCGTCGAAACCTGTTATATTGCCAGCTTCATCAAAAGTAAAGGTGTTTGCAAACACTCTTTCGGATGGAATGTTGTATTCTTTAACAATTGGGTCTATAAATTCCTTGAACCCGCAGGAGATTACATAAATATCTTCGGAATATTCATAAAAAAACTGCTTGTTGGCTTCTATGGATTTGGAAATTTTCTGACGCAGTTCGGTCACCAAATCTTCCAGATCTTTTTTGTTCGCATCCAGCAATCGGATTCTGCGTTCCAACGATTCCGTAAAAGATATGTCGCCATCGATCCCCAAATTGGTGATTTTTTGGATTTCCGACACTATTTCATCTCTCTTTGGATTTCCTTGCAGTGTCATTTCCGCCAAAACATCCAACGCCTCAACCCTTGTGAGGGTACTATCAAAATCGAACACATATTTGCGCCCTGTCTCTACCATGATTCGCTTCAAAAAAATTAAGGCATAAAATTAAACATTAATTCCATCCTTGTAATTGGAAGTTATCAAAAACCTTACACTTTTACGGATAAATCAAAAATCCATTACGATTTGTTTTAAATGCTACCCAAAAACCATCATTTTGCAGTTATGTGCAAATCAAAGTCCTGCTCTCAGTACCCTAAAGGTCAAAAAGTGGCTGTATCCTAATCAGAACCATCGCCGGGTTAATTTACAGTAGAAACGGTACTCCTTACCAAACTTTTGTTGGAGCATATCTTCTTCCGGTTGTATTTGAAAATGGTTCATATAGGACACAAAACCAGCCGCCACAAGGGTATTAAAAGCATTGCCCAGCCAAAGGCTTAAAGCCAATAGTAGTAGCAAAAGCCCCAAATACATAGGGTTCCTGCTAAAATTGTAAACCCCTTTGGTCATCAACCTGCTGGTTTTTTGAGGCTGCATGGGATCCAAACTTGTTTTTCCCGTCCAAAATTGCAACACGGCCAATAATCCTACTATTACTCCTAAGGCAAAAAGTATCCAAGCCAGTTGGTTCCTGCCAAAAAAATCAAACTCACCTACTGGCAAAAACCTATCCAGAAGGAACATTGTCCCTCCAAAAATCAACATCACCAAAGCTGGCGGTACTTTTAATTTCATACAAATAACTTAAAATCCGAAATTACTACTTTTGAAACTCAAAATAGAGACCTTTTGATTTGAAACTAGTTTTTGCCACACATAACGACCATAAGCTGAAAGAAGTTCAGCAATTGCTTCCGAAAAATATCCAACTACTGTCATTAAAAGATATTGATTGTTTTGACGAGATTCCCGAGACAGGGGATACATTGGAAGAAAACGCCAAAATTAAGGCAGATCACATTACCCAAACCTATGGTTTGAACTGTTTCTCGGATGATACCGGCCTACTTGTGGATGCATTAAATGGAGCTCCTGGAGTATACTCGGCCAGATATGCGGGGGAACAAAAAGATGCCTCGGACAATATGCAGAAATTGTTAAACGAATTGAACGGAAAAAATAATCGGAAAGCACATTTTAAGACCGTAGTACATCTTAATCTAAATGGAGAAGTCCACGCTTTTGAAGGAACGGTCGAAGGCGTCATAACGGATAAAGAACAAGGCAAGGGAGGGTTTGGCTACGACCCCATCTTTAAACCAAATGGATTCGATAAAACCTTTGGCGAACTGCCTTCCGATGTAAAAAACTCCATTAGTCACCGTGGTAGGGCCATTCGAAAATTGGTGGAATTCTTAAAAAAGAACGCCACTTAGGTTGTAGCGATCAAAATAAGTGTACCTTTGCCGCTTTATTAACGCCGCCGGTATGGGCAAGGTGTTGTGACGGGCTTGAACGGGAAATACTATAATCGCTCTATACAACACAAACATATTTGCGATTAAAGGTATTACACCGCTATGACAAAATTTGAAGCCTTGGGGTTGGACAAACCCCTATTGGATGCTATTTCCGACCTTGGATTTGAATCCCCCTCCGAAGTACAAGAAAAATCAATCCCAATTTTATTGGAGCAGGAAACCGATTTGGTTGCCCTGGCCCAAACAGGAACTGGAAAAACTGCTGCATTTGGATTTCCTATGATCCAGAAGATCCAATCGGACAGCAGGACCACTCAAGGATTGATCCTCTCCCCTACACGTGAGCTCTGCTTGCAGATAACGAACGAATTAAAACTATACTCCAAATACATAAAAGGACTCAATGTGGTGGCCATTTACGGTGGCGCAAGCATTACCGAACAGGCCCGACAGATAAAAAGAGGTGCACAGATCGTTGTAGCTACCCCTGGCCGTATGAAGGACATGATCGGCCGAAATATGGTGGACATTTCCAAAATTGATTATTGTGTTCTGGATGAAGCCGATGAAATGCTGAACATGGGCTTCTATGAAGATATTAAGGACATTTTATCCAACACCCCGCAAGAAAAGCTAACATGGCTCTTTTCGGCAACCATGCCAAAAGAAGTGGCAACCATTGCCAAAAAGTTCATGTACAAACCTGTGGAAATTACAGTTGGTTCCAAAAATGCCGGAGCTTCCACAGTACAGCACGAATATTATGTTGTTGGAGGCCGTGATCGTTATGCAGCCCTAAAACGTTTGGCCGATGCCAATCCAGGTATCTTCTCCGTAGTTTTCTGTAGAACCAAAAGGGATACACAACGTGTTGCGGAAAAATTGATTGAGGACGGTTACAATGCCGGAGCACTACATGGTGATTTGAGCCAGAACCAACGGGATCTGGTCATGAACTCGTTCCGAAAAAAACAAGTACAGATGTTGGTAGCTACCGATGTTGCCGCGCGTGGAATTGATGTTGACGATGTAACCCACGTTATCAACTACCAGTTACCCGATGAAATAGAGACCTATACCCACCGTAGTGGTCGAACGGGACGCGCCGGCAAATCCGGAATCTCCATGGTAATTGTGACCCGCTCGGAGTTGAGAAAGATCAAGGCGATAGAGAAAAAAATACAACAGGATTTTATCTTCAAAAAAATTCCCGATGGTATTGAAATCTGTGAGATACAATTATACCATTTGGCCAATAAGATCAAAGAAACCAAGGTCAATCAAGAAATTGACAGTTATTTGCCCGCCATCAACGATGTTTTGGAAGGGATAGATCGCGAAGAACTCATAAAAAAAATATTCTCGGTAGAGTTTACCCAATTCTACAACTATTACAGTAAGACCAAAGATCTAAACACCCAGGATTCCGGAAGGGAGAAAGGTGGGGCGTCCGGGGATATTCCATCCGAAGGATCCGTACGATACTTTATCAATGTTGGTGAACGCGATGGTTATGATTGGATGAGCTTGAAAGACTTCCTAAGAGATACCTTGAACTTGGAAAAAGAAGACGTCTATAATGTGGATACCAAGGATTCTTTCTCCTTTTTCAACACCGATGCGCAACTTACCGAGTTTATTCTTCAAACCTTTACAGACTTTAAACTGGAAGGACGTTTTATAAATGTTGAAGTGTCCAAAAACCCGGGCGGTGGCGGCGGAAAAGGAGGTAAAAAACGTCGCAATCGAAAAGGCGGCGGCAGTGGCCGAAGAGGAGGCAACAAGTCCTTCAAAGGAGGAAAAAAAGGAGGGTACGGCAAAAAAGGAGGCAAGAAGAAGCAAGGTTTTTATTAGTTAATTCTATATTAAATGGTAAGTCTCTCCTATTTATTTTTCTTTGTTTAGTACTTTTATAGCTACAAAGATTGCATGAGAAGATTACTACTTATACTACTGTCCCTTATCCCACTGCTTGGTTTTTCTCAAATTGAAGATGATGAAAACCAAGTAGTAAAGGAGTTTTCCGCAACGGTAATCAATGCCCAGACCGAGTTTCCTCTGGAAAGTGTGCACGTGGTCAACCTTAATCAGGTCAAGGGTACCATTACCAATCCTGAAGGTAAGTTTACCATTCCTGCTGCAGTGAACGATACTTTGTATTTTTCCTACTTGGGCTTTAAGACCCAAAAAGTAAGGGTGACCAACGAT
>Ga0160419_100537_pt1 | contig 23522 bp, 40 predicted proteins | sample CelAP2metagpilot_2_FD_108196 | JGI IMG/M metagenome (GOLD analysis project Ga0160419, IMG submission 108196) | Phycosphere-associated microbial communities from Cellana algal ponds in Kailua-Kona, Hawaii, USA - Cellana AP2-4-25 metagenome pilot ... | reverse complement strand
TCCCTCCCTCAGGTACCTTCTCCGTTCCCTGGAAGTGCAGGACGAGCTTTTGTCCATTGGCGGCATCCCACGCTCCCCTTCCTCCCTCCCGTCCTCGTCCTCCCCCATCATGTCCTTCCCTCTTTCCGACTCCTCCTCGTCCTCCCTCCCCCTCTTCCTCCCTCCCTCTTCCTCTTCCCACCCTCTCCCGTATCATCACGAAAAGAAAAGCTCGGCCTCCTCGGTGGAGGGAGGGAGGGAGGGAGGAAGTAGTAGGATGAGCAACAGCCATCCTTTGCCTCCTGCTCTCGAAAAAAAAAAAGAGACATTATCAGGAGGAGGGAGGGAGGGAGGGAGGGAGGAAGCGGAGGAGGAGGTCAAGGGTGAGAAAGGGAGGAGGAGTCGGGCGGGAAGTGCGTTGATGACAGTGTGAGAAGAGGGAAGGAAGGACGGAGGGAGGGCAGGAGGGAGAGAAGGAGAGGAAGGGGGCCGGGTTCATCACCCTGCCCTCCAGCGTCCATTCTGGAAAAACACAGGGGCATGAGGTTTGTTGGCGCGCCACCGTCGGTTTCGCCCGTTTCAAATTTCTCCGTTTGATTCCTTTTTCTGTTTCTTCCTGTTCTCTTTCCTCCTCCCACTTTCTTTTCGTCTTTGCTTTGCGTTTCGCTCCTTCATGTTTCAAAAGGGGGGTTGTGTTTGGTGAAAGTTCTCTTGAGACTTTGTTTTCAACATCATCATTCCTTTTGTCTCCTGCTCGTCTACATTTTCTCTCTGTCTCGGTTCCTCTCTCTCTCTCTCTTCCTTGTTATGTCTCTCTAACACACACTTTTTTTGGGATCCCTTTCTTAACTTTTTCTCCTCAAGTCTAGGCGTGTCTCTCCTTTCCTCCACCACCTCTTCCCCCTCTTCCTCATCCTTCACCGCCACAAGCCACCAGCACCTGCTGCTGCTGTTGATGGTGCTGCTGCTGGTGCAGCTACTGTCCAAGCCCTTCTTGCAGTCGGTGTTATCGCGAATTATAGACACACACACACACACTCTCTCTTACACCCGTACATTCAATCAACTTCCTTTCCTCCCCCTTTCCCTCCATCCCCCTCACCTCCCCCTCTCCTTCCTCATCCCTTCATCGTCCCTGTTTTTCAACGCCCAAGTCCCTTTTCATTCTTACTTCTCCCCCCAAATTTCTCTATTCTGAAGAGAAGCATGCTAGGTTTCCTCCTCTCTTTCCTCTCTCTCTTCCTCCCTCTTCCCTTTCACCTCCCCTGCCGTCCGTTTGCTCGCCTTTACATACGTCTCGCCTCCCTCCCTCCCTTCCATCCCTCCCTCCCTCCCTCCCTCCAGCTCAAGACCCCCGCGGCCGTTGCAGCCACACGGGCTGGGACGACGACAAGGAAGAGTCAAACGCAGGTACGCCCAAAGGGGAGGAGGAGGAGGAGGGAGGGAGGGAGGTCGAGGCCCCGGCTGAAGAGGAGGAGGAGGACGAAGACCAGAAGGGGAACACTACCCCCGTTGCTGTTGCTGCAGCCGCTGCTTCTTCGACCCCTCCCATGTACACCACTCCAGCCGCCCCCACCAGCACTGCTCCTCCCATCAATACCTTCAGGCCCGCCCTCCCTCCCTCCCTCCCTTGCCTGGTCGGCACGCGGTTGTTGCCCGCGGCGGCCGAGGAGAGGAGCAAAGCAGGGGTGACGGCGTGGAGGGGCACTCCACTGTCCTTCAGGGCTTGTCGACGTTCCCGGTGGAGATCGGCAGCGGAGCGGGAGTGGGTGTGGGCGATGGCAGCAGCAGCGACAGCCAAGGGTGCCATGGGCGGTGAAGAGGGCGGAAGGGTAGAAGGAGTGTGAATGTGGTTGTTGGGGAGGGAGGATGAGGAGGAAGAAGAGAAAGAAACGGAAGGACGGAAGGAGGAAGAGGAGGAGGGGGGAGAGGAGGAGGCTTTTTCTTGGAGCATGGCGGCGCGCTGTTGAGAGGATGGGAGGAGGGAGGGAGGCAGGGAGGGAGGGAGGGGGCAATGAATAGGATGCATGGGAATTGACCACGATTTATTTTGTCTGAGGGACTGGAATAAAAACTCCCTCATCCCTCTCCTGCCTTCTTGCCCTTTTGATTTTACCTGTTCTCGATACAGCACCGTTGCACAGCTCGCCTGCGCCTGACTGTGGCCTGCCGGTGACCGGGAGAAACCAGGTTGTCTCGCTGGACCCTCTCCCGCTCCTCCGAGTGACTTGGGTAGGACACTGGGCGTAAGACGCCGGGTGAAAAAGGATGCATTACTTCCCGTGGACGCCATGACGCTGCGCTGTGTGCAAGAAGCGAGGGAAAGGGAGAGGGAGAGAGGAAGGGAACGGTGATGTAGGGAGAAGGGCGAGGCGACGCAAGAGAGGTGAAGCAAAGCCAATGGTGTAGCGACCACTTCAGTCCTAGCCAAGGCAGCCACTACAGTCACCGACAAAGAATAGCAACTGCCGTGAACACCAACACATCATGGGTCTAATTTGCCATGTGCGTTGCTGTCTCGTCTGTCGGGATGCGTGTTGCTCGCCCACAGAAGTGGGCGATGGCGGCAACAACTGGAGTTGAGGATGTTGTTTTCCTTTGCATGCGCGCCACTCGGTTATATCTCTACCGTCAGTAGCAGAAGTTGGAGTGATGTTGCGCACGCCTGTACTTTGTAATGCGAAAAGGTGACCAGGCTTCTTTCTTTGTGTGTGCTCATCATCAATGAAAGGGCGCGGATGCTCTCCTCCGGGTTGGTTTGGTAATAAATGAAACTGATTTATTATATTTTCCCTTTCGTTTCTCATGTCCATAAAATGGACAGGATATCATGTGCTTCTCACTGGAGGTAAATCTCACAGTCCAAATTGCCCTTTTCTGTGGAAATAAACGTCAAAGCCTCCACGCTATAACCCTTATTCAATAATATTTATTTTTATTTTTGTCGCGCCTTAATGCCGGGAATGCGTTGGAATTTTAAACCAAACACCATTCGCTAGTTCAAAATAGTCATGTCATGTCATGCCATCTTGTGCGAGCAATTTTTTTCGTAGGCCGTAATATTTCAGCACATTTAGCCATTTTTCCTTTTTGCTGCTGCCAGCAAAATGGATAATAAAGCTGTCCTTCAAGCTACGTCCACGTATATATGAGTTAAAGTGAGTTTGTGGACATAATTTTACATGATTTCGAACCCCCTCTGCCTTTATCAACCATACTATGCTGGCCTGCTCCCACCAGATCGCGCTCAATGGCTCGTCTGTCAAGGTCCAGGCCTCTGCCAGAAAAAGCCGACTCCACACGGTGTTGCGAAGAAAGAGGACTCCAGTGTTAACGCCGTGACGATCAACTCCAATGATTGTATCGTACCGCGGGTCCGTAAATTCTTCAAGTTTGACGCTATGATCAATGATGACGGCATCTATGTCAACCAAAATCACCCAGTCGTACTGTTGGGAAAGCAAGCTCAAAGCTGCGGGAATCTTCATCCAGGGCGCAGGCCGGCCCCGGGGAGTTTCAGATATGGCATAGAAGTCATAGCCGTGTCGATGACAGTACTCTTGTTTGTCGGCCAGAGACACTGTCACCCCTTCTTCAAGAAGAATTCGCGCTTCCTCCACTTCTGCTTTTTCTTCTCTCCCTTCTCCTTCATCTTCTTCTTTTTTTCCGTCTCCTATTACTCCTTCCTCTTGTTTACCTTCCCCATCCTTCTCACTTTCTGTTTGGGTTTTCGGGAAGATGGCAATTGTCATCATCGCGATGCGAGGTGGACGGGCCGGCTGATCAAGATCAACCCATGGTATACAAGTGGAGGGTTCTACCGGCAGCCTTCGCTGTGACTTCGATTTCAAGGCTTCATATTCATTGAGAGCATCAGTCGCTTCAGAGATGTCGAACTTTCTGTCGTTGAAGAGGGAGACCAACGGTCCAAGGATGGAGTCCGTAAACTCTTGTGCGGAAGAGTCGAAATCTTCACAGTAGCAAAGAAAGTCATAAACAGTTTTCCAGGTTGGACGCAAATACTCAAATTTACTGATATCACGTTGGGAAGAAGAGGGTTCGGGGTAGGTGTTGAGATTCGTCGGATTCCCCAGCTGCCCATCGCCGGCGAAGAAATAGAAGAAGCATGTAAAGAATATTATTTGTCCTATAACCAGGGTAATAAACCAAAATCTTCGAAAGGCCTTGATTATGTCGACCACGGTTATCCTGGTCGACATAAGACCTTGTTGATATTATGAAGTCCGCAAGTTCTCTTCGAAGGCCCCTGTTAATATAGTTACTATTACGGAAATAGAACACAAGAGATTGAGTCGGAAAGTATTGAGTACGTCCACACAAGGCTCTCGTGTTATCAAGCGAGAAAAAGAAAATGCACATCTTATTAACGATCCTTGTTCCTATGATTAATGAGTCGAGCCCGCACCCAGAGCAGGCCATTGACGTGACGGGGACTTTGAAGTAGCAGGGAAAAAGAGCACTGACTTTAAGGCACCGTGAGTCCCGTTAGATTTTATTTACTGGAATCGTACAGCTAAGCTCGCACTCCTCTTGCTCAAGTGGTAGACGCAGGCGCTTTAGAAGTGATACTTCATGGCTCAGAATGAGGGTTTTTAAAAACCTCCATCAACAAGACAGATGGGAAAGAGGAAGAGGGGGAGGATGGATGGAGAGGACGAGGGGAGGGTAAAAAAAGGGAAATAGAGGACAAAAAAGGAAACTGAGAGGATAAAAAGAAGGCAAAGGGGGGGCAGAGCAGTGAGAGAAAGACGGGACGATTTTTCTGTTGAATTTTGGAATAAAATAAAGAAGAGAATGAGAAAAGAGATAGGAAGAGGAGAGGCAGGATGGAATAGAGGGAGTTGACGGAAGGCAGAAAATGATAAGAGAGAAAGGAAAGAGAGAGTAGGAGAGACAGAGCGGAAAAGTGAAAGGGAGGGAGGAAGAAATACGGAGCGAAGACGAAGGAGAGAGAGGGGAAGAAGGGAAAGGGGGAGGAGTGAGAGAAGAGGAGAGATGGAGATCCACCCTCGGAATGCTCCTCAACATGCTCATAGGAGATGTCTGATGCTCCTTCCAGGATATCCAATGGCCCACTGTAGGTATCTGGCAGAGGATCGGTCTTAAATGCGCTCGGTCTGTCCAGAGGTGGTCCCGGCACTGATGTTCTTGCGATGGTGGCCGTCTGAAGCCAGGCTCGTCTCCCCAACCCTAAAGCCATGTTAATGCTCAAGGCGTCAAGAATTTCGTCGTATTCTAGTAGCCTCACGCCCACTTGGCCCCATGGCAGGCCCACCACGCCCTTGGACTTCACTCACTTGGGCATGCCCCCCTCCTAGATCACGTCCACGTCTCCGACATTGTTGCATGTGGCTGTCGTGGGCGCCATCTGTAAGTTCGCTGCCAAATGGGTAAGAGGTTTGCACAGGGCATTAACCTCAGCAAATCATTGGTTCTCATGCTGTAGGTCTGGACTTCTGAGGTTAAATCTCATATCTCCTCTTCATTATCATCTTTTTCGGTGGCTGCAGCAACACGACGCTGCTGTATATTGCCAATGTGATGCTCTTATTCATCCCCTCCTTAATTTGCTGTCTGCGCATACAATGCACCGTATCCTATGCTTGTGTGAGTGCGTATGTTTTAGCGCCTCAATACCATTAAGAGTCATGAATCCTAGATGTCCGTGTGTATTTCACGACCGACATAAACAATTTTTGTAACGGCGTAACGGCTTTTATAAATTTCAAAGCTTGGTGCACGGTAATGATTGAACCCTTACCAAGCCACCTACAAGCTGCTGTAGATAGGATTGCTGCGTCTTTTGGCTACAGGTGCAGAGTGATGTGTGCGTTGAGTGCAGATGTAAACAAAATGTTGAGACGGGAGAGGACAGGAGGACGAAGGAGGATGACACGGATTTGACGACGAATAACTCTTGTAATTTGACGAACAAGTGTACAGCATGCCAGAAAGTGTATTCCATGAAACGAGGGAAGGGCAACGTTGGACTACAGTGACCAAGCCATCAAGCGATGATGAGGACCCGACAGGTGGCCAATCCCGCATCCCAAACCAGACAGTTAGAGGCAATCACAGTTATTCAGTAATTGCTTTTGGCAACGTGGAGTCAAATCCATGCGCGCGACCCAAAAAAAATGCATTTCTTTTTGTTATCGGCCAATGCGCGATACTTAAGGAAACTCCACTTCCTCGCTCCACCCCAACCCGTCATGGTCTTCCCCCTCTTCACCTTCTTCCGCTCCTACCTCCTCCCCTCCATCCCAGGGCCTTCCCACTCCTAGAGCGTCGTACTCCCTGACCCAATCCTCTCTGAGCCGTCTTTCCATTTTCTCTTCGTCCTCCTCCTCTACCTGTTCCGCCCAACCGGCATTTGCAGCGGCGGCGTTGGGGGAGATAATCTTTTCCTCCGAGACTTGACACGCATTGATGGTTTTGACATGCTCGCTTTCGTCGTCCCGGATCGCGGAGAAGACGTCGTAAAGGGAGCGAATCAGCGGTCGCCTGCGTTTGTGTATGTGTGTGCAAGAGAGAGGGTGAGGGAGAGAGAAACACATAAACAAGCGATCAAAATTGAGTGTGTTAATTAATATTACGGCATCGACAAAATGGGCAGACATCTTGGGATGCTCTTTCTGCCTGCTCGCTTTCATCGTTCGTCTCCAGATGCCCCCGAACATGTTATTCAGGAAATTTAATCACTTAAAGAAGGAATGACAGTTGCCTGCAACAAGGAATTGGAAAAAAGCAACGATTTGTGAGGGTTGTGCTGCATTGCACTTGCCCTTTTCTGTCTTGTCATGTCATGTCGGCCTCCAAAGGTGCGTGAAGGGGGACAGGGTGTTAAGAGAGAGGAGGGCGGGGCCAGGGACTTACCGGGAACGAACAGGGCGGGAGGTTTGGAACTCATCAAACATATAAAGGTCGCCCATCACGTAGTAATCTAGTGCTGTGCATGCAGGTTTAGGGGGCGGGGGCAGAGAGGGAGGGAGATGGGATTAGTACCCACCGACACCCACCACACACGTCCATACACACGCACGTCTACATGTGTGCCTCGCCCTCCCTCCCTCCCTCTTCTCACCAACGCGAGGGGCGGGAAGCTTCTTCAAGAGCTCTTCATTTTCTTCCAAAAATTGACTGTAGGTGTCCACGGCGTGGCTCTCAATCAACTCGGAGAAATTGTAGGCAAGGCGTGGCGAGACCAGAAATAAGACGTTTAAAACCCAGTAGTACACTGGAGGGAGGGAGGGAGGGAAGGAGGGAGGGACGGAGGAAGGGAGGGAGAAAGGGGACATTAGGGTAAACAGTAGCAGTGGCAAAAGTCAGATTGTGTTTGGACATGCATGTGATAAATGAACATGCCTGCCACTCCCTCCCCCTTCCCTTTCCTCCCCCTCCTCCCTCCCTCTCTCCGCTCCTTACATATTGCTGAATGTCGGGCCAAGAAACGGTCGAGCCAACGAGCGTCCCCTCCCAACGACTCCATAATTTGCAGGTGGTGCAGCTCATTCCATTCTAAGGAAAGGAGGGAAGCAAGGAGGCAGAAAGGGAGGAGGGGTAGTGTAAGCTACCCACGCACCAAACCCCTCCCTCTCTTCCTTCCCTCCCTCCCTTCTTTTCATCCGTCTGAATGTGACCACATCACCAAGCCCGTCATTTGAACATCCACAAGTCCTACTTTCCAATACCTTTAATACCCCTGGCCCATCTCCTCTCCCTCCCTCCCTTCCTCCCTCCCTCCCTCCCTCCGTTCTTCCCTACCCTCCGCGAAATGCACGCGCCTGACGTCCGTGCCAATAGTCCACCATCCCAACGTCTCGTATAAGTGCAACATGCTGATGTACGAGAAGTAGGGCATGCTGAGGCAGGGAGGGAGGAGGGAGGGAGGGAGGGAGGGAGGGATGACTTAATGAAAAGTCACATTTCTCCCTCTGGGGCGGAAGACGCGAAGGGCAGACAACGAGGGAGGGAGGGAGGGAGGGAGGGAGGGAGGGGCGTACCGCGCGACCGTCTCCAGAAACCAGAAGCGGGCCAGTGGGCGGCCTTCGTAAACTATGTCGAGAAAGGCGCATAGGGCGTAGTAGGGGAGGATGACGAACCACGGGGTGCCTGATTGCTTCATCTTGGCCGCCATCCCTACGCCTTGGGCTTGGGCTGGAGGGAGGGAGGGAGGGAGGGAGGGAGGGAGGGGTGACGGGATGTGGATGGGAGATAAGATAATGTGGGTGTCAGTCAGAATGACGGGCTTGATGAGCCGGGCTTGTGATGGGGAGGGAAGGAGGGCATTAAGAAGTAGATGAGAGATATGGGTGTCAGTCAGAATGACGGGCGTGAGGAGGAGAACACTATGAAGAAAACATGGGAGGTTAAGGAATGGTGAGAAGGAGGGAGAAAAGGAGGGAGGGAGGGAGGGAGGAAGGGAGGGAGGATGTGGGGGAGGATGTACCTTGGTCGATGAGTTCTATTTGAATCTCTCGCCGTGTTTCCTCGCGCTTGCTAATGGCCTGGTGAAAAGGGAAAGTGTGGGGAGAGGAGGGAGGGGAGGAGGAAGGCTGAGAAGAAGGAGGGAATGTGGGAAAAGAGGAGGGGGAATGGGAAATGGGAAGGAGGGAGGGAGGGAGGGAGGGAGGGAAGGGCGTACCTCATTGGAGAGGGTGAGGAGACGGAGCCGTGCTTGTAAATCCACGACCTGTAGGAGACGCCACATGAGTACATCCCATAACTCCTCCCTCCTTTCCTCCCTCCTTCCCTCTTTCCCTCCCTCCCTCCCTCGCTCTGTGAAATCTTTACCTGGAAGAGATAAGAGGTATGGCTCTATGACAGCGTTGCATTCTCCTTCCCTCCCTCCCTCCCTCCCTCTCACCTGCTGGTTTTCGCTCATGTACGCTCGAGACGGTCGGAGGGTGGGAAAAATGCCGAACCATTCCAAGGTCTGGGGGAGGGAGGGAGGGAGGGAGGGAGAGAGGGAGGGAGGGAGGGATGAAGGAATGCAAAAAGAAAGGGAGCGAGAAAGAGAAGGAAGAAAGAGGGAGGATAGGGAGGAAGGGAGGGAGGGAGGGCGGAACGGGTTACCAGATCGATCGCTCCAAAGGCACCGATGATGAGCTTGCGAATCACGGCCACCGCATCCATATACGAGCTGAGTGTTTTTGAGGGTGTTGCGAGAGGAGAAAGGGATGAATGAGCACAATGACCAAAAAGGAAGGAAACACGCGAAGGAAGAATGTAATTAAGATACATATGAACATGTATGATTTTTATCGAACCATTCGTGTTCCCTCTTGCTCCCTCCCTCCTTCCCTCCTTCCCTCCTTCCCTCCTTCCCTCCTTCCCTCCCGCCTGACCTGCTGGTTCCCACGGACCTACGAAGACCCTGGAAGACGTTGCTGTACTCATAAAAACGAAACGAGCGACGAATCGCCTGTGCGGGGGATATGACGAAATCAAATGACAAATCATTAAACTCAATGAATAAAAATCAAATTAAATAATTGATTGGGGACACCAGGCGCACTCACAAGAGCGGATCGAATGGCGAATCGCCGAGCACCACCAAAGAAATAATTGTCAAGCATAAGTCCTCCCTCCCTCCTTCCCTCCCTCCCTCCCTCCCGTACCTGGTACTCCCGCAGAAAATTCCATTGGGCAAGTTTCAAAGCTGAGCTCGGAATCGCCCTGGAAGGGAGGGAGGGAGGGAGGTAAGGGGGGGAGGGTGAGAGAGGGGAGTTGCTCGCCCAAACACATTTCCCCCTCCCTCCCTCCCTCCCTCCCTCCCCCTCTCCTTCTTTCCCTCCACCTTCCATGCCATCCCCATCGTGTCCATTTGCTCAAGCCCGTCATCCTGACATACACCCCCATTCCCTCACTTCCCATGAACTCTCTCCCTCCCTCCCTCCCTCCCTCCCTCCTTACTTCGACAATTCATCGGCCGGACCGGAGATGCCAAAGGCCGAGGAGTTTCGGAAGCCAAAGTCTCCCTCGTATTTTCGCTCGTCCGCCTCTAGCTCGTCCGTGGGTCGCCAGCCCCTGGAGGGAGGGAGGGAGGGAGGGAGGGTTAACTGGAGAGGTACTTTTGGGACTCGTTGGGAAGTGCGTGGGAGAAATGAGTGTCAGAATGACAGGCTACAAGGAGCGGATATGATGGGATGGGAGAGAGGGAGGGAGGGAGAAGAGGAGAGAAAGGTGGGAGGGCAGGTGAAGAGGGAAGGGAAGGAGGGAGGGAGAAAGGGAGGAAAGGAGGGAAGGGAGGCCGGGCCGAAAGGGAGGGTGGATTGGATACGAGGGAAGGAGGGAGGAGGGAGGCAGGAAGGGAAGGAGAGAAGACTTGCATACCGCTCGTAGGTTGCCATGGTAAGGGCTAGCTTTTTACTGAGCTGTCTAACCCACAACTCAGTGAGGGCGTTCCGGAGCTCGTTCAGGGAGTGGTCTGAGGGAGGGAGGGAGGGACGGAGGGACGGAGGAAGGGAGGGAGGAAAAGGGATGGAGTTAAACGAAGTGGCACCTGGAAGCAGAGGGCATGTAGAGCTCCCTCTTTCACCTGTCCTCCCTCCTTCGCTCCTTCCTTCCCTCCTCGCCTTCCGCCCTCCTCACCTTGTCCTGACAGGGAGGCATGGGCATCTACCTTCCCCCCTCCCTCCTTCCCTCCCTGCTTCCCTCCCTCGAGGAAGGCATGGAGCTTGGCTTGATTCCAGACTATGTATTGAGCACCGGTCTCTCCCCTGAAGGGAGGGAGGGAGGGAAGGAGGGAGGGAAGGAGGAAAGGAGCGAGGGAAGGATGGAGGGAGGAAGGAAGGGAGAGAGGGAGTAAGGGAGGGTAGGTCAGTAAGTCGGATGGCGTAAGTATCAGAAGGACAGACGAGCTCGACAAGTACAACATGAACGTGAGGATCATCGAGGGAAGGAAGGAGGGAGAGAGGGAGGGAGGGAGGGAGGGAGGACACATACGAGCAGATGGCGGTGACGGAGCGAGGGCCCGTGCGGTTGGTCACGAAGGAAGCCTCACCCAGAAAGTCACCTTGACTGGGGAGGGAGGGGAGGGAGGAAAAGAGGGAAGGAGGGAGGGAGGGAGAGGTATGTGGGCATAAGAATTGGAATTCTGCATTAAATGATGTGAAATTTGCTGCGCACCCCCTCTTCCCTCCCTCCTTCCCTCCCTCCCTTACTTCAGCCTGGCCACTTTTTGCCCTCTCACTTGAATGCGAACCTGCCCGTCAAGGAGGAAGAAGATTTCTCGTTCCTGTCGTGCCGCTCTTCGTTTCTCCGTCTATGCGGGTAAAGAGTGGATGTTAGGTAATTGATGTCCACTTAATTAATTATTCATTAATAAATTATAATTTTGGGAGAAGATTTAAATCAGTTTGTTAAATTGATCTATGCAGAAATGGTGGTAACGGGTTCTTAATTAATTCATCGAAAATTGATGATATAATCTAGTGAATAAATTTTATTACATCATTTACGTTCGTCCCGTCGATAGATGGGCACGCGGTTTAATTCTTATCTCCCAACCCTCCCTCCCTGCCTCCCTCCCTCCCTCACTTTTCCCGCCTGGTCTTCTTCGTCTGACCCTTCCTCGATGAGAAATGTGCCGGCTTTTCCTGACTGCACAGAACTGTGAATACGTGAATGCATAAATGCATGAATGAATAAATATAATTAATGAATAAAACAAAAGTTTTTTTTCCAAAAGATACAAAAAATCTTATTTTTTCCGCAACCTACCCGCAGTCGAACATCGCATCAGCCAGCCTCACCGAGACCCTCACGTTCTGTCCGACGTCATTAAGATTATCATTCACAAACGTCCTCCACTTCTCAAGGGCGGCTGCCAGAGAGGGAGGGAGGGAGGGAAGGAGGGAGGGAGCGAGGAGGAAGGAAAAATTAACTTTTGTGTACTCAAAAGGAAATTAGAATCGGGAAAAAATTAGAAAAAGAGGAGAAATGTATGAAGAGGAGAGGGAGGGAGGATGGGAAAGAGGGAGCGGACGGACCTTCACGGGACATAGTCCGAAGGGGAGAGGTTGCTGTTTTTTTCTTGTTGGGAGGGATGCTAACCGTTGCAAAACGGCTCGCGGCGGTGTGTCGGAGCAAGCATCGCCTGTCGCTGTTTGTATTTTTGGTGTGTGCGTACGATAGAGAGGGTAGTGGAAGGGAAGGAAGTTAAATTCGAAATGGAGAGCAGGACACACGTATTAACGGGGGGGAAATTGTTAATCTGCCGCGTGGGCCTGCGGGGGATAGCGGTGTCTAAGGCGAGGAGTGTTGAAGTATGTCTGAGTACGCTCCTTCTACTCCCACTTCTCATTATACTGTTGCTGCTGTCGCTGCTTCGCACCGGTAAATTGTTTTTGTGTGATATTCAAAATAATTTTTTAAAAAAAAAAGTGAAAAGAAGAGTAGGAATTTAGAGCGTGTGAAGGGAAAAAAATAGGAAATCTGGCTCGGATAGATGTGTACATATGTATGTTTATATGCGTATTAAATTTATGAAAGAGGCGTAGAAAAGGATAGAGTGAAGGAGGAAGGGGGGAAGGAAGGAACTGAGGAAAGGGGACGCAGTTGAATGGGCCCGCGGCTGATTACCTTGTTGATCCTCCCTGGCCTTGGCTTTTGCTGATACTGCTGCTGTATGTATTGAACTGCTGCCGCTGCCGCTGGGTAATGCTGAGAAAGGTTGACGAGACAGGAAGGGAAGGGCAGGCGACGGGGTACGGAGGAATGAAGGCATCAACGACGATGTGGGCCAGCACAAGGCAATTGAAAAAAAGACGGATGAGAGACCTGCCATGCACACTGCGGGGACTTGAGGGCAAATATCTTTTTCGATGGAGTGGTCGTGGGCCTCTGATTCTGACACTGCTGTCCATGCTCCTGCTCCTGCAGCTGCCGCTGCGTGTCATGACGAGCGGCCTAGTCCCGGCCGCGTGGAATGTGGTGCGTTGGATGTTCTGAGTATTGTGATGTGTGTTCAAGTTGAGGGGTAAGGAAGGCGACAGACGAAAGGAAAGTACGGCAGCTCAGCGAGTACTATTGGTAGGGACATACCCGATTCTTGTGTCGGTGGGTATGACTTTGGGTGTGAAAGCAAAGCCGAGAAAGACGATGAGACCGTCTGACCCTCGGAAGCAGAACGATTGGGATACGTTTTTTTTGTTGGGGAACTTGAGCTTACGCGGGATTTTGCGGGAAATGAATAAGAGATATACAACACAGACAACTTGTTTTGCGCTTGGCTTGTAAAATCCTTTCGTCTTGCCTATGAGTACTACCTGGTTTCTACTGAGGCTGAGAAAAAGAGTCGAGTCGCTTGTCAGCAGGAATTTTGTAACCTCCGCTTTTGTAGCTTGCTCGTTTTTTTAAAAAAAACAAGTTTGTGACGCTAAGCATTGTGTCTATAAACTTTAAAGAGCAGCCCTCGCTAGTAATTTATCGGAAAGCCTGTTTTTTTTTACCCAAAGAAAAAACTTAAAAAAACTACTTTGCTCTTTGGCCGGAACAAGATGTCTCCGTCGAAAAGCCAGAGGCACATACATGCACACGACCCGAAGCACTTTTCCTCATCTTCTGCAGCCGAGGAAATTCGGTCGACCAGAATGGCATAGCTTTGACACCATCGAATCTATCTCCTCAGTTGTCACATGCCTTATCTTTACTCCCTCACATACAGGCCATCGCCTATCCACAGGACCCAGTGAGATGACGAACCACACGACCCCTTCCGATGAAGAGGCCTCCCGGCTAGCGCCCAACGCCAAAGGTATATGTATTCATGCTTCTGTGCCCTGCCGATTTGAATCAACACCCTTCCTTCCTTCCTGTCTATCTCCACCGCGCGTGCGTAGGACATGTCACCTCTCCTCCTCGACGACAAGAGCAGCATAGCAGCAACAACCCCACGGCCCCAGGCGAACATCCTCGTGTGACAACTGAATTCACTGCGCGGTTCGATCGAGGGCAGGAGACGCAGGCACCCGAGGTGAGGAGGGAGGCCGTGAGGGAGGGGGGGGGAAGGAACGCGGAGGCGGGCAGAAGGAGACGAATAGAGACAAAGCCACAGGGGCTTGAGAAGGGAAGGAAAGAATTTAAATATGTATAAACAATTATAGATATATGCGTACATATGACAGGGCACGCACCAATCGGGCATCTTCATCGCGGAGGGCCATAGTGAAACAGGTTTAGGAGGAGGGGGTGGGGGGGATGTGGAAGGGGACGAGAAAGGAGAAGGGATTGGTGGTGGAGGGAGAGAAGACGAAAACCGCGAGGATTAAATTTAAGACACGAGAGGGCAGAAGTAGAGAGGAAATAGATTCTTCGAAGAGGCGTCGGTGAAGAGAGAGAGAGTTGACAAAAGAAAAAAAGACGAAAGATCGACGAACGAGAGAAAGATCGCGCGCAAGAAGAGGACCAAAAATCAACACGTCAATAACAAGAAGGAGAACAAGGATAAAGTACTTCTATCTCTAGTTGTGTGTGGATTCTCTAGCCCCATCCTTCTCTTGTCTCTCGCCCTGTCCATCCTCCTCCTTCCACCCTTGGAGGGGAAGGAGGAAAAGGCCGAAAAAGACCGACCGGGAAGAAAAGGGGGATGAGGCTACGTCCTCCCCACTCATGTCACAAACACAGACACGACTTAAGCGATCATTCAGCCCAATTTCTCCTCTTGCTGTTAATCGCCCACCTCCAGTCATGCCACACGAAACACAACATAGCACACACAAGCACTCCCTCCCTCTTTCCTTCCCGCCATCCCTTCCCAGGAAAGGGAGACGAGAGGAGACGTGAAGACCAATTAGGGTGAGAATGCACACATATCACAATACGTCAACACACCAACCAACAACCGAGTCCTCTTCCTCCTCCCCTCGTGCATGCTGCTGGTGCTGCTGCTGTCGCTGCCGTTGTGTGTTTACTTCTTGTTGGCCTCCACCATAGTGACCACGTCCTTGATCGTCTTGAGGTTGGCGAAGTCCTCCTCGTTCAGGTCCGGGAGGTCGAACTCCTGAGAAGAGAGGAAGGAAGGGAGGGGAGAGTATGTGAGTGGAAAATCACTATTAATTTTCATTTGATGGAGTGCATGAGAATGATATCGATGTCTAAACTACGGGCTCGACGACGCAGACACAACGATATACCCATGAGATCGGAGACAGAGAGCTCGGCGCCGTGATGGAAGGGAAGTAGGTTGAGAGGGAGGGAGAGAAGGAAGGCAGGTTCCCGTACCTTCTGGATGGCCATGGAGAACTCCACCAAGTCCAAAGAATCAAAGCCCATGGCGGCGAACTCGGCCTTATCATCACCGTTGGCCTTCAGGTAGTCCTGCACCTTGGCATCATCGCCCATGTTCTCCAACACGATGGCGCGCACCTGGAGGGAGAGGGGGAGGGAGGGAGGGAGGGCGGGTAAGTGAAAGTGAGACATGGATCACTTTCGGCCAGGGGAAGTTCGAGGAGGGGGAGAGGAAGAAAAAAAAAAGAGAGAAGTGAAAAGGGAGGAGAAGGGACGGGACCAGGGAGGAAAGGGAAAGGTAGCCAAGACGGGCATCCAGCCCCCACATCCCTGAAAGAGAAATCGCTGCGGTTCACCCGCCCACCCCAAGGTGACACACCAAGAACTGACCACAAAATATCGGGGAAGAAGCATGGGGAAGGAGGGCGCAAGATAGGACATGAAGGATAGAGAGGTGGCTTACCTTCTCGCTGTACTCTCCAGAGAATCGGAGGGTGAGACTGGCGCGGGCACGCACGGGGGCGGGCATACGGGGCACGAAGGCCAGGGCGGGTGCGGCCAGGAGGGCGAAGAAAGCAAGGACACGCATGGTTAAGTGAAGAGGAGGAAGGTGTGACTGTAGATGAGAAGGATGGAGTAGTAGGGGATATGGGGGAAAGAGGAGTGAGATGAGGGTGGACGTGGTGCTGGTTCTACTGGTGGCCGGCGGGTGGACAAGAGGAATGAAGTCAAAGGCCACGCAGCACGCTTGAATAGAGTAAGAGAGAGGCACGGGTTGCTGTATTGTGTGTGTTGATGTATGTGTGTGTTTGTGCGCGTGTGCGCGTGTGTAGGCAGGGTGTAGCATGGGCGTGTACGGGTGTATCGTGTCGTGTAGGCAATGGTGGTGGAATCATCATAGGACGCGAAGCAAGCTAAGGCTCGGCTTTCACCACGTCTCTGCCGGGCCCGGTGCGAAGCATGGTCGCAGAGTATCGAAGCCTGATATAAGGTCTATAAGCTTGCGAGTGGATGCGGGTATGGTTGGGCCGGTGAAAGAAGTGGCACAAAGGCCGTTCACGCAACATCACACCCGAAGATCACTCTGCCGTGCATGTTGGGGAGAGGTGTCGTGTCGACGTTGACCAAAGCAACGGCCGCGCAGCCTCCCGGAGTAATCGATGTCAAGGGCGCACGCAAGCAACACCAGCACAATAAGACAGGCTGATAAGGGGCCGGACAGAGAAAAGATGCCCAAGAAAAGGCCTTCTAGTGCTTTTTGGCTCGTGCGTCGCCTTTCTGCCGACAAGGCGTGGAGTGTCGAGACCCGCCGACGCATGCGTCTCCCTTAGCCTGTGTTCGCTTCCCTGTCACCCATTCTCAAAACGCCACAGCCCCGACGCAAGACGTGGGGCCATGGCAGGAGACATGGTGAGAACAGAGAGGGCAAAGATTGCAACTCATGCATATGGAAAATTGTAGACGTGTGAATAGAGCAGGGACGGAAGGACTGGATGCGTCGACGCGGAGGCAGCAAAGGCGAGAGCAGCGAGCCCACAGGATTATGACCGAATGGGCATGCGAAATGTTGGGGGTTGAGAGAAGGAGGTCAAAGAAGGTGCGTGAAATACAGTTATCTCCTTGGATTCCTTGTCCATAGCTCTGGCGTTGCTTCACTCGGTATGTGGTGTGGTTGCTAGCTTCGCCCTCTCACTTCTCACCCTCCCCTTTCCACACGAACAGCCTCCCCTCCCCCAAGACAAAGCAAGAAACGCCCTGGCCTCCAAGCTCTCGATCTTCCCACACACCAAAAAGCATGCCGCCAACAAGACTACCAACCCTTCCCCTCCTCGCCCTTCTTCTCTTCCTCCTTCCAGCCCTCCCCATCACCCAAGCCTTCTCCACTCCTTCGCTTTTCCTTTCTCGAGCTGTCCGGGGAGGAGCCATTGCTTCCTCTTCCTCTTCTTCTTCGTCCCTGTCGCCGGCGGGAGCAGTGGAGTTGCTAATCGACGCCGCATTCAACCGAAAAGGTACAAAGGAAAGGGAGGACGGGAGAAATGGAGGGATTGAGGGAGGGAGAGAGGGAGGAGGAAATTGACATCCTTACACATTGGCATTTGTTTCTCATTTACTGTTGAAAGTACTCACAGACACACGCAACCATTCGACCCCTCCACCCCTTCCCTTCTCTTCTGTTCTCGCTTTTGACAGTCACGAAAGACCAAGTTGTCGCCGCCCTCGATCTTCTTGAACAGCATCGCCGATCTTCCTACTTTACCACCACCCCTACCACTGCGCCCGACTTTTTCTCCACCTTCTTTCCTCCCTTCCCCTCCTTGAGTACCCTTCCGCACTCAGTGCTTCCCTCTCTCCTTCGCAAGAGTGGGAAGTGGGAGATTGTGTTTTCGTCCATCCTCAGGAATGGTTACATGCCCTCCTTTGTCTGTGAAGTAGTCTCCCTCTCCTCCCTCCCCTCCTCCTCTCCCTCCTCCTCCTCCTCCTCCTCCTCGAGCAGCAGCAGTAGGAGGAGGAGTAGCAGCAGCAGCAGCAGCAGCAGCAGCAGCAGCAGTCGCAATGACATGCCGTCCCTCCCTTCCTCCCGGATGCGGATAGATACGTCCGCGGTTGGAGGAAAAGTACCGTTGGGAAGCGTTGTGGGAGACTACGCGTGGCAGCAAGAAGAGGGGCTGGAGAAAATGGTATTCGGATTTGATACATTCGAGGTAGGTAGGTAGGGAGGGAGTGAGAGAGGGGGGAATGAGAGGGAGGGCTAGGTTTGTATTTTGTGTTACAATATTTTTTCACCACTTGCTGTCTCTGTGTCCCATCTCTCCTTCCCTCCCTTCATCTCTCCCTGTTTCCCTCCCTCCTTCCCTCCCTCCTTCAGCTAGGTCCACTTTCCCTGCCCATGAAGAAGAAGCTCAAGACCTACTCCTTCTTTTGGGTGGACGACAAGGTAATCCCACCCTCTTTTTTTCTCTTCCTCCTTCCTTCCCTTTCTTTTTTCCCCCCCTCCACTAGCCCCTCTCATCGATACCTCTGTCCCCGCCCACCTTCTCTCCTCCCCTCCCTCCCTCGTTTCTACAGATTGCCTGTGCAAGGAGCAGTTCTGGTGGACTCACCCTGATGCGGGCAAGTGAACTATCCCTGGACCAAAGAAATGCTATAAATAAATAAAAAGTAAACCAAGAAATGTAAAGGCGGAGAGGCACTAAGTACCAAAAGTCTTCAAGCTCATCAAATTAGGAAATTTGCGCCCTTGAAAGACCGATCGACGGCAAGCGGGCACGTAAAGGACCGAAAAATCATGCTTTTTATAACTTTCTTTGAGACTTTTTACTTCTATATAAGGGCCAGCATGCCAGGAATCCGAGGTTGAGCACCACTGCCAAACCCCTGTCTTTTTTTTCTTCGAGAAAGTCAACGCACATCACTGCATCGCAGATGCCATGCCCATGTAGTGAGGAATTTGATACCTCATTCCCGCCTCTCCTACTTCTCCTGCCTCCGCCTCCGCCTCATTCCAATACCTGGTTCTTGTTGAGTGGGAGCTTGATTCTCTTCAACCCTCCTGCTTTCATTCTTAAATCACATTTCTCTGCTCTTTCTCCTTTAACTGTGTAAACCTTTTCCTGGAGCATAGCGGATCTGGTGGCAGATAAATATCACCGCCAACCCGAACCCTATATCTATAAATAAACGTTTAAAAAATGACCGTCGGGTGACCTCTGTGAAGCACGGCCCCAAATTTGGACGCGGGAATGGGACACCTACTCAGAGGGTTTTAAGTGCTTGCAACAGGCACAGAACTTTGATTGAACTTGAAAAGATGCCTCGTCGTGGCTCTTGGCTTTGTCGGTGGCGCGTCCCGAAGCTCAGTGTGCCTGAAGGCTTGCGGTGTGTTGCCTATGGTGATAATAGGTGGACAGGGTATATGAGACCAAAATGGGAGGGCAAAAAATTATTGAGCCTCGCGTTGAGGGTGAAATCACCATTCACAATTAAGCCTTGAAGGTGGGCTGTCAGGAGCGCAGGCGGCGCGGGGATTTCGAAGCTCCTTCACCTGCCGTGCTTGTAAAAGCGAACGAACAAGGGAGGAGGTTAGAGATTAGAGAGGGTTCCGGAAAAATACAGGCTTGCCTTTGCAGCGTGTCGTACACCTTCCCTACAAGACAAGGGTTCGATCGTCCAAACCGATTAAATACATTTATTAAGGCTTACGCGACCTCTCGTCAAAATGTCCTCCTCGAACTATTCACAGTGAGCACCCGTCAGCTGCTTCAGAAGGGACACAAGCCGTTGGGCAAGGGGACACAAAACGTCAATTTCCGGCACCTACGCCTCTTCCCTATGTATATACATTATTTTCTCCCCCTCCTTTTACTGAGCTTTCTCCCCCTGATGGCGTCACAATCTCCTCCCGCCGTACTCAGAAGCGAGATACCCCCAGCCCTCCGAGACACAGAGGAGACGTCCCTTCAAACGAGTGAATTTGCCTTGCGCACTGCCAATTTCTCCACAGTCATGCAGACTTTTTTTCGTTTATCTCCCCCCGATCCTCCATTGGAAGGGGAGTACTTGGCTGAGCTTTTGGACGCGGGAACAGGGATGAATAATATGCTGGCCACGTTGGGCTTTGGCAACCCGGTGCTCCCTGGCAAGTAAAGGAGTGAGCTAGTTTGCCTCTTGAGGGGCTTTCTTCCCTTTAACGTCAGATTTCTTACTATTACATCCACAAATGGGAAATACTGATTTCGTCCTTACATCCATTCTCCCGCTTCACTCCTTCCTCCCTATTTTCCATCTTTGTCCTCCCCAAAAGGTTTCTGGGTCGGCAAGGGTTTTCTGAAAGGTGAAAACGGCCACAGCATGGGCTACAACCTCTTCATGGAGGAGAGAGGGAGGGCGGGCAGGGCGGAAGGAAGTCAGTTGGTGCGCAAGTACCGCATGATAACACGGGCGGACGTTCCTTCTGTATGGGACGGGAAACCGAGCTCAGAATTGGATTATCGGGGCGAGACGCATTACTTGGGGAGGATGGAAATGAGGGATGAAGTGCGAGAGGTGGCGCCTGCATTGTACCTAGGTTTGGGGAGCTTTGGTATGCGAGACGTGAGGTAGGAAAGGAGGGAGAGAAGGAGGGGAGGGGAGGAGGGTAGGGGCGGGAGGGTCAGTTCTCATGGAGAATTGTGCTTCGGCATGCCTCTCTCCTAACACGTTTCTCATCTCATTTTCCGCTCCCTGTTTATCATTTTTTTGGGATTGAAAAATCCCACGAACAGGAAGGAGCAGCCGTTACCCTTTCTGTTGCGCGGTCCCTTTCACGCACCTTTGCCCCTGGGAGAAGTAATGATGCTGGATCGTGAGGCAGGAGACTAGAATGTCCTCTACCACATCTATTTCACAAACTGCGCCCCCTCGCGAGGGTGTCAATACAGGGAAAGGAGAAAGAGGGAAGGAAATGGAGAAAGGAGGAGAAAGGAGGAGAAGACGGAGGAGGTGGAGATAAAGGAGCAGAGGGGGAGGACGAAGGGGACGGGAAGCATGACGTGGAAGAGGTGGTGGTGGATGAGGAGGAAGATGACAAGACAAATTCAAAGCAGGGCACACTCAAAGAGAGGTACAGAGCAGAGGAGGAGGATGAAGTGAAAGAAGGACAAGGAGGGGTAGAAGGGGAGGAGGAGGTTGAAGAGGAGGGAGGAAACAAAAACAAACACGAGGCAATCATCCGAAAGCTGTCACAGTCATTCATCCGTAAATTAAACGAAGTCCATGCATCCGAGAAATCGACTATAATTTTTAGCCTCGTTTTCAATTCCAATTCATTCAGTGCTTTTTCCTGTTTATATTTTTTATTGTTGCTCTTTTTTTTTTTCTTGTCCTATCCCTTCACCATGCACACCGGCCTTCAGCCTGTCTTTCCACGTCCTGGAAAAAACTTTGGTAGACCGTTCGTAAGAGGCTCAGCTCTGGAAGAGGGAGGGAGAGAGGGAGGGAAGGGGAGGTTGGCGGAACGAAAGTATTATGGAGGAGGAGGGAGGGAGGGAGGGAGGGGAGGATGGGAGGATTGAGAGGAATCGACAGCGCGCGCGAGATATCGAGCGCTAAGGGAAGGAAAGAGGGAGGGAGGGAAGGAGGGCAACGTACCGACAGGGCGACACTGCCGTAGCTGGAGGAAAAAGAGGAAGGCCAAGCGGACAAGGAAACATTCAAGAAGGATGCAGAGGCTGTAGAGGACCTGAGGGAGGAAGGGAAGGAGGAAGTGTGAGAGAAGGAGGAGGACGAGGAGGAGGAGGCGGCGGAGGGAGGAGCAGTAGTGAAGAATCCAGACGCCGGAGAGGGCCCGGGGAAGGGAGGGAGGGAGGGAAAGGTGGGCTATACCTTGATACTGGATTCTGTCACCCGTCCGGTTAAGAGGGCGTCAAGACGAAGGGCAATGGGGAGGCACTGGAAGAGGCAGAAGCCGACGGCGGTGAGGAGGGAGTAGACCCGGGAGGAGTACCATCCCAAAAAGGGCACGAGGAGGAGGGTGAAGACCGTTTTGAGCTGGAGGGTGGAAAAAAGCCCGAGGGCCAAAGAGACCATGCAAAGGAAGCGAAGGCGTTTGCTCAGTTTCCATACCTGTGGGGCGGGGGGGGAGGAAGGGAGGGGAAGGGGGGGGGTGGGAGGAGGAGGGGGATAGTAGGGTGGGAATCTTTCCTTCTTTCCTTCCTTCCTTCCTTCCTTCCTTCCTTCCTTCCTTCCTTCCCTCCCTCCCTCCCTCCCTCCCTCCCTCCCTCCCTCCCTTCCTCGAGCCTTACGTGGTACAAGCGAATCTGATCCGACGACAAGGCCATGACGTGATCTGGGTCCTACAGGAGGGAGGGAGGGGCCTTAGCCTCGTGAAGTAAACCTACTTTCAAACACTTTCTGTCGTCAGATTCTTTCCTCCCTCCCTCCCTCCCTCCCTCACCTCATTTGCCGTGGCATTTTCAATCACCCCCGACGACGACTCCAAATAAGATGAGGGTAATTGAGACAGTGCCTGGGCAATCGGGAGCAAGCTGTCCTCCTTCCCTTCCTCCCTCCCTCCCTCCCTTGTGCCCTGCCCTCCTTGCCTTCCCTCCCTCCCTCCCTGCTCCTCGTTCTCGCCTTCACCCGAATCCTTCGCGACTGCTTGCGGTTGGTGCCGTAGGGAAGGGAGGGAGGGACGGACGGAGGGCAGGGCGGAAGGGAGGATGCCTCTTCCTCCTCCTCCCCTTCCTCTTCCTCCTCCTCTTCTCCCCTCCTCTCCCTCATTCCCGTCCTCGCTTGTGGACTGCTGCTGCTGATCTTCCTCCTCCTCCTCCTCCTCTTCTCTCCTTCTCCCCTCCCTCCCCTCCTCTTCATGTACATATGGGCGATGATGATGGTGGTGATGGTGGTGATGGTGATAATGCTGTTGACGCTCTTCCTCCCTCCCTTCCCCCCTCTCTGCCTCCTCCAGCGAAGAGACTCCCTGTCGCCTCCCTCCTCCATGCCCTTCCTCCCTCCCTCCCTCCCTCCCATAATGATGCTCAACGGAGAGAGGGACGGCGACCATGATGAGCCCTCGATGAGAAGAAGAGGAGAGAAGGCGAGAGAAAGCTTGAAGGGAGGGAGGGAGGGAGGGAGGGAGGGAGGGAGGGAGGGGAGGGAGAGAGGGAGGGAAAGAAGAAAGGTCAGAAGAAAATTTGTGGGAAAGTGTGTAGGGGAGATAAGGGATATGGGCGTCGGAATGACGGGCTCAAGCAAACAAACACAATAGGAGTCATGGGAAGGGAGGGAGGGAGGGAGAAGGGGAGAAAAGGCAGGACGAAAAAGAAAAAGGGAGGGAGGGAGGGAGGGGAGGGAGGGAGGGAGGGATTGATGATTTTAATTCTGGGATATTGAAAAAGATGAAGAAAATAAATAGGAAGATGACGCCGGAAAGAAAGTTCTCCCTCCCTCCCTTTCTCCCTCTCTCCCTCTCAGTCTACTCACTTTGCGATATCCTCCCTCTCGTTCTTCCCTCCCTTCCTCCCCCCCCGCCACCTCCTCGGTCAGATGGTACTAAAGGAGCACTGGAGGTAGCCATCGAGGAAGAAATGGAATCAGATGACGAGGAGGAGGAGGAGGAAGACGCATCCCCTCTGGTCCCCGCTGCAGCAGCAGTGGCAGCAGCTTCAGCAGTGGTGGTATCATGGGCCGAAGAGGATGAGGAGGAGGAGGAGAAGGAGGAGGAGGAGGAGGAGGGGGCGAAGGGAAGCCCATTGGCGTCGAGAAGGGTGACGTGCGTAGGGGCGTAGGCCATGCTGGAGAGGGAGGGAGGGAGG
>Ga0160419_100535_pt1 | contig 23576 bp, 31 predicted proteins | sample CelAP2metagpilot_2_FD_108196 | JGI IMG/M metagenome (GOLD analysis project Ga0160419, IMG submission 108196) | Phycosphere-associated microbial communities from Cellana algal ponds in Kailua-Kona, Hawaii, USA - Cellana AP2-4-25 metagenome pilot ... | reverse complement strand
CAACAACAACAACAACAACAACAACAACAACAACAACAACAACAACAACAACAACAACAACAACAACAACAACAACAACAACAACAACAACAACAACAACAACAACAACAACAACAACAGCAGTACCGGCTGCAGCAGTATCAACAGCAGCACAGTGATTTTGGCTGCAGAAGTGTCAGCAGTAGTAGCAGCAATAGCAGCAGCAGCAGCAGTAGAAGTCTCTACAAACCCCTACCACCACTCTCCATCCCTTCTACACCTGATCAGACATCAGCAGCAGCAGCTGCGGCAGCAGAAACAGTGTCACTTCACTCCCCCCACTCCGTCCAAATAACTCGCTTGCTCGAATCACTATCCGTACACGGGGAGGAGGGCAAGAAGGAGGGCGTTTGGGAGGGAGATGTGAAGAGTCAGGCGACCCACGTGCGGTCTTCAAGTGAATCTCAAAGAGAGGGTTTGTCTTATCCTTCCTCGTATGAAGGGTATTCGATGGATGGAGCAACAGCAGCCCCAGTCGGGGGAGCAGCTGGAGGAGTAGGAGAAGGAGGAAGAGAAGTTGTAGAGGTTGACGTGACGTTGGATAAAAGGCCGTCGCATGTGTTGCCGTTAGAAGGAGCAGCAGCAGCAGTGGGAGGAAGAGGAGGAGGAAGAAGAGGTGACGGGGGAGAAGGAGGGATTGACCCCAGTGTCCTCGAGTCGTTTGAATCGTTGCGGCAGCACGTAGGCCACGAGGAGGCTGTGCGTCTCTTGCTCTTGCATTACCAGCAGCAGCAGCAACAGCAGCAGTCGCTTGAACAAACTCGACAGGCCCAAACTCAGTTGAAGGCGCAAAAGCGTACTCAGCAGCAGCAGCAGCAGCAGCAACAGCAGCAACAGCAACAACAACTACAACAACTACAGCAGCGGCAGCAGCTTCTTGAGCACCAGCAGCTCCAAGAGCAAGACCATCAGCAGCAGCAGCAGCAGCAGCGATTTCTCCAGCAGCAGCTCCTACTCCAGCAGCTTCAACTTCAGCAGCAGCAGCGGACAAGCATCCCAACACCTCACCACCACGGCAGAAACCATCACAGCAACACTAGTAGCTCATCTCTCATGCAGCAGAATAATCATCATCATCATCAGCAGCAGCAAGAAATCTTCGCTGCCCACCAGCAGTTGGCAGCCTTGGCACGGAGCCCGTCGTCCTCAGCATCGGTATCAGCGGCAACCGTGGAAGCGCAACGTCTCTTCTTTGAAGCACAACAGCAGAAAGAGCACCTGGAGCAGCTCTTGCTTCAGCAGCAGCAGCAGCAGCAAGCGGCATTCCGTTGGCAGAAACAACAACAGCAGCAGCAGCAGCAGCAGCAGCAACATCAGCAAGAACAGCTACGAGAACGTTTAAACCACTTCCCTCCCCCCCACCTGAATCACCAGGGAGGGAAGGAGGGAGCGGGGTTTTCGGGCACCTCTCCTCCCCGTCACCAGCATTACCACAAGTCGTCGCACCAGCTGTCAATGCCTTCGAAAGCTGAGCGGTCATTCAGTGAGAATGACATTGCTGCTGCTTCCTTCCTCTATTCCTCGGAGAAACAGAGAGAAATCCCACGCCATGCCCACCGTCAGTACCGTCAATTGCAGCAGCAGCCATTCGGGCAATACGGGCAGCAGCCGCAGATCCCTACGCATCATCTGCCTATCCATTTGCGTGGTAATAAGCAGCAGCAGCAGTATTTTGGTGGCGGTGGTGGAGGGAGGGAAGGTGGGAGGGAGGTTGGGCACCACTACGGCATCCCGCCCCACCACCACAAAGGCGGCAGCCTGCCTCGATCTCCCTATAATCTGCCCGTGGACGTGCACCATCACCATAACCTAGGCCCACCCTCCTCCATTACTCCCCCCCTCAATCATCACTCCCACGGACACATTCCTTCTGCCCTTCCTCCTCCTCCTTATCCTCCTCCTTCCTCACTACACCATTATTCTTCCTCTCTATCCCTCTCCTCCTCCTATTCCTCCTCCTCCTCTTTGTCTTCTTCCCTCGCCTCATCCCTCCCTCCGGTCGTCACCACCTCCGTTCCCCCCCCGGGGCTGCTGGTACATAAGGTGGATGCCACGGCCGTGAAGCGAGCCGAGCTGGTGGAAAGCCCTACAACACGCATGCAATTTAAGGACTTTTACCGTCAATTCCGGGCGAAAGAACGCCAATCCTTTGAGGCTGCCAAAACGTACGCATTGTCGTGTTTTGAACTTCTGCCAGTCAAGGTTCATTGGAAATTAATTTTGGAGATGGCCGACCTGGCAAAAAGGGAGAATCATATAGAAGAGGCTCGACGGCTTTACCGACGGGTGTGTCATCTGCAGCCCCATGCGTCTCAAGGGTGGTTGGAGTACAGCAAGATGGAGGAGGAAGTTGGGGATATGGATGCGGCCGCACATGTGCTGGAGAAGGGCTTGATGTTCTGTGAGTATTCCGAGAACTTGCTCGCACGAGCCATTAAGCACGCGGAGAGGAACGGTGACTTGGGTGGAGCAAGGCAGTTATTGTCGAGGTTGAGGCATGTGGGGATCGATAAGGTGTGGAGGACCGTGTTAGAGGGGGCGTTGCTGGAGGCGAGGGCGGGGAATGACGCGGTTGCTCGCAAGGTGTTTCAGTATTTAATAGGGCATGTGCCGTGGTACGGCCCCATCTATAATGAGGCGTTCCGGTTGGAAGAGAAGTGCGAGCAGCATGCAGCCGCCTTGGCGATAGTTGAGAGGGGGTTGAAAGAGATCCCGCGGTATGGGCCCTTGTGGTTTGGGGCGTTTCGATTGTGCGAGCGTTTGGACATGGATGCGGGAAGGGAGGCGTTGAGGAGCGGGCAAGTACCCGACCTGGTGAGGACGAGGGAGGTTATCTCGCGGGCCTTGGTGTCGATCAGTAAAGAGTTAATATGGAAGGTTCATTTCGAGGCGGCGCAGATTGAGGAAAGAGCGGCGAGCCTTGCGGCCGTGGTTAGAGTGCTGTCGCGTGAAGGGTTAGAGGGGATGAGCTCTTTTTCCTCTCCAGGAGAAGCGGCTGCCGCAACGACTGCAGCTGCTGCGGCCATTCCAAAGGCGAGGGATGAGTTGCTGGAGCGGTGTCGGCAGTGTTATGTGGAAGCAGGCTTGTCGTCGCCGTCGAACCTCAGGTGGAAAGTGTGGTTGGCCGGGGCGAGGACGGAGCTGGGGACGGGAAAGGTGGGAGCGGCTCGAGCACTATTGAAAAGGGCTTTTCAGGATGTTCCGGACAAGAGCAAGGCGCACGTGTTTTTAGAGTGCGCACGGCTGGAGGAATTTTGTGGGGATGTGAGGAAGGCGAGGAAGATCTTGGCAAGGGCCCGGATGGAGGCAAAAGGGGAATGGAAGGTGTTCTTGGAGTCGGTATTGTTAGAGACGAGGGCAGGGGAGTGGGGGAGGGCAGTGGAGGAGGCGAGGTCCGCATTGAAAATACATACGGGCACAGGGAGGCTGTGGGCAATCTTGGTTCAGCTGAGGTTCTTAGACGGGGACGGAGAGCAACTGTCGGTCCTTAGGCAGGCCTTGAGGGAGGTGCCCAAGAGTGGGGAGGTGTGGTGTGAGGGGGCCAGGATCCACTTGTCGCCGCTGTCGAGGAATTTTGACCTGGACCTGGCGGAAAAATATTTGGATTTTGCGATACAATTTACGCCGCAGTACGGCGATTCGTTCTTGGAGTTGCTGAGGATGGTTTTGCTACGGCGGGTGGTGGGACCTGTGGCCGACCGGATTGTTGCTGGGTGGTCGAAAGAGGATCAGGAAGGGAGTGTGCCAGCAGGAACGACAGCAGCAGCAGCAGCAACAGCTGGTGGTGGAGACGCAATGGCAGCTGCAGGAATTCCGGTGAAGGAAAGGAGCGTGGAAGCTTTCATGGCGACAGATACAGATGACTTGGAGCTAAGGTGCTCAAATGCGGATCCAAATTATGGATTGTTTTGGTTCCATTGCAGGGAATTACCGAGCGACACTCCTCGGTTGTTGGTGAGGAGAGCCAAGGCGTTGCTGGCCCAGGATTTGTCCACCCTTTTCCCCTTGTACTTGAGTGCGTTTTTGCGCAAGGCGAGGGTTGAGATGCGGGTGAGATGGAAGAAGGGAGGGGGGGAGGAAGGAATGGATGAGGTGGATGATAAAATGAAGGACAGAAAAGGGGAAGAGGTAGCGGGTAGCAGCACAATCATGACAATCTCCAAGAGCAGTGAATCGGGAGCAGCTGTGGGTATCTCAACCAAGAAGCTGAAGGAAGGAGGGAGAGAACAATGGGAAGGAGAGAAGGAGGGGTTCAAGTCTGAGGGAATCAGTAGGGAAGGCGCTTCGGTCACCACAAGCAGCAGCAGTAACAGTTGTAGTAGGGTGCAGCTCCTCGACCGTAAGCACAAGCAGGCCGTGGCCCGCGCGGAGGAGGCCAGGGCGCGACGAATGGAGAAGGAGATGGAAAAGGCAATGAGGGATGAGCCGGAAGTCTCACCTGTGGTCTTGGACCGCGAGGGGAGACAAATATGGATGGAGGGAGGGGACTTTGTGACGGGCTTGGTGGGGCTGAATCGGATTGCCTCCAGGGTGGGTGAGTTGTCGGACGAGGAGAAGAGAAAGATTTTGTTTGGCTCGGATCAGCTGGTGCCTTAAACGAAGGGGGGGGCTGGAGGGTGGGAAAGAGATGGGGAGAAGGTGAGAGGATGTATGCAAATGCATGTTTTTGCGAAGGAGAAGATAGACCGAGAAAAATGCGGAGAATCACAGAGATGGAGAGAAACAGAAAGGCGGCGAAAATTAGCATTGTAATGCACTTCAAACTTGATATCATTCCACTAGGTATGATAAGAGTATTTTTATCTTGTATGTGTGCCGCCGTTTCTATTTTTGCATATTGTGTCGGGTGGGTTCCCACACGTCGAGGGACGAGATGGGAATCCATTATCATGTCGCCCTCCGTGGCCCAGCCAACCACGCAGGGCCTATGAGAAAGAAGATTAAGAAACACATCCAAGTAGGAGAGAAAGAGACAGGGAAGGAGAAAAATGATTAAAGCATAGCCAATCATGGGTAATCTAGAGACATCGTTTTCGCACACTCACTCAGGGAAAGAATCCGCACGAGGAGAGTCGGAGCGGGTAAGTTACTAAAATAAAAAGTTATAGGAATGGAGCGGATGTGGGGGCAGGGTGGAATGGAACCTAGCCAGAAGCAGAAACAGAGACAGTATCTGTTGCGGAAACTAAAGCCACAGCAAATGCAAAAGCTTTAAAAAATGGAGTCAATAAAAAAAGGAACGATAGAATAAAAAGAGAAAGGTGAAGGAGGACGAGGAGAAAGCCAACACCACTTTTCTTCAAAAAAGGGGGGAGGATAAGTAAACGAGAGGAGTAGGGTGATAAGGCTAGGGGGGGGATGTACTTTTTTGGGGGATGCATGCCATTCGCAGACAGCGCGCAAGGGAGAGTGAGAGTAGTCAAGGAGAATTACTTTTATACTCTGACTTAAAGGCACAGGGGGCACGCGCGTGTGACAAAGCTGACGGTGAGTGGGCACTTTTTGGAGTCCAGCTCTCGCAAACGCCGGTCAAAAGAGGACATCATGCAGCATCATTCAGCAGCAGTAAGAGCAGCGACAGCAGTAGCAGTAACAGCAGAAGCAGCAGCAGCAGCAGCTGTAGCAGTAGTAGGAGTAGTATCAGCAGTAGTGTATTTCCCCCCACTACCCCGTTTTTCACAGGATTGTCTGATCGACCCAAAAAACAAAGTCCGACAGTAGGTCCTTTTTAATTCGGTAGGAACCAATAACAAAAAATACACGGCAATTTTCAGGAGAGCGATATAATCCGAGAAGGGAAGGGAGGGTAGAGGGTGTTGCCACCCGATACTTCGCTGACTGACAGTAAGAACATCAGCACCATCAACCATGAATGGCTCACTCGTTACCTGAAGGAAGAGGAGGAGGAGGAGGAGGAGAGGGAAAATCCTCAAACTTTAGAGGGGTCTGGGGGGGGGATGGAATTGTAAAACAACCCCACACGCCTCATCGAGGAAGTCAGAAAAAATGAGACACGAAAAAGGACACGTTCAATAAACAGCCTGAACTTGAGCTCCGCCATCCTCTTTTCGTTATCCATCTTCTTCTACTACTACTTCCTCTCCGTCGTCACCTTGTCATTCACCATCTTTCTACTTGTGTCTTTTCTTTTTTTCTTGACATTCTATCCTCGTAGTCCACTTTCTTCGTGTTCTATTTCAACCCACGTTCCATCTTCTGCCCCTGACCTTCTGTATGGGCCATTCCACCTCAGTACTTCCTCCACTTTCTTCGTGCGCACGCAGCACAAAGAGGAAGTGCTCATAGTGGCCAAACCATTAATATCTGAGTGCTTTCGCTTTCATACATCGAACACCCCTCCCTCCCTCCCTCCCTCCCTCCGAACAAATTAACAAATAAAATACTAAGTCAGTACATCTGTCGATCTCCCCCGCTTCCAGCCGAGTCCCCTCCCTCCGATTCTCCCCCTTCCCCCCTTCCCGGACCACCACTCCCTCCCCCAGCCTCCGCCTCCTGAAACAAGACACTTGCCGCCATCTCCAAGTTCTTGTCACAGGCCAAAAATACCTGCAATGCCTCATTCCGTTCAAATCCCATCTCCACCAACTGGTTCAAATTCGCTGCCTCTTCTGCGGTCAACTCAATTCGCTGCGCCCCGGGGGGCATCGCTCCTCCCCCCGCCCCCGGCATGCCCGGCGCCGTTCCGCTCGCCAACGCCTGGATCAGCTGACCACTAAACTGTTCCACTTGCTCAAGCGGCAGCCCCACAAGCGTGGACAAAAGTTGGTTCCTCTGAGCCTCAGGCATGGACTGCAACATCTGCGCAAGCTGCTGCGGGGACGGCCCGTTTTCGCCCCCCACTCCTTCCATCCCTCTCATCCCCATAGCTCCGAGGCCCGCAAACGGATTCACTTGCGCTTGCGTCGCCCCTCCCGCTCCAGCACCTGCGGCACCCGCACCCGCTCCCGCTCCCACTGCTTCTGTGCCTTCGATTGGTTCGTTCATCATTGCAATAAACGCGTCTTGTTGCGCCAAAATGACCTGAAAGAGCTGCGGGCTCTGCTGCCCAATGACCGCCAACACCTGGTCAATCGCATTCGGATTACTCTGAACCATGCGACGAAGCTGATCAAATTGCGGCGACGCTCGGAGATCTTCCAGAGACATAATCGCCCCTGGAGCACCGCTAGCAGTAGGAGCGGCACTACCAGCCGTAGCGGGAGGGGCAGGTGGTTGGATGGGGCCCCCGCTCTCTAACAGCGTGTAGGCCGCATCTGGGTTGCCACCCGTCGCTTCCAACGCGGCACGGACATGTGCCTCTGCAAAACCCATCGAAATCAGACCCTCCACTTGATCAGGGTCCACGGATGCAGGCGCAGCGGGTGGAGCAGCGGACGACGCGGCTGCTGTAGTGGCTGTAGCCGCCGTGGCATCCGCAGTCGAAGCAGCCGTGGCCGCTGTCTGGGCAGGGGCTGGCGCGGCGACCACAGTCGGCTTGGGCTGTATATATAATAGAGAAGGAGATCGTGCAAGTGTCTTGACTCTAAGTGTGTGGCCAGGCGAGGCCTTCCCCATTCCTCCTCTCCGTTTCAGTTCCCTCCCCGCTCCCCCTCCCTCGTCCTAGACAACATACCTTGGGCGGCGCCGAGACCATGCAGACGTAGAAGTCGGCCTCCGTCACACCCGTGGACTCAATGGTGTCGGCGTCCTTCAATACCTTTCCCTTGTAAATCATCTTCTGGCGTGCAGGATCAGCAACACTGTGCTCGGCTTGGAGCTTGGTTTTCAATTCACCTATCTTTAGGGAAGGTTCGACCTCGACCACCATCCTCTTAGTCCCCACGTCCCTCACCATCAGCTTCATCTTGCTTGACTCTGTGACTATGAGGCAAGGGTGCGGATGTGATGTGGAAGGGAAGAGAGCCACGGTGCCCCGGCCACGCGAAAGAAGGCAAGAGAAGTCTCGGTTGGCGAGAGCGTAACTTGCTAGTACTTGGCGAACAGTACAAAGTAACTGAATGAACCAAATCCCAACATGGCTTCATATCTTTTTCTTCTCCACTTGCTTTAAGGGTTTACGTATCTTGTCTTTCGATTTTGATACCGTGCGTGTGCTTTTTCTACCACCTCTTCCTTGTTATCTTCACTAAACAACATCGTTGTCGTCGTCCTTTGTGTGACATGTGGTACTTCTTATTTCACTCATCACTCATCCACCTTGCCTGGCGCTGTAGATGTGGGGGGTAAGAGCCTCATCATCTCACATTTGATTTGCTTGTCCGTCTTTTCGCTTAAGCGCACTGTCATTAATACGCCTACTTGACGCACGTCCTTTGTTTTTGAGAGAGGGAGCAACAGGAGGAAAAAAGGGGAAGAGGAAGGAAAGGGAAGGGGGACAGGAGGTCAGTCGCGTTGTCCAAATAAGTGCAAATATGATGATGAAGCATGTTGGTATAACTGTCGTGCACTGATTCGACTCTTGGTGTCAAATCATGATACCTGGTGAAATGCCCGGGAGGAAAAAAAAAACAGCCAGAAACACGACGACGAGCAAGCACCCCCCCCCGATATCCACAAATCCACACAGACACAGACGCACCTCCAAGGGCACCGATTCTGGGATGCTGCTATGTGGAAGAAAGGCTGGCACGGGTAGACCAATGTCGACCAGCAAGGCTGTCCGCAAAAGCTGTGCGGTGTTGTTGTTGCGTGTCAACAAAAAGGTGAAAATGAATGGAAGAAATTGTGGACTTCTACAAATTGGAAAATAGAGAAACACGATTCCCTCCTCCGTCCCTTCACCCCTCCCTCCGTCCCTATCCCCTATATTCTTTGACATATTGCTGTTCTCGTCTAATAACATCACAGCCCCCTTTTAACCAAGCCATAACGTGCCCCTCCCTCCTTCCCTCCCTCCCTCTTAACCACATACCTTCACAACTTGCGCCTTCTTCTCCAATCCTTCCTCGACCCCCTCCAGCTTTTTAACCTTGTTCCTCTTCTTGCTCAATTCTCGCTTCTGCCTTCGAGCGATCACCACCTTTTGTTTGTCCACGGTCGGGTCGAGCGTGACCGAGAACCTCCCGGAGTTGGGGAAAACGTCCTTGACGTACACGGTGACATGAATACCGCGACGGATGACTGCGGGGTCGGTCTCGAGAGGCGTGGGTTGCTGTTGACGGGCTTGGCCAGGGGGAGCGTCACGGATGAGAGTGGTGCCGGGGGGCACGTCGTGGGGATGGAGCATGGCGTTGCAGCGGACCAGCTGCAGGGAGGGGAGGGAGGGTGGGAGGGAGGATGGGGGGTGAAAAGGTAAATGCACGGCTTTAAATAATACCATCTGTTACAGGCCCAAACGTGGAGGGAAGGAAAAAGCGGAAAAGGGATGGTGCAGGCGGATGGCGTTATAGCTGCACGCCTCGAGCTTGCAGAAAGGCCCGCCTTTAATTAATTGGATGAGAGTCTGGCGTTGATACGACCGCAGGTTGAGCGACTGACGGCATTGGTAACCTGCGGGCCAGACTGCATGCATCCATTGCATGCATTGTCTGTAGCGCGGGTGCTTCGCTCATGGACATTCTCATACCCCTTTCCTCTCTTTTCTCCATTTCTTCCTTCTCTTTGTATCGACGCTCTGCTTCCCTCCTGGCCCATGCCGCACACCCTCCACCACAAGAAAAGCTGCATAATCCAGCATGCCTACTCTACACAATTGTCTCTTTTCCCCCTCCTTCCTTCATTTTCCGTTCCCCTATCTCCTTTTCCATAGCCGATGCACTGCAGCACTCACCTTCCCACCGGGTCCTTTTCGCACCACTTTCACGTCTAAGAACGCAGCAAAATCTGTCACACCCACCACCCCACCATGAAGACGCATGCCTGGCCGCAGATCTTGGAGGAGCGTCATGCTCTGGGCGTGTTTGGACCTGGAATAAAGGGTAGTAATGAGGAATAGAGGGTTGGTCATGAGGAGTATGTATCAGGAGTGGCCTATGCTTTCGAGTCATAAGATAAGATGGGAGTGAACGGGGCCGATGCTCAAGCCTGCTGCGGCTGGTGAAGGAGGGGGCCAGAGATAATGATACGGGAGAAGGACTGAACCACCTGCTAATGCTAGCCACCGATAGAGACACAAATATTGGTGCGCGATTCGGAATGGATACTGTCCTCGTCCTCTTCTTACCTTGCCGCTTCCACTTCTGCCTCCACCTGGACAGCAGCAGGGAGGGGAGGATGAATCTCGATCGTGGTGGTGGATTTTGCGCCTTCCCCTTCCAAATCATTTGCGTATTGCATTATCAGAGGACGTTTGTGCTGGCGGGCCATGTGAGTGGACGGAGCAGGCTTGAAGAGGAACGGGGTGGTAGGAACAAGGAGAAGGACGAGCAGCGCTGCCACTTGGGCAGAGGTGTGTCTTCTTTGCTGCATGGATGCCTTGTGCTTGTGTATGTTGTGAGCGTGTACAAAATGTGAGGCGATAGCAAAAGAAAGAATGTATGGTGAAGAGCTGCCTTGAGACAGAAGTTGAAGGCGAGAGGAGAAACTGGAACACTCTTCTTCTCTCTTCTTCTTGTTGCTTCTGTGTATCAGGTGCTCCCTCATAAGCACCAACAAACAGCAGACATCCTAACAGCTGATCGCGCATTTTCTGGATTAATGACATGCCCACAGGCGAATTCCTTCGCTTCTCGTCGGCACAGGTGCCTTGAGCCACAGCATCAGAACCTCCCCACCTCCCTACCATCATGAGAGCGTTCTTCGCTAATTTATAATAACACGAATTGAACGCATTAGGTTGAGAGTGTCCAATACTCTTTCACAGTCGTCTGTCTCCTTCTCATTTCGTCAGTCATTTGAACCACACCAAGCCCAAGTTCTTTCCCTCCCACCCTACTTGCCTTCGTCCCCTTCCTCTCACACACTAGATTTCAGCCGTCAACACTTCATCCTCCTCTTCTCTTCTAAACTCCTCTCCCTTCAAGGGAAGGATACAAGAGCTGCTTGATTCTCCCTTGGTGCTCCCATGCAGAACCGGGTGCTCCCCGCGGCCTTGGCTCGCTTGGCAGCCTCCACGACTTCAGCCACCCTCCTTCTCGTCCCTGCTTCATTCCTCCTGCTGCTGCTGTTGCAATTCTTTCTACCAATTGTCGCAGCCGCTTCGACGCTTTCCCCGCCCCTGCCGCTGCTTAATCAGAATGTCCTCGTTCAAGTCTCCCTCCTTCTCTCCCCCTCTCCTACACCCATACACCCCATCCCGCTAGACATTCGCTTCACGTGCGCATCGACCTCAGCAGCCTTCACTCTCAACAGCACTTACACGCTCACTTCTCTTTTTACCTCTTCACTGGCGCACAAAGACGCGCTGTCTTCAAAGCAAAAGCAGGCGCAGCCCGCATGGACATTCGCCGCCGACAGACACCAGCTTCAAACACTGCAGCCATGTTGGGTCACGGCGCATACCATTGACACGCCTCGCCAGCGTCTTGGCTCGAAAGTCGTGTATCCTCCAGGTATGAAGCTACACAGAGGGAAATACGCATATGCTTGATGGCAGAAAGGAAGAGGACCCATCAGCTGTCGTTTGTCTAACCCTCCCTTCCTCACATTTTCCCTTCCATTCCCACCACGCACACACAACAGCAACTGCCATGCAGCTCTCCATCGTCCTTAGGATCCATCTTCCCTCACACACTTTGGCCTCCTCCTCCACCTTCTTTTCCTCCTCCTCCTCTTCTTCTTTCTCCTTTCCCACCTTTTATAACTCCTGGCTGTCCAAAATCCGGCAACAAACCTACTATTCCCGTACGCGGCTTTTAGAAATTCTCATCACATATTACTGGGTGGAAATTACGGCTAAGGATGCCCTCGTCTTCTTATCCTTTCTCGGTCTTTTCATACAATGCTGTCTTGTGATTGGAGGGGTGATGTTAGCGTTGGTGCGGAGAACTAAGGAAGAGACCGAGGAGAACAAATCGATTCATGGACAGGAAACGTGCACGTCATTGGCATCCTTCTTCTATTCTCCACTTACCCTTGCCTCGCAAAAAAGCACCGCGCTCACAACACATCCACGACGCGTCAGCAGCAACAACAGCAGCAGCAGCAACTACAGTCACAATAGACATCAACCTCCCTCCCTCACCGCCATCTCTAGCAACAAGAAGAGGGAAAGTAATATTACTGTTAGCAAACTCGCAGGAGACTCCTCGTCATTCCTCTTCCTTGATGTACCGTTTTCGAGTCAATGGCAATGCGTGACGCACGATTGTCGGGCGGCGCCCACCCTTCTGCAAGACAGAGATTTAGACGTCGTGGCTGCTGCTGGTGGCTCTGGTAGAAAATTAAAGGGGAGGCACCATCAGGTGATTCCAACACCGAAGGAGGTAATGGCACGGCTATTTGCCGACGATCGAAAGGTTAAGGGTATGGTGTTGTCGGCCAAGTCTTGAAATTAGTGTGGTAGGGGTTAAGCCGAAGCGTGGGGATATGTGTACATGTAGAGTGTGTATGTGTCTGTGAATAAGGAAGCAAGCGTATGAAGATAGGCAGGAGTCAAGTCAGCAGCAACAACGACATGCAATGAAGATAGCAACTTAAGGAATATCTGCTGGTGTACGTGGTCGTCATCGATAGCATGCGTGTGCTGTCGTCACCAATAGTATGAGTATGGGACCATCATTGAAAGCATGTATATGGGGTCGTCATCGATGGCATGTGTACGTGGTTATCAATATAGGTTGCGTGGGAGCCATGTCAAATTATGTCAAATTCCAAAACCAAGAAGTAGATGCCTTCCAACGGTCGGGCCAATCGTTTTGTGTGAGGAGCTTGATCGTCCTTCTCCCGTTTGCATTTCCATGCCACGCCCCATGACAGCATCGATACAACACTACACGACGTTTGTATGCCCTATTCGTGGCATGGGGTGGCATCTTGCGCGTCACCTTTGTTTTTAAAATGTTTGAGTGTGGGCCGCCAACGTCTCGATGCTTCCTCGTTTGTTCTCTCGTGTGCGTTGTTTATCCACCGGAACGAAACAATCCAGGCGCCGGTCGCAACTTCCAAACCTATAAACAAATCATTATTGTACACTCTCCAACTCGACCTTCCTGTACCTGACCATTATATGGCACACAAGACTCGAGAAGTGGTGCCACACCTAGGGCAGTCTCGTCCTGCTCCTCCACTCCTGCCCCCCCGATCCACAGGTCCAATTCATCTTCACCAAATCGAATGCCACATCCACGACCACTACTATAGCATGCTTCTTATTTTTACATAAACATAACACAGGAAAGGGACAGCAGAAGCGTTTCGTTCTTCATCCTCGCCTTTTAGTGCAGTAGTGTGGAGGCTCAGCGACGATCCACATTTACTGAGAGCGTTAGACATGGCGCGTCTTCTGAGCACGTCGAGAATCGCGACCCTGCTTATGGTGGTGACTCTCCCTGCATGGAACATCCAGCCAGATAACCCCTACAAACTATCCTCGGGAGTGGTAGACGCGGTGGATGCGAGCTCGTTAATGGCAGGGGCCAGCGCCATCGCTAAGGGCCTTGCGGCGAGCAAAGGAACAAGCATGAGTGGCGTAAGCCCTGGTCTGGCTGCTGAAATCGAGAATGATCTTCCAGTGAATGATGCGCCGGCTGTAAATCAAGGCAGTACGGTTGGAGGCCCCGTGATGAACATGGGGCGGGGCTCTGGCACGTCTCTGGGTGATGGATTGACCTGGAATTTCGGATCCAAGGGGATGATTGATATGATGACAGGGTTCTTCATGACCTTCATGACGGGGACTTCCAACCCGGATAGTGCCTTGAATGTTTACGGTAGCGCATTTATGAGCCAGGATCCGGAGGAAATCTCGGCAGCCTTTGGCAAGCTTTTGACCTCCCTGGACATGACGTGCGCGTTCCAAATGACAAGCGGCGGAGATGGGGTAGACATGAAGTTTCGTGACGGAAAGGAGGCATTGCATATCCAATATGTGCCCACCACCAGCGCAACGGTTTTCAATTTTAAGGGTGAATTTCCTCAGTCTCGCGCCTTCTCCTACGCCACCTACGCAGTGGCCAATCAAAAGGTGACATACGTTGACATGATCGCCGACACGGACATTGTGCCCGCCACGGGTGTAAATCCCTTTGTGGCTGGCCCTTCCGTTACTGGTGCATCTGGCACGTACGACCTGTACGTGACCCCCGACGGCAAGGAGGGCTTCCCGAACGAGCTGAAGTCCTTCGCGCACGGGAGTGCACCCAGTGAGCTATCAGGGCTGATCATCGTGTATCGCGTTATCATGGCAGATGGGATTCGAGCGGATGGATGGGGGGGCGTCCCTCCCCCAACCCTGCGTGTGAAGGCGTTTAGCGTGTTGGCGACTGGGTTGTGGATGAATCTGGCTCCATGCAATCCCAAGAACGACGCGACCATCCAGCGGTTCCTCGACGACAAGCTCACCCTGCAAGAAGGATTCTCGGACGTCAAGGTCGAATGCGACGTTTTCAATATGGACAACAATTTTGTCTATTATGACGACGCCCAGTACTTCAAAACTCCAGACGAAAACCATGTGATTTCCTGCGGCAACCGTGCCCTCCTTCCTTCGGGCTCCGATATGATCACCATCATCTCCGGCACCATCCCCCCCGCCTCTGATTCCCGCTACTCGTCCATCAGTCTCGTCAACCTCTACCCCCCGGGGAAAAACGTCTACACCGTATCTGACCAGTCTCTCCGAAATTTTTATTGGGACCAGGGTAAATCTGCAGTGAACTACACCATCATCATGGCCAAGAACAAGCTCGCCCTTAACAAGTGCGGCCTGAGTAAGCTCCCATCTAACTGGTATCAGGTGTACTGGTCTGGCTTCACGGACGCTGTCGACGGCTCCTACCCCGGCATTGTGTACCGTGAGGTGATGACCAATGGCAATGAACAATCCCTGGAACAAGTCCGCTACGCCTGCGAAGCAGAGAAAGACTGCTCCAACCCTAGATTCTTCGAACACCAAATGAAGGAATTTTACCCCCGCATCTCCTACCTCTCATGCAGCACTGCCGGTTTGGCCCCTGCGCCAGTGGGGAATGCTAACTTGACCTTCCCGGAGCCCCGTTTACCAACGCCTGCTTTCCAGGGCTTGTGGACCGCCATTGCGGGGGAGGATGTGCTGGGGTTGGAGACGACGCCCAAGGCAAGCGTGAATGTGGCCGCTCTCCAAGGGTCCGATGTGTATGTGAATGGAAAGCTTGCAGGAAGGGCCACGGACAATCCTAAGGTGGTGAGCAAGCAGACTGCCGAGTTCGGGTGGTCCCCCATCCAGGCCGTTTATTACGACCCGGAGAATCCAGTGACTGCTGAGCCGGTGGTCAGGTCTTACATTGACAATGACGGGACGGAAGTGCAGGTGGAATTGGTGCCTACCCCTGCAAATTTTATGCCTGAAGAGGTGACACTGGCGATTAAGGTCCCTGTGACGGAGGCTAAGGCGTTCTTTGCCACGCACGACGTGTGCGGGACCAGCAAGTCGAGCGCGGCGGGGTGGAAGTGCAAGGCGACCACTTTCGCCCATGGCGATACAAACTGGACTCTTGCAACGTTTGATGACACTGCTTGGTTGCCCGCCAAGGCTTTGAAGAAGGGTGATGCTTGCAACGCTATGTCTATGGACTGCACGACCCTCCCTGCTGATGCACAGGGCATTTGGGCGGACACATGCACCGCCAGCGACGGTCCCAACCAGGGGTTTGTATACTGCCGTTTGACTGTCCCTCAGACGTGTGATATGTCCGGCATGGGCGGGTCAGACGACCGAGTCAAGACCTGGTGCCCTGATACGGCGAATGCGGTGGCGACTGCGCGGTTTGCCTCCCCGACGTTGAACTGGTTGTACGCCAACGGGCAGGAGGTGGGGGGAGAACAGTCGATGATCAATTCGGCAGGGACAACGAGCTTTGCCTTGGACCGGGACGCGCCCACGATTGTCCTGGCTTTCAAAGCGGTGGATGATACGAGGAAAACAGTTAGGAGCTTCATAAAGGGTCAATTTAACTTATGTGGGTATGAGTATGTGACGGACGCGTCGTGGAGGTGTGCGATCACCGAGCCGTTTACACATGATTGGACCCTGCCGGGATTTGATGATTCGAAGTGGAACCCTGTCCGGATTGTGGATGGGTTCCCCTGGCAGCCGGCGCCGAGTGCAGGCATGAGTCCCGAAGCCTCGTGGGTTTGGGCACAGGAAGGGACGCAGACTTTCTGTCGGCTGGAGGTACCGAATCCGGTGTTTGAAGGGTTGCAATCGGTGGTCATCGAATAAATGGAATGTGGAAAAGTGGGAATGAGAGAGGGTGGAGAGGAAGGCTGACGTTTGCTTTTTGTATGTATGTTTAATCATTTGTCAGTCAGTTGGTTTGGTTGGGTGTAAGAGGAGGAGGAGAGGTGGGAGCGCTCTTGGGTGCACGTTTACACGAGGAATAGGTTGTTGGATTGGGACGGAAAATAAAAATAACGTATACGCGGGGAAACAACAAAAACAGAATAGCGAGAGAGAAGAGTGTGTTTGTGTTGTGTGTGCGAAACGAAAGTATGACGGAGGGTCGAAAAGTGAAAGGGGGCACCTACGTACCTGGTGGTGGTGGTAGTGGTCAATAAAGGCAGAAGTAGAAAAGAAGAGAAGAATGGGGTGGATGCACCTTATATCGTTCCCGAGCGAGCAATGATTAGTGTGCTTCTTCGCTTGGTCGGCCGGCAACAGGGAAGTGAAAGAAATAAACAGAAAAACCAAATTTACGGTACGGCGAACCTTACTTCCACTACATCACATCATTTCTCTCTGTCTGTCCCTTTCTTTTTGTGCTTTTTTTTGTGGCTACCAATATATGCCAGTATTGATCCCTTTCTTCTCCTTCCCAAAAAACTGTTGAAATACATGTAGTGGCGTTCCATCTTCACGAGCCCGTTTCTTTTCTTCCTTTCTTTCCTGCACAAGATCGCTCATACGTACACAATCAAGTAGTAGATTCAGTCACTCCTTCTATCTTAACACTCCTCCTTCCCCCATTCCCCGGTCTCTGTTTTCCCCGTTTTATTTCGAGGACAACTCAGACCAATCCGAAATTATGTATGCAGGCGTCGCCGCGTCCATGTTCTCTGTCCCCATCTTATCTACATAGGCAGCTCTCATCCCCAAAGCTGTCGCCACAGTAGTCAGGTGCGAGACATTGCTTTTAATCGCCTCAACTCCCAAAAAATTGCCCTCCCCTTGTTCCTGCTGCCGGTGCAGTCGCTGTTTCCCTCCACCGCACCCGGTCGGTGCCGAGTTCGCCTCCAGCAAGACTGTGAGATCATTCAACCGGTCCTTGAGCAGGCCGATCTCGCTCCTGATGGGCGAAAGAGCGGCGTTCGTCTGCTGCTGGTGCCGACGCAAGGACTCCTCAAAGCTATCTGTGAGCTCGTCCAGGGCAATATCGTTGGCCGCTAGCTTTTCCTCCAGCAATCGCAGCTTCTCCTGCAGTTTTTCCAAAGCAAAACTATTCTTATTCTTTTGCTCCACGAGCTCCATAGCCTCGGCCAGGGCTTTGTGCAGGTCCTCGCGCTCCGCCCGGTCGAGTAGCTTCTTATGCTCGGGTCTCAGGACGACAGATTTACGTCGGCTTAAACACTTTCCCAAATTGCTCGGCAGCAAGATACTCAAAGTCGCCACAACCATGGCTGTGCTAGCCACCACAAGCAAGACCTGCTTAGATGGAGAAGACATAATTGCGGATCACTTGTGTGTCGACTTGGCCCGGGGGGGACGACAGGACTTGAAGCGTGTCGTCAGTAACTTCTTCTTGCGTCGTCGAGCGTCTTCCTTGCGTCTTGGACACGACAAGGCTATGTATTTGTGAAAGGAGAGGGCAATGCAGGATTCGATTGAAAAATTGTGTGGGCTAAAGTAAGCAGAGGGGAGGGCCAGTAGTGCATGGGTTGGACGACGTCGGATGGCATGGCGTCAAAAGGCGACCCTGATCTGATCTGACGACTTGGACTCCCGTGACGAAATCGCTCTCACATGCCCGCCACTTCTAACTTCACGGTCACATGCACGCACACGCACACCACCAATGTCACTTTATAGTTATGGCATCTCGTGGCCCAAGCACTAACAGTACCCGGACAAGCTGTCGACGACCGCTCCTCCGCACCCGGCCGCTCCCGCCATCCCCTCCTCCGTCTCCTCACCGCGGCACTATCGTGAGCACCACCAATCATTTCCCGAGTGCAACCGTATCCGTCACGGAGCTGCAGGAGGTTTTGGGTGACTATCAACATATTAAGCAACAGTTAGCGCGTTTGCGGAAGCAGGTGTTCATGACGGAGCTTAAGGGCTTGGCAGAGATCTCGGCTTTGGTCTCCAAGAATGGGGAGGAGGGTTTTAAAAGTAAACGACGGCCGCAACATGGCGTAAATCTGGTAGCGAAAACACAAATGAAAATAGGAAAGGAGGCTGAAGAAGCCATGGTGTGGATGCTCAAGGCAGAGGTGGAAGAGATGAATCAGTCGCTAAAACAACGGGAGGAGGAACATGAGGAAGAAAAGACACGTTTACAAGCGTATTGCATTGAGCTGGAGGATCATGTAGCCACGGCGATGGAGCAGGCAGAGCTCGCACAGGTAGTGTTTTTAATTGCGCTATCATTTTTGCTATGGCTAAATACACGCAGTCACTTCCTCTCCCCAACTCTCCTCTCATCCCTCCCCCTTGTTGTAGGCACAAGCACAGGCAGCGCAAGAAGAGCTGGAACACGATCGCGAAAACTCCCGCCAAGAAATTTTCCGCCTTCAAGAACAGATCGAGGAACTAGCAGAAGCCCTTAAAACCCACGAACGGCTTACGATGGCACACAATACAGAGATAACGAAGTTGCGAAAAGGGCTACTCGAGGAGGAAGCTGAGAAAGAGGAATACAAGAAACGGCTGGAAAATACCAAGGGTCTCGATGAAGAGATGGGAAGGCTACGAAAAGCGTTGATACAAACAGAAGAAAGGGTGGCGGGGATGGAGGAAGGGGCAAAGCATGCGAAGGAGAAGGAGATGGAGAGGAGGAGGGTTATCAGGGAGCAACGGAAAGTGATAGAGAATGAATTGATGCTAGAGATGGAGAGGGTGGAGCAGGATATGGCAGCGGCAGCAGTCAGAAATGGAGGAGGATCAGAAGCAGCATCAGGCATAAGTATTTGAGAGATGTGCGGGATATGTCAGAGAATGGTGGGAGGGAAGGAGGAAAAGAATGAGCGATAGAACGAATGATACTCTGACTGTGACTTAAACAAATAAAACAAATCGAGTATATCGTCGAGAAGACAAGCAACAGCTTGGTATACGCGATGGGAGCATGCGGAGGCTGAGGGGCTTGGCTTTATTTTTTGTTCACCGAAACTCTGCTCTTTGTTTTTCTCATTTTGTGTAAATTCAGATAACACCTTGCGTTCCCGTGCTTGGACCTTTGTGAGATACAGTTGTTGCTGATCTTGTTGGCAGCAAGAGAGTGAGAAATTGCCCCTTCATTTATCTCACTTTTGGGGGTTCGTATGCTTGATCAATTTTACCGTCGTTTACTGCCTTATTCACTCGGTGCATCCTCCTCGCTTTCCCTTTTCTTTACGAAGCATCGACTTCAAAAGCAACCAATGTCTTGAACTGATTTATTTTAATCGCACTTGCGGATGGCTGAGGTAGACTCCTCTGCCATTCTCCCTGAACATTGCTCGAGACTCGATCCAATAGCAAAATCTCTGACGAATTAATTACCTGCATTATCAATGCATGCACAGTCTCGCGGCAGGGGATGATGGGGAGGGTCAAGTTAACTTGCGCCCCAGGAACATAAGTCACGGGACCCGTGATCCACTCTTCTCCATCGCCTAGGTCAGTGCGGACAGACAGCCCCAGCGATATATTAGCTTTGCGTTGCTGCATGCTGACATCTAAGGTGAGCGGCATGGCGCAGCCCGTGACCTTGACGCCGCTCGCAGCGTCCTCGCCTCCTCTTAGGAGGGGTGTGACGTTTACCTTGGCCGCTTCACCTTGGGTTCGGTAGAAATGATTAGCGATTGTTCGAGCTGATAATCGAAAGTATACTGACACATTTGTGCTCGGTGGTCACATGACTCACAGACATACATGGATTGGTACACGGTTTGAGAAATAGTAGGGAATGAAGGACTTAGAGGAACACGGTCGGTCGGGCCGGCAAAATATATTCGGTCACCTCACACAAAAAAGAGCTAGCCCGCGCATGAATTTAACCACACCACATACCTGGAATGTAGTCACATGCCACGGGGATCAAGAAAAGGGCCAGCACCAATACATTTTTGATGAATGAAAGCATGACGTTTATGTATATAGTTGATGATGCTTGTTCTGCTTGTCTTCTGATCCGCTTTTAATGAGTCGTGCGATGCGGAGCAGCTTCTGCCGTTGTCTGCGCGTGAGGCGGTAGGGTTGAGCCGGCGATAATATGAGTATGTGCGGTTGTGGCTCGCACGGATGTGTTGCAAGTTTCAATTTGAGTTGCCTCTTCAGGAGTCGCAAAAGCGTTGATAGATTGAAGTTTGGGGTACCTGGCAGAAGATGGGCAGCGACAGCGGCGACAGACTGTCCACTGTCCACATATACCATGTACATCAGGCTCTTCATCATATCTCTTCTCACTTGGCTGAGCGTGCGTAGGTTGCATAGCTTGTGTCTGACGCCTGCCTCTCCATCGTGCATAGACCTCTTGCCGCCACACCTCTCTTCTTTTTTCCTCGTCACTCCGTCCCCTCCCGCTCCTCCCTCCCTCACAATTCCATGACACAGGCACATAATAACCCCCACTCTACACATTACGCCCTTGTCCATCGAAAAATCTATTTCTACCATGCGCGGAACAATTCGCCTTCCTTCAATATGAATTAGGGAATGTGTGGGACTGGCCCAGTGGATGGGCCACGGGGCCCTTCTGAGAATAAACTTGTTGGATCAATGCATCATGCGTCGTCGGAAACCTGTTCATTCCTTTTCTTTTTTTCCCGTCTTGAATCTCAATTCATCGTCTATTTTCTTTGTTATGATAGCTCCCTCTGTCACCCCATGCATGAGGCTTCTCCTTCCCTCCCTCCCTACAGCTTTCCCACCTCTCTTGCTGTCAATCCCCCCCCCTCCTACATACACGCACAACCGAACATTTTGTGTCCTCTCTACTTCCGCAAAACACCCTCCACTGCCGCCAAGGTCAACGGCGCCAGGGCTGGCGTTTGCGTCCTCACAGCCAGCTTGGCTTGAGGCACCCCTGCCTGCAAGGTAATCTCTAGCAACACATGCACTGGCGGGTTCGTCATCATCACTGCCGAAAAATACAAGCTCTCTTGCCCTGCCGCCCCGGGTACCGGACGCCTTGCTACAAACACCACACGATGCGCAGCCAGCTTCTGAATGACCCCATCCGAGGTACAGCTGGAAGGAGGGAGGGAGGACACAGTCGCCGAGACCTCTGAGGAATCATCAATAGACTTCCAGGCCGGGATAAAACTCGCTCTATCCGTCTGCCCCGTCGCAGCAAACAGCGTGGTCATGTCCAGGGGAATCGCGAAGTAAAAGACATTGCCCGTCGTCATGTTCTTCACAGCCGTCTGCAACTGCAGTGTGGGAGCTGCCCCCGGCGCCACCATCGCAGGAGACAACGTCAAGGGCAACACGTGAGAAGCCGACCCTCCCTGTGGCACAGGAGCGGAGAAAATAATTTGAGGCGATGCCGGCATCAGTCCAAATGTATTCACATTGAACTTTATCGCCAAGGCCTGCAACGGCGCAGGGGCCTGGTTTGAGAAATCCATCTCGCAGACAACGCTCCCGTTCCCGTCCTGCCGTAATGCCGCCCGAATCCCCAACCCTCCTCCCTCCTCCGGCGTGCATACTACAGGCTTAACCATAGCAGCCGGAGCAGCACTACCCCCACCTCCCAAAAAATCATCTAACCCCCCGCCACCTCCTGCTCCCGCAGCAGCCGGCGCCACTGACCCATCGCCCCCCCCGCCCAAATCAAGTAAATCCACCTCCCCACCCCCTTCCCTTCCCTGCTGACCCTGTACAGCCCGCGCGTTCCCAATGCTGCCAATCTCTCCCTCCAAATACTCCAGATCCTCATCATATTCCGCCCCTCCCCCTCCTCCTGTCACCTGCCCCACAGGCACCTTCGCTCGGACCACGAAGGCCTCAGGGGGCTTGTGGTAGATCGACGACAAGGTCGCAATCTGGTGAATCAATGAGTCAAGCAGGGCGGGCTCCAACGCGAAAGTGTCGTCTGCAATCGTCGGCTTCTCGCCCAGAACAACGGCACGGGCGACCTGGGGGTTGTGGGAGAGGAGGCGCCAATAGATGAAGCCACGATCGCGAAGGTCCGGATTGTCGGTGCCCTCCGTAGCCAGGTTCAGGACACGTTGCACCAGGGCTTGGGTCTCCGCAGGGGATTTAAGGAAAATTTTGACGGTGGCCGTCAGGAGTTGCAGCTGGACCTTGGATTTCAGGTGGGTATTTATGTGCAGAGGGAACAAATTTGGGTTCATTTGTTAGTTGATTGTATTACCTTGTTTCTCATCAAAAATTAATGCTGCTGCGACTGCTACACTCTTGGACGGGAGAAGGAACGAGAAAGTCTATTGTGATCTTCAAAACTAGAAATCAAACGTACCTGCGGGGTTTCGTCGGAGAAGGAGTCAAGGAAGAAGGAGTCGAGGAGCTCATCGGCATTCTCAATGCGGTCCGCGTATTCACCGATGATCCAAATCATGCTGGCTTTAGCCTCGGGTTCGTCCAAGGTCTCCAGACTCTCGCACAACGCAGCAATCACCTGCTCATACCTATGATTGAGGGAGGTGGGGAAGGACGGAGAGAGGGAAGGGAGTGGGTGGGTTTAAGAAGACAGGTGGCGTCATTTTACTGCCTTCGGTGAAGGGGAAGGAAGTGAAGGATGGAGGGAGGGAGGACGTACCGGTTGGGGTATCGACGGAAGATGTCCTTGATGACAATAATCGCCTCCTGCACCACGTAGTTGACTTTGGTCTGGATCAGCTCAAGCAACACGTTGATGCAGCGTTCCGCAGCCCTCTCGAGCTTGATCGCTGCCCGGCCAATGGCGCGGACGGCGCGGCGAACAAAGTCCACATCGACCTCTTGAGCGTACTCCTTCAGCTCCAAGAGGACTTGCTCCACGTTTCGGTCTGAGGCGAGGCGGATGATGATCTCGAGCTTTTCCATCTTGACGTAGATCGGGTCGTTATACTTGCAGAAGAAGACCTGACAATAGGGAGGGAGGGAGAGGGAGGGAGGATGGGCGGGGAGATGAAAAACCACCAGTCAATCAGCATCCCTTTCCATGAACATCTCTCCACACCCTCCCACCACAGATGTTCGCACCCGACACCCCCGTCTATGCCCCCCCCCCCCCCCCCTCCCCCTCCCGGTACCTTAATCCCCCGCGCCCAACCCCCACGGTCCCTCTCCGCCCTGT
>Ga0160419_100534_pt1 | contig 23594 bp, 20 predicted proteins | sample CelAP2metagpilot_2_FD_108196 | JGI IMG/M metagenome (GOLD analysis project Ga0160419, IMG submission 108196) | Phycosphere-associated microbial communities from Cellana algal ponds in Kailua-Kona, Hawaii, USA - Cellana AP2-4-25 metagenome pilot ... | reverse complement strand
TCATCAGAACAAAGCTCGCATTTACGATCCGCAGAATAACTTTGGTGGAGGCGTCTGGCTTCCCCATTTTTTCCATCTTGTGCACCGTCTCCAGCATCCTAGCATGGAAGGTTGTCGCCGCCTAAGTCATCTCCGTCGATGGAGGAATCCTGCCTGCTTTACAAAGCGCCGTTCCTTGTGGAATCACCCTGTCCTGGACTGCGCCCAGGACACCCAGCAGCTAGCAACGATGATCTTTTTCTGTAGTTTCCTACAATCCTAAAACTATCGCATCCTACTTTTTACACAAGCGTGCCTCCTCTTGGCGAAAGCTTCGAGTTTAGCCTTTCCGTTTTCCCCAAGGGCTCGTGAGAATGTGCGGCCTGAAAGGTAAGATACATAATTAAGCGTTCAACTATATCGTTACTGTCACGCACAAATGATACCAGAGTAGTCGCAGGCGGGAGGTTGAGCAGCTCGGAACGAGGCCGTTAACAGCTTGGCCTGAAGCGACCAATTCTAAATGCGCAGCCAGCGTGTTTTATTTGTGGCTGCGCAAGCACTTTGGGCCAGCACAACTCCAGCTTTATCTTGAACTGATGTAATGGCAGCTCTTTGCAGGCTCTGGAGAAATTTGCCAAAAGCAAGCTCTCCCCGTGGCAGGTGTTTGTTCTTTGAGCTCTCTATCCACATGAACAACCACCATGCCCTTCTCGTTGTCTGTCGCAGAGATCTCATAACTCGAAGGTATTTCAGGCCTTCATGAGGCGCAATTACAACGTCTCAAGAACAATCGGGCAGTTTGTGACTGCCTCTTGTGTTACTGCGTGTCACTGGAGGCCAAAATGTAGTCGCTTGCGCTTTTTCTCCGCTGGTGCTGACTAGTGAATCGTGTGCTGCTGCTACGCCTGCTGCTACGACCATGCGACGCACATATCGACACGCACCAACAAGCAAATGCACACGCATACCAAAATTCGGTGGCATCTGTTCACCAAGCTTCTAAAAGTGTCAGGGCGTGCTTCGTGACTTGGTCCCTTATGTGATCGTTGCAGACATAATAATCTCCCCAACAACCAGCATGCACACAAACGACTGATCTCTTGCGCTTCCCCCCCCACGCATAGTTTTTCGTCAAGCCTCCTTCCTTCCCAAAACTATTCCACCCACTCAATATGCCGAGCTCCACTACCAAGGCCAAGCGTGAGGTAGCTGCCGCCAAAGTAGTGCAAGGCAACGCCCGCAGCAAGACCCCTGCCCCAAGGCCTCCAACTACGGGCAGCAAAAAGGCCACCACTCCTAAACGTGCCACAACACCCAAACGAGCTACCACGCCCAAACGAGCCACCACGCCCAAACGAACTGCTGTATCCAAGAAGGCCACTCCCAAGCGCGGCACGCCCTCCAAGAGGTATGAGAGTCGGCAGTTTTGGTGGGGGAAGATGGTGAAATTGGTAGGGTGGTCGTTATTACATAGCCCCCGAATAGAGATGTCTGACGGCCTGGATCGTTTCTTATCGACAGAGGGAAGCTTATAAAATTCACCTATCGACTCATCCTTTCTATCGCGTTCGCGTTTCCGACGAATATAATAGGCAAGCTGCCGAGGCAGAAGAGGTTGTTGCGAGCGACGAGGCATCAGGCACAATCTCCCTCCTCGTGTCGCCTACCAAGCGCGTCCGCACACCTTCGTCCAAGCATGAAAATAAGGACAACGATGAGAACTGTGATGGCAATCTTGACGCTAGGAGACTAGACGAGGCCAAAGACGAGCTGGAGCTGGGGCGGACTACACGTCTCTTTGCCGAAGGCATCGGCGACTCGGACGTTGATGGCAACAGCGGCAGCAGCAAGGACCCGATCGAGGGGGAGGTTGAAGCCTTGCCCGCTCTGTTTGCCACTCCGCAAAAAACCAAGAACCAGAAAACCTTCGGTACCCCCAGCTCCGTCCAGTGCTCGCCCTCGGTGAAGAACGCCTACTCCATCGTGCGGCGCTGCACAGGCTCGCTGGGCGGGAACGGGAGTGGAGGTGCCATCTACGGGGAGCTGACCACGGGCAGCATGCAGAAAGTGGTAGACGTGATGATCTCACACTGCGGCCTCGGCAAGGACAGCATCTTCATCGATGTAGGTGCTGGCCTGGGCAAGCCCAACATCCACGTGGCCCAATACCCTGGTGTGGCCGCTTCCTACGGCATCGAGCACGAGCAGGTGCGCTGGCAGCTCTCGCTTCACAATCTTAAGCACCTCCTCCAGGCAGCTGAGACCGAGGCCGAGGAGATATCCGACACGGCAGCTGCAGCAGTGGAAGCGGAGGCGGAAGAAGCAGCAGCAGCCACAGCTGCGGTGGCGGCAGCAAACAAGATCAATCACAAGATTTTCTTCCACTACGGCGATGTGACCGAGGCTCGCACGCTCGATCCCTTTACACATGTGTACATGTTCGACATCGGCTTCCCGCCTGCGCTTTTCTACGAAATTGCCGACAGGTTCAACGCCTCGCACTGCCCCTTCCTCATCTGCTATCACGGCCCGAAGCTCATCGCCGAGCGCTACGGCTTCGACGTCAGCCTTCTCACGCAGATTCAGACCTCTATGCACGGCTCCAGCGAAGGTCATACCGCCTACTTTTACAAGCGCGCCAAACCCCATCCTGCACCGCCTGCCCGGAGGCCGGTCGATGCGCTCTTCAAGCAGGGCCTGGACTTGATTGGCCAGAGCTCGGTGGAGAAGCTGCACTCTTGGGTAAAACAGAAGATGGATTCTCACTTTACCAGTCCGCGGCCCGTGCGTCAGCGCCGTTATACAAATCTGTTTGACTAGTAGTCTGTGGAGGAGACAGGAAGAAGTGGTGCGGGAATTTGTGTCTGCTTGCCGAATGATTGTGGACGTACTTCTCTTATTGATAGTACCCCTGTCAGAGTACTCTAATAATGTAAATGTGCAGTGTGACCTGTGTGATATCTGGTTGTGTGCTCGCAAATTCAGATTGGCTGGTGGGCGAAAGATAACAGCGAGTGAGAGGGTTGTGTGCCTTCGAAAAAAGACTTGTTTCCAATAATAGATGGTGCACGGGGCAATGGGCAAATTTGGTTGTAATTTCCGCCCTCGTTCTCCAACAAGGTAGCAGAGAAGAAAGTGATTTTCTTGGATGTGGCTTACATATTCCAAATGGGATATTTAAGAGACAAGAAAGAGAGAGTCGAAGCCTCGTCGCAATGCCGGTAACTGTGTGAGGAAGGGAAAAAGCGCAGAGGAATTACCTCGTCCTCCGTGCCCCTTTTGGGATCTATCAACAGCAGAGAGATGGCATTGAAACGACTGATGCCCGGAAAGGGAACTCAAAGAACAAAACTACTTTTTATTGACGGTGCAATTTGCTCCTTTGTGTTGAGAACGTGCTATCTTACGGTCAGATGCGTCCGGGAAAAGCAAACCAGAAAGGAGGGTACGCAAATGAAGTAGAAAGGACCATAAGAGCGTGACAACTCCAAGAGCAGAGATTAGCGCCCATTGTAATCGCTTTTGGCTGTCTTTATCTTGCCCATTCAGTGATGTGTGCTGGCAGCAAGGAGACGCGAATTTCCTGCAAGATGCAAGGTCCCGCAAGTCACCACCACGGAAACCCTACACCCCCCCTTCGTTGATGCAAGGAGGATTTATGCCTCACCCGTCGCGCGCTCATCGATCCTCACCACGGAGCAGTTTCAGGCCAGCACCTCAGGTCCTCATGGAAGGGCAGCACCTTTCGTCCGTTTAGCCACAACTATCTCGCGCAAGCTTTAGCCAGCAGTTGCAAATACTCGCCCTGGCGGACGGACCTGAAGTTCACATTGACAACTACGCGCCTGACAAGCCAAGTATGCACACCGGCTGCGTCTTTTGGCTATTATCCATGATATATGATACTCGAAGTGGTGACAGCTGTCTCAACAATGCCAGTGCTGCCTAACACGACCATCAAAAAGCCTTGCACGTAAGCTGGTGTCCGAATGTGACATTACACAACAATCTGCTAGCCGTTGCTTGGCGACGATTGTTGCAGCCTATCACATGCAGCTGTTCTCCAGCCCTTTCTTGTCCTCTCAAGCCTGCACTGATGAGGAAGGAGGACATACCCACACTCCACTGCTACCAGCACCATCCGCAGAATTTGCCGGGGAATTGCTGGCGACTAAGCTTCGACAGGTCAAGCTCGACCGCAAATCCACAGGCCTGCTCTGACATCCAACAATGCCCCCCCCCTCTACACAAATAAGCTTGGTACAGCTGCCTCGGGCAGACGGCGAGATGGCCCACCACCAGGACACGGGCTCTCAGTCTGCTGGATTCAAAGTCTCCTCTTTTTCCCCCGCTTTGCCTGGTGCATTAAAGTCAGTCGCCTGGTCGCAGTGGGGCTGGCACCTCGTCATGTGCATGGAAAGTGAGGAAATATGGAGGGTTGCTACAGTCGGGAAGACACGATGGGCCACAGGGCACGCATGATGGGCCACAGGGCACGTATGATGGGCCACAGGGCACGTACATTGTGTTGAAAAAATGCAAAAAAAAATCCGGGCCATGATCAACTACAAGAGTATCCTTTGTGGCGCAACAGCAACGATATAGTTGGACGCTTAATTATCTATCTTGCCTTTCAGGCCGCACATTCTCACGATTCCTTGGGGAAAACGGAAAGGCTAAGCTCGAAGCTTTCGAATCATTCGGGGATTCCAGCGTCCGCGTGCGTGCGTTTGTTTTTTTCATGGGTTGTACTTGCGCCCTTGACAAAGCAGGCGCTACCCGAAAGCCCTGAAAAGTCCCATCTTTTATATAATTTATGTATAAGGCTTTGGATGTCAGTCAAACAGAGACAAAGTATGGTAGGAAATCTGGCCAGCGCGTAAGATACTCTGAGCACATCCGGTCCCAAATCCGGACGAGTCGCTGAGCTACCCCCAAGGAAAGTGCAAGCGTTGACTACTTCTCCCTATTAAAAAATATTTACGAGCTTTTTGGACATTCCGGGACGAGGCATGCATATAAGGGTGTTGGCTTCAGGCTACTCCAGGTTATTTGTTGGATGTTGAGCAACAGCTGCTGCACTACCCGCACAGTGTTTACAAGGTGCAGTAGAATACCTTCCCTCCTCCCAAGAGCTGAAACAAGCGTGTGTGGCGCCGCATCCTTTGCATAGCATTTGGCTGGCTGCCTCTTTTACTACCACCACCACCACCGCCACATCCCCCACCGACCCCCACTCACCGCCACATCCCCCACACCCACACACCCACGGGTGACCCCCCACGCCAGCCTAAAAGCGAACGACAGCACCATGGTAACAACAGAGTGACAGTGGGCGCCGAGACATGCATACGTGACGCCGCCTTCCTTGCATAGCATTTCCTTCCCGCGCCATACCCGCCTCATACCATCTTTCCCCTGTCCTATCAGCACCGCGGCGAAACCCTTTTCTGCCCCCCTGCTGCGGACAACTCCGCACCTTTGGTAAGAACGGTCATTGGGCCAGACGGGCCACCTTGCCTGCCCATTATACATCTGTTCACCACCAGGATGAGTCATTGGTTACCTACTATTTTTTTTTTTAGCACACCCTCCTTGGGGCGACGAGCTTTAAAGCGGACTTCGTCTTCATTTGTGTGCCTTGATCTGTGGAGTAGGAGTCGTGATCCTTTGAATAGGACAATCGACCTTCTTCACCAGATTTCACGGCTAAATGTCCCTCCCTTTTTTCTCCCTCCAAAAACACAGAAATTTCCTCCTCCACTGAGACTGCTGAAGCCAAGCAATCGGATTGAGGGAGGAGATATGCAGGAGCAAGATCAGCAGCAGCGACAGCAGCAGCCGTAGGCGGAGGAGGAGGAGGGGGAGGAGGAGAAGGAGGAGGGAGAGAAGGAAAAAGGGAAAGGGAAGCAGAAGCAGCAGAAGCAGCAGAAGCAGCAGAAGCAGCAGTAGTACAAGCACTAGCATGAACAGAAGCAGCAGGAGTAGGAGGAGGGGGAGAAAGGAAAAAATCTGGAGGGGTTCGAGGAGGAGTACGAGCATCACTAGCACGAGCAGCAGCAGGGTGGGAGAGGGAGGGGGAGCGGAAGGAAGATGTGTGGGAGCTGGAGCAGAGGGAGGGAAGGTGTGGGAGCAGGGGCAGGAGCAGGAGGGAGAGGTGTGGGAGCAGGGGCAGGAGCAGGAGGGAGAGGTGTGGAATCAGGAGCGGGAGGGAGTGAAGGTGTGGGAGCAGAAGGAGGAGCGGGCCATCCGAGGACTTTGTTGCTGTAAAACCTGTAAACACTTCGTATCTCAAGATGGCAATGGGGCACGCAACATCATCCTGCGGGGGTATAGGAGTATGGTCCGTGGAGAAGGTCGTTCCCATGAGCTCCGGTTTGGTCAACCGCGGCAGGTGATGCGGACGCTGTATCAGTCACCCACTTTCTGACCTCGTCTTCCCCCCCACTTCTCCAAGCCCTGTATTGGTCATCCGAGGACTTTCCTGTCAAAGCAATTTAAAACTCGGCAAAAATAAGGGAAGAATATGCAACATATTTTTGTTTGAAGGCTTTCCCTCGTGTGTAATCCTAAGAGGAGACACGCTTGTGTAAACACTAGTGTTTGCATTTCTCTGCGGATAGGTTGCATGCGATAGTTTCAGAATTGTTGGAAACTACAGGAAAAGATAATAAATAATAAAATTAATAAATATATATATGATGATCGATCGATCCGAGCTGCTGCTGCTGCTGGTCACGCTCTACGAGATGAAAGAAGAGTTTTTGGGACGTCTTTGTGGTATTGGTCACTGTGACTGCTAGCTCCTCGTTCATAGCTACTCTCTATGAATGATGTGCCTGGCATGTAGCGGCGTCAGGTGCTGTCGGTTATTGCGGTCAAGGCTCATCGCCAGAAGCGACTTTCGCACTCCACTCCACGCAGGAAGAAGCCGGCGAAGAACAAACTTTTGGATGCAGCACCAAACCCAAAACGTCAATACTCAAGCCCGCTCATAGAGGTGCACCAGCGCCTCCTTCGTCCTTCATCACCGCGTCCTAGTCGTGGTGGGATCGCCACTTTTCCCTTGCCTCTTTACCTCAGGTCTTGCCGAGCCTCGCCTGCTCACGCCTCTCGCCTCACCCCCCACCATCCCATATTACAGAAAAAGAGGTGCCCCCAAAAACACAGCAATGTCACGCGGGCTGAATTATAACCAGGCCGCAGGCCTTCAAGGCATGCTCAAGGAAGGCACGAAAAGCATGGAGGGGGTGGACGAGGCCGTCATCCGCAACATCGAAGCCGCTAAGCAACTCGCCCGCATCTGCTCCTCCTCAATGGGACCGAATGGGCTCAAGAAGCTCGTCGTGAACCACCTAGAGAAGATCATCGTCACCAGCGACTGTGCCACCATCCTGAAGGAATTGGAAGTGCAACATCCTGCTGCGAAAATGCTCGTGTTGGCCGCCATGATGCAAGAAAAAGAATGCGGGGACGCGACCAACCTCACCGTGTCCTTCGCAGGAGAGCTCCTGAAAAAAGCTGAAGACCTTCTCCACACCGGTTTGCACCCAAGTGAAATCGTTGCCGGATACCGCACTGCTTTCGAAAAGGCCATGGATATCCTCCCTACCCTCACGGTGCACACCGTGGACGACCCCCGTGATGCTTTACAAGTCTCTCATGTCTTGGAGTCGGTTCTTGGGACGAAATACTTTGGTTTCCAAGCTACTTTGGCCCCCTACGTCACACAGGCTTGCCAAGCCGTCATGCCTTCGGCGCCGAAGAAACCGTCGTTGAATGTAGACTCGGTCAGGGTATGCAAATTGCAAGGGGGGACGATAGAAGACAGTTTAGTGATGAAGGGCATTGTGGTGTCCAGGAGCACGGAGGGCACGATTAAAAGGGCCCTCAAGGCGAAAGTGGCCGTGTATGGCTGTGGGATAGAGGCGTCTTCGACAGAAACGAAGGGAACAGTGCTGATTCGAAATGCGGAGGATTTGTTGAATTACAACAAGGGGGAGGAGAAGCTGATGGAGGACATCATTAAAGGGATTGCCGAGAGCGGGATAGCAGTAGTGGTCACAGGCGGGTCGATCAGCGAAATGGCTTTGCACTTCCTTGAGCGATACAAGTTGATGGTTGTCAAGATTCCATCCAAGTGGGAGTTGAGGCGGTTGTGCGGTGCTGTGAATGCGACTGCGTTGGTGAGGTTAGGCCCCCCCACGGCGGAGGAGGCGGGCTTTGTGGATGTGGTGGAGGTGAGGGAGGTGGGGGGTAGGAAGATCACGGTGTTTGAGCAAAATGCGGAGGAGAGTCGGGTGGCGAGTATCATCTTGAGGGCGAGCACGCATAACGTGCTGGAGGACTTGGAGAGGGCGGTTGATGATGGGGTGAACATGGTGAAGGTCTTGTGCACGGACGGTCGGTTCTTGCCGGGAGCGGGCGCCGTGGAGATCGAGCTGGCGAGACGGATCTATAAGCTGGCGGATGCTACAACGGGGCTTGATCAGTACGCGATGAGGAAGTTCGCGGAGGCCTTGGAAATAGTGCCAAGGACCCTGGCAGAGAGCTCGGGGCAGGATGCGACTGATACGGTGGCGGCCCTGTACGCCGAGCACGAGAAGGGGAATGTCACTGCAGGGGTGGATGTGGAAGGGACTGGGGTGAAGGTAGGGGCAGAGGGAGTGCAGGGTGTGTGCGACTCGTTGTTCGTAAAGGACTCGGCGTTGCGGTTGGCGGTGGATGCGGCGCTGACGGTGTTGAGGGTTGACCAGATTATCATGTCCAAGCCGGCAGGAGGGCCCAAGCCTCCCGCCGGGGGGGGAGGAGATGAGGAATAAGGACCTACCTCCCTCCCCAGCCCCCCCCTTTCCTCTCCTCCCTTCTTTTGGGCATGCAGGAGAGGGAGGATGAGAGGAAGATTGGACGAATCGGCCTGAAGCACTTGTCGGTTTGGAGAGAGAAGGGAAGAGAAGGGCGAAGGAGGAAGAAAAGCAGCAGCAAGAAGAGCAGCTTCATTAAAGGAGCACCTTAAAAAATTGAAGGAGAAGCAGGGAAGTTAAGTTGGCATGGTGCATGATTGTGTGGTGTGGGGTAGCGTGATACTGCTGCCAGATAAGGAAGGTGAGTGTGGAGGAGTGGAAGAGAGAAGAAAATGGCAAGATAAGGTAGTCAAGGCACTGCAAACCGCAAACAAGATAAAAAAAAGAGGGAGTGACCAGAAGAAAAAGAATAAAAACAAAATCAATCTTTTATACAACGAAGCTCGAAGCAGTCATGTCAAAGATTTGTTTTCTGTCTTTTTTGCATCTTTTCAGCTTCAACCTCCCTTCTTCTTTCGTTCTCTTTTCTGGATTTTCTCTTCCATGTCCGCAGGCTTGCTAGTCGAATTCTCACGGGCAAAAAAGAGAAAGTCCGAGGAGTGCAATATCATCATCTGTTGTCGTGACCTACTTCTTCGTCTTCTTCTTTTTCCTCTTCGTTTTGGTCTCCTTTTTTGTCAGTAAAGCCCATTTACGCTTACTCACCCACTTTTTTTCCCCCTTCACTCCTCTTTTCCTGTTTTGCGTCAATGCATCGACGCATCATTTTCTTCCCTTCCTCGTTTCCCCTTTTTTTCCGCCGAGCAGCTTAAAACCATCTTTCCCCCTCTCTCCCGCACCCTTCGTCAGCCCCCCTCTCTTTCCTTTACGCCCAACGTGGCGGAGCACAAGGACGGGAGGGCCTTACACCGACGCCAAACACTGCAGCAATCCCCGCACCTCCTCCACGTTGTGCACATAAAATGAGGCATGCGACCGATGCTTCCCCACCGAGCAGGTAAACACATACTTCGTCACCTCCTCTTCCGCCTCCTGCGATGGCTTCCGCTGCAATACCCCTTGAGCCGACAGCCGCCCTGCAGCAGCAGCAGCTGCAGCGGCGTCATTGTGGGCTTTATGGGAGCGGGTGAGTTCCGTCTCGGCGGTCTCGGAGAGGTAGGAGTAGATGGATGTGAACATGTATTCATCGCCCGCGTCGTCCCCCATACACATGATGAAATCAGGCGAAGGACCTTGCTTGCTCTGAATGGCATAGCGCAGCACCACGCCTTTGTTCAAGCGCTTGGGGACGACTTCCACCATCCCCTTGAGGTGCACGACCTTGACATCGTGGGCAGCCAGAGCCTCCTCAAGCTCTAAAATGACAGATTTCGCTTGCATCAGCCCCCATTCAGGGTCTGTCGAATAGTAGGACCAAGCAATGCCAGGATCACGCAGTCGGACACTACTCCCGTTCGTCCGCGCCGTGTATCGCTCCAGGATGGGGAGTGAAATGTCCTTAACCTGTTCATCGAACGAGGGAGAGAGGGGGTGGGAAAGAGAGCGAGGGAGGGAGGAAGAAGTTGTGAGAGGAGAAGTTGTGAAAACGTGTGCGCGTATTTCGAAGCGAACTGCAGTTTCCAAATCAACTAACGCTAAGTGTTTTATTGACCAATATAAAGAGGAGGGGAGAAAGGGAGAAGGGGAGGTAGCGAGGAAGGAACGGAGGGAATAAAGTAAGCTCACCTGCGCCCACTTCACTCCATAATCTAGCAAACTCCAACTCCTCTTTTTCCCCTTCCCCTGCTGTATCCCCCCCACGCCTCCCCGACCTCCCTCCTTCACGTGACTATCCGACGGGCGCGGCGACGTAGCATCCTCCTTTGCCCCTTCGCCCCCCCCTTCCGACTGCGGCATCGATAAATAAAGCCCATTCCCTGCTGCCAAGCCAATCCTATCCAGCTGACCAAACACGTCCTCCAACGGCAAAAGCTGCAACCCCGAAATGACAAACACCTCATTCTTGGGGTCCGACGACAAAATTCTCAGCGATTCCATCACCGACGGACTCGGCCTTTTTCCCGTCGTCTGGGTAAAACTCCTCTTAATGTACAAATCGACCTTTTCCTTCTCCATCAAGGTACCTCCGAAATCGGTGAAAATAAACCGACGCTTCGCCTTCTCATACGCGCTCTTCACCTCTGAATTGTCGAGGTGTTTGTAGGTAGCCTGCCAAACCGGCTGGTACTGCACTCTCACCCCGCCCGTCTCCGTCTTGAGCAGTTCGGGCAGCTCGGCCTTGGCTGCCCATAGATCTTGGAGCACCTGGCGAGTCCACAAGGCGGAGGGACGCTCGGAGATGTAGGGGAGATCGCGGTCACGACGAGAGAGTCGTTCGCTGAGGTCAAGGCGGATGGCATGGTCGAGGGCAACGACGACGCGCTTGATATCGAAAGGATTGATGCGGAGGGCACCGTTGAGCATGGAGGAGCAGGCAGAGAATTCCGACGCAAGGACGACACCTGGAAGATGGTCTTCACCTAAAATTGGAAGGGCAAGGGAAGGGAAGGAGAGGGGTAGGAAGGAGAAGATGGATGGATGGGTGGTTGAGATCTCGAAGGGGTGTTCCGGGAAGCACCGTTGGGCATGATAGTACAGCAGACAGAGAGTGAAAGGACTCTAGGACGACACTTCGGTTTGTCTCTTCCCCCCCTTCCTCGATTCCTCCCTCTCAAGATTCTTACCTTGTTTCACGTACGTGAATTCGAGCGGGTGCAAATTCAGGCCCTCCCTTATCGCTGCAATCACCAGGATATCGGATGCCAACCAGAGGGCGATGCGATCTTGGGTGGGCAACTGGTTGGCCCTCAGTTCTTGATAGTCTATGACCGGACCAAACTTCGAATTCACTCTTGCCACTAGCTCGCGGACCTCGCTTGTCGTCGCTTCTTCGTCCTCGGCTCTCGATCCTGTCAAGAGGGAGCGCTGCACCATCACCACCTGGTCTCGATAGCATTCATACTCCGTCAACAACCGTTCAAACGCCAACAGCTTTAGGGCAATCCCCGACAGCCGCTGGGAAATGTCCAACCCCGCAATCAACAACTTTCCCTCGTGCTTCCTTCTCAGCGCCGCCGTCTCCTCCTGAACCCTCTGCGTGGCCATGGCCTTCCTCAACAGCGACCCCTCGATCCCCACATGCGAAATTAACACCGTCACCGTCCGCCTCTCCATCTCAATGCCTATCAATCCCCCCGACTTGTTGAAATACGACAAACCCAGAATCCGCTTACACGCATTCAGGAAATGTCTGGCATGATCGAAGGCATGGAAGCCAATCACATCCGCACAAAGCATCCCTGTCAGCAGCTCCTCCCCGCAATACAAAGCCCGAAAAATCTGCGACGTCGGAAAAGGGATGTGCAAGAAAAAGACCAGCGAACACTTCCTATGTTTATGCACCTGCATCTCATGCTCAGAAATTAGGCTCGGCAAGAGCATCAGATGGTAGTCATGGACCCAGAGGACATCGCCCTCCTGCAGCTTGCACACCTCCACCACCACGTCCCTGAAAATCTCGTTCACCTTCTTGTACATCCCCCACCACCCCTCTTTCCCCCCGCAATCCCAAATCTTCCCTACATCCAAATCATCCCCCCTTTGTTCCTTCCCATCCTTCTGGTAATTCCAATGCGCTCCACACGAGTCCAGCATCTCCACGTTGTGAAAGAGAGGCCACATGACCTTCTTGCAGTACCCGTGGTAATGCCCCTCAATCAACTCGTCCTCCATGAATATAGGATGGCACCGCATCGGCTTCAAAAGCGCCCGTACCTCTTCTTCATCCTCCTTGCTTAAGCCCGACGCACTGACAGTGCCCACCCAAATTGTCAATATATCACTACTTATGCTGTTATCCGTCTTGGCAATCAAGCTCTCATTCCACTGCGCCGTCCACTCCCCCCTCTCATTTTTCGCCAACGTCACCGGCAAATGAAAACATACAAGGTATAAATGCGACCCCGGCGGTGGTTTGTATTCCTTCGTGCTACTCTCCAGCAGGTTTTGCGCATCTATATTCACAGAATCCTCATTCAATTCCACCGTCTGACTCAACGTCCGCCTAATCCTATTTATCACCTCCCTCGTTGCCTGATGCCCTGGCCCCGCCAGAGGTGTCAGCTCATCCTTGCCCTCTCCCTCTCCCTCCTCCTCATCGACTTGTGCTTCGTCTAAGACATCATTGAGCTCCGCGTGAAATTCTTCGATGCAAACGACACGAGGGATGTCCAGAGCCTCCCACCGCTTGAAATGCCCGCCTTCGAAAATCGCGTATTTGTAAGCCTGCGGGATCCCACGTGGTACAACGAGTGGTTTGCTGGTGCGCCAGATGGGGTAATCTTCAGGGCTGGTCACAAGGGGGACGGCCTACGGAGGGGAGTTTGAGGGAGGGAGTGAGAGAGGGGGGTGAGTATGTGCTGCTCCTGCTGGCGGCCAAAAAGAGTGCTACGCAGACCAGGCATCCCCAACCAGTCTTATCTTTTGTTCAGTACAATTTACGTATCTAGAGCCCGTTCCCAAGGACTTTGCCTGGAGCACGCAAGCCCAGCCAACCCAACATCAAGAATCCTTCTATGTTGCCCTCCCTGCTGCAGCGGTGATCTTACCTCGGCCGTGCTAAAGTTGCCCATGGTAAACGAACTCCCCGACACGTGCACCACTTGCCCAAACTCGGTCTCAGCCTTGACTCTGAGGTGAACGATACTGTACTGCGAAGACATGCTGGCAGCGTGAACGTGAGAGTTGCCACAGAGAAGTTGGAGTTGGGTCGGACTTTGCCTTGTGCCCTAGCGAAATTCCCGTGTCCCCCGCTCCGAACGCAGACACCGGCCCAGCTAAATGCGTTCCCGCAAGGCTTTTTGTGCGGGCTGTGACTGTGGATGTGGTGGACGCTGTGTTTACAGAGGAAAATGAATGCAAAGATGCATCAGGGCCAGTGTCGATCATGTGTCTTCTTCGCCGCCCTCTCCTCTCCTCCTCAAGTCCCCTCTAAATGGCCTAGTTTACTGATGCCTAACAACAGAAGCACTCACACCCGCGCCACTCGCACACAGCTACAGGACCATCTTACGCCAGACGTCTGCGTAGCCGGTCCCGTGTCTTTCCGCTTAGCCGGGGCAAGCTATCTTGCACGCCTTCCCCTGGCAGCAGCTTCATCGTATCCCTTGCAAACGCTTGTGGTTCAATTTCTCCCCCTCCTCTGTTAACCCCGCCGCGGCACCCTAAGCTACCATGTCTCTCAAATTTTTGGCCAAGAAGGTACGTATGTATGTTCTGTCGAAAGAATGGCGATGGGACGGGTGCCCGGTGCGTGATGGCGGGTAGCGGAGCTGGCTTCATTGTCCCCGCTTTTTCGTTGCCATCTCAGAGGCACATCACCTTTCCCTTGGACTATGATTCCTGGTCATGGATATGCCGACGACGGATAAAGAGGACAAATGCGCCTTAGTTCTTTCTGGGCATCCGCGCTGTCGTGGCCTCAGCCATTTCCTCAAACTCACAGATCCTCACTTGCTTTCCTTTCCCCCGCCCCCCTAGACATGGAACCCCACAAACCTCAAGAACGTCGAGAAAGTGTGGAAAGCCGAGCAAAAAGCGGCCAACGAAGAGAAGCGTATGGATGAGTTTCGGAAGCAAATCGCAGAGGAACGACAGCTACAAGAACTTAAAGAGCTGCAGGTCTCCGCCGGGTTGGTAGATAAGGATCAGATAGCTAAGCTTGATTGGATGTATGAAGGACCCATGGCGACGATGGCTGACCACCAGCAGGATACCGAACAGTATTTACTGGGGAAGGAGGTGCAGGTCAAAAAGGAGGAGAGCGAGGTGCAGCGTGTGGAGAGTCAGCCGGGGATGCTATTTCTCAACTCGGTGAGTGCGAAGAACGATATGTTCACCCGCCTCCACGAAGACCCTCTTTTAATGATCAAGCAAAACGAGATGCGAAAGAGGGACGATATTGTGAAAAACCCCATCAAGATGGCTCGGATCCGGCAGCAGCTGGAGGAGGAACTGGCCCGGAAAAAAGAGAAGAAACAGGCGAAAAAAGACAAAAAACGAGCCAAGAAAGATGCGAAGAGGGCGGGAAAACACGACAAGAGACGGAGGGAAGAGAGGGAAACAGATTTAGCATTAGCTGCAGCGGAATATCTCAAGAAGGTGGGTGAGGGGGGCAAAAAAAGCGCCAGCAGCAAAAAGGAGGATGAGGAGGAGGAACTGGGTGGTGGGAGTAGCAGGAGCGATGGGAGCAGTGGGGAGGGGGGAGGGAGGGGAGAAAGGAATTGGAGAGAAGGGGGATCAGGAGGGGATATCAAGCTTAAGATGGAGAAGGAAAATGGATACGACAGTCGGAAGGTCAGCAGCAACGGCGGCAGCACTAATAGAAAGAAGGAGGAGGAAAGAAGGGGGAAAGAAACGGAAGATCGTCTCGCTCACCAGCACCGCAAGCGACGACGGATCGACACCCGCTCCCGATCTCGCTCTCCTACTTTTGCACCTGGTCAACATATCAAAAGTCACAGTCGCAGTCTCAGCCGCAGTCGAGGACGAGGATCGGAGGGAGGGAGGGATAGGGGGAGGGGAGGAACACATCGTCGGTCACCTACCCCCCCGCGTCGTAGGGAGGAAAGGGAGAAGAGGGAACGGGACCGGGCATTGGAGCAAGGGAGGGAGGAAAAAGGAAAAAGAGAACGAGTAGTCTCAGAGAAGGACAGGGAGAGTAGGTGGATGGGGGAGGGGGAGATAAATCGGGAGAACGAGGGACGGAGGGAAGGAGGGAAGGAGAAGGGGAAAGAGCACCGGCCGCATCCGAATGAGTATCGACGCCGGCATGACAGCGACGATGACGAGGAGGGTGACGGGGAGGATTGGAGAGGGAAGAAGAAGCACCGGTACGGGCTGCAGACAGCTGGGGGAAGCAGCAGCAACAGCAGTAGCAGTAGCAAAAGCAAGAAGGACGATGATGGCCGACCGAGGCATTTGGGACCGGACCCTGCAGTGCTGGCGGCCAAGGAGAGGGAGCGATTGGAGGAGGAGAGGCAGAAGAGAGAGGCTCGGCGGAAGCGGCCTTTAACAGAGGAGGAGAAGAAACAACGCTTGTTAGCCATGCGGACTGATGGGAATGTGAATGAGGAGCAGCGCCGGACAAGGGTGGAACAGGGCAAGGATAGGGAGAAGGAGGAGACAGAGAAGGAGACGGGATTGACGGTGGAATCGCGCAGAGGGGGGAAGGAGGAAGTGAAGCCGGAATTTTTGCAGAAAATGGGAGCACAGGTGTATATGGGGGGGGAGGAGACGTTGGTAGAGAGGATAGACAGGCTGAAGCACACGCGGCAGCGGAACCGTGGGGGAGAGGCAGGGTTTTTGTAAGTGTGACAAAGAGGAAAGACAAAGCTGAAGCAAGCGAAGAAATAAAATAATAATGAGCACGGACCTTTGGTCTCTCTCTCGACCCTGCCCTTCTCTTGCCTCAATGAGTGGGGCGTAGAAATAAATTTTGCGATTCGCAGTCACTCTTCTCTATAGTCGCACACATGCAATGAATGGCGTTTAAAAGATCGGCGTGACCTCTTCATCCGCCTGCTTGTCGAGAGGCTTAGGTATGGATTGCGCTTTCAATACATCACCTCCCCTAATTTTTCACCATCACACCAAACAGAGGGTCATACACCCCCACGTTTCACGCATCTCCCCACTTTGCTGACAGCATTTTCAGCATAATCGATATTCTAGTAAGAGTGCCACATAAAGGAGCCTTGAAGGTCCCGGGAGGAGGTCTTGGGCTAGTGCGCAAAGCATGTCTCGTCTCGCCGCTTATGTGATGCCCTCCTCATAACTTCCACGGGCAGGCTCCAGAAATTGTACCACACTCACACTAAGGCATGGACAAGTCAAGTCTCATCAACCGCTTCGACAAGATCCACTCATACAAACAAATCATACTCGCCCGTTCACAGGCTGTTGAGAAGAATCAACATAATGGCTTCCTCCCCCGCGCACACCGTCCTGCGCGATATCGGCCTGGGCGGGCTGCCGCGCGTCCTCCTAAAGCACAAAGCCGGTGCCAGCGCAGAGGTCTACAATTTCGGGGCCACCATTACGAGTTATAAGCCCACGCCAGAGCGTGAAGTGCTTTTCGTCTCAAAAAAGGCCGTCTTTGATGGAAAGAAGGCTATCCGTGGCGGTGTTCCGTTGGTCTTCCCTCAGTTTGGGCAACCGAAAAAGGAGATGGCGCAGCACGGGTTTGCCCGATCGTCGCATTGGGAGTTATCTGATACAGCGGTGACCGACGATGTAGTTAGAGCAGTGTTTCATTTGTCGGATTCAGAGGCAACCCGTGCTTTGTGGGGGTTCCCTTTTCTGCTATCTTATACTCTTTCGTTGACTGCCGGAGCACTGACGACGTCCCTGCGGATTGAGAATAAGGGGGACAGACCTTTTGAGGCCCAGGCGTTGTTGCACACCTATTTGCGGGTAGGAGATATTAAGAAGGTGTCATTGCATGGGTATCACCCGCATCCTTTCTTGGATAAAATGGACATGCCGAAGGAGGGGGAGGTGCTGCCGGTGGAGGTGAGGGAAATGGTGGAGGTTGGGGAGGAGACAGACCGGGTATATGAGACAGGGGCGAATGAGGTGTCGGTCATGGAAGGGGGGCGGGAACGAGTGAGGGTTGAGTACACAGCTTGTACGGTGGCAAAGGACGGGAGCGACGAGCCTTTTCCCAAGCCTGATTGTGTGCTGTGGAATCCATGGGTGGAAAAAAGCAAGGCGATGGCGGACTTTGGAGACGAGGAGTGGAGAGAGATGGTGTGTGTGGAGCCAGGAATTGTGAAGAGCTTCAATGTGCTTCCGCCTGGGCATGCTTTTGTGTTGGAGCAGACGATAAGACCGGTGTGATTGGAGGGGGAGGGAGAAGGAGGCAGGGAAAGAAGGCACATACCGGCTGAATTGTAGTTTAGAAAGGTTAAGGATAGACGGTGTAGAGGAAGGAAAAGGGGAATAACAGAATGGGGAATGTGAGGAGGGGAAAGCAAGTGTTCAAATTAGAGTAATATAATGGGGAAGGTGTGGAGAGAAAGACGCAAGCATTCAAATTGCAAAAGCAGAGAAAATGCACAACCAAACGAGTGTCGGAAGACAGAAAAAGAGAGAACAAAACGAAAAAGCAAACAGGGCATGTCGAAACATTCTAGATTAGGGAATGCTTGGCTCAACATTTGATTTCTTTATTTTGGTTCGGGTCGATTTTAATGACATACACTTTTATGAACGTGGTCTGAGTATTGTTATTTCTTTATCTCCTAATTCATTCTCTCTACATGTGGCGCACAGCCCGTGAATATCTTCTCACCAATTCAAATTTCCTCACATATCTCCTTCACATCTTCTTTTCCCTCCGGCGAGTGTGCTGGTGTATTAATTTCATCGTTCCTTGTCATCTCATGCACATGCAGTCATCTCACCTTATCTAAAATATTAAAATACCTTCGGGCTTTAACTTCAGTTGTGACCCTCTCCCGTGCTCCCTCCTTACCCTTTATTTCGTTTTGATGTATATCTATCCCTTCCTCTTCATCAAACTTGTACATCAAGGTACATTGATAGATTCAAATTTGCAAGTGCCCATCCTATTTCTTCTTTGCTGCTGAGTTTCTTTTGTCCGTCTCCTCTTTCCTCCTCTCGTTTTCTATTTTTTTATTCGTGGACTCTATTTGAATTCGATGCACACGGATGGTGTGTCTGTCTCACCAATTAGTTTCGTGGATCTCGGATTTTTTTTCTGGATACAATGATGAAAGAGCCGATAGCCTCGGAACTCATCATCCCTGCTCATGGTCGGTTATCTGCACTCAATTTGTGACATGCCCACCGCCTGCCTTCCCTCCCTCCCTGCAGCCACTTCTCCCACCTTCAGACCCACAAAACCCCCTCCTCGCGTCAGCGCCTTAAGAAACCGTTCCTGCGCCTCCTCCTTACTCCTCCTCCTCTTGGCCGCTGCCCCCAACGCCCAAAACTGCTGTAAAAAGTGACGAAAATCCAACAGCACCTCCCCCTCTTTCCTCTCGCCATCCCTCCCTCCCTCCCTTCGTCTTCCTCTAGGACAACCACGGAACCATTCTGTGAGTAATTGTAGCTCTGTAAGCGAGACCTGAACATGCAGCCCTTCGTCAAGCAACACTATAAATTCTCTCAAGGAAACCAGTCTCTCGCTACTACTAATGCTGCTGCTATTGCTGCTGCTACTGCTGCTACACACATTCCCATCCTGAAACACCTCATCCAAAGAATGCTTGTCCAGCATAGCTGCTGCTTCTGCAAGTTTTTCCAATAGTTCCCTCGAAAGATCATCTCCAGGGATATGCGACACTTCCGAACGGGCTGCCTCTTCTTGTAGAATGGAGCGACGTACCCTCCCTGGACCGAACCCACGCACCGAGGCTACTGTCGCTGCTGTTGCTGCTGTTGCGTCTGCTGGTGTGGCTCCTCTTTCTGCTCCTTGATTTAAACCACAGCTGCGGCGAAAGGAGGAAATGCCCGTATATTCCGTTTCCGTTTCTATTGCTACGGCTACTGGCCTTCCTACTGCTGCTCCTGCTGCTCCCACTCTTAAAAGCGAGGAGGGGAAAGTAACCGACAGTGGTGGAGAGGAGAACGAGGTCTTGCTCATGCTGTCAATGCTGCTGCTGATGTCACTGCTGCTATTACTATTACTTCTGACGCTGACATGAGCGAGGTCCGGCTGCGACAAGAAGCGCCGCACCACTTTGTAGTCAACTTGGGGGCCTTGCTGCTGCTGCTGCTGATGGTGGTTGATGCAAGGCAAAGACCATCTGGTGGTGCTGCTGCTGCTAATACTACTGCTGCTTCTGCTTATGCTACTGCCGCTCACAGAGGACAGGGAGGAGGACGGAGTGCCAAGAAGGGACGGAGATGAGAAGAACTGCACTAGCAATGACATCTCTTTTAATGGTAGTTTGACTGAGAAATCTTCTAATATTCTTGCCCGCAACGCCGCCGGCCCTAGGAGTGGTACCCCTTCCCCCTCCTCTTTCTCTTCCTCCCCCTCTGCCTCCTCCGCACGCATGCTGCTGCACCTGCTCCGCCTACTGCTCGTGTTGATGCTGCTGTTGTTGTCCTTACCGACAGTCCACATGCCTTCCCCTTGTTGATGTTGATGTTGATGTTGATGTTGCTGTTGCTGCGCCGCGGCTCCCTCTCGTACCTTAGCCCACACAGCCACGACCTCAGGAGGGTAAACAACTGCTGTCGTTCCTGCTTCGCTTCCTCCCTCTTCTTCTCTTTTGAATTTCCCCCATCTTCTTTCCCCTTGTAGTTGTCGTTCTTCTCCTTCCTTCTCTTCGGGTCGATTTTGTTTTTGGGATTCCTCTAGCTCGAGCTCTAACTGCCTTAAAGCCTCCACCAGCAGGCGTGCCGTCTGGTTAACCTCCTTCCCTCCCTCCCTTCCTCCCTTCCTCCCTTCTTCTATATCTCTAGAAGGCTGAACATTCATATTGATGCCGCCGCTGCTGCTACTGCTGCTGCTACTGCTGCTGCTACTGTAGCTTGTCGCGTCAATCTGTAAAGAGGGTGGAAGAGGCGGAGAGAGGGCATCGTCTCCCTCGACAGGGACGATTTTTGAACGCCTTATTCTTCTTCTTCGTCCGTCTTTCCCTCCCTCTCTGACCCCCAACCCGGGTCCATCCTCTTGGCGTGTCTCCATTGTCGGTGGACAAGGTGGAAGAATAGCAAGGGAACGAGGGCGAGCTTCTTCCTTTTGCTTCTCTTTGTCTGAAGACGTGGAGGAGGGCAGGGAGGAGGTCGTAAAAAAAGATGAATCACCCCCACACCCTGCAAGAGCCATCCCACCACTGCTACTGCTGCTATTGATGCTGCTGCTGCTGCTGCTACTGCTGCTGCTGCTGTTGGTGGGACACGTCTTCCCTCCAACGCTACGGGCTCTTGCAAGAGGGGGGGAAGGAGAGTTATTCGCTGAACTCACAGGTGAGCTTCGAGGGCGCATAATTTGTAGAGGACGGGGGCAGGAGGGTGTGGAGGCAGAGGAGAATTGAGTGAGCAAACGCCGCGCCCCTTGAAGTGGGCTGGTATTACCGCTGCTGCTGCTGCTGCTGCTGCTGCTGCTGCTGCTGCTGCTGCTGCTGCTGCTGCTGCTGCTGTTCTTATTGTTGCTGATGTTGCTGATGTTGCTGCTACTGTTACTGGTGAGGCTGCTGGAGCAGTCGAGGCTGAAGGAAGTGGACGGTGAGGGAGGGGGCCTGGGTTTGTGGCGGGCGGAGGGGAGGAAGGCGAGGGGAGGGGTGTTACTACGAAGAGAGGTGGAGATTGGTGGTATTCCACCACTGTTGACGCTGCTGCTGCTGATACTGCTGCTGCTGCTGCTGCTGCCGCTGCTGCTGCTGCTGCTACTACTACTGCTGCTGCTGCTGCTGCTGGCGAGGTCATCCTTTCGGGGGGAGAAGGAGGGAAGGGGGGCGTGGCGTGAGAGGCGGGGGCCCTTCGAGCGGTCGATGGTTATGACACCTTGCAGGAGGCCGTGTTGCCGAATTTCAGCAGGGGGGGGAGGAGGACTGGAGGGGTCGCTGCTGGTGCTGCTTCCACCTTCAGGTGCTGCTGCTGCTGCTGCTGCTGTTGCTGTTGCTGCTGCTGCTGCTGTTGCTGTTGCTGCTGCTGCTGCTGCTGCTGTCCTTGGTGGTGTTGGTGGCCCCACAAAAGAGCCCGCACCACTAGCAGCAGCAGGAGGAAGAGGAATAGTGATGGCGGGGGTTAGACGTTGCTGCTTTCCCCCAAAGAGCGCGTGGCGGCCCCGACTGAATATGTCATTGCTGCTGCTGCTGCCGTTGCTGTTGGTACCGTTTCTGCTGTTGGTGCTGAAGTTGTGTTCAGCAAGAATGGTTGAGGCCGACGGATAGGAATGGAGGGTGCGTCGGAGAGGTGAGGGCAGACCCTTGAGGGTTACGGGCGAACCAGGGCTATTTACATGTGTGTGTGTGTGCATGAGGGAAGAGGCATTAGTGATGAACGTGCAGTTTGAATTTACTTTCAATCTCCCTCAATCTGCTAATCACAAGTAGGATTCATCCTGGCTCGTATGCTCAAGAGCTTCCTCCTCTGCCCTACCTCATACAGGTACCCCCAACACACACCCGATCGAAAGGTGTAACATCACAAAACGATTCTTTACGCTCTCCTGGATTTCCTCCTCCTCTCTCACATCTTTTCCATTTATCCGCCATTTCTGAACAATTTTGCTTACATGTCAGACGAGGTGTTCATCGCCATCTCCGCTTTGGATTTGTCACCTAGTGGCCGCAGCTTTCCGCCCCCAACACCTGCAAGTAGTGAAGACCCCCCCTCATGGCCTGCTCCCCCTACTCCTCCCCCTCCTCCCCCCAGGCGAGGTAGCTTTGTCGTGCCCCCGTCGCCTCCTACCGACAGGGGCTGTGACAGCAGGCCTCCGCCGGCTTCCTCCTCGCTGGGCTGAGGCATTATTGTTTCGCAAATATTGGGTGGTGTTGCCATTGCTGGTGCTCCATGGTGTCAAAACAGTGGGCCCGCGCTCTTCTTCGCTCTTTTGTTGCTGGCGAGTTCCACGGGGGCCAAGGAGTGCTCTGCTCCTGTGAGAAGGAGGGGAAGAAAGGGGACGGTGAGGTGAGCTCTCGAGGAGTCCATATTTCTTACATGTGCCTTGATACGGCCGACAATGACAGGAAGAGAAGGGCTACAGTGGTTGTCAAGCCAGAGTCAGGTTCCCTTGTCCGTTTGGTGCCAATTTGTGCTTCGCCCCACGGGTTCTAGCGCGCGAAGAGGGTTGGGATGGGTGGGAGAGAATGACGGCCAGAGGCACCCGCAGTCTGTTTTTCGCAGCTAAAGAAGAAATGCGGCGGGTGCATGAGGGTAGATGAACGATTGCTTTCACAGTTGCCAAGGGGATGGAATGGCCGAGTAGCACTGGCTTTTGCAGTCAAGGAATGATGCGGAGGGGAGGCCAACGCGAGGGCTTGTCTATCACACGACCCGAACATCTCACGCTCCCCTCCACAACCCGCAACCCCCAGGTCTTGGCCTTCCCTTCACAATCCCTCCTTCTTTCCCGTAACAAGCAGCAGCAGGAAGCGCAGCATGTACGGCGGTGGCGGTGGTTTCGGTGGCGGGCGAGGGTCTGGTGGTCCGGGAGGAGGAGGCGACTTCGGGGGCGGTGGCGGGCGGGGCCGAGGCGGAGGGATGCGGTTGGTCACGCCGAAGGGGCAAATGTCGGGAAGCAATATGCCGCCGGCCATCACAGGGTTGCCTGCAAGTAAGTGTTAGACGTGTTTTGTGTTGCACTTTGATGCTACGCTTGTGTATATAGAGGAAGAAGGAGAGAGAGTGAGCGGAGGAGAGAAGAGCGGCAGGCCGAACAGAAAGAGTGTGAGTAGGATTGCTGCAGTATGTCTGGCATGTAGATGTATGTTAAGTAGGCTACGACAATGAGCGCACGTGACTGATTGGGATGGTCAACAGAGAAGCTCGTGTGCGGATGGATACACTTCCAGGTGCTTTGCTCCGTCTTTTTATTTCCCCCTCCTTCCCTACTGCTCGACCCCAACCCCGTAGCTCACCGTCCCCTCCCTCTCTCTTACTTTATACCTACGTAGACATGCGCGCCATGTTTGAGCCTCGTCCACCTGTTGAATTCAACCGTCTCTCCACCAAGCCCCCTCCCCAACCATACACGGGCATCAGTCAATACGTCGGCCTCTTCGAGACGGC
>Ga0160419_100532_pt1 | contig 23671 bp, 31 predicted proteins | sample CelAP2metagpilot_2_FD_108196 | JGI IMG/M metagenome (GOLD analysis project Ga0160419, IMG submission 108196) | Phycosphere-associated microbial communities from Cellana algal ponds in Kailua-Kona, Hawaii, USA - Cellana AP2-4-25 metagenome pilot ... | reverse complement strand
GAAAAGCAGGACACCTTCTTCTGCGTCCAATTTTATAGTTACTATCATGCAAAAATGATCACCTGGCAATTAATCATTGCCAGGTGTACCTTTTGGTACATCTCCAACACATGGTATGTGCCCGTTCCCTGCAACGGGCACATACCAAATTATTCACGGTATTCACCTTTGTGTTTTTCCCAAGCACCACCCCGCCACTTGCCCTGTTGCACGAAAGATAAAGAAAAATCAGGTCTACATATTTCACTAGGTGACCTGGTGTGTCTATTTCCTCTGTGTTGTGCATTGGCGTTCCCAAGTAATTTCTTCCCAGGTGGTCGTCGCCTCGCGAAATTTAATAATAATATAATGTATATAAAAAAGGGGAAGTATAGGCAACATTGTATTGTTGGAAGGCTTCCCCTCGTATGAAATGCCTAAAGGACGTCGGGTTGCATGCGATATGTCTAGGATTGTAGGATACCTACGACAGAAAAGAAGTACGCAATTCCTTTTCCATATTATATGTTTTTCTATGTTATGTACAAACACTCTAACTGACACAAGTCACCATCCATCTCCTCCTTCTCCTCCTTTTTTGTCTTCTTCTTCCCCTCCTCCTCTTCCTCTTCCACCTCCGCCTCCTACTCCTACACAAGATAGATAGGCAGGTAGTATGTCAAAGAGCCCGCATGTCCACCCAACGCCACATGCAGCACCAAGCAACTCGCCTCTATCAGACAGCAGAGTGCAGTCTCGTACTTGATCCCTCCCAAGAAGTACAAGGCCGCCAGCAGCCTGCGTGTGTCCAGCTTGATGGAACAGGAGGGAAAACCTGTCCCTCCATCTTCCCTTCCCTCCTCGTCCTCGGCCATACCTTCCGAATAGCGCGGTATCAAGTTGCTGGTGAGGAACAGAAGGAGGGGGGAGGGGGGGAGGTAGAGAAGGTGAGTAAGGAAACCACTATATCCTCCACCTCCGATAACATCTTTCTACACCCGCAACCGGAGCACTCTTCCTTCGCTCCCTTCCTCCCTCCCTTCTTCCCTTCTCCCTCCATTCCTCCCCGTTTTATGATTATTGGCGTAACATTTGCAAACGAAAAGGAAAAGAGATGGAGGGAGCGAGGGAGTGGGGCGGGCGGGCGTTGCCTTTGTTACCCATAAAACGTCTGCACATGACACCTGTCATTCTGCACATGCAGCCTGAGAGATCCGCCCATGTCCCCGTCGACGAAACAAAAGCGGTCCATGCTCTTGAACCGCTGACGTGAAGGGGGAAGGGATGGAGAGAAAGAGTGAGAGAGAGAGGAAGGGGGAGGGGAGGCGAATAAGTGGGTGCCCGTCCTTCGTTGCCTTCCCACACTTTCCTTACCCCCTTCCCCCCTCCCTTCCTCCCCCCTAGCCTCCTTCATTCCCTCACCTCGAGCACTGTGCGCATGGAGCGGTTGTAGGGCAACTCCAGCTGCACCCGCGGCACGGGCACGTCGGGAGGCGCGTAGTACTGGATGTCCGCGGCGCGCATGACACGGATAGGGATTTCGTGGAGGAGCTCAATGTCCAGCGCCTGGAGGGGGGGAGGAGAGAGGGAGGGGGGGAGGGGGGGGAGGGAGGGAAGGAGGTTGTGAAAAAAAAATCGCATCGAAAGCAGCTTTTCTGCCCTCCCCCTCCCTCAATCAGACTCGTGATTCCAGGCAGATGCGAGGTGAGTCAGGGGCTGGCGTTCAATCACTTCCTCGTCGGCTTTGGTCTTGGCCATTAGCGCGTTTCATAGGAGCGAAGGATACTGGGAGGAACGGGAAGAGGGAGGGAGGCAGGCAGGGAGAAATCAGACCAACCTACCCTGGCTTCTAGGCATATGCACGGCTGTCCGCCCCTTTTTGCCAGCTTCAGCTTCACAAACTGCGCGGTTTTGGCAGAGGTGAAGGACTTGATAAGGTTGGACAGGCCGATCTCGAAGAGGATGGAGTTGTTAGCCAGGCTCTCGATGCGGTAGTCCCTGAAGATTTTCTCCTGTTTGGAACGGAGGGAGGGAGGGAGGGGGGAAGTGACAAAGGAAGGGAGGGGAGGGGGGAGGGGGAGGGAGGGCAAATAGGCACATTTGATGCTACGTACATGCACATAGCACCGAGACCAATGCAATAGCGTTGCAGCTTACTCTTTTTGTACGCCACTCTTGCTTCTCTTCCCATCACAACTCCCCTCATCATTCACACCCTTCCCTCTCTTACCCCCCCGCCTCGCCTCACCTGCTCAATCTCACTGAAGACCCGGACATCGTCACTGCCCAGTTTAGGTGACGCGAACTTGATCGAGCGCTCTGACAAGTAGATGAGGCACGATGGGCCAATTTTTTCGAAGCATTGTGCCACGCCTTGTGTCGTGTTGTGGGGGAAAGGGGAGGGAGAGTGAGGAAGGGAGTGAGGGATGGAGGCAGGAAGGGAGGAAGAATTACCATTCAAAAGGCTGAGGTCCTTAGCCATGAGGCCCGCGCGGAACTTCATGACTTGCCGATGGTACACTGGCGCAGGTATTGCTGTGGCTGTGCTCAAGCGCGAGGTAAGAAGGGAGGTTGGATGGGGATTGAGAAGGTAGTAACGAAAAACGAAGAACGACTCCTCTGCTACCGCGGGGATGCCGCAGAGGTGCGGGGAGGCAGTCTCAGCGATTGCAACAACTCACACTACTCATGTCGACTAAATCACCTCCACTGCACATCCTTTACACAAAGACAAAATATTGGCACAAGCAGGGGGAAATTTCCGTCCAAAACCGACGCAGCTCTGTCCCTTTCGAAGCCCTTGCTGTACACGACCTCTCCACCCCTTTGTCCTCTGCCTCTCCAGATCGTGTATAACGCGATGGACAACGCCGGTCATGACGAGCGCTGCGCGGTCATTCAAGCCGTCTCGGTGCGTCATGATAGCTGCTATACCGTCCCACCGTTGCCCTTCACCCTCCCTCCCCGTCACCCCACACCCCTCCCTCCCCGTCACCCCACACCCCTCCCTCCCCTCCCTCCCCTCCCTCCCCTCCCTCTTTCCCACCCCCCCAGCATCGAAACGAGCTTCCTCAGCTTCTCAATTTTCTCCGAGCTACCTGTATCGACGCCCTTCTGCAAGAGTCCTGGGTGAGCCGAGAAACTGTCCTGACAGCAGCGACGGCAGACAGGAGACAACGTGCTGTGACATTGAAAGATGAGTATGTGGAGCCTGTGGTGAGCAGCACAGAGAGCCCCGGGATGCATTTGCGTTTGAGGGGATCAGTTCAATTGCGGCAGCAGGAGGAGGAGGAGGGGAAAGACGAGGAGGAGGAGATGGAAAGGCCAGAAGATGAGGACGATGTATGGAAAAGTAGGGGCCGGAGGAAAGGAGGGGGGAAGGGAGGGAGAAAGGGGGGGAGGAAGGGAATGGCTAGGCGAGTGGTGGTGTACGAAGAGCGGGACATTCGGTCGAGCGCTGAGGCATTAATTCGTCGCCGCGTGACGACACCTGTACATGGAGAGGAAATCGAGGAGGAGGACAATGCGGAGGTCGAGGAGGACGTGGCACGAAACGGCACCAACAGGAGGGAAAAGGGGGTAGAAGCGTTTATGCAGTTTCAGGGGTGTGTGCCTCGCTCTTCAGCACTGTTGAAGAGAGGGATTAGATGTCAGTTTACCAGAGATGTTCGTTTGGCCGTCTTTACTGTGGTGGTTGGACAGCAGCAGCAGCAGCAGCAGCAGGTGATGATTGGAGGGGAGGGGTACCCGCTTGGCATCGGCAGCGGTCCCACAGAAGAGGAGGGTGGGAGAGAAGGAGAGGGTGATACGAGAGACCTGCTGCTGGTTGAGCTGGAGGCACCTGTGGGGGCACATAAGGGTGTTTTGGGGGCCATCGAGGCTGTCAAGAACGCTGCTGCAGTTCTGCAAGAGTAAGAAGGGAGGGGAGGGAGGGGAGGGAGGGGAAGATGGGACGGGAGGGAACATGCTTAGGGCGATAGAGAGTGTACGCGGCGGAACAGCGATGGTTAGAAGGGAGGGAGGGAGGAAGGGAGGGAGGGACTGAAGGTGTGTTCTGGGGGTCATGGGGACTGCCTCGTACACATTGATTCAACCAAAGTAAGGAGGGAGGGAGGGAGTGAGAGAGAGAGGGAGAGAGGGGGTGAGCGAGGGAGGGAAGGATAGAAAGGTTTACCAGCAACCTGATATGACTTCCTTACGTACTCACTTCTCTTTTCTCCACCCGCGCTTACACATATCTTACCTTAATAGCTTTATCGTCGTCCGGCCGAGGAAGTCTGGGTGATGAGCAGAAGAAGAGAAGGAAGTAAGGGCAGGCAGAGCGAGGAGGGAGATAGGGAGGGGGGGAGGAAGGAATGGATCGAAGGTGGATTGTCTGGCCGGATGGGTCCGCGGCATCTCCCGTGTCTTGGCGCTTGTACAGCATGGCAGCAAATTTCAGAGAGGAGAGAGAGGGAGAAGGGGGTGGAACGGGAGAAGTTCTGACGCCTGTGTCAAGAAATAAAATCACCTCAAAGAATCTCAATTTCCGTAAATATACTTCAATTTTGTTCATTCACTATTTACAAATGTGGACCCCATCCTGTCAGTATCTATCGGCTATAGACTACATGCTCCTCATTCCCCCATTGAACTCAAGGCAGCGCCTTTCTCTCCCTCGCCCTCCCCCCCATCCTCCCCCCTGCCCTCCCCGCTCGAGGACCCGGGACCTGCGGCAGAAATGTTCACGCCGCCCTCTTGTGTACTGCTGCTGGTGATACTGCTACTGCTGCTACCACCACTGTTGGTGCTGCTGCTATCGTCGACGTTCTCGTTAGAGTGCTCAACGTCAATAGGGAGCTCGTCTTCTGGGCCGCCCCCGATAGGAACCGCCACACTGTTAACCTCTATTCCCTTCCCCTCCTCCCCTTCCTCCTTTCTCTCTACCGCTGCCTCCTTGATCCGGTCCTTAGAAGTATCAGCATATGGAGGGGCAGCACCAGATGCAGGGGCAAAAGCAGTAGTAGCAATAACAGGAGGAGGAGCAGAAGGGGTGGTCACCATCATAGGTGGCAGAGGTGCAGCGGCGAGGAGGGCGGGAGACTCCGTCAAGTTCATCTCATGCAAAGACGGCATCGTCTTATCGTCACTCCGCAATACCAACTCTCCCTCCTCCTCTTTCTTCTCCTTCTCCTCCTTCTCCTCCTTCCCTTCCTTTATCCCCTCTTTCAAATCCTTCTGCCGCTGCTGCTGCTCTAGCAGCAGTACACGCTTCATCATCCTGTTTTTCGCAATAGCACGGCGGCGGAGGCCCAAGAAGAAGGGAGAGATGGATAGGAGGACGGATGCACCTAAGCCTCCACGAAAGAGAGACATGCTGTACCCGAAGCCGCCGTGTTTTTTTGAGGCCCATTTCTTGAAGCGTCGAGCCGTTAAAGTCTTCTCATGTTTTTTAATCCTGCCGCTGCTGCTTCTGCTGTTGGTGCTACAACTACTTAAACTGCCGACGCTGCTTTTGCTGCTGACCGTACCATTCAATTTCGTGAGCAAGGCCTCTGCAGCCTCGTTCAATCTTCTGGCCTCGTCCACCAGGGCATGTAGGCGATATCGAGCCTCGAGCTGCTCCCAATGATGTGTCAACATATGTATGATCTGAGTGAGGAGACGGGAAATGATCTGTAGGCCGGGGAGGAAGAATAACCAGGGGGTGACACGGACGAAGAAACCGTGTGCAGGAGTGTAGCGGCAGGAGAGACTGAATCCAACGCGTTCGACGCTGGCACGTTTAAGGCGCCGAGAGCGGCTTGTTGGTTTTGTACCTCCTGTGGGTTGTGGTGCTGATACTGGTGCTCCTGCTGATACTGGTGGTGGTGCTGCTGCTGGTAATGTTGTTCCGGTTATGTCGCGTTGCTGGCGAATCAAGTCGGGATCGGAGGAGGGAGCGTCGTATCGAGGGGCTGCTGCTGCTGGTGCTGCTGGTGCTGCTGCTGGTGCTGGTGCTGGTGCTGGTGCTGGTGAAGGCATCGACGAAATCAATGAGAAGGAGGATAAGCTGCCGCTGCCGCTATTGCTGCTACTGCTGCTGCTGCTACTGCTACTACTACTACTTCTACTACTACTACTACTACTACTACTACTACTCGTGACAAAACCGCTCTGATGCGACACCGGCAACACGGGCAAGAAGAAGGCCAAGAACCGCAACACTAGGTCGGCGGGGTAACTGATGCTGATCCACCCACTCACACAAAAGGGATAGAAGACCCCAATGTTCGAATTGATCGTCGGAAGGAAATCAATCCGTTCCCAAGCCATGAAATTGGGCGTTAGGGGAATTCCAAAGCCAAGGCCAATATCCCTTCTCAAAAGGGATTTGGTTAAAGTGAGTCCAAACCCCTTAAAGATGAACTCATCCCGAAGACTTCTCAGCAGGTGAGTGTAGTTTTCTTGGAGCAGGCGATTCTTCTTCTTGATCCTCCTCTTCTTCCTCCGGGTAGAACCACCGGCCTGCCAAGCTGCCAATAGATCCATTTCTGCGGGTGTCAACAGCTCCAGGCCGCTGCTGCTGCTGCTGCTACTGACGGAGTCCGTCTTTCCCTCCATTCCGGCTACCAACAACCCATCTTCTTCCACCTCCGCGGCCAGCGACGGCAATAAAACACTGCGGAACTGCTGCTGTCCTTCGTCGGCAGGAGGCGTGCTTTGCACGGGCCGCATGACACGGAGCCACCTCCGTCGTCTCGCGCAATCACTCAATAATGGCTTGCCATGGCCCGGCTGGTGTTCATTAAAATTTGATAAACGGGTTATATAGCGCCACCCAGTTTCATCTGTATTATTGTCTCTACTTATCCTCCACTCAGATGAGGCCCATTCAAAGCCTTCGGGTAAAAGAGCTTCGTCGGGAGGGAGGGACTTGCCTCCGTCGGCATAGGTCCATGCCCGGAAGGCATTATCGTCCTTTCTCGGCCGTTGCCACCCCTGTCTAAGCGTCCAGCCTTCGTTTTCATATATCTCGACGAGATGCCGTCGAGTAGATTGGGGGTTTGGATGTGCAGGAGGAGGAGTGATGGTGGGGGGTGGGAGTAAAGAAGGGGCGGATGCAGGTGAGGGGGCTTCTGTTGTGGTATCGGATGTCATGGATGCGGCGGGCTTGGGTTGGCCTAGAATTAGGCCGAAAGAGGAGGAAGCAGAAGACGAAGCAATTGCCGCGTATGTTGGGTGAAGCAGTTGGTTGTAGAGGGATAGGAGGAGGAGGAGGAGGAGGGGGAGGACCGTGGGCGTTCTTCTTCTGCGACCGCGTGTACGGCGGCTAGTCTCCATCGTGCCTGTCCAGGCAATTATATACAGGCTGTCTGCTCTCCTCCTGTGGATGGTGGTGGAGGAGGGATGGAGGGGGGATGTGACACAGTAATGTGTACAGAGGACGAGTTCGACCTCCGCCCTCATATTCTATTGTATATATCAGGTACATACGACATCAACGCACTCGAACTACACGACACTTTCACACACACAACACACAGTTGGGACCTTTCACCAATGCCAGTAGCGGGACACCCAGTAGGAGCAGCAATAGAGGGACGATAACGAAGCGGTGCCTCACTACTATGTGCAAGGCTTTGGAGAAGTCCACCCTCCTCCTTCTCGACATCATTGACAGCCTAGCTGGCCTCCTGCTTTTTATCTATGGGGGCTTTCTGTCCAAGCAGCTAGGCCCCAAGAGTGCGGACGGGGACGATACATACTCCTGGGTCTGCATCCCCGTCCTCTGCCTCGCGGGGTGGCTGCTGCTGGTTGCCATCCTCTCTTTCGTCGGGTCAAATTTAGAGCGCATGCGTTGCTTGCTGCGTCTAAGCTCGGTCCTTGGCCTCGTTGGTGGTATTATAGAACTCCTACTGCTGGTTCTTTTAGGTATATTGAAAGGCAACATCAAGGCATGGATGCGGGAACACAAAGCAGAGCTTGGGTTAAGCGATGATGACTTCTCAACCCTCGATGGCCTCTATGTCGCTTTTCTGTGGGGCTTGGCTGCGTTGTGCCTGCTGGAAATAGTGCGCTACCATGTCTCTAAACACCTTCGGAAGCAGATTCATGGTGATCACCTTGATTATCAAACCCGTCTACTTGAGGCAAGAGAGAAAGAGGCGAGGGGGAGGGCAACTGACCCTGCCTTGCGACGGGAGGAGGCAAAACAGAAATTCAAGACGAAACGTGCAGCGTATATAACGAAGCATTCGTGGGGAAGAGGTAGCGGAAGAGGATGTAAGGGAGGGGAAAAAGAGGAGGCGGGGACTCATACAGTGGTGTAATGCGAGAATAACGGAAAGGTGCAAAAGTGGAATGATGTCAGACACGACCAGACTAAAAGTAGCGGCAAGACGGAGGCGAGGAAGCAAGCGGCACCATCAACATACTGTAAATGTACAAAAACAGAGAAAGGAGAAAATATAGTGGAGAAATTAGCCAAATCACCCCCCATAGAGGGGAAGAAACAAAACTACGTAATAAATGTGAATCATCACCATCATCATCACCAGTCACAACAAGCCATCTTGTCCACTAACTCTGGTCTTTTTTTCTTGCATATTATCTTTCCTTTCTCGCATAGATTCCAATGCAAACCTGCACGCCCTACGATCCTTCGATTTATTTTCTTTCTTAAGTCGTTCCCTTTAAATCTACTCGGAGTCGGACGAATCAGACGAGGAGGAAGAGCCTGAGGAATAGGACGAGGACGAAGAGGAATTGCCGCTGCTGCTGCTCGAAGAGCTCGAATCAGAAAACGAAGATGAAGATGAGGATGAAGAAGAAGATGAGGAGGATGAGGAGGATGACGAGTCGCTGCTGAGGCTGCGGGAGTACCGATGGCCTCGTCTGCTGCTTCTGGTGCTGCCTCCTCCTTGTGGTCTCTTCTTTCCCTCTTTCTCCCTCTCGTTCCCGCCATCCTTCGTCTTCTTGCGACCAGCAACCGCCATGCTGCTGCTGTTGCTGCTGCTGCTATTGCTGGTGGTGGTAACAATGGCCTTTTCCCCCTTTCTCCCCTTCTCATCCGCCGTCTCCTGGCGTCTGTCAACCTCTCTTTCCTTCCCTCCATCCCTTATTTCTCCTCGTCGTGCTCTTCCTCGACTGCGGCTTCGGCTACGATTCTTCCCTGCAAAATCATCCTCTTTCCAATGTCTCTTCATCCCTCTCCCACTTCTACCCTTTTCTTTCTCCTCAAACTCTTCTTCCTCTCCCTCGTTCTCAGGCCGCCACCTATCATCCTCTTCATCCTCTTTCTTCCAGCCCAGCTTGCCCCCCCTGCCTCCCCCACTGCCGAGTCTACGGCGATTCTCCTCCGCCCGCCGCTTCTCCTCTTCCTCTTTTGCCTCCTTCTCGAACCTCTCCCTGCGCTCCTTCCGCTCCTTCTCCTCAGCCCCCCTCCTCTCCCTCTTCTCTGCCCTCTCCTTATCCCTATCCTGTCTCCGTCTATCTCGGGCCTCCGGATCCCAAGTCTCCCCTTCCACATGGTCCTTTGCAATGCCGAACGCATGACGCAGCTTCTCATTCTCTTCCGCCTTGCGTGCGGCTACTTCATGGGTGTCTGTCATGGCACCTCCACCCTTTTTTTTCGCAGGTACCAACGCCGAGGTATTACGCTCCAATTGTTCTCGTAATGTCTTAGCCTTGCCCTCAATCTCCACGTCCGTGTACCCCTGATCTCGCATATTCTCTTGAAGCTCGTACACCTGCGCCTCGATTTGCCGTTTGCGCTTGTGCTCCAATATCTCCTGATTTGCCTTGGCTAGCACAGCAGCCTTAAACGTGTCTTGAGGGCCTCCCCGCCCACTCACCAAGGCCGTCTCTTGCCTGATCCGCCGCGGAGGAACATACCCACGATTCTTGGTCACATATCCACTCGTGGCCGAGCCACGGGCGGTCGCCAACCCAATGCCGTTGTACATATTTTGTGGACTGACAAGTACGGGTGTGTTGCTGAAGAAGGGCCGAGTGGTGGCCTTGCCTTCTCGTTTTGCCTCACCCGCGCGGGCGCTCTTGTCAGGGTTAGCTCGTTGGCCGGCTGGTCGACTCCTATGTAGCATGTAGGATGGGGTGGAGAATTTCATGTGTGAGTGGTGCGGTATGTTGTCCTGAGAAGTGGAGGACGAATGTGATCATGGGAAATAGAGACTAGGGTCTTGAGTTTGTCTTGAATTTGGCGCGAGCCCCATCGACGGTTCTTCGGACGCTCACTATTATTCATTATTTTCCGGCAGCATTTTTAATGCATTCATCTCTGGGTTTTTGTCGATTCGACACTCCTCTTCAAATAGACCTATCATTATCAGCATCCTGATTATCCGTATGCTCAGCAGAATTCGACGCCCTGTTCCCTGAATAATTTTCGAAGCCTCCGCCTCTTTTTTTTGCCTCGCATTGACGCCCAAATCGCCCGTGAGGCTCCTCCTCCTTCCTACTCGCACGCTATCTCCACAGCACATTTTGCGCACGATTCTTCAGACAATTCTATGACTCCTCCCACATCTGGGACTAACCCCCCGAGGTCAATTCCTGTTCCCGTCTCTTCGGTCTCCCCTAGCCCCTCCCGTGTTTCCTCAAACTGCCGCAAGAGCACGCGCGGCCGCAATTGCGCCCGGACCATCTACGGGGGATATATAACTGAGCGTAGTGGCGCCAATCAATCATCTCACTGTACTGCCAAATCCAGCTTATACCCGCCACAACGCACGACTTCCTGCCTGCTGTCCTCCTCCTGCTCCTCCTCCTCCTCTCGGTCTAAATTTGATCCCGCCCGACTCGATTGCTTGCGGCGGCACGAGAACCTACGACGGAAGCGCGAAGCGCAAATGCAAGTCATCCGAGCCAAAGAAGGTACGCCCACTCTCTAATCTTTTTAATAGAAGCACGCACGTGAATCCATCCCCTCAAACACACACATCATAGACTTGGCCAGGAATTTCAAAGCACGGCCCTTGCCGCCCATCCATCGCGGCGCTTCGTTCGTCGAGCCCGACAAAAGCACTAACGACGTAGAAAAAAACTCCGCGATTTACATCCGGCCCTTTATGTCCATGTCTAGCTCCAACAGCAGCATCGAAGACAGCACAGAGGGAGGCTCTCCGTCCTCCTCTTATTCTCGCTATTGCACTACGGGCGCGGGCTCCACATTTAGAACATCACCATGCAGGAAAGCCACTTCTCCGCGTGCTACTGATTCTGGATTCTTATCTCCTCAGTGTCAAGATAACAATGATGAATTTGGAAGAAGCATATACATGCTCGAGGACGGCATTGGCCTGCTCCAGCGGCAGAGGGAATGGGCTGATAGCCGAGAGCGGCGATTGGAGGCAGCCCGGGTGGTCAAAGCTGTTGAGGAGGTGGCGGTATGTGCAGATTTGTGTCTATGTGCGGTATAAGAACTCGATTTACCGCTCGCATACTCACGCACATACAGGAGGTTCGATCAATGCCTGACTTGTCTGAGGCCCGGTCAAGTTGGCTGAAGGCTAAGGCCGAGCATAAGAGAGCACAACTCCGCGCTTTGGAGCAAGACAAAGAGCGACAGGCTGTCGAGGTACTAAAGCAACAGGTGGTACTGAAGCGGCACCAAGGCATGCACAGACAAGGCGGGACGCGGCGGCTAAAGCAACAGGAAGAAGTCCTGCAGCTGCCAAGCGCTCAGCCGTCTGAGAAGGGGTACGACCAGCTCGAGCGCCGGAATCTGAGCCATGTCCCTCTCCGCCTTGTCTGCTCAACATCGATTGTTGATACCGGTGAGATAGAGCGGGGGAAAGGATGGAAAGAGAAGCGCGACCAGACAGACTACTATAGCGACCAACATACAACTGCACTTACTGTCGCCCCGCGTGTCAATCCACCTCTCTTCCACGCCCTACTCGCAACATCTTCGCCTGCTCCGAGTACAAGTCTTTGTCAAATTGCCACCCCGAACAGACACATCGCAGCTTCCTCCTTTTCGATCACATCCTGTTCCAGGGCACTTGATATGTACCGCTCACCGAATAAGAGACAGTGCTGCTCGTCCTTGTCACCCTCATCATCACCACTCCGCTGTGGTCATCTTACTTTCTGCCCACACTCTTGGCCTCTCCCTTCAAAATTCACCAAAACGAAGGGAGGTAACAGCAACGGCTCCACGGCCACACCAATTCCACAATTAATCCCACCTCCTCCTCAACCTCCTATCACTTGTCAACTGCTTTCTAACAGTTCGTGGGAGAATGCCGACGCGCCATGGGGGAGGGATTTGCCCAGCCTGGACTTACTTGACGATCATGGCAAGCTTTACACCGATGGTAGTCACGAAGTGGCTAGTTTATTGCACGATCATGGCGCTTGGGCAGGTGACAGCGATGAGCAAGAAAATGATTCGGGCGATGTAGAATTACGCCGCTGGAGTAGTTGTGACAGTCCCAGCAGCCCCAGTAGTTCCAGCAGCAGCAGGAGTAAGAGTAGAAGTAGGAGTAGGAGTAGTGGTAGTAGTAGCAGCAGCATCAGCATCGGAGCGGACCTTGCCCGAAGCTGGAAGGTTAAACTGGTTCAGGAGGAAGACGTTCTGCTGGCGCGCATGCTCAACAGTGGTGTGGACAAGGTGGGAGAAAGCAAGTGGGAAGAGAGGGAAAGACAGCACTGACTTTGTATGCATGTGTCGAAATGTGGTGGGAGAGCGTCGAGCAACTCGACATTTTGCCGAAACCAACAGATCTTACATGACTACAGTAGTACAAAAAATAATCCCCCAAAGTTCTTTGTACATTTGAGTGCGACTGTGCGTGCGAGGCAGAATTGTGTGACACGTCATGTGCCTCTGCTTCACCCAGCTCGGGAGGATGAGTGGACAGGGAGGGATATCTCATAGAGGCAGGCGCGTGCCTTGAGAGGCTGCGTTCGACAAAGCTACGTCCGAGCGATAAAGCTACATTCGAGTGCATTTCCCATTTTTTTTGCGTTTCCTTCACGCCATTTACCTCTTTTCTCGACGTCGCCACTTTTCGTCCCCATTCCCCTTCATCCCTGAGAGGCTTCCTGTCAGTCACTACTCTATTATCTTTTGCCTTGCCGTAGCTAAGTGCTGAATAGTAGGGGAGAAGGATGGTTGCACCACTTATCCCATGCGGATATGGCTGCAGCTACTGGAAATAGCATTTGCTGCATGAAGACGTGCTATGTCCAGCCATGTTGGGGACGAGAATGAAGAAAGCAAGGAGGAAGAGAAAGAATACCATGGGCCGGGTTTGCTTCAGAGAAGGGGGAGAGCATCTAGCCACACATGAGCCCAATCACCCAAAAAAACGAAAGAAACACTTGATCCCTCCAAATCTGTTGCACATGTGTGTGTAAGTGGGCAGGTTAGAATGGTCAGTCACCATAAGCCTCTTTTTTAGCTAACATTCACCCCCGCTCCCCCCAAAATAGGAAAGAGGATGATCGGCTCCGGTCGCGAACCGAGAGGAGAGAGGCACGCGCGTGCCTTCGGAGGACGTGTGCCCTCTTCTTGCTGTCGTCTGAATATACCACATCTCAACGCTTTCCTCCTTTTCCCTCTTGCTTGATTTCACTCACTCTGGACTAGCACAATAGTCGTGCTCTATGTACCGCCACTGGTCATGAGGCATTGCTCGTTAGCCGTTGTCTCCACAGCTCTCTAGATGTAAAGAGGGACGCCGTGGCGCTAGGCATCTGCTTCTCGCTCGCCCCTTCCACGTCCAGCACACCACACGCCCCCTCTCACATCTTCCTTCCTCCCACCTACCCACAGGGTTGGCTCCTGTCCCACAAGTGCTTGGCAGGCAGCCACAGCAAGCACGCACTTGATACGGAGAGGACGCTGATATCTTTTGTGGTAGTGTACGAATCCGCGCTGCTTGGGGACGTTGGCCTGTGTACTCTGTCTACGCGCGTGTCTCTCTCCTACCCGAGGCGTAAATTGCGGCACCACGCCACGCACGGCACGACCCAGCACCAGTACAGTTCCAGAGGATGCGCATTATCTCCCGAGAAAGGTTTGGCGGGGCTGCCTTCGACACGGACCCTGCCACAATGGCGAAGCGCCTGCATAAACACGGCGAGGCTGCCGCGCAGGGGCACTGCCCACCGTCACAACACGCGGCAGCGCCTTGTGGTGTAGGGGTGTTGGAGGGGTCTTGGGGTAACACTGAATATCAGGACCGGCAATGGGACCTGGAAAATAATGTCAGCTCCGCCGCTCGGTGTGATTGTGGCCAGCATACCTTTTGTATGTTGCCTCACCAGCAAGATGGAAGCATGGACACAGCGCCCAACACACCTGACTTCAATAGCAGCACTAGTATGACCAGTCATAGCCAACATTCTAGAGAAAAGCGTGGGCGGGTGGCGTCGGGCGAGACGCCTACAAATAGCAGCCGGCGGCATTTGGTCCTCTTGCCCGAAACCGGCTTGTCCTCCTCCTCCTTGGCATCAGTAGCAGCAGCAGAAGGCGGAGACCCGGCAGACATTGAAAATCTGAGCGCAAGCATGGTTCAGGCCATGACACGAAAGGGTGGTAGCACCGATGGGGCAGTCAGTGGCAGCAACAGCAACAACATTGCATCGTCAGGCGTGCCTTCAATACCAGCATCATTTAGCAGAGCATCATTTGGCCTTTCCTCGTCCTTGGAGCAACCCCAAGACCACCACCTCCCAGGTTCCAATCACCCCCATCCTCATCCCCAGCAGCAGCCATACCTGCCACAACAACAAAGACGGCGTGGCTCCGTCTCAGGCGCTGATGGTAGCAGCAGAAGTATCGACCGAGGCAGTTCCTTGGTTGACGGTGGAGCAGAAGAGTCGGAGGCTTTGTCGCTAGATAGAATACTTGTGGAAAGAAATGGAGACATGGTGGTGGTGGAAAGCTCTGTGGTATGCGATGCCTGCCCATCGTGTGATGATGTCTGTACGTTGCAGGACTGCCGCGGGTGTCAGGAGAAGCGGGAGCGGCTGTTAGCGAGGGGGTTGATGGTTGTTGTAGAGGCGTGGGGGAGGACGACGAGGAAGGAATCGATGCAGAAACAGCAACAGTCGTCGCCGGAAGGTGGCGTGTGCATGCCCATCATTGCCAAGCCCCGTAGCACCACCACCAATGACAACAGCAGCCACAATGATACGTCCTCCTCTCAACACGTCTACTACTCTCTTTGTGAAATCCGTCGGCATCGCACGCTTGCCTCCTGCTGGCTCGTGGCCAAAGGACAAGTGTATGATGTGACCCCCTACCTCTCGTCTCACCCCGCAGGCGCAATAGCAATAGCAAGGAAAGCGGGCGGCCAAGACTGTTCGGAAGACTTCGAATTCCACTCGGGCAAAGCCCAAAAGATGTGGAAAAAGCTGAGGATTGGTTCTGTCAAAGCTTGTGCGGCGGAAGGACGGTGTGGTGGTAGGGGTAGAGGAAGCGGAGGAGGGAGGGAGGATGGGTCGTTAGTTGGATCATCGTGCAGTATCATGTGAGGAGAGATCCTTGTAGCGTACGATGGCAGGAAGGGAGACAGAGGAGGAGTGTTTTTTTTTTTTGCCACATGTTTGGGCTAGCGGGAATAATGCGATGCTTATGTGCGACATAGACAGAAGTGAAGAATTTTAAAAATAGGATAAAGCCGACTCAACCAGAGAAATGGATGAAATAGACGGGCAAGTGAGGACGTGGCTCGAGGTTTGCGATATCTCAATAGCAGCAGCAGCAGCAGCAGCAGCAGCAGCACAGAGCTAGAACAGCGACCAACGCAGCGCTTAGATATGAACAAAGAGACTTGAGGGGTGGAAAAAGGAACCAAAATGTGTGGCAAACGAAATAGACAGCTGCAAGTAAATCTCAAGCGAAACCAAAGAAAGAAGAGTTCCGATCATGAACACGAAGAGATTGATTTCTTCCCCTTGATGATTTTTTTCTCATGTTTCTTCCATGGGGAGATATGCATTGTAGTCTCATTTGATAACTTATCAATCCACGTCGGATTTGCATTGCTGAGGGGGCACTATTCGTTTTCATTCGAGTGGTCTGTGACCGGCTGCACGACCGTCCGAGAAAAAGAACAAGACACAGAACTCCAGCAAAAGTCGGGGGCGGAAGAGAGCGAGCGATCCAAGAGACGACGTGAAATGATCAACGACCATGACACAAAGCCTTCCCTTCAAAAACAATGACAATCGCGCGGGAAAGAAACACTGCATTTTACGCCTCAAATATTATTATTCTCTTTTTTTCTTCTTTGTGTTTTAACCCGTGCGGGTGCGCGAGGCAGCATAAGGCCTAGCAAATTAGACACGACAGGTTGACGGTCTCTTCTTTATACACAAAAAGAGACTGTACCCAACCTCCTTCCTCAAGGGTACGCTCGAGAATCCCCTCCTTCGTTTTCAATAAGATTCGTGATCCCAAGAAATGAAATGAAGAAAACCACACACATCAGTGTCAAAAAATAGGTATCACCCTCCCCTTCTTTCTCTTCACCGCTGCAGCGTGATGTCATTTCTCTATACCTGATCATCTTTCCAAGCTCCCTCCCAACATTTTCCCCTTCTCGAGTATCGTACTGCTCATGGCGGCCCCTGCCCTACAACGTTTTTCTGACAAGTGTATTGGGCCGCGTCTATTTTTCTTGCCTTGTCACGGCGTTCGCCCCCTTCTCCTACCCCTTCTATTGCAGCAAACTAGTCTAAATGGACAGGATGTCCTTGAAACCAATGTGCTCCATCAAATCCCGCAAGTCCTGGTCCACCTCCGGTTGCTCCTGCTCGATCAGCGACACCTCGGGCACGAAGTCCAATCGGCGTTCTCGCTCCTCCTCCTGCAGCTTGAGGGAGATCCCACGCACGGGGCCCTTCTGGATACGCTTCATCAGGTGCGTGACGAAACCGGCGATCTTGTTGCGCATGCGCTTGGAGGGGACCTCAGCCACCTCGTCGACGACGCGCTTGTTGGTGTGGAAGTCCATGGTCAGGCGGGAGTAGTACTTCTCGATGATGACTCGGGCCGACTTTTTCACGGTCTTGGTACGCACACCCTGTTGGTTGGTGGTGGGGATAGAAGGAGAGGAGAGGGTTAGCGTATGTTTATCGTTGCGTAGAATGAATCGTGGGTGAAAAGGAGGCAAGTGCGGTGGGGTGGGATGATGATGCACAGAAGGAAGGAAAGAGGGAGACAAGCGACGACATCCACAAACCCAACCCGTGGAGGCCACGCGTCCAAGCGTGAAGTTACACATACTACATATTATCTGTGAATTGGGTTGCTGATGGGTTAAGCACAGGACAACGAAGGGACACACGAAGGGCACGCGGTATACGGAGAAGACGCGCTACTTGCATTGCGATGACCATCCACCCACCCAACAGCCTAAAAACGTACCATGATTGACTGGTGATTTCACGAAACAGAAGGGTCCTGTAAGAATAAGGGTGTGAAGTAGCAAGGGCATGAGCGTGAGAAGTTTTGGGAAAACAGGGCATCGAGGACACCATGCAGCATAGGCATGATGAAGAAGGGTGGTGGACGGCGGCGAGGCGTTTGGAGACGCCAGTCAACGTTTGGAACTTCCACGCAAATGTCCTCGCGGTCCTTGCGTTTATTATGAACGTGATGTTTCTTTATGCGACCGCACCATGTCCATGTTTTGCGTGCGGCCTTGGCGCGGCAATGACACTCCGTCTCACGACTATCTACTTTCCTTGGTTCACCCGCAATGTGCATAGCCAGACTCATACCTTCCGCTCCTTACAGGGCACGCCACTAATAAATGGCCTCTTTCATCCCGGACGGGGCCGAAGACGCCCTCCTAACCCTCGCCACCCTCGTATACCCTTTCCCCTTGCCTAAGAGCAAGAAAACCGGCGCCGCATTCGCCACGGCCTTCTCGGCCACGGGCACTCCTGCCGCCACCACGACAACCATGGAAAGCATCGACAAATTGCGCGAGGAGTTTGTGGACGAGGTTTGCAAGCCCAAACCTAGCATGGCGGCCGTGAGTAGTGCGGCAGATCGATATGCCCCACAGTTGAATAGGATAATTCAGTCGATTGACGCAAGTGTGAGTAAATGTTATAACTGGTGGTGTCTGGGGGCTCGACCGCAGGGAAAGGAGGGAGGAGGGATGTGGGAGGGATTGGGCGGAGGAACAGAGGAAAACTCATACCTTTTTGCTGAACCTCCTCTTTTTCACCTCCCTCTCTCCCTCTCTCCCTCTCTCCCTCCCTCCCTCTCTCCCTCCTTTCCCTTCTTGTACTTCACCAGCACGACCCCGTCCGCCTCACAAAACGCATGCAGTTCCAATGGACGTCCGTCCTTAACGCCCGTAACTCCCCCCAAGAGTACAAAACCCAAGAAGTCTTCATTTTCGAGATGGCCATGCTCCTCTCCTCCAAGGCTCTCGCCCTGTCCAACCAAGCCTCTCTCCTCCTCTCCTCCTCGGACCCATCTTGCTCCGACAACCACTACGCGGACGCCGCCATTTTGCTCAAATTAGCCGGGGGGGTCTACATCGCCCTGGCCCACGATTTTCTCCCCCGCTGGAAAGAAACGCCCGAGAACGCCTCAGGCCGCCATCCAGAGACTTCGGAAGGGGTGGCCATGGCCCTCGTAGACCTTGTCTCCGCCCAGGCCCAAACCATGTACCTAGCCAAGGGGCTTAATGTTGGGAACGTACCTGAAGGGACGCTCGCGAAGCTCGCCGTGACGGTGGTGGAGAGGTTCGAAAAGTGTGTGAGCAATTTTAGGGCACGTGCCGGAACTCATTTTGGCAGGCTGGATCCGGAATTTCTCGGGTATTTGACTTTCATGCCGTGAGTAGGAGAGAGTGAGGGATGGAGGAGAGGGTTTGTATTTTGTTCATCTGAAACCTGCAGCCGTGTTGTTCGATTTTCCCTTACCTCCCTCAGAAGTCCACCACTCACCACCTTTTCAACTTTTCATGCCTCCCTTCCTGCTTCCCTCCCTACACAGCGCTCTCTTTCGCGCCCTCGCCTACCGTTTCCTAGCCGTGGCTTACTGGAAGAAGAGCGATCACGGTACGGCGATCGGCCTCATTCTCCAAGCACAGGCTTTGCTGAAGCCCCGCGCAGATGGAGTATCTTCAGGTTTACCTTCTATGGACGACTCTCGCTATTTGTCTAAATTTAAGCCTCAGGTGGAGATATTGAGGAAGGAGGTGAACGGTATGCTCACCTCTTGGAATCAAGACAATAACATGATTTATTTTGCGGCGGTTGTGGATGCCATGAGCCTTCCACCTTTGCCGGCAGGAGCGAATATGGTCCAACTAACGAAGTATGATTATATGTCGAGCTCGCCGCCCATTTTGTTCTCGGAACCCGCTGAAGCCAAGACGTCATAATAGGGATGAAGGGGAGGGAGAGATGATGTAGATTAGGGTGTATAATTGCTTGATAAGTAAAGTAAGAAATGTATGCGTTCATCTTGGTTCTTGTTTGATTGATTTTGCTTTGTTAATCTTGATCATGCGGGCCATCTTGACGTTTTGTAATTGTCCATCCTGTCGACCTTATATCTCTTTTGGGGAACGTAGAGATCAGGAAAAAGGTTTTTTGGGTCTACATTGATTGATCACTCTCGATCATTTTCACGTGTTTAACGTGACATATTATTTTGGTCTGCAACTTATGACGTTCTCTCATCGGGTCGCCCAGTGGTGAAAGAAAAAGCTGGCCCATCGTCATCAGCGTCACGCCACCCTCAGGCCTAGTTTCGCCCCATTCTATTACTTTTCATGCGGCGCTCACCACGTATCCGTGCCTCCATCCTCCACAGGCTCATAAAATCCTCAACGTAGTTCTCTTTACTACTGTCATCGGTCGAATTGACGGCGACCAAGGGTTAAAATGGTAAATGTAAGGCGAGGCTGTCCCGCTTTTTCATTTTGTTCTACATAACGCACATTCCTCCACCTACCCATGCGCCTCACGCCACAAACCCGATGCTCACACAGGCGGCCACCAATGAGCCAGGCGAAGAGGAGCTTGTACGGATGCTGGCGCGGGACGTGAACTGCATGCAGGATCCCGACCGAATGACGCGGCGGCGCGCACTCAACAATCTCTCGAGCGCCTTGGTACCGGGGGGTGTGGGGGGCGGCCAATCGACTGTCCTCTCTCCTTCCCCCGCAGCTGTGTGTAGATTTGTTCAACGAAATTTACAGGGGCCTTTGCTAGAAGTTATTGAGAAGGACGCGGTTGAGAAATGTCGGGAGCTGGCCCTGAAAATCCTGCTCGCCGTGGTTGAGCTCATGCAGCAGCAGCAGCAGCAGCAGCAGCCACCCCTAGGAGAGGAAGATACCGGCCTAAGTACAATTACGGTCGCTTTTCTTCCTGTGGCCAAGCGTCGCATTGGCGTGGCGCCTTTCCTGGAGCCCACGGAAGAACTCCGTCTAGCCATCCTTCACGTTCTGAACGTGCTGCTGAGCACACAAGCAGGATGGATCCCCGTGTTGGAAAGCAAGGCCGCTCGCTTCCCCGACTTCTCCTCCATTCTTGTCCATGAATTGGCTGATTCCTTTCCTGACGCCAAACGTGGGGCCTGTCTTGGTTTGGGGCTGGCAGCACGCTACGCACCCAAGGCGTTGCGGTTGCAGCAAAACGTGCTCCTCCCGCCGCTGCTTGGGAACTTGGGACATCAGCAGAGTAAGGTTCGTCAAGCTTCTTTGCTGGCCTTAGGGAATTTATTGGGGGTGGGAAATGATTCTATGGCGAGGGTAGTGACTGATTCTGTATTGCCTGCGCTGAAAAAGTTGGTGTTTGACAGGACGCCTGTTTTGAGGAGGGAATTAGTGGGTGTGGTGGGGGGCTGGTTGCAGCAAGGGGAGGACGAGGGCGAGAACGCGATACCCGAGGATATTAACTCGTGCATTCCCTATAATTTCGAGGGTTGTGAGGCTGATTTGATGTTTGCTCTTTTATTGGGGTTGTCGGATGAGGTTCCTGAGGTGGCGGAGGCGACGAGAGAAAAAGTTCAAGCCGCGGGCCGAGCATGGGTCACGCGAAAAGAACACCAGCGACGCATTAACAGCCCTTCTGTTGAGGCAGAAGGCAGTGATAGCGAGGGTAGTAGTGGAGCCCAAAGAATGGTGCGTTTCCTCCTTCCTTCCCTCCTTCCCAAGGTCTTAGACGACGTGGGCCACTGGACTTTACGCATGCGACATCGGTCCGTTCTCCTCCTCGCTGACGTCCTTCGCCTTGCTGGGCCCGCCCTTGTTCCCTTCCTCTCTCCCACAGTCTCCACCTTGATAAATGCAGCTCTGGATGAAGAGCCTGAGGTAAGGTGCGCGGTGGCAGAAGCTGCGCGAGCCTTGGGGGAGGGAGTAGAAATTTCCCTACCTTTGGACGAACTTTTACCTTTGGTGAGGGGAGCGCGAGGAGCGCAAATGGCTGAGCGGGCCGCAGCTTTATATTTGTTGCGGTCTGTTCTGGAGGGAGCAGTATCAGCAGCAGCAGGAGCAGAAACATCAGCAGATGCAGAAAAACCGGCAAAAGCAGCAGCAACACTAGGAGCAGGAGGAGAAGGGCCGGGGAAGGAGATATTGTCGAGCGCAGAGATGGAAGTTTTGACTCGCAGCCTGGTCGACTCCAGTTTGCTGAATGTAGAAGAGGCGAACGAAGCCTCTCTTATAGCCCTTCCTCTAGCTGAGGTCCTTCTGTCGATCGTAGAGGCGGCCCCCGAAGGGATTAAAAAAATGAATTTTGAACGGAGATTGGTGCGGGTAGCGCTGCAGCTGTTGGCCGTTCCCCTACCGGAATCAGAGGAGAGAGGGTTTAGCGTACGAGGGCTGGTTCGACGAGCGCTTAAGATCTTAGCGGGGCGTGAAGAAGAGAGTGTAGGGGAAGGTGTTGTGGTTTTGTGGGAAAGGCATTTTGATGGGCTTTTGGAGGAGGTGGTGGTGGGGAAAGAGGGGTGGAGGAAGGGCTCGACGGGGAGGATGGCGTTTGACACGTTGGTGAGAGAGTGTGTTCGAGGCACTGCTCGGCAATGGGATAAGATAATGGCCGTGATTACACCACAAATCGTGAAGGGGAATGACCAGGGGGGGCAGCAACAGCAACAGCAGCAGCAGCAGCAGCAGGAAGAGGCGGAGCTTCGCTTGGCTCACATGCTATTATTGGAGTCTTTAATTGATGGTTCGCTCCCGATAGCGGCGAAGGAGGTTATGGAAAAGGCAGGGGAGAGACGGATGCGACAGTTGCTTCGCGATCTCCTCCTTCCTACCATTGCCTGGCAGGCGGGTCGCACTGCTGCTACCGTTCGGAAGGTGGGTTTGGTCTGTCTTTACCGCTTGCTGCGGGAAGGGGAACGGGGACGCTTGCCCCGTGTAGCCTTACTTGAGGTGGCTCCACTGCTGCTGCCTGTTTTGCAGACCAATCTTGACGATTACGATGCTACCATTCGGCACCTGGTAGCGTTGAGCATAAGTGCCCTATTTAGGGCGTACCGTCTTTCTGCGGTGCAGGGTCAAGCCTCGCTTTTGCCGCCGCAAGCGCAAATCTTGCAGGTGCTGCCAGATCTGATGAGGCGGTTGGATGACGCGTCTAATGAGGTCCGGCAGGCGAGTTGTCTGGCATTGGAAGGTCTTTTCGACATTCCTGGAGCAGCATCCTTCTTTTCAGAGGAGCCGGTTTTGACGGCTGTGGTGGACCAGTTGCTTGTGCATTTAGATGACGCCGAGTGCGCGGAGCCGGTTTGGAACGTGCTGGATTGCATGACGGCGTTAGGGATAGGAGTGAGGCGAATGGTGGTTGAGAGGGGGAGTAAGGGGGTGCATGGGGAGAAGGTGAGGGAGAAATTAGGCAAACCAGTCGTGAAAGAGGCGAGTTAGAGGATGAGAAAGAAAGCAGCGAAAATGATAATGTATTTATAGTAACTGTTCTTTAAATGATGTTATTTACGTAATGTAACAGTGCTTTGTTTTATTTACTACTGACTTGATAATTTTGTTGTATTACTTGCCCCCACCCTTCCTCCTCCTTCCCCCCCTCCCCCCTCTCGGCGCTGCCGCCGTCACCGTATGCCCAATCATTACCCCACCCCCTTCCAACTCGGATTCTTGCACCGCCGTCTTCGTCCGCAAGAAAAAAGATAAATCGTTTATTTGCGCTTCCAAATCAGCCACTTCGGTGTCTAACGCCGTCTTGGCCTTACTAATTGCCTTCCGGAGACTAGCCAAATGACTCACGTGCTGCTTCTGCTCCTGCAACAACCCCTGATTCCTCCCTCTCATCTGTCGTGCCATCTCCTCCTCCTCTCTCAATGCCTCCATCAGCTTCAAATGCTCTTCTTCCAACCTTGCAATCTGCCCCCTTACTTGATCGGCCTCCCGCCGTACCCCCTCCGGCATCTCATCCTGACAGACACTATGTGCCAGCTCTGCTGCCGTCTTTGCCAACAATCGTTCGTAATAATTTTTCTGTTCCTCCAACTGAGACATCAACAGCGCACTATATTCCGCTCCCAATCCATCCAACTTTCCCTGAGGCCCCTTCTCCATCCTTCCACGTCGCCCCCTTATTCCCCCCTCTCCCTCCCCGCCCTCCCCTGCGACCCCCCCCTCCTCTCCCTCCTCCTTCTCCTCCTCCTCCTCCTCCTCCTCCTCCTCCTCCTCCTCCTCCTCGCCCCCCCCCCGCCTTGCCTGTCCCCCCATCGCAGCCGCAGTCATCCGCCACCCCCTTCCGCCTT
>Ga0160419_100530_pt1 | contig 23694 bp, 17 predicted proteins | sample CelAP2metagpilot_2_FD_108196 | JGI IMG/M metagenome (GOLD analysis project Ga0160419, IMG submission 108196) | Phycosphere-associated microbial communities from Cellana algal ponds in Kailua-Kona, Hawaii, USA - Cellana AP2-4-25 metagenome pilot ... | reverse complement strand
GCGACTTTTGACTTCTATCACCAGTCAAAACCGCGCGACTTTGCCCCCCTCCCCGTCGCCATTCTGGACATTGATGACCGCAGCCTCGCGGAAATCGGGCAATGGCCATGGCCGCGCACGCGGGTCGCGGAGATGGTGCAAAAGGCCACGCAGGCAGGCGCCGTGGCGATTGCCTTCGACGTTGTGTTTTCGGAACCAGACCGCCTGTCTGCCGAACAAATCGTCGCCGACAATCCCGAGATGCCACCCGATCTGGGCGCAAAATTGCTGGAACTGCCAAGCAACGATGATATCCTGGCGGAAGCATTCCGGTCAGCGCGTGTGATCGTTGGTCAAACCAGCGTGCGCACCGCGTCAGGCAACAGCGACGTCAAACGCGACATGGTCGATGTCCCCCATGCGCTGATCGGGCCTGATCCGATGCCGTTTCTGCTTCAGTTTCCCGATGCCGTGCAAAACCTGCCGCAACTCGAAGCGGCGGCGTCGGGACATGGCATGTTTACCGCGCGCCCTGACCCTGATGGCGTCTACCGGCGTGTGCCCATCGTGATGAGCGTGCAGGGTGAAATTCGGCTTGGCCTGACCCCTGAACTTTTGCGCATCGCAACCGGCGGCCAGGCATTTGCCGTGCGCACCAATGAGGCCGGCATCGAAGGGGTGGTCGTTGCCGGCCAGCTTGTCAGCACCGCGCGGGATGGCACGCTCTGGCCCTACCTGACCCCCTCTTCGCCGTCGCGCTACATCTCAGCTTCGGACCTCATCGCAGGGCGCATGCCCGAGGGGCGGCTGGCCAATCATCTGGTGCTGGTCGGCACGTCCGCCATCGGGCTGGAAGACTTCCGCGCCACCCCGCTCGGGGTCGCCATGGCCGGTGTCGAAATCCACGCGCAAGTGCTTGAAAACATTTTGTCTCAAACCGCGCTGAGCCGCCCGAACTACACCATCGCAATTGAGCTGATGTCGACGCTGGTCTTGTGTCTGCTGGTCATCATCTTTGCACCAAACATCACCGCGCGCTGGCTGATATCAGGCGCATTGCTGCTGCTGATCGGCTATGCCGCCACGTCCTACTACATGTTCCACAGCAGCCGCGTGCTGCTCGACCTCAGCTTTCCGGCCATTGCGACCATTTCCACGATCATGCTCATGGCCACGGTCAACTACCTGCGAGAGGAACGGCGACGCCGGGAAATCCGCAATGCCTTCGGGCGTTATGTCTCACCCGACCTGGTCGCCCAGCTTGGCGCCAACAAGGGAGGGCTTTCTTTGGGTGGGGAGACCCGCAACCTGACGCTCCTGTTCAGTGATGTGCGTGGCTTCACGGCCATCGCGGAGGATTTCAAGGATGATCCGACCGGGCTGACCACCCTGATGAACCAGTTTCTGACGATCCTGTCCAATGGCATCCTCGACTACGGTGGCACCATCGACAAATTCATGGGCGATGCCGTCATGGCGTTCTGGAATGCGCCGCTGGACAATGATGACCACGCCCGCGCGGCTTGCAAGGCCGCGCTCCGGATGATCTCTGATGTCGATGACTTCAACAAACGCAGGCTGGCCGAAGCGCGTCTGGCCCGGATGAAACGGGCCAAGTCGGGGGCAGAAGACATCGAAACGCCCGCCAAGGCGCATACGATCAACGTCGGTATCGGCATCAACACGGGCAATTGCGTTGTCGGCAACATGGGGACCAAAACCCGGTTCGACTACACAGCCCTGGGAGATCCGGTCAACGTCGCCTCCCGGCTGGAGGGGCAATCGAGGTATTATGGGGCGAGCATCATTCTCGGCGCCAGTACGGCTGCCGAAGCAATGGAGGACTTTGCGCTGATCGAACTCGACACCGTGCGCGTTGTCGGCAAGGAACTGCCCGAGAACATCTTCGCCTTGGTGGGCGACAAGGAGCTGCGCGACACGCCGGCTTTTCAGAAGGCTTTCGCGCTGAACACGGAAATGCACGCCGCCTACCATGCGCAGGACTGGGACGGTGTTGAGACCGGATTGCCAAAGATCGAAAAGCTGTTTCAGGAGCTGAAACTCGGGATGGGCCAGTATGCAGCGCTGTTCCGGGACCGGGTGGCGGCCATGCGGGCAGACCCGCCGCCGCCCGATTGGGACGGTGTGTTCGCCTCCACCAAGAAGTGAGCTACCGTTCGCGCAAGGCCTCTGACTGCGCCCGCAGGATCGGCTTTGCCAGATAGGACAGCACCGTTTTCTGACCGGTCTGGATATCCACCGATGCAATCATGCCGGAGGTGATTGGCAGCGGATTGTCCGCGCTGCCCAGATAGGACCTGTCGGTCCGGATCACGACGCGAAAGAACTCGGTCCCGTCGGGTCGCTGGATCGTGTCGGCACCGATGCGCACCACCTCTCCCTCCATCGCGCCGTAGACGAGGTAATCATAGGCCGTGATCTTGACCGATGCGGGCTCACCCAAGCGCACGAAGGCAATGTCACGCGGTCCCAGATCAGCTTCAATCAACAGACTGTCGTCAATCGGTACAATATCCACCAAAGCCGCACCCGGCTGAACAACCGCGCCAAGGGTTGTCGTATGGATGGTGTTCACCGTACCGCGCACCGGCGCGCGCAACTGGGCACGGGTGACACGGTCATTGGCAGCGCGCAGCGTTTCCTGCACGACCGCCAGTTCAAGCTGCAACTTCGCCAGCCGCTGCCGCGCCGCCAGCACGTACGCAGACCGTGTCGCCTCAATCTGGCTTTCCACTTCGGAAATGGCGGCCTTGATCCGCGGTTCCGCAGCCAGACTGACCGCGATATCTCCGGACAGCTCTGCCAATCGTGATTGCAACCGCAGCAGTTCAATTCTGGGCACAACACCGCGATCCACCATGCCTTTGGTCAACTCAGCCTCTTCACTGAGCGGCGCAATCACGGCCGCAGTTTTGGCCCGCTGTGCCCGCGATTCCGCCAAAGCACTGCGCTGCTGGACCAATTGCGCATCCAGCACCTCCAACTCCCGCACAAGCTGATCGCGCCGAGACAGGAAGACCTCCTGCTCCACCGCCGTGGCGCGCGGGTTTCGGGCAACAAGTTCATCCCGAAAGGTCAGCTCAGGTGCAAATTCCGCCTCTGCCCGCAACCGCGCGGCTTCGGCCGCTATGGCAGAGGATTTCTCCCGCAACTCCCCCTGTTCTGAGGCAAATCGCGTGTCGTCGATCTGCATCAGCACATCGCCCGCCTCCACGATGTCGCCTTCCCGGACCATCACCGCACTGACAATCCCCCCTTCCAGGCTCTGCACCACCTGCACCTGCTGAGAGGGGATCACCCGGCCCGTCGCGCGGGCGGATTCCTCAATCTCATATAGCGCCGCCCAAGCCAGAAACGCCCCCAACCCCAGCGCGATCACCAGCAACAAGGCCCATGAAAAGCGATCCTTCAGCGCCACGGGTGCGGCGTTGATGCTGTTGGCAAAGTCATCCTCTATCCGGTTTCCGAACATGGCCTACCCCGCCGCTTTCTGGGTGCTGGCGACACGCAGCTTGTTCAAGACCTCACCGCGCGGCCCATCAAGCACAACGCGCCCCTGATCCATCACCAGCAACCGAGTGGTCATCGCGGCAAGTGTCTGGCGGTGGGTGCAGATGATCAGCCCGGTGCCTTCGTTGTTCAGCTCACGCAGACGGGCGATGACCGTCGCCTCCATCTGTTGGTCCATTGCATTTGTCGGCTCATCCAGAAACAGCAAACGCGGCCTGCGCAGGATCAACCGCGCCAGCGCAATCCCCTGCCGTTGACCGCCGGACAGCTTGCTGCCCTGATCGCCCAGGAACATGTCCAACCCTTCGGGCGATTGTTCGACAAAGCTGTCCATCGCCGCGAAATAGAGCGCGCGACGCAGCGCCTCATCGCTGGCGTTCGCGTCCCCGATCATCAGGTTTTCCCGCAAGGTGCCCGTAAACAGATCCGGGTTCTGCGGCAGATAGCCAATGCCCCGCCGCAGATCAGCGGGTTCATAGTGTTTCTGTGCAATGCCGTCGATCAGGATGGTGCCACTGTCCGGCTGCAACAGCCCTGCGATGACCTTGCCTGTTGTGGTCTTGCCCGACCCCACTTTGCCAAGCACAGCAATAGACGCGCCGGCCTCACATTCGAAACTGAGGTTGTTCAGCGCGGGCTGCTGGGCATCTGGATAGGTCAGGCAGACGTCGCGCAGGGAAACGGCCCCTTCGACCACATGGGTTGTGCGTTTGACCGCGTCCCCCTGCTCCACCGGCAGCGCCATGAAACGGTTGAGCGCTGCAAGGGATTTGAACGCATATTGCGCGCGAAAGATCGTTTGCGCGATCGTGCCAAGCGGCGCCAGCACGCGGCCCGCAAGGATATTCGCCGCAATCAATCCGCCGATAGTAATCTCCCCGCGGGAGACCAGAAAGACGCCCCAGACAATGATCCCGACGCTGACCGCCTGTTGCACCAGCATCGTGCCGTTGGTGGCAACACCCGACCAGAACTTTGTCCGCCCGTTGATGTGGGACGACGCGGTGACAGCGGTTTCCCATTCGCGTTGCATGAAAGGTTCGGCGTTCAGGCTTTTGATGGTCTCAATGCTCGCCAAAGACTCCACCAACACCACATGCCGCTTCGTCGCCATCTGCTGCGCCTGCGCGGCAGAGCGCCCCAGCGGGATCTGCGCGATCAGTGCCAGCAACAAAACAACCGGTACGGCCGCCAGCGGGACAAAGGCAATCGGACCCACAATCGCAAACAACGCCGCCACGAAAATGCCGATGAACATCAGGTCGATCAGCGACACAAAGGTGGCAGAGGCAAAGAACTCCCGCACCATTTCAAAGTCCCGGATCGTGCTGGCGATCCCCGCAGCCCCACCTGGCCGCGACAGCAAACGCACCTGCATGGCCTGCTCAAACAACCGTGCTGCGACTTTCAGATCGACCCGTCGGCCAATGTTCTCCAGGATGTTGGCGCGCACCGTGCGCAACACCAAATCAAGCGCCAGCGCAATGCCCACGCCAATGGCCAGCGTCCACAGCGTGACAAAGGCGAGGTTTGGAATAACCTTGTCATAGACGTTCATAACGAACAGCGGCAGCGCCAGCGTGAGCAGGTTCAGAAGCAGCGCGGCCAACAGCACCTGCACCCAGTTGCCCCAATTCGCACGCACCGGCGCCCAGAACCAATGCCCCTTCTGTGGGCCAAGCGATTTTGTGTCAGGGGACAACATCCGGCTGGCACGGTCATCGGCCTGCGTGACAAGCAGGACTTCGGACAGCACCTCGCGCTTTAGGTCGCGCTTGGTCAGCGTGCGCGTCTCGCCTGCCTGTGCCGGGTCAACGACGCGGGCATCGCCATTGGGCGATCCAATCGCCGTGAGGACAAGCGGCGTACCCGCCTTGCGCAAGACGATGTAGGGCAGTGCAATCTGGTCGATCTTATGTGGTGCGCGTTTGACCAGTTGCGACTTCAATCCGATCGCAGCCAGCGCACGGGACATCATCACCGGATCGGTCAGATCCGCCCCGGCAGGCAGGCGCGATGCAACAGCAGCGGCCGAATAGGGTCTGTTGAAATACTGCGCAAACCACGCAACCACACCGTACCCTGGCGCGTCCTCTCCCGAAGGCTTCGGGGGCGACACTGCCGATCCGGCGGTGTCGGGCGCGCCTGTCATTTCAGCGGCTCAATGGTCACGTCAAAAACCCCGGTCGGGTTGTTCTTTGCACGGGCCTGAAAGTTCGGCTCCATCGTGATCTCGCTGTTGCGGACACCAAAGTGCTGGGCCAATGCACTGCCCGCCGCCAGAACACGGTATGAGCCAAAGGCCAGGCCCGCGTCCGAACTCACCTTCTGAAACTCCACATTGAAGCGCGCGCGTTCCACTTCCAGCACATCCAAAAGCGTGCGCTTGGCCGCTGCGAATTCATCCGCATAGACCTCAACGATCAGCCCGTTGATCCGCAATTGGCGTTTGAGCATTGCATTGCGCTCTGCCGTTGAATGGTAGTTGTTCCACGACAGAGCCGCCAATTCGGCAACCTCGCGCACCGCCACCGCGCGTTCGGACAAGGCGCGCTGGGTGTGCTGGGCATAGGCGTTCCGCGCGGCTTTGCGCCCGCCTTGGTAGAGCGTCCAGCGCATCCCCACGCCCAGGTATTCATCCGTTCGACTGCCGCGCAAACCGTTGCGGTTGATGTCGCGGGTGACGCCGGCGTTCAGGGTCAGTTTTGGTCTGGCTTCGGACAATCCGACCTCCGCCTCGAACTGGCTCTGGTCAATCTGGGTTTGCGCGAACTTGACGCGGTAGCTGTTCTTGATGGCTTTCTGGGTCAGCGCATCAAGGGATCTTGGCACCGGTCCCAATTGCAGATGCATCTTCGATCCCGGCGCGCGGCCGATCACGCGCTTGTAGCGCGCCTCCGCATCCCTGAGGCCCCGTTGCACATCGGCCAGCGCCAGCCTTGCAAAACTGATCCTGTCATCGATGGTCAGCGCATCACTGCTGGGCAACCGCCCGCTGTCGACCAGATCCCGCACCTGCCGCGCAATTCGCTGATGTGTGGCAACGTTGCGCCGGGCCACCTGTATCAGCGACCGATGGCGGATCACATCAATGTAGGCTTCGGCAGCATTGAGCGCCATCGTCTCTGACGCATCCAGCATCCGGAAGATGTTGCCATCCACCCTTGCCGCATTGGCGTAGACCAGATTTGCGCGGCGATATCCGTCAAAAAGCACAACGCTGGCGTTGACGCCGATCTGCGCGCGGTCGCCAACCCGGTTGTTGTCTGCCGGTGTCAGAAACGCAGGATCATCCACCCGCTGCCACCCGGCTTCGCCAAACACCTCGACCTTCGGCAGGTACTCCCGGCGCAGTTCCATCAACTCAAACGCGCTCGCCTGCGTCTCCGCCTGGGTGGCCTTCAGCGCTGGATTTGATGTCAGGGCGTACTGAACCGCTTGCTTCAGCGTTTCAGCTTGGGCAGACGCTCCCACCCCAAGGCTCACGCCGCAAAAAAGCAGCACTTCAACAAATCTCTTCACGACCCCAGTCCCCGAGCAGAAAAATCAAGTTCAAAAATAATATGAGCGAAGGTTAGCCGACGTTATGTTTTATTCAAAACGCTTTCTGATCAGCACGATAAAATGCAACCAGAGCGTCCATGGCTTTCGCACAAGTTGTGGATCTACTGGGGTGACGCAAAGCCGGTCGGGCAGATGCCCTGTTGCATTTGGTTTCCGGCCCAATCAGCCGGTCAGGTACCAGTCAACGGGCATTCTGACAGCTTCCGCATCATGCGTTCAGCGTATTTGCACCTGCCATATAGACAGCCACCGCCGAAAACTTACCATTTCTGATGTCGAAGAAGTTGCAGTTGGACTTTCGTGTGATCGTGCCATCATGCTCTGTGTTTTCAACCCTGAACCTTGCAGCAATCCTTCCGACGTCGGGATCAGCCACATAGGTGAAATCGAGATGGCGCACCGCCTCATGATTTCTCCAAAGCCGTTCAAGCATCGCGCCAATCGCGTCATGCCCTTCAAGCCGGACAGCATGGGTTTCGACAGAAAACACGCAATCATCGGCAAGTGTCGAAAGAACTCCGCTGAGATCTTCGCGATCCACCGCCGCAAAGTACCGCAATACCAGTTGGATCTGGTCCTCCTTGGTCATGCCCACGGCGCTTGCCCCCTTTCCATTGTATGCGACCCCGCCACTCTCACAGCCGGTTCACCCGCAGACGAACACATCACAGCCGCAAAATCGAGGTGAACTGCAACACGCCAGATGCAGCGCCCCGATCTGTTGCCTTTTACGCATCGCGCATGGAAACCCTGAAAAAGGAAACGAAGCTATCTTTTGCGACACTGTTCCTGTCGGTGCGCCAGACGGCAATCGTGTCCAGCCTGTCGCTGACATCTTCAATCGGAATGACCCGCAACCCGGCGGGCAAACCATCAGCGACCGTTTCGGTCAGCACCGCAATTCCAATGCCGCATGCCACCAGCCTTTGGATATCGGATGTTGTCAGACCCTCTTGCACAACAAGCGGCTCGAACCCTTCCCGCCGGAACAGGGGGGCAACATAGGAATAGAAATGCTGCCAATGATCCCTGTCGCCCTGAATCATCGGCTCATCAGACAATTCAGCCAGTTTGATGGACGCACGCCCAGACAGCGGATGACCATCATAGACCACGCAGACAAAGCGCTCGCTTTGGACGCGCAAACTCTCAAGCCCCGCGCGGGAAACGGTGCCTGTCGCCAATCCAACATCGATTGTGCCATCCGCAAGCTGGCTGAACTGTTCTGACGTGACCGAATGCGTCAAAAGCAGTGTGACGTCTGGGTGCTCCACCTGAAAAGCCTTGAGCAGCCTTGGCAGACAGCCGTTCATGGCATTGTCTGTATATCCTATCCGCAGTGTCCCGATGTTGCCGCCGTGGACCCGAATGGCGTCATCGACAACCCGTTGGGTCCGCCCCAGAACATCCTTGCAGCCTCCCAGAAACGACTTGCCTGCCTCCGTCAATTCCACGCGCCGGTTGGTGCGGTCCAGCAGTGTCACCCCCAGCTCACTTTCGAGGTTCTTGATCGTCCGGCTCAACGCGGGCTGGGCAACACCGAGCTTCTTGGCAGCACGATGAAAATGCAGGTCTTCGGCAACGGCGACAAAGCATCGGAAGTGACGAAGATCGAGAGCCATGATACCCAAATTCTATCAATGGAGATGATTTTGATATTATACTCGACAAAACGCATGTGCCAAGCTTCCAGCAAAACGACAACCAACTGGGAGAAAGCAATGACATTCCTAAACCTGAAAACAGCGCTTGCATCGGCTGCTTTGGTCGGCGTCACCGCAACTTCGGCGTTAGCTGCGGACATCACCATGAACTTGGGCTTTGGCGCGCCAGAGGAATCGCTCTACGGCCGTTTCGGCAAGATCTTTGAGGAAAAGGCCGAAGAATACACCAACGGCTCGGTCGATGTGAAACTGCGCTGCTGTAACCAGATCAGCTCCGAAGACGAAGCCTTCAAGGCCATGCAGCTTGGCACGGTCGATGGCTTCTTCATCACATCAAACAACGTCTCCCCGCATTGGTCGCTGATGGATGTGACCGTTCTGCCTTACATCTTCCAAAGCGCAAAGCACCTTGAAGACGTCGTTGACGGTGAAGTTGGCGACTTCATGAAAGCCAAACTACAGGAAGACACATCCGTCCATCTGCTGAGCTTTGGCCCCGCGCTGTACCGTGACTTCTTCAATTCCGTGCGTCCGATCAACACCATGGCGGACATGGACGGCTTGAAAATTCGCGTCCCCAAAAACGAAGTGATGCTGGCCACATTTGAGGCGTTCGGCGCAAACCCCGTGCCCCTGGCCTGGTCAGAAACACCAACGGCGCTTCAGACCGGCACGGTTGATGGCGGCGACAACGGCACTTCGTTCATTCGCGACATGAAGTTCTATGAGTTCGAAAAGCACCTTGTCGTGCTGGAGCATTTCGTTGCGATGGCCCCGCTTTTTGCCTCAGACAATTTCATGAAGAAACTCAGCGATGAGCAGCGCGAGCAGATCCTGCGCGCGGCAACAGATGCCGGCATCGAGATGCGCGCACAGGTGGCGAATGAAACGGCCGAAGTGCGCCAGTGGCTGGTCGAAGAAGGCGGCATGGCAATGACAACGCCAGAGCGTGGCGACTTCGTGGAAGCAGGCAAGAAAGTGCAGAACGCGTTTGCTGAAAAGCGCGGTGCCGCGTTCATCGAGCTGGTTCAGAAAATTCAGGCGGCTGCCAACTGAAGCCGCCCCAAAGGGGGGCGTTCGCGCCTCCCTTTCTTACTTCTCCTCACATGAATTCAGGAGCCGGGCATGGGTGCGGTACGCTGGCTGGAACGCCACTTTGAGGAACTGATCTGCTGCACCTGTCTGGTGATCATTTCAGTCGCGGTCATCAGCCAGGTCGCCGCGCGCTACATTTTTGAGATCGCGCTGCACTGGACCGAGGAAACAGCCGCCATCGCAATGGTCTGGGCCGTCTACTCCGGCGCATCGCTATGCGTCCGGGAGCGTTTCCACATTCGCATCATGGTGGCCGTCCAATCGCTGCCCGTGAAGTTCGGCAAATATGTCATCTTTCTTGCAGATTTTGTCTGGGCGGGCTTCTGCCTGTTCATGCTGCGGGTCAGCTGGGACTACCTCCATATCTTCTGGCGGTTCACAGAAACGAGCCCGAGCCTGGGCATCAACCAGTTTTATCCTCAGACCATTCTCTTCATCGGGTACGGCGCGATGCTGCTGCGCCTTCTTCAGACCTACGTGATCTGGTTTCGCGACGGACAGACTGGCCTGCCCGGAGAGCTGGACGAATCCGGTGATCTCCACGACGAAGAGCTGCACCTATGAGCCCCCTCGCCATTCTCGGGATAACCTTCGTTATTCTCACCATCATGGGTGTGCCTCTTTTTGTGGCTGTCGGTGTCACCACTGCGGTCGGCATCTACATGATCGACATCCCCTACACGCTGCTCGCGCAGACCGGATATGGGAGCCTGACGCCCTTCCCCCTGTTGACCATTCCCCTGTTCGTTCTGGCCGGGCGATTGATGGAAGTCGGCGGCATGGCGACCCGCATGATCGGCATCGCCACAACGCTGGTGGGCGCCTATCGCGGTTCAATGGGTCTGGTCACGGTCTTTGCCTGCATGCTGTTTGCCGCACTTTCAGGCTCTGGCCCCGCGACAACAGCGGCAATCGGGTCGGTCACGGTGCCTGCAATGAAACGCGATGGCTATGATGTGCCGTTTGCAGCGGGCATCACTGCGGCAGGCGGTGCATTGGGCAGCCTTATCCCGCCCTCCAACCTCCTGATCATCTACGGTCTGGTCTCCGACACCTCGATCCCCCGGCTGTTTCTCGCTGGTATTCTGCCCGGTATCGTGATCACCGGGCTCTTGATGATCACCACCTACATCATCGCCCGCCGCCGCGGGTATGGGGGCACGGGCGAGCCGTTTTCATGGGGACCGTTCCTGCGGGCCGCATGGGATGGCAAGTGGTCCATCGGCGCGCCGGTGCTGATCCTTGGCGGCATCTACGGTGGGGCGTTCACCCCGTCCGAGGCCGCAGGCGTGGCCGTCTTCTATTCGCTCGTTGTCGGCCTGTTTGTCTACCGCGAACTGACGTTGCAAAAGATCATCGAAGCGCTGCGTTTTACCGCACTGTTGACCGGGATCCTGATCATCATCGCACCCACGCTGGCCTTTGGTCAGCTGACGGCGTTCTACGATGTCCCGACCGCAGTGCAGGAAGGCATCACCTCGATCACGGACAACAAATACCTGATCCTGATCATGGTCGGCATCTTCTACATCTTCATCGGGACCTTCATGGAAAGCCTTGCGCAGATCGTTCTGTTCACAGCCGTCTTCCTGCCGCTGATGCTGTCACTGGGCGTTGATCCGGTGATGTTCGGCATCTTCACCGTCATCACCTGCGAGATCGGCTTTCTGACACCACCACTTGGCGGCAACCTTTCGGTTGCGGCGCGCATATCGGGCATCTCGATTGAACGGATATCCGTCGCGGTTCTGCCTTTCATTCTGGCCTATATCATCGGCCTGTTGATCCTGATCGCCTTCCCGGAGATGGCGGTTCTACTTCCAAACTGGCTCTACGGGCCTGACTTATAGGAGGATGCAAGATGTATGATCTGGTTCTCAAGAGTGGCGAAATCTTTGATGGCACCGGAGCGGACAGCTTCGTCGGGGATGTCGCCATCAAAGACGGGCTGATCGCGGCAGTTGAGCCAAGCGGGACAATCAAACACGCAGACGCGGCGGAAGTCATCGATGTGGCGGGGCTTGTCGTCTCACCGGGCTTCATTGACATGCACACCCATTCAGATTTCACGCTGATCGCAGACGGACGCGCCGAAAGCCAGGTGCATCAGGGGGTCACGACCGAGGTCATTGGCCAATGCGGTGCAAGCTGTGCACCGGTCAATTCCAGCGACGACATTCGCCGTGTCGCGCCCTGGTACACAGCCGCAGCAAAGCACGACACCTGGCTGGGGTTCGGGGACTACCTTGATGTTCTGGATGCAACTGAACTGGGCGTCAACGTGATGGCTTTCGTTGGCCATGGCACCATTCACCGCGCTGTCCTGGGCGGAGAGCTGCACCCCGGTGAGGCAGATGATGTCAAGGAAATGGCGCGCCTTGTTGACAAGTGCATGGATGAAGGTGCGGGCGGGTTTTCATCCGGGCTGGAGTATTTTCCGGGTATCCTTGCCGCGCCCGAGCATCTGGTGCCCCTGTGCGAAGTGGCGGCGAAATACAAACGCCTCTATGCGACCCATGTCCGCAACCGCGATACGCATTACGACCTTGGCTTTGCCGAAGCGATTGCGACCGCCCGCCAATCCGGCGCGAAACTTCAGATCAGCCATATCCAGCCGAAATTCGGCGCGCCCGACTACGCCATGGAGCATACGCTGGAGATGATCGAACTGGCGCGCCGCCATGATACCGACATCGCTTTTGACGTGATCCCGCACGACTGGAACCACACGCTCATGGCTGCAATTCTGCCGAAATGGGCGCAGGCGGGCAGCATCGACGATGTGCTGGAACGGCTCGACAATCCGGAGATGCGCGAGAAGATCAAGGCAAACCCACAACCGATGTGGTTGATTGTGAAGGCAGAGAAATGGTCTGACATCGTCTTGCTGAACGCCACACACAACAAGGATATCGTTGGCACCGATTTTGCCGAAATCGGGCGCATGCGCAATTGCCATCCCTATGACGCCGTGCTCGATATTTTGCTGGAAGAAGGGCAGGACATGATGTCCTGCATGTGGACATCACGCTCCTTCCGCGATGAGGATGTGGACCTGTGTCTGAACCAGCCCGAATGCGCCGTCATTTCAGACACCGTTGCAACGGCAAACGAAGGTGTGTTGAAAGATCACCTCGGCTCCCTCACGGGCTATGGGTGGGCGGCCAGGTTCCTGCAATACTACGTGCGGGACAGGGGCATCCTGTCCCTCTCCGAAGGGCTGGCCAAGCTTACCTCGGTTCCCGCAGCGCGGCTGGGCCTGAAAGGACGCGGCGCTTTGAAAGTCGGCTGCCACGCAGACGTCTGTGTCTTTGACCGGGTCAACATCGCCAGCAATGCAACAGCCAAGAACCCGCGGCGCTATGCCTCTGGCATTTGTCATGTGCTGGTCAACGGCAGGATGGCGATGCGGGACGGGGCGCGCATGCCGATCAATGCAGGTCAGGTGATCCGCGAATTTGCAGCCTAGAAGCGATCTGGAACATAGGCGCTGATATCAATGCGCGGGGTACGGTCCCGGACAAGATCGCTGATCGCCAGGGCCGAAATTGAGGCCTGTGTCAGCCCCCAATGCCCGTGCCCGAAATTGTGAAAGACGTTCCCAAAACGCGGATCGGGTCCGAGGCAGGGCAGCGAATCCGCCGTCAGCGGGCGTGCCCCGGTGAAGCTCAGCATGTCAGTGTAGGAGAACGCTCCAAACAGGTGCTGCACCTTTCGGGTGAGCGTGGCAATCATCGCATCGGCCTTGCCGCCCCCACCCAGTTGAAGCAAGCCGGAGACCCGCAACCCCGACTTTGAGGGCGTGACTGCGATGCCGTCGCTCTGCAACAGAAGTGGCGCTGTCACCTGAACCGAGGGGTTTGTGAAGGTAACGGATGCGCCCCAAGCAGGGATCATCTGCACCCGGTGCCCTAACTGCGCGGCCAATGCTCTTGATCCCGCACCGGCACACAGCACGATGGCATCTGCCGCATGGGACGCGCCGTCATCGGTGGTTATGGTTGTGACGCGCTGGCCAGCGGTTTCAAAACCAGCAACCGACTGCGCGATAAACCTGCCGCCCAGCGCCTCCACAGCGGCGCGCAAACACTGCTGCAACCCTATCGGGTCAAGCACATGCCCTGCCGCATTGACCCGCACACTACCTGCGACATCACAGGCAAGCGGCGGCAGAATTGCTTTCATCTCACCCGCATCGAGCTCTGACAAATCCATGCCAAAGCTGCGGCGCAGCGCATTCCCCGCCGCATCGGCCCGCCGCTGTTCAGGGGTGGCGTAGAAAAACAGACACCCGTTTTGCTCAAACATCTGACGGGCTTCCGGCAAGCCCTCCAACAGGCTTTGCCACGCGTCCCACCCGCGCAATCCCAGATTTGCCAGCCCCGCAGAACTCTTCTGCCTTGGTATGCTGCGTCCTGACAGCACGCTCCGCGCGACATATCCGGCAAGGTTGCGGGGCCACGGATACGACACCCGCAATGGCCCATCCCGGTTCAGCAAATGCCCCGGAACACGGGGCCACAGGCGCGAACTGGCCCAGGGAATGACGCTGGACCCCCCGATGATACCTGCTGTCGCAGAAGAAGCACGCCGCTCAATCGGGCCTTGATCAATGACGGTGACCTGAACCCCGTCGCGCGCCAGGGCATATGCGGACGCAAGCCCGACGATCCCACCACCGATCAGGAGCGTGGACTTTGGCTCAGGCCCCTTGCTCTGCTCTTTGTCCATCACGGCTCCACCTGCTCGTGGCACATCCGGTGTCAAGCCGCTGACACTCGGGTTCTTGAGCCATCAGATCAACCGATACTGCAGCGCCTTGTTGCGCAGGAACGGCAGACCCCTTTCCAAAACCACATCGCGACTTTCAGCGACCGGCCGCCAAACGGCAAGGCCATGGGCGATTTCAGGGGGCATATCAATGAAGCTTTCCATGGCCAGCCCGCCGGAAAAATCAATGGCAGCCAGCGCACCATAGACTTCGTCCCACCTGACATTCCCCGCCCCCGGCGTGCCACGGTCGGATTCAGACAGGTGAATGTAATCAAGATGCGCTCCTGCGTCCAACACCCCCATGGCGATGCCACGTTCCTCGATGTTCATGTGATAGGTATCAAGGTGCAGGAACATGTTATCGGCCCCGATCCGCTGAATCATCTCCACGCCCTGTTGGGCTGTGTTGATGAGATGGGTTTCATAGCGGTTCACCGGCTCGATCCCGAAGCGCATACCAAGCCTGGCCGCATGTGACGCCGCACGCTCCAGTGTTCTTGCCACGTTATCCAGTTCCTGCGCGGTGGGCGGCAGACCCGTGGTTTCACCGATACCACCATAGGTCACCCCGGTGAGCGCGGTCAGACCCATGGCGCTGGCGACATCCAGCGCGTTTTGCAAAAACGCGACGGCGTCGTCCGGGCCGTGCCGCGACGGCCAAACAGGCTCCGGCAGGCCGAGCGAACCAACAGCGGGAAGCGCCGCCTGTTCCAGCAAGAGGCGCGAAGCTTTCGGATCCACCTTATCCGGCGACAACAGCGCAATTTCGATGAAATCGAAGCCATGCTCGGTCGCCGCCTTGATGGCCCGTTCCGACCCGGCGCGGTCCCACGTCATTGTCCACATGCTGGTGTGAACACCAAACCCCTTCATCCTTTGCCCTCCATCAATATCATTGCCGTGGCCTCGTCCGTCACGACCCGGTTCACGATCCCCGAGCGTAGCACAGCGCGCGCAGCGCGGGCCTTGGCCGGTCCCGCGACCAAAAGTGTGACTTCAGCGCGGTTGAGATCTTCCAGCCCGATTGCAGGAGTACGTGTGTTCAGATCAACCTGCGCCAGCGTACCATCTTCCTGAAAGAACTTGCCTGTCGTGTCTGCCACGACTTCTGCCGCCTCAAGGGTTGCGATGTCCGCTGCGTCAATCACCCCGGAGGACGTCAGCAATGCCTCCTGCCCCCCCTCCCCCACAGAGATGATCATGTGCCGGGCGGCGCGCGCTGCATCCAGTGCCTCGCGCACCAATCGCTGCTGCATGATCAACGCCGCATCTTCCGGCGTATCAGCCAGAAAGGGCGCCGGCAGGAACAGGGCCTGCCCCCCGGCGACGGCTGCAATCCGGGCACAGACATCAATCGGCCCTTCCGGACCTGTGCGCACCATCGCCCCCATCAGGGAAACAATTCTGAGTTTGGGGTTGTTCAAGCCAACCAGCGCATCTGCCATCGCTGACAATGTTCGGCCCCAGCCAACCCCCACTGTCATCGGACCACCCGCTGCAACACGCGCCAACCAACTTGCCGCGACGATACCAACAGCGCGCCGCGCGGTGGCTGCATCACTGTTGCCCGTGTCAGGCGCAACCAGCACATCCTTGAGATCGAAGGCCTTCCGCAGCGTTTCCGCAAGGCCCAGCGTACCGGTGCTGCGATGATCGAGCGAGATCACGACCTCTCCGGCGGCGCGGGCATCCGACAGAAGACGCAGCACCTTGAAACGCGACAGCCCAAGCCGCTGTCCAACCTCGTCCTGGCTCAGTTCACCGACGTGATAGAGCCACGCCGCACGGATGCGCGTTTCGTCGGTCATCGGCGCGGCCCCTTTACTTGACGTCATCTGCAACGCACCATACACATATGTTGGTGTACTGCACAATTGTGCAGATGCAGCACGCGCTCTGGGGGGACGCATGACGGAATATGTCCTGGGCATAGACGGCGGTACTGAAAGCATCCGGGCGCGGGTATTCACCCTCGACGGTCGGTCGGTCGGAGACCACGCCGCGCCCTATGACACGCAATTCCCCGCCCCCAGCCATGCAGAACAAAACCCGGAAGACTGGTGGACCGCCGCTGGCGTGGCCGTCAAAGGCGCGATTGCCGCCGCGGGTGTGACGCCGGACGCCATTGGCGCGCTGGCCTGTGATACCACCAGCTGCACCGTCGTGGCGCTTGACAGCAATGGGGCGCCGGTGCGCCCCTGCCTGCTGTGGATGGACGTCCGCGCCCATCGGGAGGCGGCGGACATCCTCGCCAGCGGTGACCCTGCGCTGCGGATCAACGGCGGTGGCGCAGGCCCCTTGAGCCCCGAATGGATGTTGCCCAAAGCCCTGTGGATCAAGCGCAACCAGCCCGACATCTGGTCGGAGACGGCGATGGTGGGCGAATATCAGGACTTCATGACCCTGCGTCTGACCGGACGCTGGACTGCGTCGCTGAACAACATGACGATGCGGTGGCATTACCAGACCCGGCATGGCGGCTGGCCGGACGCATTGCTGGCGCGCGTGGGGCTTGCAGACCTGCGCGACAAATGGCCCAAGGATTTCGCGGCACCCGGTGAAGTTATCGGCCCCCTGACCAAAGAGGCCGCAGCGCATCTGGGGCTGACAGAGGCCTGTCAGGTCGTGCAGGGAGGCGCGGACGCTTTTATCGGGATGATCGGCCTCGGGGTTACCCAACCGGGTGATCTGGCGCTCATCACCGGATCGTCGCATCTGCAACTGGGGGTCGCCATGCGCGAGACCCACACGAACGGTGTTTGGGGCACCTATGCCGATTGCGTCTACCCCGGTCGGGACATCATCGAAGGGGGGCAGACCTCCACCGGATCGGTGATCGCCTGGTTCAAGCGCAACTTTGCCCCTGATGCGACCTATGATGACCTCAACGCCTTGGCTGAAGCACTGCCGCCGGGCGCGGAAGGGCTGCTGGCCGTCGACCATTTTCAGGGCAACCGCACACCGCATACCGATGCGCTGGCGCGTGGTGCCATCACCGGGCTGACGCTGAAACACACGCCCGCCCATGTATACCGCGCCCTGATCGAAGGGGTCTGTCTGGGCACCCGTGCGATCGTGGATGCCTTTGGGACAGCTTTTGAAGCCAAGCGCATTGTCGTGGCTGGCGGGGCGGTGAACGCACCGTTCTGGCTGCAAATCCATGCAGACACGCTGGGCCTGCCGCTGGAGGTGACCGAACAGCCCGAAGCGCCCTGTCTTGGTGCCGCGATCCTCGCCTCGGTCGGGGCCGGCGCTTACGGAGATATCGACAGCGCCTGCGCGGCGATGGTGCGCACGGCCCGCGTGATTGAACCCGACATGCAGTCCCACGCAGCCTATGCGCCGATCTTTGAACGCTACCAAGCCGCCTTTGGCGCCCTCAAGCAGATCCGCGAATGACCCTTGTCAATGACGCGCCGCTGAACCGCTACCGCACCATGCGGCGCATCCGCACGTTTGAGGAACGCGTGGGCGAGCTGTTCCTGAAAGGCCAGTCGGCGGGCTCCATGCTGCATCTGTCCATCGGCGAAGAGGCGGTTGTGGGTCTGACCGATCACATGGCCGAAGGCGACACCTTCACCACCCATCACCGCGGCCACGGCATTTTTCTGGCCCGCGGCGCAGACCCCATGCGGATGCTGGCGGAAATCGGCGGGCGCGAAGCGGGGTATTGCCGGGGAAAAGGCGGCTCAATGCACATCGCGGACCGTAGCCTTGGCCATCTGGGGGCAAACGCCATCGTCGGTGGCGGCATCCCGCATATCATTGGCGCCGGGATCACCGCGCGCAACACCGGCTCTGATGCGATTTCCGTCGCGTTCTTCGGCGACGGCGCCATGGGTCAGGGGATCCTCTATGAAGCGATGAACATGGCCGCGCTCTGGAAGTTGCCGGTGGTGTTCTGCTGCATCAACAACCAATACGGCATGGGCACCCGCGTGGACCGCTCCGCTGGCAGGCAGGACTTTCCGGCCCGCGCAGAGGCCTTTGGTCTTCAGGCGGCACGCGCGGATGGCGCGGATGTGGAGGTCGTGCACGATACAGCCCGTACTATTGTCGAAGGGGCACGGGACAAGCAGCCGGGTTTTCTGGAAATCGACGCCTACCGCTTTCACGGCCATGCCCGCATGGACAAGAGCCCCTACCGCACCCCGGAGGAGGAGGAGGAAGGCCGCCGGCGCGATCCGCTCGTCACGGCACGTATCGCGCTGGACGACGCAGCCGCGCTAGACGCCATTGACGCGAAGGTCACCGCAGAGATGGACACCGCGATGGAAGCTGCGATTGCTGCCCCCCCCCCTGCGCCAGACACGATGTTTCAGGACGTCTATGATCCGGCCACCCCTGCCCCGGAACCCCAGCGAACACGGATTTCCCGCGTGCTTGAGGATTTCGCATGACCGAAGTCACCTACCGCGATGCCCTGCGCCAAGCCCTCAACGATGCCATGTCCGAAGACGAGGCTGTTATCCTGATGGGAGAGGAAGTGGGCCTTTATGGTGGGGCTTACGGGGTGACGAAGGGGCTGCTTGACACCTTTGGCGCGCACCGGGTCATCGATACGCCAATCTCGGAACCCGGCATCGTCGGGGCCGCCATTGGGGCGGCGATGACGGGTCTGCGTCCTGTTGCGGAAATCATGTACGTCGATTTCGCAGGCATGGTGATGGATCAGCTGGCCAATCAGGCCGCAAAATCTCGCTACATGTTCGGAGGCCAGATCGGTGTCCCGATGGTCCTGCGCACCCAAGGCGGCACAGGACGGTCGGCAGCCGCCCAACACTCGCAGTCCCTTGAGGCGTGGATCATGCACACGCCCGGTCTGCGGCTTGCGATGCCCGGCACGGTGAGCGATGCCTATCACCTTCTGCGCGATGCGATGCGCCAGCCGGACCCAGTTGTCTTCATCGAACACAAGGGGCTCTACACCATGAAAGGTGAGATCGGTGCCGCACCCGATGCGCCTTGGGGTCAGCCGGCACGCCGCCGCGCAGGGCAGGACCTGACCATCGCCACCTACAGCCGTATGCTACACGAGACGCTGACAGCTGCCGCCGCCATGGCACCCGAGGTCGAGGTGGAGGTCATTGACCTGCGCTGCCTCAACCCGCTGGACGACAGCCTGTTGATGGAATCGGTCCGCCGCACCGGGCGCTGCATGATTGTGACCGAAGCCGTTACAACCGGGTCGGTCGCCTCTGAAATCGCGGCACGGGTGACAGAGCAGTGTTTTGACTTCCTCGAAGAGCCCCCCCTGCGCCTCGGCGGTGAAGATATCCCCATCCCGGTTTCCCCTGATTTGGAAAGCGCCTCGATCCCGGAGGCAAGGCTGATCGAAGACGTCGCGCGCTGGCTGGTCACGCGGGAGGCGCCGTCATGGGCCGCGTAACGCTCAATCTGCCGCGCCTGGGTGAAACCATGGAGGAGGCAAAGGTTACCGAGTGGCTGGTTGCCCCCGGTGACACTTACGCCCGCGGCGATGTGCTGCTTGAGGTCGAGACGGACAAGACCGTTGTCGAAGTCCCCGCCTTGGCGGATGGAACCTTGATTGAACACCTGGTATCGCCCGGTGACACGGTCGCGCTAGATGCGCCGATTGCCAAGGTGGAACAGGCGGGCGCAGCGGCTGAGCCCGAGCCTGAAGAGCCGTCCGTTGTACCGACAGTCCCGCCGAAAGCACCCCATACGCGACAACCGGCGAAGCCGGAGTTACGCGTGAGCGAGGACCGCATTGCCGCCTCCCCCGCGGCCCGCGCCGCAGCACGCAAACAGAGCGTCGCCCTGTCCGGCGTGACCGGTACAGGCAGGCGTGGCCGGATCACAGCCGATGATGTGCACAACAGTGGCGGCACCGTGGTTCTGCTACACGGGCTATTCGATGACAAAGCCGGATGGCGGGGCCTGCCCCAGCGATTGGCAAAGAAAGGGCTGCGCTATGTGGCGCTCGACCTTCCCGGCCACGGCGATGACCCACAGACCGCGCGGAGTTTTGAGGAGGGCGTGGATCAACTGGCAAACCGGCTGCCCTCCGGCCCGCTGCACCTTGTTGGGCATTCGCTGGGTGCTGCCTTTGCAGCGCGCCTGGCTGGCCGGACCGGAGTGAACGCGCGTTCCCTGACGTTGTTTGCGCCTGCCGGTCTGGGTGACAGAATGTCAGCGGAGTTTCTGACGGCGATGGGCAATGCGGACACTGTCGAACGCCTGAAAACCGCCTTGTCGCTGCTGGACGTCGGCCCGATGTCGGATGTTGCCGTGGCCCAGCAATTGCCCAAGCATACCAAGGGTTTGGCCGCGCGCATTACGCTTGCAAATGCAATCGCAGAAGACGGCACGCAGCGGATAGATGCCACCGCCGATATCGCAGCCGCACCCTGCCCGGTCACTGTCATGTTTGGCACGGCTGACCGTATTCTCGACTGGCGTGACGTGGCGCACTTGCCCGCTGAGGCGCGCATTCACCTGATACCGAACGCGGGGCATTTGCCCCATCTTGTTCGGCCCGACCTTGCTGCGGCGCTGATCGCGTCCCGGCATGACCATGCGGAAACCGCTTGATAAAGCGGCTCCGCCATTTACCGTGGAAACACGTGACACCGGCTGATGCCGGGACACAATTTGGGAGGAAATTATGAAGAAGATCACATTTGCCGCAGCTGCCCTGGCAAGCACGATGCTGGTTCACCCAGTGCTCGCTGACGGCCACTCCAAACAATTGGCCACTGTCGTGAAGATCGACGGCATCGCCTGGTTCAACCGGATGCGCGAAGGCGTTGACGAATGGGCTGCCGAATCCGGCAACAACGCCTATCTCGTGGGTCCCGCTCAGGCTGATCCGCAGCAGCAGGTCGCCCTGATCGAAGACATGATTGCACAAGGTGTGGATGCCTTGCTGGTCGTGCCAATGTCCCCCGAAGCAATCGAGCCCGTTCTGGGCCGTGCGATGGAAGCAGGCATCACCGTGATCACACACGAAGCCGCCAGCCAGCAGAACACGCTCTATGATATCGAGGCCTTCAAGAACGAAGACTTCGGCGCAAACCTGATGGACCGCATGGCGGCCTGCATGGGTGAGGAAGGCGAATACGCGGTGTTCGTTGGCTCACTTGGCAGCCAGACCCACAACCAGTGGGTAGACGGTGCCATCGCCCGCCAGAAAGAAGCCTATCCCAACATGACGCTGGTGGGTGACAAGAACGAAACAGCCGATGACCAGCAGCAGGCCTATGCAAAGGCACAGGAAGTGCTGCGCGCCTACCCGAACATCAAGGGCATGCAAGGGTCCGCATCTACGGACGTGGCAGGCATCGGTCTGGCGATTGAAGAGCGTGGTCTCGAAGACGCCACCTGCGTCTTTGGCACCTCGCTCCCCTCCATTGCCGGTCAGTACATGGAAACAGGTGCCGTGGACGGTATCGGTTTCTGGGATCCAAAGATCGCAGGCATCGCCATGAACCAGGTCGCCATGATGGTGATGAACGGTGAGGAAATCACCGATGGCATGGATCTGGGTCTTGAAGGTTACGAGGCCGTGACGCTCGAAGGCAAGGTCATCACGGGCCGCGCCTTTGTGGACGTGGATGCTTCCAACATGGGCGAGTACGACTTCTAAACCGCGCGTCCTGACCCTCAAATCGGCAGCGTCCCGACCCGTCGGGGCGCCGCCAGAACAAGGACAACCCATGCCGACTGACCCCAATGCTGCCCCGCTTGTCACGCTGGAGGCAGTCACAAAACGCTACGCCGCGATCACAGCGCTCGATAACGTTGATCTCACCATCCGTGCAGGCGAAGCCGTTTGCCTTGCCGGGGAAAACGGATCAGGCAAATCCACCCTGATCAAAGTGCTGGTGGGCGTTGAACAGACAACCGAAGGGCGTGTGCTGTTCGACGGTGTGCCCCAGACGCGCCTGACACCCACCGCTGCGACGGCTGCCGGTGTGCAAGTGATCTTTCAGGACTTCAGCCTTTTTCCCAACCTGACCGTGGCTGAAAACATCGCCATGACCGCCGAACGCGCGACTGGAACGCTGATGGTGCGTGCCGCCCGCGCGCGGGCCCGCGCCGAGGAAGTTCTGGACCGCGTCGGCGTGAAGCTCGATCTCGACATGCGGGTCGAACGCCTGCCTGTCGCCCATAAACAGCTTGTTGCAATCTGCCGGGCACTGGCCGCCGACGCGCGCCTCATTATCATGGATGAACCAACAACCGCCCTGACCGAACGTGAAGTCGCCCGCCTGCTGGATCTGATACGGACCCTTAAAGCCGATGGCGTGGCGGTGCTCTTCGTCTCTCACAAGCTGGCTGAGGTTCTGGAGGTCTGCGAAACCGTCGTGGTCCTGCGCAACGGCGAAAAGGTGGCCGAAGGGCCCGCAACCGACTTTGACAGCGCGTCGCTGACCCGCGCCATGACAGGCCGCGATGTCGCGTCAGAGCCGCCTGCCCCGCTGAATCCTGCCGCACCTGTGCTGCTCGACGTCCAAAGCCTCGCCCGGAGCGGCGCATTCGAAGATGTCTCCCTCACGTTGCGCGCAGGTGAAGTGCTGGGCGTTGCAGGCCTCTTGGGTTCGGGCCGCACATCATTGGCCAAGGCCTTGTTCGGATTGGTGCAACCCGATCAGGGGCGCGTGACCCTGGATGGCACTGACATCCCGCTGGGCGATCCGATTGGGGCAGCTGCCGCAGGCATTGGATACGTGCCCGAAGACCGCCTGACGGAAGGGTTGTTTCTGGAGCAGAGCATCGCCCACAACATCGCCGTCGGCCGGTTTGACACCCACGCACACTCAGGTGTGCTGAATCTTGCCAACCTGTGGGAAGAAGCGGCTGACTGGCTCAAGCGCCTGTCGGTCAAGGCCCCGGACCCAACCGCCCCAGTGCGGTCCCTGTCAGGCGGCAACCAGCAGCGTGTGGTGCTGGCCAGATGGATGGCGCGCCAACCGCGCGTTTTGATCCTGAACGGACCCAGCGTGGGTGTTGATGTGGGGTCCAAGGCAGAGATCCACGGCATCATGGCCGATCTGGCCGAAGGCGGGCTGGGGGTGATCGTGATTTCCGATGATCTGCCGGAGCTGCTTGCGACCTGCCACCG
>Ga0160419_100529_pt1 | contig 23728 bp, 19 predicted proteins | sample CelAP2metagpilot_2_FD_108196 | JGI IMG/M metagenome (GOLD analysis project Ga0160419, IMG submission 108196) | Phycosphere-associated microbial communities from Cellana algal ponds in Kailua-Kona, Hawaii, USA - Cellana AP2-4-25 metagenome pilot ... | reverse complement strand
CCGTCAGATTGATGAACTCCGGCACGGAAGGTGCATATTGCAGGAAGACCAGCGAATCCGTTGGTGTCTCCACAAACTGATTGAGAAACAACGCGGAGTTGCCCGGCAGGTAATCGGTGTTGATCACCAGATCGGGGTTCGTGTCCCGCACCTTTGCCAGAATTGCGCGCCAGTCGCCGACCTCGCCAAAGGGCACCAGCTCATCCACGACAATGTTCCAGCCGCCTTCTTCAAAGGACACCTTCATGCCTTCGGAGATGGTCTTGGAATAGGCATTGTCCGACGAAATGATCGCAACGGACTTGTCGCGCAGCGTGATCTCTCCCCGCTCCGCCAGAGCTTCCACTGCGGGCAGAACGTCTGTTTCATAGCCTTTGAAAGAGGCCGTGAAGGACCAGCAGCACCAGTAGTAATCAATGTCCTGTGTGGTGATCGCCGCAAAAGATGGCGATGGACCAGCGGCGATGTAGGGCATGCCCGCCTCCGCCATCAAATCCACTTCGAACATGCTCAGAGAGGCATATCCTGTCATGATGACTTCAACCCCATCCGTGCCCAAAAGCCGCTCAGCCCCCGATGATACATTTGCGGCAGAGCCGTCCTTGACGTCCGCTGTCACCACCTCAAACGTATATCCCGCAACACCGCCGTTGGCGTTGGCTTCATCCACCGCCCATTCAACGCCGTTGACAAATTCCTGCCCATCGGCCGCCGCTGGCCCCGTCAACGGCGCCAAGACACCAATCTTCACCACGTCGGCAAAGGCCGATAGCGGGCTCAACAACAGCCCTGCGGCCAGACTCAATTTCAAGACATGTGCTTGCATCATGCGTTCCCCAGATCCTTAATCAGATGTGCGAAAAGTAGGGCACGGCGGATGATTCACTGTCCACTAGCAAATCTGCTAGTGTTCAGGGGGCGCCGCGGACGAAAGAGGGACAGGATCACCGTGATTGACGATCTACAATTCGAAGACTGTCACGACATGCAACAGCTGAGTGCAGCGCTGAAATCCTACAGCAGCTCGCTTGGGTTGCCGTATTTCTCGTACTTTCTGGTCAGTGGCAGCGATGAAGAGGAAGAGGTCTTTCTGTCCAACTACCGGCAAAACTGGCTGGACCGTTACCTGCGCAAATCCTACCAGCATTACGATCCGGTCATTGTGACTTCCCGCAATGCCCGGCTGCCGTTTTTCTGGAATCAGAAAACCTTCCTCAGCCCGTTCCGAAAGATCCAGAAACGGGTCTTTTATGAGGCGCGTGAATTCAGCATCTCAGCAGGGTATTCCATCCCGATCCGGGGGCCAAACAACGATCTTGGTGTCTTTTCCATTGTGTCGTCCGGTGATCAGGACCTTGTTGAGGCTGTCCGCCATGAAGGCAGCAAAGCGCTTCTGGTCGCCATGCAGGCCCACGACCGGGCAATGGTGATATGTGCGGACACCGCCTGCGCGCAGCAGACGCCGGACCTGTCCCCGCGTGAACTGGAATGCATCAAATGGACCGCTGAAGGCAAAACCAGCGATGAGATCGCGGACATCATCTCTATCTCCGCAGCAACGGTGAATTACCACATCAACAAGGTGATCTCCAAACTTGCGGCAGCCAATCGGCATCATGCGGCGATCATTGCGGTGCGCAAAAAGATCATCTGAGCAGGCCCGCAAAGGACGCTTAGGTTGTCGCATCGGCAAAATGCGCCTACCACTGATCTATGGACACACAAGCCTCCAGCAGCGACTTTTACGCTTCCGTCACACCCCACGACACCTTCGCGAACCTTTCGGATGCGAAGCTGTACGTCGCTCTTCCCGACGATTGGTGGGTTGGCACATCGGACATTGTCGGATCCACACAGGCGGTTGCGGATGGCCGTTACAAGACGGTGAACATGGTTGGTGCGGCTGTGATCTCAGCCCAGATCAACGCACATGCAGGCGCCCCTTTTCCCTATATCTTTGGCGGCGACGGTGCGGGGTTTGCCGTGCCGCCATCCTGGAAAGACCGTAGCGCACAGGCTTTGGCCGCCGTACAGGTCTGGGCCCGCGAGGAATTCGACATGGGATTGCGCATCGGCATGGTCCGCGTCCGCGATATCCGCGCGGCGGGGGTGGATGTGACGGTGGCCCGGTTTCAGGCAGCCAAAGGGGTCGATTATGCGATGTTCTCCGGTGGCGGGCTAAGCTGGGCGGAAAACCAGATGAAGGCCGGGGCCCATGACATTCTTCCGGCAGCACCCGGCACACAACCTGATCTGACGGGCCTGTCCTGCCGGTGGAGCCACATGCCCAGCCGTCACGGCACAATACTGTCCGTGGTCATCCTACCACGTGATGACATTCCCGGTCCTGCTTTCTCAGACCTCGCCCGGCAGGTTGTGGAAGTGGCAAATGGTCTGGACCGCGCAGGACATCCCGCAGAAACAGCAGGCCCAGGCGTCAAATGGCCTCCAGCGGGGGCGACACTGGAAGCCCATGCGCAGCACGGCAAGGGTTCATTGGGGGCGGCACGGCGCAAGGCGTTGTTTGAAAGCTTCATGGCATGGTTTCTGATCAAGACCGGCATCAGGATCGGCGGTTTTGACGCAAGGCGCTACCGGGAAGATGTTGGCCGCAACGCCGACTTTCGCAAGTTCGAAGACGGGTTGAAAATGACCCTCGACTGCGATGCCCAAACCGAAAAGCGGTTGCGCGCGGTTCTGCAACAGGGTGCTGACGCGGGGATCATCCGCTTTGGTCTTCATGCCCAGTCAGAAGCCATGATGACCTGCATCGTCCCCTCCATCATGACGGACGATCACGTCCATTTCGTCGACGGTGCTGCGGGCGGATATACGGCGGCGGCGCAAACGATCAAAGCGGGTCTGACATAACGGGATACCGACATTGTCACCCGCACAGTTTTCCCAAGGCTCTCACACCAACAGATCAGTTATCTTGATCAAAATGCCGACCATCATCCAGAAAAACTCTAAGGCTTCGTGCCCCGTTTGACCCAACAGTTCCTTGTAAAGAATGTGTTGCTTACGGCCTCGAAGCTCGTGCGACCATCGCTCGCAACGCGCGCTTTGCCCCAGGTCAACACAACAACCATGAATGGGTTGCCGGGGCGTTTGACCATCTTCAGCATCTCATCCCGGAATCTTTCACATGTTTCTGTCGCGCGCTTGTGTATTGTATTTCGACCGACACCCGCGCCGTTCTCTTCATAAAAATTCAATACGATAGCAGCGCCATTTACGGAGGACTTGAGGGTCGTTGCTTGCGAACCGCCAGCAATAGACCTCGTCCGGTTGATCTGAGTTGGCTCCTTGCGCAGCACACAGGCCTTGCTGCCATCACTCAGCACAACGCGATCCTTCCCAGCACAATTTGCGCTTGCCTGTGTTGCGGCAACAGAAAAAAGAAATGCAGCGCCACCTGCCAAAAGGATATTATGGGCACGTCTCAAAAAAGGGAAATACATCAATAATAGCTCCAATAAAATTCAACTACATTATCAAATACCTTAGCACACCGCCGCACATTCAAACAAAACAAATAGACACGTCTATCCCGTGAGTTTCTGCATACGACACAATTCAATTCTATCTGATCCTATGAACAGTCTTTCAGATAATTCTATTAGACAAAATCAATAGCACACCTCAAATCCCAAAGTAATCCTCAGCCGAGCCCGTCACTAACGTCTACCGCTTGAGTAGCGCTGCGCAGACATTGGCTTTCGACCCTATTGATTCAAATCCTCGAGCAGACGGCTGTGACGCCGGGTTTCTGCGATCAGTTGCTCAAACGTCGTGAACCCCTTCGCTTCCACCAGTGGCAAGAGCCTGACCAGAACCTCTGCCGTTGCCTGGGCGTCACCCAGCGCGGTGTGGCGTGCATGCGCGGGGATCGTGATCGAAAGCCGGTCGCACAGGGCATCCAGTGAATGCGCCTCCGTGGTGCCGAAAACCACGGCCGACAACAGCACCGTATCCAGCACAGGATGGGACCATTCGACCCCCATGACATCTGCCGACTTGCGCAACAGCCCGATATCAAACGGCGCATTATGCGCCACCAGCACCGCATCCCGCGCGAAGTGGTGAAAGGCGCGCCCGACTGTGGCGATGTCTTTGGCATCCGCAACATCGGCATCCGTGACGTGATGGATTTTCGTGGACGAGGCCGGGATCGGGCGGCCCGGATTGACATAGACGTCCATCACCTCGCCCGCCACGATCCGCCCGTTCAGCACCCGGACCGCGCCAAGCTGGACGATGTCATCCTTCTCGACCGACAGGCCCGTCGTTTCCGTATCAAAAGGCACGAAACAAAGCTCGGACAGCGGCGTCTTGGCGATCTCTTTCGGTGCGGTCGCATTGATCAGATCGAAATCAAAAACCAGCGGTCGCGGATCAGTCAGCGCAAGCGCCTCCGTCTCCACGTCCACAAAGATCATGTGCCCGCCTTCCTCAAGCGCCTTGAGGCGGGCGTTGAATGTGACGCCTTGCGCAGGCGCAGTGAGCGCGAAGGCCGTATAGGATCCCTTGGAAGACGCCCGCTCACGCGCTGCGAAAAAAGCTGCCAGATCAAAGTAATCCGCCAAAGGCGCCTTCAGCCGCGGCGGCGCGACCTCGGACAGGATCGCGGCAGCCTGACCGTCATAAAGAACGATCTCATCTGCGGCATTGAGGACAAGGGTCGCGATTGGGATTTCGGTCAGAAGGGCAGTCAGTTGTTCCCGTTCCGCTGTCAAAAGCTCCGTCTCACGGGCAATCTCACCAGCCGCGCCTGACAGGGATGCCTTCACTGTCTGCGCCAGCGCATCGGCGGCTGGGGCAAGGTCCCCGAGGTATTGCGCGACGTCCGCGCTGACATCGCTTTCCACGCCGGCATGGGCCCGCAGCCGCAGATTGGCGGAGAGCGCGTTGATCGGCTTGGCGATGTTCTCATCGAACAACAGCCAGACGATCAGAACCAGCCCGGTGTTCAGAAACGCAAAAAGCACAAAGGCCGTCACAAACGCCCCCACAGGCACCGCGTCTTCGGCCCGTGACCAGCCAAACGCCATGGCGGCTGCCGCCAGCGCAGCCCCAGCCAGCGCCAGCAAGCAGAAGAACAGAAAGATCCGCAGGCGCAGGCTGAGTTTGGTGAGCATATCAGCCCCCGCAGACGAGCTTCAGGATCGGGTCATCGGCAGGCATGGCTTCCCATTCGGCATTGGCGACCCTGCCCCCTTCGCCAAAATCTGCCCCGTCGATCAGAATGGCAGAGCGCGCGCCCGCACAGTCAAACAGCATCGGCGCCTGCGTTACCGGCGACCAGCGGCCAAAGAAATACAGGTCGGTCAGACGCTGATCGGGCAAGTCAGCGTTCGTACGGGTCGTCGCCGTATCTGCTGCGACAAAGCGTTTGGTGTAGGGCCACACTTGCGTCCAGGGACGTATCCAGCTCTGCTCCTCGATCTTCATGGCGATGTTGACCCCATCGGGCAGCCGTTCTGCGGTGCGGTCAAACCATGTGTACTCATTGGAAATCGTCATGCCGATCATGCCCAGACCGGCAGCAACAGGCATGACCCACTTCGGCAGACGGCGACCGGTCACCATATTCAGCAACAAAGCGATACCGGCGCAGGCGATGCCTGCGAAAACTGTCGCGATCAATTCTACGAACATATGCTCATCCTAACGCACCTTTTCCCGATCCCGCAGCAGATTGCATCGTTTTGACCACAACAAACGCATCGCGCAGATGGCTGCGCTCAAAATCAGAAAGCGTGGACGGATCAAGGTAGTTGCTCGGGTCCTGACCGCTTCTGATCTGATCTGCCTGATGCTTGAGGCGCAGGTTTGCAACAAGATCATAGGCATCCAGCAGGTCCGCCCCACCCGAGGAGGAGACAGCACCCGCCGCAATCGCAGCTTCCAGCCGGGCGCGCGTGTTCACCGGCAGCAACCTGCCCTGCAAGGTGTAAATCCGGCCCAGATCGACTATCGGCACAACACCGTTGTGCTTGAGATCCAGTTGATTGCGGTGATCCCCTGACCGGATGGTCGCAAGCCCCCGCAGCAGCCCCAGCGGCGGCTGATGCTTGAGCGAGTTTGAAATCATATGCGCCCTGAAGATGGAGTTCTTTGAGGAAGCCTCAAGCGTTTCACGTTGCAGATCTTTGAAAAGGCTGTCGTCCCCGCCGATTGGCCGCAGATCAAACATGACGGATGCCAGCATCTGCGCTTCCGGATTGGGTTTGGCGATCCAGCCTTGGAAGTATTCCCGCCAGACTTTGAGCGGCTGACACCAGCGCGGGTTGGTCGCCATCATGTCGCCCGGACAATAGAAGTATCCGCAAACGTCCAAACCGTCGCTGACGATTTTCGCAAGCGCCGCGAAGTACGGCAGATCCGCATCGCTCATCGCATCCGACAGGATCAGGCAATTGTCTTGGTCGGACACCCCCGTTTGCTCCTGACGCCCCTGACTGCCGCAGGCAAGCCAGACGTAAGGCACCGGCGGCGGGCCAAGCGTTTGTTCGGCAAGGGCCAGCAGGCGGCGGGTGGCCGTATCGGCAATGTCGGTGATCAGCCGGGTAATCACCTCATGCCGGTTGCCTGCATCGACCAGTTGCACCAGCACGTGCGGGATCTCTGCGGTGGCCCGCGCCATTTCCTCAGCAGATGCGGCCTTTGCCACACGGCCCACCAGTTCCGCCGATGATTTTGCCTGTGCGCGTGTCAGATCGGTCTGGGTGACGATCCCTTGCAGCGCCCCTCCCGTCACGATGGGCACATGACCGATGCCGCGTTCGACCATCAGGTGCAGAACGTCCGTCACCAGCGCCTGCGGCGCAAGTGTCAGCGGATCGGTTGTCATAATCGTAGAAATAGGCGCGGCCGGGTCCATGCCTTCGGCAATCACGCGGGAGTTCATATCGCGCAGCGTGACAATCCCTTGGAACTGCGCCGGGGTGCCCACGCATATCGAAGAAATCCTCCGCGCGTGCATCAAGGCTGCCGCTTTGCGAATAGGCGTATCGGGCGGGCAGATGACCGGATCGCGGGTCATCAGTTTGGCAATTTGCAGGGTTCCAAGATCATTGGTGTTAACGCGCGGGGACGGGCGACGATCAAAGAACTTTGCGACCGCCGCATGTGTATCAATCAGTGTGAACAGCGTATCGGAAGGCAGCACGATCATGGTCGCCGCAGTTGTTACCGTTGCCGTGCGGCTCGCCAATGCGCCCCGCAGCAACGCGCGTTCACCAAATGAATTTCGGGCGCCAAGGATGGACAGTTGAGCGCCGGTTTCATCGGTGATCTCAATCTCACCTTCAACAATGATGTAAAGGTGCGCGACCGTATCCCCCACCGCGAAAACCGCCTCTCCCGCATCAAGCGTCAGCACGTCACAAACCTCAGCCACCGATGCAAGCACGCTGTCAGGCAAGCTGTCATAGGGGTGGACGGAGGCAAGGAATTGCGTGAGCGCAGCAGGAAGCGTCATGGGGGTGCCTCGTGATAAAAAGGAGGTGCCCGCAGGTGTGCGGGCATCCTCAGTCTTTCAGGAAGATCCACCGCCGCACAGGGAAACCTTGCGGCGGTGGGACGTTTTTCAGTGACCTTCGACAGCCGTACCGGCACCACGTGGCACACGAACGCTTTCGACCAGATCCTTGATCTCCTGCGGGGTTTCCTTGGTCATGCCGGAGACAACGAACGCCACCGCAAAGTTGACCATCGCACCGATTGCACCAAAGGAGGTGGATTTGATCGGCCCAAGCAGCGGATCGGCATCGGTGAAGGAGTTGGTGTCAGGAATGAAGAACCACCCCTTGTGCAGGAAGATATAGAGCAGCGTGACCACCAGACCGGCCAGCATCCCTGCCACCGCGCCCACGTTGTTGATGCGGGTCGAAAAGATCCCCATCATCAGCGCCGGGAAGATCGAAGCCGCCGCAAGGCCAAAGGCCAGCGCCACGGTTTGCGCCGCAAATCCCGGTGGGTTGAGGCCCAGCAGAACCGCGACCACAATCGCCGCTGCCATTGAGATACGCGCTGCCATCAGCTCGTTCTTCTCTGACATGTTTGGCGTCAGCTGTCCCTTCAGCAAGTCGTGACTGACCGCCGAGGAAATCGCCAACAACAAACCCGCCGCTGTGGATAGGGCCGCCGCAAGGCCACCCGCCGCGACAAGGCCGATCACCCAGCCGGGAAGGCTCGCAATCTCAGGATTGGCCAGCACAAGGATGTCGCGGTTGAAGTTGGTCAGTTCATTGCCTTCCCAGCCGTTCTCCGCTGCGCGTGCCTGAAGATCCGCGTTCTTGTCGTTGTAGTACTGGATCTTGCCGTCGCCGTTCTTGTCTTCCCAGCCCAGAAGGCCGGTTTTCTGCCACGTCGCCATCCAGGCGTACTCTGGATCGGTTGCGATCTGCTCCACGCTGACGGCTTCAGCGTTTGTGCCATTGGGCCACATCAGTTCGGAGATGTTCAGCCGTGCCATCGCACCCACCGCAGGGGCGGTCAGGTACAGGAGCGCGATGAACACCAGCGTCCAGCCCGCAGACCAGCGCGCATCAGACACCTTGGGCACCGTAAAGAAGCGCATGATGACGTGGGGCAGACCCGCCGTGCCGATCATCAGCGACAGCGTAAAGAGCACCATGTTCAGCGTTGACCCATGCGCCGCCGTGTATTCGGCAAAACCAAGATCAGTGACGATCTGGTTCAGCTTCGCCAGCAAGGGCTCACCGCTTTCGACGGTGCCAAACAGCCCCAGCGCCGGGATCGGATTGCCCGTCAGTTGCAGGGAGATAAAGACCGCCGGAATGGTATAGGCCGTGATCAGCACGCAGTATTGCGCCACCTGCGTATAGGTCACGCCCTTCATGCCGCCGAAGACCGCATAGGCAAAGACCACGCAGGCCCCGATCAGCAGACCCCAGAAGGCGTCGATCTCAAGGAAACGGCCAAAGGCAATGCCCACGCCCTGCATCTGACCGATCACATATGTGATAGACGCCACCAGCAGACAGATCACCGCCACCATGCGCGCGGTCTTGGAATAGAACCGGTCGCCGATGAACTCGGACACGGTGAACTTGCCAAACTTGCGCAAGTAAGGCGCCAGCAGCAGGGCCAGCAGCACATAGCCGCCCGTCCACCCCATCAGGAAGGAGGAGTTGTCATAGCCTGTAAAGGCAATCAGCCCCGCCATCGAGATGAAGGAGGCGGCAGACATCCAGTCAGCAGCGGTCGCCATGCCGTTGGTGACAGGGTGTACGCCGCGTCCAGCTGCATAGAATTCCGATGTGGAGCCCGCACGGGCCCAGATCGCGATGCCGATGTAGAGCGCAAAAGAAGCACCCACAAACAGCAGGTTGAGTGTAAACTGGTCCATGTTCCTACTCCTCGTCCACGCCGTGTTCCTGGTCGAGCTTGTTCATGCGCCATGCGTAGAAAAAGATCAGGATCAGGAAGATGATGATCGACCCTTGCTGGGCGAACCAGAAGCCAAGATCGGTGCCGCCGACGGCGATGCCGGACAGCAAGGGGCGCAGGATGATCCCGAACCCGAATGAGACCAGCGCCCATATGGCAAGGCTGATCAGGATGAGACGCACATTGGCTGACCAATAGGCGTTTTTATCGTTGTCTTGGGACATGTGTTGGTTCCCTCCTCCGTTTGGTTCCCTTCAGGCCGCGGGGGCCTGCCAATGAATGCGTTATGCCGTGGCTTTCGACACAACCGCGTTGAGTGCGGCGGCGATGTCGTCAATCGCCCCCATCGCCGGAACGCGGGACAGCGCGCCTTTGGTCTCGTAGTAGTCAATCAGCGGTGCGGTCTGGGCGTGGTAGGCCTCCAGCCGCTGCGCCACTGTCGCTGCGTTGTCATCCGCGCGGCGTTTCATATCGGTGCTGCCGCAGTGATCGCAGGTACCTGCCACTGCTGTGGGTTTGAAATGATCGTGATACCCTTCTCCGCAGCCACCACAGGTGAAGCGGCCAGAGATGCGGGTGACCATCGCTTCGTCCTCAACCTCAAGGCTGATGGCGGCATTGATGCACTGCCCGGTGTCACACAGGAGAGTGTCCAACGCTTCGGCCTGCACAGTCGTACGTGGGAAACCGTCAAGGATCACGCCTTTGGTGCAATCCGGTTCAGCCAGCCTGTCCCGCAGGATTGCAATCACGATCTCATCGCTGACCAGATCGCCTGCGTCCATCACCGCCTTGGCTTGCTTGCCCGCGTCCGTGCCCGCCGCGACGGCGGCGCGCAGCAGATCGCCGGTAGAAAGCTGGATCAGCCCGTGGGTCTCTTCCAGCAACCGCGCCTGCGTGCCTTTGCCGGCACCCGGAGGGCCAAGCAGGATCAGAACGGGTGCCACAATCGGGGTCATTGTGCCGTCCATCATGCGTCCCCTTTTCCATGCGCTACCGCGTCGCTGCTTGAGCGCTGGCGGTTCATGCGGTTTTCGATCAGGTCATCGACGACCGAGGGGTCCGCCAGGGTCGAGGTATCGCCCAGCGCGCCGAAATCATCCTCCGCAATCTTGCGCAGGATACGCCGCATGATCTTGCCGGAGCGGGTCTTCGGCAGGCCCGGCGCCCACTGGATCAAATCAGGCTTGGCAATCGGACCAATCTCGGTCCGGACCCAGGTCTCAAGTTCCTTGCGCAGCGCATCCGAAGGCTCTTCGCCATTCATCAAAGTGACATAGGCGTAGATGCCCTGCCCTTTGACATCATGGGGATAGCCAACCACGGCGCTTTCAGCGACCTTCGCATGGGCGACCAGAGCGCTTTCGACCTCTGCCGTGCCCATACGGTGGCCGGAGACGTTGATCACATCGTCAACCCGACCCGTGATCCAATAGTCCCCATCTTCGTCGCGGCGACAGCCGTCCCCTGAGAAGTAGTACCCTTTGTAGTCCCCGAAATAGGTCTTCTCGAACCGTTCATGATCCCCCCAGACGGTGCGCATCTGGCCGGGCCAGCTGTCCTTCATACACAGGACGCCCTCAACCCCGTTCCCTTCGATGACGTCACCAGAGGTGGGTTCCAGCACAACAGGCTGCACGCCGAAGAACGGTATCTGCGCCGCACCGGGTTTCAGCTTCGTGGCGCCGGGCAGCGGGGTCAGCATGTGCCCCCCCGTCTCCGTCTGCCAGAAGGTATCGACGATCGGGCAATTGCCCTTGCCGACAACCTCATTGTACCAGTTCCACGCTTCAGGATTGATCGGCTCACCAACCGATCCCAGCAGGCGCAGATCCGACAGATCGTGCTTCTCGACCCACTCTTTGCCCGCGCCCATCAGCGCGCGGATGGCGGTGGGGGCGGTGTAGAACTGGTTCACTTTGTGTTTTGCACAAACTTCCCAGAACCGGCCCGCATCGGGGAATGTCGGCACCCCTTCGAACATGATCGTCGTGGCACCATTGGCCAGTGGCCCGTACACGATATAGCTGTGCCCGGTCACCCAACCCACATCCGCTGTACACCAGAAAACATCGCCCTCGTGGTAATCGAACACGATCTCATGGGTCATGGCGGCATAAACCAGATAACCACCTGTGGTATGCACCACGCCTTTGGGCTGCCCGGTGGAGCCGGAGGTATACAGGATGAACAGCGGATCTTCGGCCGCCATCTCAACCGGCGCGCAATCGGCGGAGGCTTCCGCCATCAGCGCGTTGCAATCATGATCGCGGTCGGTCCAGGTGGTCTGCCCGCCCGTGCGTTTGACCACAAGACACTGCACATGGTCCTTGCAATGCAGCAGCGCGGTATCGGCGTTTGATTTCAATGGCGTTTCTCGTCCGCCCCGGGGCGCATGATCTGCGGTAATGACAACTTTGGCGTCACATCCGTTGATACGCGCCCCCAGAGCGTCCGGGGAGAAACCGGCGAAAACGATGGAATGAATGGCACCGATCCGCGTGCAGGCCAGCATGGCGTAAGCGGCTTCAGGGATCATTGGCAGATAGATGACAACACGGTCACCCTTCTCCACCCCCAGCGACCGCAGCACATTCGCCATTTTGGCGACGGATTGGTGCAGTTGTTTATAGGTGATGTGCTGCGCAGGTTCTTTTCTGGGATCATCCGGTTCCCAGATGATCGCGGTCTGATCACCGCGCGTTTCAAGGTGGCGGTCGATGCAATTGGCTGAGACATTCAGCGTGCCATCCTCGAACCAGCGGATGTCAACGTTACCGGGTTCAAACGATGTGTTCTTTACCTTCGAGTAAGGTTTGATCCAGTCAATGCGCTTTCCATGTTCAGCCCAGAATGTGTCCGGCTCAGCCACGGATGCGGCGTACATCTGCGCATAATCTGCGGCGCTGACATGCGGCTGTGGCCGACTGACATCTGGTGAAACGGCGTCTGTTGATTTTGCTAGAACCTTGGTGGTCATGGGCGTCCTCCTCACGCTGCGCCAGCGGTTCTTCCGGTGTCCAGAAAACGCGGCGGCTGCGGAGGAAAATACACATTTTTGAGACTCATCTACCAATACACTGGTCTTAAATAGTTTTTTTGTAAATTTTTTCGCGCCTAAGTAAGTAAATAGGTTAACAACTTTTCACAACGGGGATTTTGCCCATGATTTCCGCGATCTATCTCAAACGGGATGCAGCCCCGCACTCCCGTTCGGCATACAATTGTATACATAAATTCCGAGATCCATACGCGGCGAAAGCTGCGGCCCGATGCCTGCGCGCCGACCAGTCGCTGTGCAACCAGACGAATCGAGCATGCCGCATGCACGGCTGCTTACCCGGATTCGCACCATCCGCCCCACGGCGGTGACACTCAGACGGCGCGAAAGTGAAAGACGATCAGATGCCGCTGGAACCGGTCACGCAGGCGCCGTGCCCGCCGATGTTTCAACATCCTCCTGCTCCGGCCGCAGGCACAGTCGCAGCAGCGGTGGCACAGTCAGCAAGGTCAGGAAGGCGGACATGGACAAGCCGCCCACCACAACAGCCCCCAGCCCCCGGTAAAGCTCAGACCCTTCGCCGGGGAAGATGATCAAAGGCAGCATTCCCATGACCGACGTCAGCGTAGACATGAAGATAGGTCGGATCCGGTTGCGCGTCGCTTCCTCGATCGCGTCAACCGGCGTCATGCGATCCGTGCGCAGATGGTACAGCGCCTGATGCACGATCAGAATGGCGTTGTTTACAACGATCCCCACAAGGATGACGAACCCAAGCAGGGTCAGCATGTCCATCGGTTGGGTCTGATACAGATTCAACAGCGCAAGCCCCCCGACACCGCCCGCCGCAGCGACGGGCACGGCGATCAGGATCACCAGAGGCAGAACAAAACTCTCGAACAGGATCGCCATCACAAGGAAGACAATGATCAGCGCGACCAGCAAATTGATCTGAATGGCATTCCAGGTCTGGCTCAATTGGTCCGCAGTGCCAGAGACGGACAGCACCACACTGCCCGGCAATCCCTGCGCTTCCAGCACGGCGACAACTTCCGTTTCCAGAAGCTCCACGGCTGCCTCCAGCGGCAATGCGTCTGACGGGCGGATTTCCAGCGTCACGGTGCGCAGGCGGTCCCGGTGGCGGATTTCCGTTGGCCCTGCCGTAAGAACAACATCAGACAACGCGGAAACCGGCACGATCTGACCATTTGGCGTCACCACCGGATAATTGCCCACATCCTGCGTCCTGAGCGCACGCTGCACCGACCGGTCACCGCGCAGCACAAGGTTGATCCGCTCCGCCCCCACGGTCACTTCGGCCACGCGCAGCCCGTCGTTGAACGCATCCACCGTCGCGGCCAGTTCGGAACTGTCCAGACCCGCATCCGCAAGGCGCTGACGGTCCGGGATCAGCCGCACCTCCGGCGCACCAAGCTCAAGACCGGGGATCGGTCGAAACTGATGCCCTTCCGCGCGGGGCAACAGCCCGCTCACCATCCCCGCAGCCTGCCCGGCAACCGCGAGAATGTCGTTCAGGTCCTGACCCGAAACATTCAGTTCAATCGTGCGACCGCCCCCAACGCCACGGCCGAACAGCGACGGCTGGGTCATGAAGCCAAAGGTGCCGGGTTCCGCAAAGATCGGCCGTGACAGCACCGGGATCAGGTCACCCGCCCGCGCACCGTCCACCGCGCTGGACCCGACAAAGGAGTTGCCGGGCGTGGCCACAAAAAAGAAGTTGTCAATTGTCGGCGTACCATCTTCGGTCTCGGTCTCGGGTGCCGCTTCCCACAGCGGGCGCGCAACGCTCTCGATCCGCTCGGCGATGGTTTGGGTCGTATCAAGGTTGTATCCCGGTGGCGGGATGATCAGGCCAAACACAAGGTTCCGGTTGCCTTCGGGCAGATACTCCAACCGCGGCAGGAAAGTGATACTGGCAAGGGCCGCACCGCCCGCGATCAGCCCCACCATCAACAAGCCCAGCGCACGGGAACGGACGGTCCAGCGCACATAGATCATCACCAGCGCCCGGAAGCCCCCTGCGACGTGGTCCACGCCCCACAGCCGCGTCGGGGTCTGGTCCTTCTGGCTCAGCAGGCGCGACGCCAGCGCCGGGATCACCGTGACCGCAACCACAAGCGACAACAGCACCGAGACGGAGATCGCAACGGCGATGTCACGGAAAAGCTGCCCTGCTTCCAGCTGCATGATGAGAATCGGCACGAAGACCAGAACGGTTGTCAGGGCCGACACAAGGATCGCCCCCCAGACCTGTCGCGCGCCTTCATAAGCGGCGTCGCGCCGCGATTTACCCGCTTCGCGCAAACGGAAGATGTTCTCAAGCACCACAATCGCGGCATCCACGATCATGCCGACGGCAAAGGCGATCCCGGCAAGGGAGATCACGTTCAACGTCCGACCGGTCAGAGCCATCACCACGAAAGTCGCCACGATAGACACCGGGATCGACAGGGACACGACGATGGTCGCACGCGGAGAACGCAGAAAGAGCATCAGAATCAACGCGGCCAAAGCCCCCCCGATCCAGATGTTCTGCGTCACCAGATCAATGGCGCCGTCAATGTAGATCGTCTCATCATAGACCTGTTCCAGCTCAAGCCCCGCATCCGCAACAGGCCCCGCCCCGAGATCGGCCAGAACAACGCGGATGTCCTCCATCACGGCAATGACATTGGCCCCTGCTTCGCGCACGATGTTGAACGCCAGCCCCGGCTCCCCGCGAAAGCGCAGCCGTGTGGTGGCGTCGGCATAGCTGAAAGACACATCCGCGACATCCGCCACGCGCACCTGCCCCACCCCGCCAGACGCAGCACCAGACCGCAGCACAACGTTGCGGATCGCGTCTTCGGTGTTCAGATTGCCTTCGGTGCGCACAACGTATCGGCGTTTACCCTCATCCAGATCACCGGCAGAGATGGAGATATTCTCCGCCCGCAGGATGCGCACAACTTCCGGCACGGTGAGGTTGTAGCGCGACAGGCGCAGCGGATCGACGATGATCTGCAGCTCCCGCGTCACGCCGCCAAACAGGTTGACGGAGGATACACCCTCGACCCGCTCTACCCGGTCTTGCACCGTGTCTTCGATGAAATCGCGGTAGGTGGCGATGTCGCGCGTGTTGCCTTCCTGCGCCGTCACGATCACCCAGGCGATCGGGCTGTCATCAGAACCGGAGGTGTTGAGCGTCGGCTCATTCGCCTCATCCGGATAGCCGCTGACCCGGTCCAGTCGGTTGGAGACCAGAAGCAGGCTGTCGCCCATGTCGGTGCCCACCGCGAACTCCAGTGTCACCTCCGCCTGTCCGGTGCGCGACCGGGAAGTCATGATCTCCAACCCTTCCAGTCCGCGCAGGGCGTCTTCCTGAAGGTTTACGATTTCCCGTTCGACTTCTGATGGCGCGGCACCGGGCCATTGGGTTTCGACGACAACGATGGGTTTGCGCACATCGGGGGCAAGCTGGATCGGAATGCGGGTCAGGGCGATGGCCCCAAAGAGAAGCGCGATCAGAACAGCAGCAACAACCGCGACGGGCCGTTCAATGGCAAAGCGGATCGGGTTCATCAGTTTGTCTCAACAGGCGTTGGACGAATGTCCTGCCCCGGACGCAGCCGTTCATTCCCGCGCACCACCACCAGATCGCCGGGGGCAAGCCCCGTCAGAACCTCATACCGGTCGCCCGCGGGGACGCCGATCTCAACCGTGCGCGGCTGGGCTTTCCCATCCGCCGCCACGAAAACCGTCCAGCCGCCCCGTGCCTGCACCAGCGCGTCCTTGGGCACCGACAGCACGTCCCGCGCTTCACCAACGGGAATATCGACCGTCAGCGACTGGCCAATGGCAAGGTTGCGCATCTCACCAAGTCCAGAAGCCGAGAACCGCACCGCGCGGGTGCGCGTTGACGGATCCTCCACCGGCAGGATCGCACGCAGTTGCAGATCAAGCACCTCATTGGTTTCCAATGTGCCTTTCACCTGCTGGCCGGGACGCAGAACCCTGACAAAGCGGGCGGGTATGCTTGCCTCAATCTCAAAAGACTCCGTGTCCAGCACCGCAACGACCGGGGTGCCCGCCTGAATATAGGCGCCCGGAATGGTCAGCACCTCCAGCACCACGCCGGAAAAAGGCGCGTGGATCATGCTGCGTTGCAACTGGTATTCCGCCTCGGCCAATTGTGCATTCCCGCTTTCCAGACGCGCCTGCGCTTCCGCCAGTTGCGCGCGGGCGACCTGTACCTCTGATAGCACGTCATCAAACCGCCCTTGTGAGAACGACGCCGAAGACCGCAGGGCATTGATCCGCTCAAACGAGGTCTGAGCGCTCGCCAGCCGGACCTCGCCTGTGGCGACACTTGCTTCGGCCTCTGCAATCCGCGCACGCGCCTGGCGCACCCGGATGGACAGCAGGTCGCGGTTCAACTCCACCAGCAAATCCCCTTGCTGTACGGCACTGCCTGCAAGCACGTGTATCGTGTCAACGTTCCCGGCGACGCGGCTGGCAACCGCACCGTTGCGGGCTGTCACGATCTCCGCAAACACCGGCACCGTCTCCGACAATGTGCGCGTCTCAACGGTTTGCACGCCCACAGCGGCAGCGCCCCCTTGGGCCGATGCACCCTGCGCCAACGCAAGCGCAAGACAAACAGCGATCAGTCGTATCATGGTCTGGAACACACCAACCCTCCGAACGTGGCATGCCAGAAGGTAGCGCGGCTGGCGTGTTGTCAATTGCGGCCCGTGAGGCAGAGGGGCTCGCAGGGCTCAGGCCCAAAGCCTGATCTACATGGCCAGCATGCGTTTCACGTCTCCCGCCGGTGCCCTGTGGCCGGATCAAACAGATGGATATGCTCTGGTGCCACCGCATAGCGCCGCGTCGCGCCCTTGTCGCTGATCGGATGCACCCCGGCGAGGCTGACGGTGATGACGTCTGAGCTATGGCTCAAACGCCCATGCAGCAGGGTATTTGCACCCAAAGGCTCGGACATCTGGATATGCGCTTCTATGGGGCCTGCGTCATCTGCCATCAGATGCTCTGGTCGCAAACCCAGCTTGATCGGGCCATCCGGACCTTGGGTCGGACCGATTGAAGCCTCGCCCATCTTGACCACGCCCCCTTCGACACGCGCATCAAAGACGTTCATCGCAGGGCTGCCGATAAATTGGGCGGCAAACAAGGTACGCGGGGTTTCATAAACCTCAAGCGGTGTGCCGATCTGCTCCGCGATGCCACCGTTCATCACGATCATCCGGTCGGCCATGGTCATGGCTTCGACCTGATCGTGTGTCACATAAAGCGAAGTGATCCCCAGCTTGTCCTGCAACTCCCGGATCTCAAGCCGCATCTGCACCCGCAGCTTGGCATCGAGGTTCGACAGCGGCTCATCAAACAGGAACACGGCAGGCTCACGCACAATCGCGCGGCCCATGGCGACGCGCTGGCGTTGCCCACCTGACAGTTCACGCGGCTTGCGGTCCAGCAGCGCTTCAAGCTGTAGCAACTTGGCGGCGTTCTGAACCTTCTCTTCAATCTCCGCCTTTGGCAGTTTGGCGATCTTCAGCCCGTAGCCCATGTTCTGCCGTACCGACATATGTGGGTAGAGCGCGTAGTTCTGGAACACCATCGCGATGTCGCGGTCCATCGGCTCCTTGTCATTCGCGCGCGTGCCGTTGATCAGGATATCCCCGGCAGAAACCGTCTCAAGCCCCGCCACCATACGCAGCAAAGTGGATTTGCCACAGCCGGAGGGGCCGACGATGACGATGAACTCGCCATCTGCAATTTCCACATCAATCCCGTGGATCACATCCGTCGCGCCGAAGCTTTTCTTGACGTCTTGAAGGGTCACAGTTGCCATGGGTTATTTCTCACTATCGACAAGGCCGCGGACAAAGAGCTTTTGCATCGACACCACCACAATCACGGGCGGCACCATCGCAAGGATGGAGGTCGCCATGATCACCGGCCATTCGGCCACATCATCGCCCGAGGGGAACATCTGTTTGATGCCCATGACGATGGTGTTCATTTCCGGGTCCGTGGTGATCAGCAGCGGCCAGAGGTATTGGTTCCAGCCGTAGATGAACAGGATCACGAAGAGCGCTGCGATGTTCGTGCGGCTCATCGGGACAACGATGTCGATGAAGAACCGCATGGGCCGCGCGCCATCAACACGGGCGGCTTCGGCAAGCTCATCGGGGATCGTCATAAAGAACTGACGGAAGAGGAAAGTAGCTGTGGCCGACGCGATCAGCGGGAAGATCAGACCAGAATAGCTGTTGAGCATGCCAAAGCCTGCCACCACCTCGAACGTGGGCACGATGCGGACTTCGACAGGCAGCATCAGCGTCAGGAAGATCAGCCAGAAGAAGGTCGTGCGGCCGGGAAACTTGAAATAGACGATGGCGAAGGCCGACAGCAGCGAGATGATGATCTTGCCCACCGCAATGCCGATGGCCATCACCAGACTGTTGCCCAGCATCGTCAGCACCGGCACATTCACGCCGGAAAACAATGCTGCCGAATAGTTTTCCCAAAACTGGTCCCCCGGCCAGATCGGCATGGGCGGCGATACGATCTCAGGCTGGGTGACGGTGGACGCCACAAACGCCAGCCAGATCGGGAAGAAGATCACCAGCACGCCGAGGATCATCAGCAGATGCGTCAGCCACAAACCCGCGCCGCGTTTTTCGACCATGCCGTGTTTCTCAGACGCCATCAGTAATGCACCCGCTTTTCAATGAACTTGAACTGCACAACCGTCAGCAGGCCCACCACAAACAGCAGGATCACTGATTGCGCGGCGGAAGATCCAAGGTCCTGGCCGACGAACCCGTCGGCAAACACTTTGTAGACAAGGATCGTGGTCGATTGCTGCGGCCCCCCTGCGGTGATCGTGTGTATCACGCCGAAGGTTTCAAAGAACGCGTAGACGATGTTCACCACCAGCAGGAAGAAGGCCGTGGGGGTGATCAGCGGCAACACGATGGTGAAGAACCGCCGCCAGAAATGCGCGCCATCAATCGCCGCCGCTTCGATGACGGAGCGGGGAACGGCCTGAAGGGCGGCAAAGAAGAACAGAAAGTTATAGCTGATCCGGCCCCAGGCGGAGGCGACAACCACAAGGCCCATCGCCTCGGTACCATTCAGCACGTGGTTCCAGTCATAGCCAAGCTGGCCCAGATACCACGAGATCACACCAACCCGCGTGTTGAACATGAAAAGCCACAGCACACCCGCAACAGCCGGGGCCACGGCGTAAGGCCAGATCAGCAGCGTGCGGTAAAGGCCGGAGCCTTTGATCAACCGGTCCGCGATCACAGCCAGAAACAACGCCGGGATCATCGAACACAGCGTCACGAGGATGGAGAAGACCGCAGTGGTCAGGAAAGATGCACGATAGAACGGGTCGCTGAGGAGGTATTCGAAGTTCCCAAGGCCCACGAATTGCGCCGACAGGCCGAAGGGGTCAGGGATAAACAGGGATTGCCAGATCGCTTGGCCCGCAGGATAGAAGAAGAAAACCGCAGAGATGATCACCTGTGGCGCAATCAACGCCAGCGGCAAAAGCCAGCCGCGAAAGGTCACGCGTTTTTCCAAATCTCAACCCTCCCCCGAAAGCAAATGCGGACCCCGAAAGGCCCGCATTCTTTGTTGTTGTGTTAGCGGTTGGCGCTTTCAAAGCGGCGCAGCAGGGCATCGCCGCGTTCCTTGGCGCTGTCCATTGCTTCTTGCGCAGTCTTGTCGCCGGACCAGATGCCTTCCAGCTCTTCGTCGATGATCCCGCGGATCTGATCGAAGGAACCAAGGCGCAGGCCTTTGGAGTTGGCTGTCGGCTCTTTCGCTGTCATCTGGATGACCGCGATGTCGGTGCCGGGGTTCGCATCATAGAAACCGGCCGCGCGCGTGGCGTCACCTGCCTCAGTCGTGATCGGCAGATAGCCGGTGTCCTGATGCCATTGCGCCTGCACGTCTGATGAGGACAGGAAGCTGAGGAATTCACCAACACCTTTGTACTCTTCCGCTTCATGGCCTTCCATGACCCACAGCGATGCACCACCGATGATGGTGTTCTGCGGGCTGTCCGTCACAGCGGCCCAATAGGGCAGCGGGCGCACTTCGAAATCAAACTCCGCTTCCGCCTTGATCCCCGCATAGCCAGCCGAGCTTTCGGTGAAGAGCGCACATTCGCCCGCCCGGAAGTTCGCACCACCTTCGTTGCGGCGACCCGTATAGATGAACTTGCCCTCTTCGGCCCATTTGCCCATCGCGCTCAGGTGTGCGACCTGCACCGGCCCGTTCAGCGCAAGTTCTGTGTCGAGCCCGGCAAAGCCGTTGTCCTGCGTGGCAAACGGCGTGTCGTGATAGGCAGACAGGTTCTCCAGATGGATCCAGCTTTGCCACGCTGTGACCAGCGGGCAATCCTCACCCCCGGCCTTTAGCGCGTCCAGCGCCGTGCCGACGTTCTCCCAGGTGGACAGATCCATGTCAGGGTCAACACCCGCCGCTTCAAACGCATCGCGATTCACCCACAACACGGGCGTGGAGGAGTTGAAAGGCAGGGACAGCATTTCGCCCTCGGTGGTGGTATAATACCCTTTGACCGAGCCGATGTAGGCATCCGAGTCAAACGCAGCACCGCTTTCGGCCATCACTTCATAGACGGGCTTGATCGCACCTTCGGCACTCATCATCGTGGCTGTGCCAACTTCGAACACCATCAGAATGTGCGGCTGCTCCTGCGCGCGGAATGCTGCGATGCCCGCGTTCAGCGTCTCGGAATAGTTCCCCTTGTGGCTTTGAACAACGGTATAGTCGCTCTGGCTGGCGTTGAACGCTTCGACCTGAGCCGCGACAAGCTCTCCCAAACGCCCGGTGAAGGCGTGCCAGAACTGAACTTCCGTCTCCGCAGACGCCGCAATGGGCGTGAGCGCAGTGGTTGCGGCGAAAGCGCCGAGCAATAATTTCTTCATGTTTTCCTCCCGTGCATCTGTTCGATGCGTTTTTTTGGTTCCACCGACCCGTGGTCGAGTCGGGGAATGCAATGTTGGCGAGTGTATTGGCACGTTCCCATAATTCAAGCTGCCCATTTAGCTAATCTGCATAACATTATGCTATGCTTGGTAAGGGTTGAGCGGTTAGATGCGTCCATGTCAGATCGAAGAACGCCCCGATTCCGTCAACTTGAAGCTCTTATGGCGGTCATAGTTAACGGTTCTGTGACATCCGCAGCCGCTGATCTTGGCATCAGCCAGCCGGCAACAAGCCGCTTGCTGTCTGATCTGGCGAAGGAGTTTGACTTCCAACTCTTTGACAAGCGCGACGGACGCCTTGTCCCCTCGCAGGAGGTGCGGCTGCTGGAGCCCGACATTCGCCGTGTCATTGAACTGATGCGGCAGATTTCGGATGTCAGCGCCGACATCACCAAACGCAAGGCAGGTCATATCCGCATCGCCTGCCTGCCCGGTTTCGCGACAAGCCACCTGCCATCCGTTGTGGCGGCGTTCTTGCGGGACCGTCCGGGCATCTCCATGACCATTGAGCCAGACAGGCCGGAGCGGATCCTCGAATGGATGATCACGGAACAATATGACTTTGGCATCACGGACGGTTTTTTTGGCCACCCGGCGGTCGAACGGACGGATGTCAACGTGCGCACCGTCTGTATTTTCCCACGAGGGCATCATTTGGAGCGCTGCGAAGAGATCCGGCCCCGTGATCTGGCAGAGGAGAACATCATCCACACACGCAAGGACAGCGTGTTTTTCAAGGCGCTGGAGCGGCGCTTTCAGGATGACCAGATCGAACTGCGGTCCCACATTGAGGTCCGCCAGTTCACTGCCGCCTGTGAACTGGTGTGCGAAGGGGTGGGCGTGTCCATTGTCAGCGAACTCGATGCTGTGAAATATGCGGCCAAGGGCATCAGCTTTCGCCCCTTTCGCCCCACGTTGCCCCATGGCATCTCGCTGGTGCGACCGATCCACAAGAAACCATCCCTGATCACGCTTGAATTCTTCGAGACCTTCAAGGCCAGTCTTGAGCCGTATCTGGTTGAGAGCTGAGCCCGCGATTAATCCGGTCCATCTTGCCCCGTGCCCAGCGGCGGAGCGCGCGCAATGGGCTGAGCGAGACTACTTCCCTGACCGGATACTCCCCACCTCTGGCGGTATGACCGGCCCACTGGAATCTGTCGCAGCCAAAGGCAGCCACTGTATCCAAAACAAAGACAATCGCCTGGACATCGACCCTCCTCACCGAAACGAGGAACAATAGAACACGTATTCGGTAAATTTTCGGCCAGATTTTGACATAATCTGCGCGTGGCGATACTGTCGAAAGTCCGCCAAAGAGTTTTGGCGAAGGTTTGCCCATGACCATATGGCGTGTCCCTGAACGTTTCAGGGATGACCATTCGGCACTGGCACCACCGAAGGGGTTTCGGTGGGTATCACGTGGGTGAACCGTGTTTGTGTGTGTAACCAGTAACCTCAAGTGTGAGAGTAAAATGTTTGTAAAGAGTTGTACCCTGGCTTTCTCAATATGTGTTTTCCTGTTTTCTGCGCCTGCCTATGCGGTTGTGGCAGCAAACAATGGTGGCGGTGGCCCCGGTGGGGTTGCCCCCGGCGGCGGTGGCCCCGGTGGCGGGGGGCCTAGCGTAACCTCTCCCGATATTGATGGCGGGCCTGATGCCGTCATTGATGCCCGCTCTGACCGCGATGACCGTCAAAGAGCCGCAGCGGCGAACGGAATGGTTCTGTCCGACAACATCTGTACCGGCGGCAAACTCGCGTCTTGTAATTGAGCGCTTGGTGACGGGACCCCAATTCATCCCTTCACCACATTCTCGACAAGGTTTTGAACTACCCTGAACGGCAGTATCCTCGAGGTAGTGAATACAATGGCCATCGCGACACAAATTGACACGAATGACGCATTCGATTGGAGTGAGAGAACAACAGAAGAGTTCGTCCAGTCGGGCCAGACCTTCAGGAATGTCACCACAACATTTGATGATGGCCACCTTGAGGTTAGGAACTTCGTGGACGGCCTTCTGACCCAGTGGTCTCTGACCGATCCGACGGATGTCTTGCCCGTTCAAAGCCAACAGATCACATACGGCGCATTCGGGAATATCACCACGATAGATGCACTGGACGACGGGTCAGTGCGCACGTGTCCGTCGTCAGGGATTTTGGGACAGATAGCGGCCTAAACTAAGAGAGGATCTGGCTCATCTGGTTGGATTGATTATGCGGCGGTTTTGCGGTGAAGCAAGCGTCGCATTTCGATGGT
>Ga0160419_100527_pt1 | contig 23749 bp, 25 predicted proteins | sample CelAP2metagpilot_2_FD_108196 | JGI IMG/M metagenome (GOLD analysis project Ga0160419, IMG submission 108196) | Phycosphere-associated microbial communities from Cellana algal ponds in Kailua-Kona, Hawaii, USA - Cellana AP2-4-25 metagenome pilot ... | reverse complement strand
CAGACGAAGATTTTTCTTGTCAAGCATTCCAACAAAGAGTATGATGGCCAAGGAAAACAAAAGCGATTTTATTATTCCCAAGAGTCCATCCGTTAAAAACCTGGGCCATTTAAAATTAAGGAGTACCAAAATGGGGTACACAAAAAATGGCATTAGGTAACAGGTAAGGGTACTGGTACCTGCGGCGTTAATGAGGGAAGCCCATTTATATTTCCCAAAGATATCAACGATAAGGAAAATCAATGCATAGCAACCCAGACTGATCCCCATACATATTGCCGTCCACGATGGGGTGGCCAAAATTTTGGATATTGGAAAATCGGGTCGAATTAAGAACCCATATAGTACAAGTAACCCGCCCAATAGAGTGATTATCGCTAGAAACCATACAATGGATCGTCCATATTCCCTCCACTTCAAAAACCCAATGGTACATAGCACCCCAGCCATAACCAAAACATGGTTGGATGCACTAATGACGAATTTAAAACTTGGAATACATTCAAAAAGACCGTTCTCCTGAACGTTCATGAACATTAAAAAAAGAAAAATGACCAAAATATAGCCCAACCTTTTGCAGGCCAATATGTAAACCAAACTATTGAGCAAATATGCCCAACCGATCAACCCTAAAATTCCCCACCATCTTGGCCGCATCCAATCAATTTCTTCCGTTGTTCCGCTCCTATAGATCCAGGCTAAGTAAATCAGGGTGGCCCAACCCAAAATTTGAAAACCCCAAATCATTTCTTTCCGTAAATTTGGCAATCTTTTACAGTCCATCCAGATTAAAAAGAATGAGGTAGCCATAAGAATTTGCCAAACATTCTTGTCCATTCCGGTCGCTTCTTGGTTTAGTACCCCGTAATTGACCATATAAAAGCCTATGAGCAATAAGGCAAATGTTCTAGCTATGATATGACCAAAGATTGTCTTATATGTTTCCTTTCTTTTGAACCTTACGTTGATCGCCAGCGGAATGGATAAGCCAACAATGAACAAAAAAAGGGGGAAGATGACATCTGAGAACCCCATGCCGTCCTCTTCGGCCAACGTATGCCCCAACCAATCAGGCACGCCGGTGAGTGACCAAAGGTCGTTCACAAAGATCATTAGAAACATGGTCAATGCCCTCAATACATCAATAGTCTTTATTCGCGAACTCACTGGAGACAACGTCATGTTCATTTCATTGTTTTGATTCCTCCTCTTTAAAAAGCCTGCATATACACTTAGCTTTTAAGATCCATCAGAGTTTCTAAGGATACAAATTCATACCCCCTTGCTTTTAGGCTTGTAACCAAATAATCTAGTTTGTCATAAAACTTATCGGTACGCCTTGGGTTCGTTCCTATGTGTGATAGGAGCATAAACCCGTTCATTCCCTCTTTTTGCTCAAAGGACAATATCGATTTCATGATGGCATCGGTGCTTTTGTAATTTTCCATTTTTGGAGTAGTATAGTCGGCATGAGAAAGTGTACCGGGGGAATAATTGATGATGGTAAGGTCCATTTGATCGGCCCACTGCGTTATGACCTCATTGTTCCATTCATAGGGTGGCAGGAAGTATTTGGCATCTTCTTTTCGAATGCCATGTTTCTCCATTTCTTCATAATTGGCTTTCAGGTCGGCCTTGAACTCTTTTTGGTCGACCAGTAACTTTTTCTCATGCCAATCATTATAGAGCAAGTGACTGTCGGAATGCGCCCCTAAGTAATGGCCTTGGTTTTTTGCCTTTTCAATAATGGAAAAAAAGTCTTTGTTCCTATAGAAATTCCCTGTTAAAAAGAACGAGGCCTTTATATTATGTTTATGAAGCACCTCTAAAATCACCTCCCCTCCGTCCGCGAATTCATCACCAGAGAACATTAAATTAATCTGTTTTTTTGAGATATCGCCTCGAATGATGGCACCACTATCGTCATGGGTATAGTGTTTTTTTATGTGACCATTGGCAATACTTTCACTCTCCATTGAAGAAAGGTAATAAACCAAACAGGCGGTACCGTCCATGGTGGGTTCATTGGTAGAAAAGCTTCCTACATCATCTTGATAGACTACCAAATCGGATTGAAATTCGACATATTCATCCTCTTCGTGGAGTTTCACACCGATCAAACTATTGGCTATGGAGCCATAGACCGGACCATCGACAAGGCCGCCATCGGTTTGATATCCTTCCAGAAGGTTAAGGGACGAATGTGGGTCTACCGGGCTATCACCATGCTCCGGAAGCCCAACAATCATAGAAGTGCCCCATATATTACAGCCAAAAAGCCAATCGCGTAAAGCTGCTTCCATTTCCAGATATGTTTCATCACCAGTCAAACGATGATACAATCTACTCTGAGTTACAGCGGCGGTCACCAAATTATTGGAACACCACACAAAGGGAACACCCATATAAAAAGGGTTGTTCTTTCCTCGATCATGCAAAAGTTGTAGGCCCATATCAAAATAGGAGGCAACGGTGTCCTTTTCCTCCTCATTCAGGGCAGAGGCCAGCTCGTAGTGACCTGCGTTCATAAACGGATAATATTGATAATGCACCACCGTATCTCTGCCGATCCAAGGAGTTATTTTTTCCTCCGAGGCATATTTCATCGCCTGTTCCTTAAAATTTTCGTTTTCGGTCAATTTATACAGACTGCTTGCCGCAAATTCCATATCATCGACCCAGTTGTCCTCTTCATAAAAGTAGGGTGCCCCGCCCGGCGCAGTCTGGCTCACTCCCGGGTTTTGTGCTCCATAATTATAGGCATCAATGGCTCGTTTTGGCAGGTCATCAGTATAGTCTGGATAAAAATCATCCAAAATCATAGCGCCCAAAGCAAAAGCGGAGGCATATTTACCTGCCGTGGAGGCGACACCGGTAGATCTATTTTTATACTTGAAAACCCCCTGCTTTTCACCACTGGCGAGATATACGGGCCGCCCTTTTCTATTGGGGTCGTACACTACGGTATCTTTGTTGGGCAATCGATACCCGGCATGGTCACGGTCATCCGCGATTTGATTGTAAAACTCCGTCGGAGAGGGATTCATTTTTTTCAACCAGTCCATTCCCCATTTGGCTTCGTCCAAAATGTCCGGAATGCCATTGGGACCGGGCAGTCCGTTGGCCTTATAAGTATCGCCAAAGGCTTTGGGATTATCTCGATAGGACAGTAACAGTTGGGAAACGGCGTTGGCGGAAGTGGCAGTGTACTGAAGGTAATCCGTAGCATCGTGCCATCCTCCGGTAACATCGATTCGCTGCCCCTTTTTAGCCGGATTATAAAGGATGTATCCATCATCCAAATGGCAGGAATCTGTCAAATAAGGATTATATCCACAGCGTTGCTGACGCATGTATTCCAAAAGGAAATCTGCTGTATGGTCATAGACGTCCGCATTGATGCGAAATATTGGGGATTTTGTCCCCTTTGTTTTAAGGTAATAGGTGCCCGGTGTATTGAAATCGCTGAAATTTAAGCGGTATGATGATTTGAAAGGTCCGTAGGCGCCTTTCGGTTCAGGGGAGGTCGATGCGAATACCTCTTCATCAGTTTCTGCGTTGTGCAGCGTGAACGACTGAAGTGTCACCTCGTCCTTTGCGCCATAAACGGCCACCTTGATGCTTTCGGGCAAATAGCCCAATTGATTTATCCGAACGACAGCAATTCCTGAGTTTTTTTCGGTACGGTTCTTGGCACACGATAAAATCAAGACAATAATACCAATCAGTAAAATATATTTTTTCATAGTAAGGTTATCTTCTAGTCCTGTTTTACTTTCGTTGTTTTTGAAGTATTGAGACAATTGAAATTTATGAGTTCAATCGAATATTTTTTCAAATTTTCATTAATGCTGTCAATATGGCCCAAATCCCATTCACGTTGAGCATTGAGGCTTGAGTAACAATGCGGATCATACCTGCCGGGGTGAAAAACAAGTTCAAAGAATTGGCCATCTTCCAAACCTTTTAACCACTCGTCAATGGGCCCAAAATCCTCAATGGAACCATAAAAGTACTTTCTTGAGGTGGTTGCCACTTCAGGGAATTTCTTACCATGATTTCTAAATGGTAAGTTCTGGGATTTACAGAAATTGGCCACAATATCATGGTATTTGGTGTGCAAATGTTCTTTATGAACATCCAAATGGCTGGGTGTGGTTTCAAATAGACCTATGAATTTTTGATACTGATCTTGGATTTGCTCCAAGTGTTGATCATAGGTAAACTCAACATGCAGGCCAACACTGACATCCATGGTTTCCATAATATTCTTGAGGCGTTGTATTCTTGCTTTCTGACAGTCGGAAATTCGATTGACCATCACTGTAGTCGATGTTATCTTCCCATTGGACAACAATTCAATAATACAATCATTAAATACGTTGCTCATTCCAAAATCATCCGCATTGATAATTAGATGTGCCATATTTTATATTTATACCGATGCTACTCTTCGTTTATATTCTTTAAGCGCATCGGCCAATCGTTGCTTGGAAGTTGAATCTCCTGGAATATTATGAGAGGGGTGAATATGTAATTTAACGCCCCTGTCGGCCAATATTTCAGCAACTGTTGTTACGGTCATCCAAACTGTAGTGACAAAAGCCATTGTAGAAACTGGTCCGATTTTATCAATATGGTTTTTCAGTGGAACCGATGCATCTTCCGCAGGTGCGCACGAATCTACCACAAGGTCTGCCAATTCGAACAAAGTCTTGCCACACGAGTGTTTTGTGGTTTTGCCCTTTGCCTCTGCCGCCGAACCGAAGACGATAACCTTCATTCCTTTCGCTTTCGCCTCAAGGGCGATATCGATATTCACCGCATTGACGCCCGTATGTGAAAAAAGCCACATAGTATCTTCTTGGTCAAAATTATGGCCTTTCATAATTTCTTTTCCATACCCCTCCACTCTTTCCAAGAAAATAAATTGGTCTACGCCCATTTGCCCAGTAATATTGGTAAAAAACGTGAGGGGTAGTTCGACTATCGGATGAAACCCAACAAAACCACCAATTCTTGGGTACATTTCCTCTATGGGCAATGTGGCATGGCCACAACCAAAGGTATGTACCCATTTCCCCTTTTCTATGGAGTCGGCCATGATGGTGGCCGCTTTTTTAATGTTTTCCATTTGGGTATCCTCTATTTTGTCCATTACGTTTCTGGCGTTATCAAGCCATTGTTTTGCTAACATAAAATTGAATTTTAATTTATTTTGGTATGATATTTTTTGTTTGTTGTGTATAGTAGGATGAGCATTAAAAACATCGCACCCATCATCAAATAAGGCAATACTATGGTGCTCTGGTATTGTGAAACCTGCCCCATCAAATAATTCGCAACGACATTGCCTATCAGGGCAATGGTAATGACAATACTAAAGGCCGTTGCGGACAGATGGGTATACAGCTGACCTATGTTACCCAGAATAACCGGGAATCCTGCCGATATGCCTACGCCGATAGCCGCCATACCGGCGATCAGTATTGAACAGGAAGTACCGGACCGTATCATTAAGCAGCCCCAAATAGCGATTACCAATCCTATGACCATAACTTTTAGAGGATTGTACACACGAAGAATCTTGCTCAATAAAATTCGGGTAACGGTGATGGCACCAACAAATGATGATAGGATAAAAAGGGCAGTCGATGACTCAATTTCCTTTATTGATTCCAAATAAGTGGTGGTCCAGTTATTGGTCAGGCCCTCGATTCCGCTTTGGAAAAACAGAATAAGGCCGAACAGCAATAACATGGGGTCTCTTGCCATTTTAAGCCCTTCTTTTATGGGAAGTGTTGCTGTTTTGGCCGATGCGGGAAAGCGAATGATCATAAAAAATAGAATGGGCAGGACCATCAAAACACCGAGCAGTGCGAAAATGGTCTCAAAAGAATACCATCCTTTCAAGGTACCCAAGATAACTGGTGTTCCTAGAGCACCGACACCAAAAAAGACTCCGAGCAAACTCAAGTTTGCGCCATGGTTCTCCTCACTTATCTCAGAAACAAGAGCGTTGGTCGTGCCGTTCAATATGCCACCACCAAGACCTACACTAAAAACGGATAATTGTAGAACAACCGTCATTTTTGAGAACACCAGGCCTTCGATGCCCAATAAGGTAAAAAGCGTACCCACGATCAAAATGCTTTTATAAGATAGCCAATCGACGGATGGGCCAAAAACCAGCGAGCCCACCAAAATACCGAATGGCAACAAGGTGGACAAAGACCCAACTTTGGCTTCGTCCAAATGGAATTTGGCCGTAACCTCTGGCAAAATAGAGCCCAAGGAAATCATTACGATCCCAAAGATCAGCATGCCGACGCAGGCGGCAGAAAACACGTATGGGTTCTTATAGCGCTTATTTGACATTTGCTTTGTCATTTATAGCGTTAATAGCCGAATAGCCTGCACCGATTAAGCCCGCGTCTCCTTGCAAAATGGAAGTTTCTAGTTGTACCTCTTGTATGGAAAGTGGTTGCGCCCATTTTTTGGCTTCCTCTAAAATACGATCTAAAAATTGACTTGCTGGACCAAAAAGCCCGCCACCGAAGATTACTTTCTGCGGATTGAAGATACTCACGAGGTTGGCCGTTGACGTGCCCCAGTACCTAATCGCCTTTTCGATTACCTCGATGGCCACTGGATCTTTCTTTTGATACGCATCAAGGACATGATGCGCCGTGATCTGATCGGCTGGAACAGATGCCAATGAACTGGTTGTGGATTGTTTTTTTTTCAATCTTTCAACAGCGCTCCTTGCAATACCGTCACCTGAGGCGTAGAATTCAAAATTACCAAAGGACTTATATTTGTCATGGAATGGAGGTTCCAAAGCCATCCATCCAACGGCGCCGGCAATACCGCCATTACCGTTGATGACTCTACCATTGGACAATATTCCCGCCCCTATTCCAGTACCGACAGCAATAAAAATAGCATCTTTGCAGTCTTTGGCAGTCCCTTTCCAGACTTCTCCCAAAATGTAACAGGACCGATCACTTTCCAAGACGAGTTCTATGGATGGAACCTTCAGACGATTTTTAAGCTCCTTCCAAAGTGGAATATGGTCCCATTCGGGAATATTAGGGGCCCACACGGTTTTGTCAACGGAATTGTAAATACCGGGAACGCAAGCCCCGATGGCTTTTACTTGATATGTTAGGTTTTTGGAGTGGTCTAAAAGCGATTGAACCATTTTTGAAATCAAGTCGATTACCTCATGGCCTTTTCTTTGGCCCAAAAGTTGTTCTTTTTTCTGCAATATGCGCCCATCGGTCTGAAACAAAGCAGCGGAGATTTTTGTTCCACCGATGTCGATGCCGATTACCGCTATGGAAGGTTTCATAGAATACGCATTGAATTCCATGTAAATGTATTAAAAAATGTATATAATATGCAAATAATTATAAAAACACGCAGTAAACACGCAAATTATGTGAGTATGAGCCTTGCTCATGAAGCTTCTTGGATCGTTTTGGAATCGATGATTAGAGCAATACTGCGCCCATCTTGGAAAATTCCGCTAACCTAGAGTCGGACGGCGCCAGCTCTGTAATAAGATAATCAATCTCGGATGCCTTACAAATGGTATAGGATTGCCTTTTTCCCAGTTTGTTTGCGGTGGCCAGGGAGATGACCATATCGGAGGCAGTTACGATAGATCGCTTTATCAACGAAACATCATAGGAACCTTCTGTAATTCCTTCTAGATGGCCAATGCTTCCTGTTCCAAGAAAGCACATGTCCGCATGAATATCGGAAAATTTATGCACTACCTCATTTCCTAGACTAACCATGGATTTTTTCTCGATTTTACCACCTAAAAAGATGATTTCAATTTCTGGGTGAGCTGTAAGCTCCATTGCTATGGGCAGGCAATACGTAAACACTGTGGCTTTTAAATGTTTAGGTATAGTACGGGCAAAGGCGAGATTGGTAGTGCCATCGCTTATAATAATCGACATGCCGTCCTGTAACAAGCCCATGGCCTTTTTGGCAATAATGTTCTTTTCCTCTTGATATTTAACCACATTGTCGTTGTAGTAATACAATTTTTGAATGGAGGCGATAGCCCCGCCATGGACCTTTGAGAGCAATCCTTTTTGGGCCATCTCATTGAGATCTCTGCGGACGGTATCCTCAGAAACCAATAGTTTTTTAGCCAAATCATGAGTGGCCACTTTTCCCTCTGTCTGAAGTAATTCTATTATTAAACCTTGCCTTTTGTCCTTTTGCATTCTGATAACATTGATATATGGAAAATACAATACCGCTCAAACACGAAGCAAATATGCATATTTGTTGCCAAAAACCGTAGGATAAATGTAATTTATTGATAATTTCAAATTACGGTTGGAACTTCACTTATATAGTAGTTATGAACCAAAGGAATCATAGTGATATCGTGCAAACCTACTGGTTTCCATAGTTGTTCCTCTATTTTTCTTTAAATGTATAGCAAACTCTTCTTCTGTTTTATAACAGTTAATCATGACGGCCTCAATTAGTGAACTATAGCCGTAGTTATTATTTTTGACAAGGTTACCTAGGTCCAGAACTTATTTTTGGCCACATTCATAGAAACATTGTCTGTATGTTCCAAAAATTTTGCAGAATAGCTTAGATGATTTTCTTAAGTAAGTATTTGCAGGCTTTCTTGGATTGCTTGCTCAAGGTTTTTCCTTTTCATCATTATTAATCAAAATTGAGGTTTTGAAGATGAGTTTTTGTCCACTATCTCCCATGAAATCAGGACACCCCTTAATGCGGTTACGGGTTTGGCCAATATATTATTGACCGAGGATTACCTCCCCGGCCAAGAAGAAGATTTAAAAGCCTTAAAATACTCAGGTGATCATCTTTTGGGTCTGGTCAACGACTTGTTGGATTTCAATAGGATTAGATCAGGAAAAATAACGATATTGGAAAAAGAGTTTAATCTGAATTCTTTTTTGGAAGATTTACAAACGTACTTTTCTGTAGAAGCGGAAAAAAAGGTATTGTCTTTATCATAGAAAAGGAAAATAAAATCCCCGAAAACATCATAGGCGATCGACTGAAATTGATGCAAGTCATAAAGAACCTATTGAGTAATTCCTTTAAATTTACAGAGAAGGGCAAGATAACGCTCAGTATAGAAAGCTTAGGCATCGTTAGAAATAAAGTATCGATGGTTTTTAGGGTCAAAGACACCGGAATAGGAATCCCCAAGGATAAGCAAGATAGTATTTTTGAGAGCTTCATACAGGCCGACCCAGAAACAAGTATCCGTTATGGGGGTACTGGATTGGGTCTTGCTATCAGTAAAAAGTTATTAAAAGTCCAAAATAGTCAATTGAAGGTCGAGAGCGAACCGGGCAATGGGGCATTATTTTCATTTCAAATTACGTTTAGGGTGAGCAATAGGCTTTCCGTTTATGAACCTGAAATGATCAAAGAGCTTCCGAATTTTGAACCTTTGAAAATTAAGGTATTGATTGCGGAAGACAATAAGATGAATGTACTTATCTTAAAAAAGTTTTTTTCCAAGTGGAAAGTAGACTATAGCATTGCCGATAACGGGGAAGAAGTCTTAAAACTCATGGAATCATCAGAAGAAGTTTTTGACCTCATTTTAATGGATTTACAAATGCCCTTGTTAAATGGCTATGAAACAACAAAAATCATTAGAAATTTTGCAGACCCGGTCATAGCAAATATTCCTATTGTAGCCTTGACTGCATGCGCCCAGACCGATACAAGGATACGTACGGAAAAATATGAGATGAATGGGTTTATAGGAAAACCTTTTAACCCAGAACAATTATATAACGTTTTGAAAATGTTCTCTTGTCCAAAGCCAAAAAAAAAGGGTGATAACTCTATTTAGTGTCATTCATTAACTTATATCCAAATGAGTTTTTGTTCGGATTACGATTATCCAGCAAGAGTTTCGGGAATGAATTCTTTCATTTAACACGGTGTTCAATTGGGATTCTTTTAAAAGTATTTCCCCTTTAATTTCTGGAATCCTAATTTTATGGTTACCAAATGTTGTCAGAAGTGAGGCACCCTCTACTTTTTATTCACTCTCAGTACCCGGTTGCCATGCCCCTCACGCAAGACTAAATGCAAATGTTCATTCTTTCCCAGAACAAACTTGGGCAGGACCAACAGAAAACGGATGTCTGATCCACGTGCAAGGGTTTCGGGCAATCCCTGGGTCTGTTTGATCTCCAAGGAAATCTCTTGATGGGAGGCCCTTCGTTTCTTGGATCCATTGACCAAAAGGACATCTAAATAATTGATTTCAAAATCGATGCCCGAACGGTTCTTGAGCCCACAGACCAGATAAACCTCATTTCCAATATACTCCATAGCCTCCAATCGAAATACCATACCCCGTTTCCGATTCTGCGCCAAGGTCTTGTAAGGCGTGTCCAATAGCCCTTGTGCCAACTCCGCGGTAAGGACACTATCCTTTTTGGGTTTTATGGTGAAAGGGACACGGGCCGGGGTCGGGCGTTCCGATCCAAGGTGTTCCCCTAGGTTCACAAACAGGTTCAATCGAGGGGTTTCTTTCGCATAGGTCAGGATATAGGCATATACAAGACCATCGGCAGTGATCACCAGTAAATTACTGTCCGGCCCTTCGACCCCTTGCAACAGGCCGACGTGGCCTGCCCTTTCCCTATCGTAGGAAAAGACAAAACCTTCATGGCCGGTGACGGCCCGCTCAATAGGGCTTGGAAAGAACAGGGCCACATTCTTGAACTCGTTTACCTGGAGGGTATCCAAGGCCCGTTGTCCCCTCATACCCATACTTCCCATCATAACCAAAATCAATAGGGCGATTATTTTATTTTTCATAGTTCCTGTTTTAACAAGAGTTTATAGTTGTCCTTAATATCCACCTTTATGGCACGATTATGCCGTTGAAACATCCGCTTAAGCCCTCCGATCTGGGGCAACCCTGGCACATTTATCTCCCCGAGGGTTTCATCCAAGCCCCTTTCCATGGCCTCCCCATTCAAATGGTTCTCCACATAGATCCCTTCCTGTCCATCCTGAAGGTCATGGGCCTTTAGTGCCAGTTCCAAATCTCCAAATCGGGCAAGATTTACCAAGATCCGATTGGGACGCAACTTGACAAAACCATAGATTCGTGTGTTCTTGGGCAGGGAGACCCCATGGTACTCAATATCCTGTCCCAACCGTAGGTCCAAGCGATGTCCGTCCCGTAGGACCTGGTCCCCATCCACATATGCCAAGATTCCCATCCCAATGCCACCAACAAGTGAGGTATGGTCCATCTTGGGATCGGAAGCAAAAAATAATTGATGCGAAAGGGCCCGTTCCCCAAGGTCTACAACCATAGCATCCTGTACCATTTCTTCCCTACAGTCTTCCTCCTTGATTGCAATTACCTCAGGTTTCTCTTCAGCGCCGGATACGACAACAGCATCCGTTTTGAATTTTGAATTCCTATAAACACTGTCGATGATCCGCTGTTTTTCATATTCCATGTAATCGGGGTTGAAATACCCCTTGTCGTCCACCATGTGATCTGGGTAGAGCTGGGGGGCTATCACCTCCCGCTCCTCCTTTATGGCTTCGATGGCCTCCAGTTTCGAACCGTATTTCACCGGGTTTTTTTCCACATCGGGTGTGGGGATCCGATTCGGTTCCAAGGTTTCCTTTTTGCCCTTCCCAAAGGTCAGGATGGCGTACAAGGTAATGAACAGCACCACTCCAATAAGGACCAGCGCAAAAACGATCTTATTCTTCTTTAGTTTCATGATTTTCCATTTTACGTAAGGTGTTTTCAAAAAAGTCAGTGATCAACAATCCATGGGGGTTGTTCGGAAACTGGCGCTCTACCTCCATCAATTTACCCGAGGTCAAAAGCTCATAGGTATCCGTCACCGCCCCTCTATGAACCTCGATTATAGTGTGGCACCGAAACTGAAAGCCCCCCTGCACCATATCCAGTTTGGCATCTACTCGAACCACCTTTTGGACCAGTGAATACTGGAGCAATCGGTTATAGAAGCCATCCGCCTTTTTCTGCTGATACACCTCGGCCACAGAGGCATTGCCCAACCAGAGGGCCTTTTCCGTGTTCCGTAGATAGCTTCCGGCATCAACTGCGTAGAACCACTGATGGAACTGTTCCAAATGGGCCAGCGCTTCCACTTCCCTATGTTCCTGTTGTTCTGCCCAAATCAAAGGGATCACCTCCCCTTCCCCATTGACCACGAACGCATGGTCAAGGACATCTCGGTGCATTTGAAAGACCATGACCAAGGAAAGGATACTTACTAATCCAGAAGTGATGACCACAGCTAGAACCACCCTGCGGTTCATCCGCAAGTGGTATTGTATATTCTTAAAAGGTGTTTTCATAGGTATTTAATTATCCGTTGAACAATCGCAGGGTGAAACGGGTGGCCCGTCTATAGAGCTTGAACTTCAGAAAGACAATGAACCCAATGGTCCCGATTTCAATGATCGAAGCGAAGTATTCACTTCCCCAATCAAATCCGAACAGATTGCCCCAAAAATTGATGCTGATCTCGGTATAGAGATTATTGACGAACACATTGACCAAAAAGAAAGCGGGCACCAACATATAGACCCCTGCATAAAGTTTAAAAAAGGTATAGGCCAGGGAACGGAACTTTTCAAAGACCGACAAACTGATCACTAAGGGAAAAAAGGCCTGTAGAATCCCCAACAGGAAATACCGCTCCGCCAAGAACAAAGGATAGATAAAGAGATCCATCAACCAAAGGATGACCCCTATGATAAAGGCCAATACCTTCAACCCATACAATGGAGTGACCAAGGCCTCGTACAAGAGGGCCATGGCCTTCTTGGCGGCTTCCAAGGCACCCACATCCCGCTCCAGGTCCACATCCTGTAGCTGTAACGGGAGGAGTGCCGGAGCCGTGTCCCGATATTGGGTCTCAATGGCGACCAAGAACCCATCAAACACCCCCAAAACTTCTGTGGAAAAGATGACCAAGAGCACCACCACAAAGTTCTTCGCCAGTTCGGTGGGGGTCAATCCCCAGGTATGGCCTTCTGTAGTTGCGATTCCTTCATTGTATTTCTTCAATATGTTCATCAAAAAGAATAGCACGGCCAAGGTCTTCATCCCCCCTATAGTGTATTGGGAAAAATCGCTGTCTTTGATGGTCTGAAAGACCGCATCCACATATTCCAATCCTATGCCCAAAAAGAACCTTGCCATCAGTAATTCCTTTCCCTGTTATTGATGATGTCCTGCATCCGTCGGAAGGAGATGATCTCCCGATAGCGTCGCGTCTTGACTTCCAACTCAGCGACCATTTCCTGGGATTGGACCTTCTTCTCCATCAAGATGCCCGTCCGTTCGGCATCGGTCATTTTCAAGAAATCACTCGATAAGATCTGGTTGACAAAATCCAAATCGTCAATGGCGGCATCCATGATGCGCTCAAAGGAACTCGATATCTGTTCCACCTCCCCTGCCTCGATGTATGGGGAGTCCAAAATCTCCCTAAGGTCGGTTTGGACGGTCAGGAATAAGATTTCATTGTTCCGGGCCAGTTCACGGACCGCCTTGAGTTGCTTGATTGTTTGGTTCACCAAAACGATATTGTCCTTTTGCTCCTTCAGGAACTCCACCGTCTTCAACAGTTCGGCCGTTTGCTTGGCGGACTCCACCAACGACTTGGCCATACTGATAAAGTTCGTGTTGTCATACACCGGCATCCCCTGGGCCGTGGCATAGCGGGGCAGATATAGGGCCAAGAGCAGCGCCAATACGTAAGTCCTAGGATGGTTCCTTCTGATATTCATATTCTTTGTTTTCATTTATTCCTGTTTTTCTGTTGTATAAATACTGTAATGGCCTTCTCCATGGACCCCAAATGTCCAAAGAGTTCCATGAGCTGGCCATGTTCCACCCCATCCGTGAGATAGGCTGCATGGACCTCGGGGGGCACCTCCAACCGAAAAACATTGCTTACCTCCCCGATCTTGATAAAGATCTCGGTGTATTTGAGTTCCCCGGTCAAGTTGTTTCGGATGGACCGGAGTTGATCCAGATCATGCTGGGAAAGCCGTAACCGCCGTTGTAGGTCATCATAGCCCTTCTCGTTCCGAAGGCTATAAATGACCTGGGTATTTTCCAAGATACTGGCCGAAGTGGCATTCTCCGGCAATTGGTTGATGGATTGGAGAATGACCCCAATGGCCCCATTCTGCTTGCGGATGGCCTGGTAATAGAATTCCACACTCTCCAATACATTGGGAAACTTCAATTGTTTGGCAAACTCATCGAACAGGATGATGCCCCGCTCGGAACGGTTTCGCCATATGGTGCGCTGCACTGCGGACTTGATCAGTTTGAGCATGACCGATAGGATTTCCTTGTTATCCTTTACTTCATCCAGTTCAAAAACGATGAGACGTTTGTCCTCGATCTTATAGGTTTGATCGGCCCCCACATTGAACAGAAAACTGTACAGTCCCCCATCCACATATTCCGATAGGAGGTGCAAAAAGTTATAGACACTAAAATCGTCTTCGGCCACCTGGACCTTCGCGATCAAGGTATCCTTGCCTTCATCCACAAACCGGTATAGGGAAGCCAAGGAGTGTGCTGTCCTGACTTCTTTGTAATAGTACAGCAATACCTTTTTGAGAGCCACCTGCTTGGCTTTGGACCCCTTGTCCTCCGCCAAGAGTTCCAGGAGAAAAAGGGCTAGGTCCTCCAAGCGTTCCGGGGTCAGGTCCGAATCCCCTGAAATGTAGAAAGGGTTGATGCCCAGGCTTTTTCCCTGTGTGTAGCGCAGGATGACATGATCATCGGGATACAATTGGGCAAACTTGGTATAGGAACCTCCCAGATCGATAATGACCAACCGAACCCCGGTCTCAAAATATTGACGAAGGATATTATTGGCCAAGAAGGATTTTCCCTCCCCGGTCGGGGCAAAAATGGCAAAGTTGCGCGCCTTGATGCGCTGTTTTCCCTCATCCCATACATCCTTGAACACCGGGATATTGAAAGATCGATCATTGAAAAAGATGCCTTGCCTATCCGAACGATAGTTGGTATTGTTGATTATTAGACATAGGGCATGCTTGAGATCGGTGACATAAAGGTCCCCATTGGAAAAATGGGTGGCATGGCAGGGGTATGAATTCAAAAAGTAATGCTTTCGCTCTTCCCCATTGGGCGCATAGGGCCGAATATCCAATTCCTTGAACTTGGCCTTTATCTTGGAAGCTACTTGTTTCAGGCCCTCCCTCTCCGGGTGCCAGAACACCACGTTCAAATGTCCCCGGACCAAACGCGAGCTGTCATCCCCATGGATCTCATCCATGATCTGTTGGATCTTTTTGAGGACGACCTTGTTCTGCGTCCCAAAATTGGAGCTCTTGGAAAGTTCTTCCATTTTCTTGTCCAGGAATTTGCGCCATTTGGTATTGTCCTCCAGATACAGGATGTGATTGACGATATGGTCGTCCTTCAGTTCATGGCCCAGACCATCTAAAAATCCTTGGTGCAACACAAAGGTATCCGAGGCAAACCCCTTATTGGGAATGCTGCTGCGCACTTCCCCACCAAAACACAGTTCACTGTTGACGGCCAACACATCGAAGTAGTGGTCCCCAATTTCGATACCCTTAGTGTCCAAAAGCATATCCGTGGCCATAACGGGGTTAAAGCCATTGAAATAATCCTGTGTATGCTCCAAAATATTCTTGGCTTCCATAGGCGTCAAAACCATCCGTTTGGCATTATTGATATAGGACACTGCATCATGTACAGACGTTAGGAACTCGGCCACCTGCACATCCAATTTGCGGTGGTAGGCCTTCTCCATCCTTCGAAAGGGATTGACATATTTGGAGGCGTTCAAGGTCTTGTCCAAGGGCAACACAAAAAAGAGGTGACTGCGGTGCTCCAGATACCCACGCCCTTTAAAATAATCATAGGTCGCCTTGGCCAAAAAGCTGTCCTTGGGCAATTCCTCTCCCAAATAGGACGCCTTTTGATAGATATCCTGTTTATGGACCACCGTGCCCACTGGCAGGGTCTTAAGAGCTTGGAACCAGATCCCGTGGAGTTCCTCGAAATCCTTCTCCGAAAGGGAATAGATCTCAGGAAGGTCAACCTCATAGCAAAGGACCACATTGCCATTACTGGCAAAGACCACATGGTCCTGGATATCCAATATGGGATGGTGTGCATACAGATCAATCTTGGACATGGGACAAGGGGCTCAAGGGTTTATTACTGATGGTATGTGGAAATACACTTCCTGCAGCGATTGAAAACGGTCTTCTGACCCACCGGCCCAATGCCCCGTAGAGCAGGGCATTGAACAACAGTAGGCCCACGATGACACCAAAATGAAATGAAAAAATAATAATCAACAGGGAGCAGATCACCGAAACCATCATCAGGGCAAAAAGATAGATGGGCAGTCCCAAGATCAGGGCCTGCCTACGTATATTTTTATAGACGGTATACCGTTTCATCAGACCACGATTCCTATGAGATAGGTAAAGATACCCACTACGGCCCCTGCAATCAAGACAAAGACCAGCACACGGGTGATCCCCTTTTTAAGATCGGCATTCTCCCCGAAAAAATGTCCGGCATTGAACAGGAAGCCCACCAAAAAGATGACCCCCAATATGATGGGAAATATGGCCCGTATGGTATCGGATATATCATTGACGGAATCCTCAATGCCACCGATTTGTGCAAAAAGGGCACTTGAGGTCAAAAGGAAGAATAGGGTAATGAAGAGTGATTTTCGCATATCGTGAACGCTTTAGGATTAGACGATTTTTGATATGGGAAAAGTACAATTGAATTGAATGCAAATTGCAGATAATCAGTAATTTGTGAAAAACATTATAATTCAATGGAATTGGATGTGATTGTATTGAAATGGATTCAAATCCTATGGGGAAAAAGAATTCCTTGTTGAAAACCCTACAGGGGACATGGACCGAAGTAAATGAAAAGTAGTCATCTATGCCATCACTGTACCATTGGACCATCATATTTTGGCCTTGGCTTCCTCAATAATCATGGGTCATTAATTTACTGATAAACCTTAATGTTCTAGTAATCCAAATTAAAATAATCCACGACCTCTTCATAGGTCATTTTATCAAAATTGGGGGTCGTACCCTTGGATGCAATCTCACTCGCCGGGATGATCACAAATCTAAACTCACTAAAATCAGTGAAATTATAAGGTGTTGTCTGATCGATGGATTGCGCCCTGAAGAAAATGGAGCCCTGATGGGCAAACACCTCATAGTAATAGGACTTTTGACTAAAGGTCACGGGCAATTCAACGATAATATCGGACGGTGAAATGGTGAATCTTCTTCCATAGACCAAAAACACGGCCGTATCGGAAATCTCGCTGCTCAAACGTTCGTCATCATAGGAAAAAGAAGAAGAAATGGCCAAAGAGCTACTGAACTGGGCTGGTATCCAAGGACTGGCAATCACGTTGGCATTTCCATCGACACCGGGCTCTCCCTGTGGACCGATGGCCCCGTCCATACCATCTATGCCGTCGCGTCCATCTTCACCGGAGCAACCGGTCAATATAAGGGCCATACAGGCCAAAACTAAAAATAGTCGATTACAATACATGGTCAAGTGTGGTTCTTAAGGTTACATTTACCAAATCAAACGCATATTTTCACTTTATAGTATGGATAATCAGACAATTAACACATTCCATTAATACTTTCCCTATCCAATTATAAGGTATTGCCAGGCTCTTCCAATGGTAAAATCCCACATAGAACACAATGGTAGTCCCATCCAATGCGGACAATTGTATCAATGGAAAAATCATCTGCGCTTGTCCTTACTGTTATTCTCGAATCCCACCAAATTGAACATTTCCCGCATTCTGGACCTAACCCGGTTCCCATATCGCACTTCCAATTCCTGTGCATTGAGGTTGGTAGTGGCATGTGTCTTTATCTTATGGTCCGTAAAGAGTTCATATCGCGACAACAAAATCTCCCCCAAGACATTGCACTCCTTACCAAAATGGACCCCGTCCGGTTCAACTCCCAGATCGTCAAAACAAAAGGATTGGGAGTTTCCATAATCCCCAATGACCTTAAAACCCAAATGGTTGAACCCAAAGACAATATTCCTAGATGGAATGACCGCATAGGGTCTTCGATGGGGTACGATGAACTTGAACAGCTTCATCAGACTTGTCTTTCCACATCCCACAGGTCCAGAAAGGAGTAGCCCTTTATCCACGTCGATGCCATATTGCTTACAGCGATCTCTGTCCCGGATAAAGTAAAGGCTGAGCTTGTATAGGATCTCCCGGTCCTCCCTAAATATTTTGAACTTTTTACCGAACATCAGTTTGCCCTTGGCCTCGAGATAGACCAAAATCTTTTCAAAATCGTATTGGATCTCCCTACCTTTCAAAGCCCCCAGCTCATAGCTCATGACCCCTTCAGTGATGATATGTGGTGCACCGTATTTCAAAGCGGTTCGTTATAGTCCTTGTCCCTTGTGGTCCGTAGGTTGTCCCCATTTGGGACAGTGTGGGTGTGTTTAGCATTTATTTCATCAACGGCAAAATCCTTCTTTTTTACTCTTTTCCGTTTCTTCCCGTTTGTATTGTTTTTAATAGTTTGTAAATGTTTGTTTATAGGTACCAATGCTTGTCCAGTGCTTGTCCCATTTTTGGTACGGTGTCGGTCCACTGCTTGTCCAGTACTTGTCCCAAAATCGAACATCTTTACCCGACTGCCCTTATAAGGGTTATGGGATGGGGTGTAGACGATATAGCTCCAATGGCTGAGTTCCCGAATACAACGGTGATATGTCGATTTGGAACCGATTTTGGCATAGGTCATGGCCTCTTCCCTACTGATATAAAATTCAGGAATGAAATAATTGTGGTTCCACAATTGGAACAGTCCGATATACAGACTGATATGGGTCGGGTTCAAGCGACTGTCCTTGGAAAACTTGGCAAACACCCCGTTCAGGTGCTTGATATAGTTGATCTCTTCCAAACCTAAATTCGATTGGTGACTTTGTTTTTTTCCAATACTTCCATGATTTCATGGTACTCGTAGAAGAGTACACCTCCGATTTTGGTATAGGGCAAGGTGCCATTGATCCGGAGATTCTGCAATGTTCCCGGTGAAATGCTCAACAGTTCCCGGACCTCGTTCGATTTGATCCACTTCTTCTGTGGCTGGCCCTTCTGGTTCTGTAACAATTCTTTGATGTCCTCCAAAAGCTCGATTTTGAACTCCATGAGGTCTTCTGATGTAATGATGGTCGCTCCCATTCGCTCTGAGTTTTAAAAAAGAAGAACCACCACACTACTCCAATTTCATTTGATGGCCCTTCCACTGTTTTGACTTTCGGGAACAAAACTCATAAAGCTTTTTGGAATAAAATCCCAAGTTGGTACCAACTTGGTAACGATTTTTATTCCATAAAATATGATGCTTTTTATGTCAAAATGGGCTTTTGGAACCTCTAAAATTTTTTGAAAAATGGAAAAATCGGCTTAAGAAACACCCGAAAACACAAATTCCCAAGTTGGTACCAACTTGGGAAAAAATAAATGCTATTCATCTAGGGATTCCATACGCTGGTTCAACATCTCAATAAGCTTATCCAAAAAGCGGGTCTTACTTCCCTTTCGGGACCGGATATCAATAAAGGTATGGTAGTAATTACCGAGGTCCACATTATAAAAATGTTCAAAATGCGAGGCCAGTTCCTTGATGTCCGTAGTTCCGCTATTGACGCATTTACTGGATTGGAGTGCATATAAAAGTTCGATCAGATCGGTCTTGTTGCCGGTCCAAAACAGTTTTGAAGGTTTTTCCATAGTTATGTTCTTTTGGGTTTCCAAATTGTTTTGTAGGTCATCCACCTCCTTTCTCAGGTAAACAATGAGCATATCATAGGCCATGATCGTGGCCACGGTCCCATCTTGGCAGGTGGAAAATTGGTCATCGATCAAAAAGTGAAAGGATTCAAGGGGCAACCTAAGATCTCGGTTGCCCCTGACAAAATACTGCTCGTCAAGGGACATGGCCCCACGACGGTAATAGTTATAAAACTCCAGATTATCGTTAAAAAAGGTCTGGAACTTATCGATCTGAAGTTGTAGGTACTTGATCTGTGCCGCATCGTTTCCCCTCGGCCTTTTACTCTCAATATTGAACAGTTTGACATAATAAATCAATTTGCTAAATATTTGGGGCTTAACATGTTTGAAAAAGTAAATCTCTTCAGCCTGTGTGGCAAACGGTTTGCCCATGATCTGTTTTTGCAGTTTACGTATACTTTTTTCCACCAGCACAATCCCCTTTTCAGCCTTGAACAACACATCCCCGTTACCGTTCTCCAGGCAATCCAATTGGCCTTCGAACTCCGATAGCAACTTCTGATATTTCATTATAGGTAATCTTTAATAGTCTCAAAAAACTTGCTGTACTTTTTCCTTGTTTGTTTAAAGGAAAATCGTCACGACTCATCGTTTTTATGTTTTGGGAACTTTTGAACTGGACATTCTTCAAATCAATCCAATCGGTACCAAATGAGTTGTCCAAATTTGAACTCCTGACTCTTATTGGTATCAAATAGCACTTTTTCAAACTAATCAAAATCCATAACCTTTTGTATTCCAGGGGTAGATTGGATCCAAAATAATCCCTTAGAGATATGTTTTTTTACATTTTAGAGCCCATTTTGTTAAAAACAGAAGATTTTTCTTGTTAAAAATATTCTCAAAAATTTTTTATTTTAACCTCCCTTTTGAAATCGCAACGGATGAAGAGAATTGTGGAAACCGAATTGGCCACCATGTGGTTAGAGAACGATATCCTCTTTTTTGTTTGGAAAGAGCAGGTAGCCATTGACCTTTCGGGAGCCAAAAAAACGGTGGCCCGTCGCATGCTCCTGCAACAGGGAAAACCCTATCGCATCCTTTGCAACATCAATGGAGTCAGGCATATCGAGAAGGAAGCCTGGCACTATCTATCCGGAGAAGGTGCCGAACTAGTCCAGGAACTTGTCCTGATAGCAGCCACCCCCCTGGAACGGGTCTTCTCCAAATATATTTCGACCCGAATGCGTTCAGCGCCCATCAAAGTGTTCCCCGACATGGAAACGGCCCGCAAGTACCTATTACACTCTCGATAGGTAGCGTATACCGTTTCCAGTGGATTATGGATCTAAAACACGGAAACGATTATGGACAGCCCGGAAAACAAAAAACGATTGGAGGATATCTACAACCAATTGGTACATATCGCCAATGGGAACTTCTCCTATCAGATCGAACGAACGGACAAAAACGATGCACTGGAGGCCTTGACCTTTTTGGTCAACTCCACCACCGAGGAACTCAGGGACGCCTTTCTGTACCAAGGCTTTATCAAAATGCCCAATTCCTATGAAATGGTCGTTCAGTTGTACTTTGAACTGGATGGCAAAGGTCAAATCATCAAAACAAATCCTACGGTCGATACACTATTGCACTTCAAAGAAGGGACCTTGAATGGTCTCCCATTATCGCAACTTTTGGAGAAGAGCTCCCAAAAGGGATGGAAAAAACTGTTGAAGGCATCTCCGAAAGACAGGATATGGGAACTGACCTTACAGTTATCCCTTTCCGAGCAATCGGGACTGCTGCTTTCCTCCCTTTTCCATATTATCTATTTTCCGGAATACGGGAACCAATTGGCTACTTTTATGATGACCAGCTTTGATCTGGTCAAGAAAGAGGAGACGGATCAGGGATTCCTACAGAAGAAACTGAAGCAACAATTACAGGCCCATGGTCTTTTGCCAAAACCACAAAAAACGGACACCCATATCCTCCGTGCTGTGGATTTGGAGAACCTAAGGAAAGCCAAACAGCATATCATGGACAATCTGGATATGCCACTGCCCTCCATCAAAGAGCTGGCCCATTTTTGCAATACCAACGAGTACAAGTTCAAAAAGGGATTCAAGGAGCTTTTCGGCATGACGGCCTTTCAATATCAAAAACATGAACGGCTCAGAAAGGCCCATATGCTGATCGAGCACTCCAACAAGACCATCCTTGCCATTGCCAGGACCGTAGGTTTCAAAAAGGGCAACCACTTTGCACGGGAATTCAAAAAAAGGTACGGATATAGTCCCTCTGTGTTGAGAAGACTGTCAAAATAATCCTTTTCGGAGCCTAAATAATCCCTTAGAGATCTTTTTGACCCTTTAATTTTACATTGTAAATCAAACAATTACAAAAAAAATGAAATGGGATCAAAAACATAGCCATCGTATCGTCGAGACCATCAGCCTCCTGTTTGTTGTGCTTTTCATATATGCGGCAACCAGCAAACTATGGGATTTCGGGCAGTTCAAAGTGCAATTGGGGCAGTCCCCGATTCTGACGGCCTATGTGGATGGGGTAGCCTGGTTGGTTCCCGGTGTGGAATACCTTTTGGCCTTGCTGTTGTTGTTCAATGGATCAAGATTGGCGGCCTTCTATGGCAGTTTTGCCCTGATGGTGATGTTCACCACCTATATCATCCTGGTTTTAAACTTCAGTGACTATATCCCTTGTTCCTGTGGTGGTGTACTTGAGGACCTGGGATGGACGGAACATATTGCCTTTAACCTATTTTTTGTTGCCCTAGCCATTATAGGAATTATACTATTGGAAGCACATCCAACCCTCAAAACAAGCATATCATGAAAAAAGGAAAAACCGCAGTAAAACTTTTGGGAACCTCAAGTCTGGGCATGGGGCTGGTCATTGTTCTTTTCCTAACCTCCGAACGACAGGTACATCGCAACAATGCCTTTACCCGAAGAATCCCTCCACATGCTATTGCCAAAAAATTTGACCTTGATCTTGGATATAATTCATATTATATAGCCGGTTACGACAACAACAATATGTTTTTGGGCAATGGTACAGCCCCGTTTCATATACTCCAGATCGACTTAAAATCGCGGGACACTTCCCACATTAGGTTATATGCAAACAACTGGGGATTTGAATTTCGGAATGTGCAAATCAGCGTCCTACAACCCTATTTTTTCCTATTTGATGGAACCGTTCCCATTGCCTTGAGGGGACATCTAGGAGATTGGAGCATACAGGACTCGATTATGAGTCCCGTCTTTTTCGATAAAGCCATACCGGTTGGTAAGACTGAACTGGTCTGTAGAACATTTGATACTGATTCCCATACCATCACCCTTGGTTCATTTCATTTCGACACAAACGCATTGGCCAACCTTGAACCAGAAATTTTGGAAAAACAGATTGACGGGGTTTTTGATGTGGATGGTGCCATGACAAGTACCCCCGACCATAGCTTGCTTCTCTATTCTTATTATTACCGTAACGAATTCATTGTACTTGATTCCCACCTCAATATTCTAAGGCGACAAAACACACTGGATACCGTTACCAAGGCGCAAATCGAAGTGTCTTCATTGAAGGAAGGACAAATATCCGAAATGCTGGCCCCTCCTGTGATCATTAACAACAGTTCATCCGTAGAGAGCTCCCGTGTTTATATCATTTCCAATCGATTGGGCAAGTATGAGAACATGGATATACTGAAACAAGCCAGCATACTGGATGTATACGATTGGAAAAAAGGCACCTATGAGTTCAGCACATACCTACACAAAACAGAACGGGAAAAGATACGGGAAATCAAAGTT
>Ga0160419_100525_pt1 | contig 23821 bp, 26 predicted proteins | sample CelAP2metagpilot_2_FD_108196 | JGI IMG/M metagenome (GOLD analysis project Ga0160419, IMG submission 108196) | Phycosphere-associated microbial communities from Cellana algal ponds in Kailua-Kona, Hawaii, USA - Cellana AP2-4-25 metagenome pilot ... | reverse complement strand
GCGGATTGATAAAATGGAGAGCTTCTTTTTAGGGGAGACGTTGAAGTATTTTTATCTCTTGTTTGCGGACCCGGCACTGTTGTCGTTGGATGAGGTGGTGTTCAATACGGAGGCACATCCCTTCCCGGTTTTAGCTCTGGAGGAGGATTGGTTGGTGTGTAGAGGGAAGGGAGAGCAACCTCCCGTTGCTGAAGGGAAGGAAAAGGAGGAGGATGTCGAGGTCAAGGCGGAGGAGATGGAGGCTGAGAAAGGGAGCGCAAGGGAGGAGAACGTGAAAGAGGAAAGAGATGAGGAGGAAGGGATAGAAGAGATGGAAGAGGGGTTTAGAAGAGAAGAGGAGGATGAAGTGTTGACGGCTGAAATCTAGAGTGTGAGAGGAAGGGGGGCGAAGGCAAGTAGGGTGGGAGGGGAAGAACTTGGGCTTGGTGTGATTCAAATGACTGATGAAATGAGAAGGAGACAGACGACTGTGAAAGAGTATTGGACACTCTCAACCTAATGCGTTCAATTCATTTTATTATAAGTTAGCGAAGAACAGCCCAACAGCCCAACAGCCCATTTCAAACCTTGTGTGCTGCCGGCTCATTGTCCACGACAAACATCAAGAGTGAGTCAAGAAGCGAAAGCCTTGCGCCCGCAGTCATGCCTCTCTTGCCTTTCGGTCCTCCGTCTCGTGGTACTCTCTTCCTCCACAAAGATAATACAGGACACAAGGAGCAGCTTCAACATAGTTTTTACCAGCAATTGGCGTGCTTTCCCTGCGATGTTGCGTTGCTGTCACGCAAAGTTTCGCATCATCATCATCCCCGTCCTCACGACCTCGCCTCTCCCAACACACCATATAGAGGCACACATGGACGACGACACGCCCACCGCGACGGTGTACGTCAACAATATCAACGAAAAGGTACGGGGTGAGAAGCTGATGCAAGGCCTGAAGCAAGTTTTCACCCCCATTGGCAAGGTGAAAAAAATTCATGCCCGCAAGTCTCTCAAGCTCCGGGGCCAGGCCTTCATCATCTACGATCGCGTTGTGGACGCGCAATCAGCCGTGACCAAGCTGCAGGGCTTCTCCTTCTACGGCAAATCACTACGACTGGCATTTGCCGATTGCCCGTCCGACCTCACTCTCAAGGCACGAGGAGAAGTGCCTGAGCGACGACCGGCCCACCCAAAGAAGGGCATGGTGGCGGTCAAGCTGGAAAAGGTTGGGAGCAGTGGCGGTCGCGCCGTACCTAAAGCTACACCAGTCGCACAGCCTTTTGCTCCAGAAGCTGCATTTGGATCCCGGCCGCCCCCGCCACCCATGCAACCTGGACACGTAAATGGAGCCGCTGCAGAAGGACATATGTCCACTGCTGCCTTGCCCCCAGCCTTGCCGCACAACGTTTTATTTTGCGAAGAGTTGCCCTCAGAGGCGACAGAGGAGATGCTTGCGACGCTATTTGCTCAATACGCTGGATTTAAAGGGGTAAGGATGGTGAGGGCACGGGCGTGCGCCTTTGTTGACTTTGGGAGTGAGCCGGAAGCGACCACGGCTTTGCATGGCTTGGCCGGGTTCAAATTGACGGAGGAGAATCCATTGAAGGTCTCGTATGCGAGACAATAAGATGGGTAGGAAAGAATTTGGGAAGTCATGTCATCGAGGAAAGAAAGAAAAGACATGAAGAGAGAATGCATTTGTCGGTCGTTGTGCTTATCATAATTGTGGTGGGAGTCTTGACTATTGGTTCCATGCTTCCTTTTTGAGGAAAGGGAGTAATCGCCTGACATAGTCACTGTGATGCGGGATAGCCATGGGGCCTTTCTGTCCAGGGCCTTACTCCTGCTTCTATCTGATTTTGTGTATAAATTTCTTCAGTACCCCTCTCATCAATTTTCCATTGCCCCCCCCCCTTCGTCCGCATCAGAGCCACTACAGCTGTCCTCACTGCTGCTGCTGCTGCTACTACTACTTATAACCCCCCTCTCCTCATGACCATCGCCATCGTCCTCCATCGCCGCCCCATCCTCTTTGCACTTCTTAATCCCTTTCTCCTCCGCATCCACAACCATCGCCAACTGCTCCTCCACCAGTCTCAAGTGGTCACCATAGTCAGAATCCGCTTCATTCTTTCCTGCTCCACCATTCAGCTGCTGCCGTTTTCTCATCTCCCCCTGTGCATACTCTAGGTGCGCCCTCGCCATTACCAAATCCGGCCTTCTCTGTGTGAAATAAGCAACCCCCAATAAATACCACACCTCCATGTTCTCATCATCCTCACATTTACATGCCTCCAAGATTTTAATCGCCCGCTTCGCGCATTTTTTGCCTGTCTTAAAGGTCTGGCACTCCAAAAGCAATTTTGCCGTTTGGACCCTAAACATTAAATTGGGAAGGGGCAGGCCCCTTTCTCCCTCCCGCCCTTTCTCCCCTTCGTCCTCAATATCCTCCTCGTAATCCTCTTGCTGGCATGCGTTTAATCTCCGCACCGTCTCAAGCATTAAATCTGCCGCCTCCTCTCCATTTTCTTGGCTCAATCGTAAATTCGCCAATGCCTGAGTTACCTCCGGAGAGCCTCCCACATCCATCCGCATCGCTTCATCCAATGCCACCTGACATCGACCCTCTGCATCATCCTCAAAACACAAATCCGTCAAGTAAAGCTCAGCGATCGAGCATTGCGCGCTGACCACTTGATTCATGATCGCGTACGTCTCGTTGTCGACGTCTTCTCCAGCCTCCATTCCGACGCGTCTTCGTGCAGACAGTTCTGCTTTCAACAATTCCGCACCCTTGCTGAAATGCTGCAGAGCCTGCCAGCCTGTTGACATCTGGCCCAGATACAACCATTTGCTTGGCCCACTCTCTGGAGCCAACTTGGCGCTCCTCTCCAGCAATCCTTTTGCCCGCTCGCTTTCTCCCAAACCAATCAAAAGCTCTGCCAAGGCGTCCATCACGGCAGTGGCGTCCGGCGTGGCTTCTAAAGCGCGTTCGTAGAACCTGGTCGGCCATCGGTCATGAGTGGGAAGGGAAGCAATAGTGAGCCCAACATCGCATTAGTGGATGGGGCAGCGCTGGGCAATATATATACATATATATGCAATATATAAATATTTTTATTTATATTTCCAGGCATCGGTTTTGACGTACTTGACGGCCAATTCCGGCTGTAAGGTGGCAAGTGCATGCTCTGCGCGTTCTACTAGATCTTGAGGACCGTGTGTTGGAGCTTGCATCGTCGTGTCCTCGGTTGCTGCCAACTTGCGAGATGGGCTGTGGCTTGGGATAGTGAGGCATGAGGCGTGAGAAAGTTGTAAGGTTAATTTAAAGCACTCAAGCGAGGTGTGACGCATATAATGGATACAGGTCTGCAGCAGTCAGCCCGGCGGCCAACGAAAATGCGGAGGTGAAAGGAAAGGGATGAGAGCCACGGAAGATAAATCGCGAGAGGTGGGGAGGTTGATTTTCACTGCTTTGTCTGGTTGCTGCTGACTTACTTCTTTTTCTTTTATTGAAAATGTTTCGTGTGTTTTTGATTTTTACACGATTTATCTCTTAATGGCTAGTGTGCCACACACACTCTCAGGCAGTGTCTCGCCTTCCAATATCCTCCCTCACCGCCTCCCTACGCGACCCCTCTTACTATCCTCCTCCTTCTTCTTCTTTTTCTCGCTCCTCCCCAAAATACTTTTCGTCGAGCCTACCGACACGGGGGCTGAGCGGGAGCGTAAAGGCTTCACCCATCCTTTCTTTACCTCCTGCTCGGCCTCTTTTTGCCGGTCGATTTCAATGAAGCGTTCAAATGCATCGCCTTGCGGAGCTTTGGCAAGGCCAAATCTCGACCAAAATATTCGACGATTGTACTGCTTCTTATGTGCGGCCAGGGCATTGTCGCGCTCTTTTCGATAGCGAAGAATCCAAGAGTGGTCGCTGTACTTATCCATGTCTGGTGAAGAGATAATGAGGGAGCGCGGGATGGAGGGATAATCAGTGTCGTTATTGAGGCATGTGTATACCTTCTGGGGTAATAGCAGATGAGAGAAACAGATGAAGCAAAGAATGGCACGAGCCAAATTTATTTCATCCTCTTGCTTGGATCGTCTAGATATTATTTGGGAAATTAGGAGAGGTAGAAGAGGGGGGGGGAGGGGGGAAGGCTGACTTACAATCTTTTTCGCCATCATCGCCTGTCTTGGACATCAATTCTTGAAACTGCGGAGAGGTGAAACCTTGCCATGGGTCGTCTCTATACTCTTTCCCCAACGCCCATTTCTTGAGGTTGGTGCACGAGGTCATGCCTTGGATGCTCTTGCCCGTGTTGCTGTGGGAGAGTGGAGGAAGAGAAGGAGTGAAACAGGAACTGTATTCGGCAAGAAGATAGCACCAAAGCACGCTCTAAACAAGGGTATCACAAAACATATTATAAAAACACACATGCACATGCACGCACGTGCACAAATATCCCCTGTACGTACAGGTTATAAAAGAAAGGCGTCCCAGGGCTGCGGGCTGCCTCCTCCCTAAACCGTCGTGGAATCTTGTTATCCCCAGGGGCCTCACTGGCCTCCGCCAGGCTCTTCAAAAATCTCTCTTTTTTCTCGTTGTCTACCTTGACCTTCCAAAACTTCACTCCGAGCTGCTGCTCCACGTATCGCAACTCCGCGAGCTGTGCTTCACGTTCAATTTTGGGCAAGCCCGGGGAGTACAGGTACCAAAGGGGGGATTGATACTTGCGGCCTCGGGGAGTGGCAGGCATTTTCCCTTGAAGATAAGCCTTGTACCTGGAATGAAGGGAGAGGGGAGACGAGAGTAAGAGTGTTTGTCTCTGGAGGAGGGACGCGATAGTGGGGAGAAGCAAGGCGGAGAGAGCGCACATGCCGCACTGCCTCCCCTTTTCAATCATCCACGTAAGCAGATCTACGCATATACCCCACCGATCACACCCATCCACATTATTATCCCTGTGTACGTACTGCGCAGGGCTGAGGTCTCCCTCGCCGCCAAAAAAGTCAACGTCGATGCGGTAGTCTCCCAGGCCAAAACCTGCATTGACTAACGAGGGGACGGAGCCAAGCGCCAAGATCAGCAACTGCACTCCCCTCATCACCATGGGCATGGGCGGGCCGTGGAGCCTTCTTCTTACGCAAGCCATAACCTGTGTCGTCGTAGTTGAGGAGGAGGAGCAAGGCCCGCAGGAAATCTTGGGTGCTGCACCAGAGAGGAGAGTCGTGCGCAGCGCCTCGATGCCTGTGATAATCCTGAATAACATTATGCTGGTGAGTGACTTCATCAATAACAAAGCCTGCCACCACATTCAACAGACAACCTAGTCTATCGCAAACAGCAAGCCAGGCTTCCCTCATGCCTTGTCCTTGGTGATCGTTCCGATCCCTTGTTTCCAGCCCCCCGCGCCACCGCGAGCTCCCCAGAGCCATCGCCTTCAGTGCGCCTCGCTTCGCTCCGCTCTCCTATGCCTTTCTTCTTCTTTGCCTTCATAAAGCAATGTCTACGCACCCTCCCAAACGGAAGGAAACAGAGCTCATGCTTGATGAAGGGAGAACTATTGGTCGCAGGGTGGAGACGGGTGGCTGGGGGAAGTTGAGGACCGCACACTTTTAGCCTCCTCACCCCCTTCTTCTTCCTCATCGATCATCTCGTGGCTTCACTTTTCTGACACACCTGTACCCCTGGAGGATGAACACGTTCATAGAGGGCAATATAGTTCGCACTGGCTTGTTGTTGGGACATGCTAAAAGCGCCCGATCTATTCCCTGGGTCGTCGTTGCAGGGCAACCTCACATGAACGCGAGTATCATCGTCCTCATCACGTGCCTTGCTTTCTTTTTTGATCCTCACACAACGCTTCCCGACTCAACACACGCACCAATACAGGGCAGTTGCTGTAGCAGCAGCAGTAGCAGCCGCCGCGGCATTACTAGCAACATGGCGGATGAGATTGACGCCGCCCGCGCTCGCATGATTGCCAAGCGCTTTGGAGGCGCGGAGAACGTGAGAACAGGAGGGAAGGGCACGGTCCGGCGGAAGCGCAAGGCACAGCACAAGAACTCTTCGACGGCGGATGACAAAAAGCTTGGTGCCACATTGAAGAAGCTGGGCGTGACTAACATCCCGGGCATTGAGGAGGCGAATATGTTCAAGAACAATGGCGAAGTCATCCACTTCAGGAATCCTAAGGGTGAGTTGGTTGAGGCACAGAAGTGAAGAACAGACGGAAGGGAAGGCATGCACATGCCCATCAGAAGGAGTTTTTGTGTAGGGTAGTATTGGAGAAAGAACTGTAGAAATTGAAAACGCGCGGTGACGCGTTCTTTCCCCTTCCTCCTCTCCCATCCAGTGCAAGCGTCCATCCAAGCCAAAACGTACGTGATCAGCGGTCCGGCTGAGACGAAGACGATCCAAGAATTATTGCCCGGCATCATTCAGCAGCTGGGTGGGGATAACATCCAAGCGTTGAGCAAGCAATTCAGCGAGCAGTACGGGCAGGGGGGTAGGATCGACCCGGCACTGGTGGAGGAGGGGGAAGAGGAAGAGGATGATGACGACGCCGTGCCTGATTTGGTGGAGAATTTCGAGGTAGGCTTTGGAGGAATGCTTTAATATTACAATCATTAGTGTTGCTTCAAAGAAAAGAGGGTTGATGAATTCATGCTTATCATTTCTTCTTTACCGAACCAACATGAAACGCACTCCCAGGCCGTGTCCACCTAGATCTATCAGCACCAGGAACTGTTCCAACAATGGACAGCGACTAGGAGATGAAGATAAACAGCTGCTCCATTCCCTTTTCCTTATCTGCGTCCAAATTAGTTCTTTGTCAGGGTTGGGGAGGAGGAGTGGGTAAACATGCAGAGGATGGATAGGGGAGGTGACTCCCATGCATCGTTTGTTTGTTCTCTCTTCTGTTTGAATGGATTAAAGAGATCCTTTATAGAGAATTAAGAAAGTCTCTTTAATCCTGTCTCTCCTCTCAAACAATAATAAATCACATTTTAAAAAGAAGACGGCAGGTGGGAGAGATGGAGGAGAGGAGGGGAGGGTGAAGGGAGGGAGGGCATTCGTCATCCATAGGTTGTCCAGAAAGAGGATGTTGTGAAACAGGTAAAAGAAAATTAGGTATGGAGAGACAAGCTGGTAACGATGAGACCAGAAGCAACAGGAAACAAAAAGAAAGAAGACAAAAATCGACAAGAAACAAAACATTTTAAGAAAATGGTTTAAAGTTGTTGGATGGGGAGGTGGCGGACTCTTACCGCTGACAAAGATGTAAGTCTTTCTGTCAGAGAGAGCGTAGAAGCATTCATTTGGTTCTTTTTCTATCCTACAAACCTGGAACTATTGCATGCAACCTGACGTACAGAAATTATATTTTTATGGAGACGGGAACATATCCACTTTTTGTGCGATTCCACTGTTTGTGACATGATTTCATCGTCGACCATGGATATATATGCGCTAGATCCACATCGATAAGTCCTGAGAGCCTTGTCCATGGGACAGGGATGCTCTTCACAATCGAATGTCGGCCTGCATGCTTCGGCACGCGCCATAAAATCCACTGAAGAAAGTTGCCCAAACAGACTGGTTTTCAAGAAGTTCCTGCTGTCAGTGGCTGATTCTTTTCGCCGAGTTTCTGGTCCAACTTGTGTAATTTGCTTTTGCGCAGCTCCTACATGCTTTCCCAGTGCTTACTCCTCTTACCTAGTGTGTCCTGTATAATCCAGGGCCGTGGCCGTGGTCGTTGCATTGTTCAAAGAGAACTAGAGCGAAGGCGGCGAGCGTTCAAGCAGCAGCAGAGCGTCCAACCCGTGTCTGAGTACAAGCGCACCGCCAACACTACCACGTAGACGGGATAGAAAAATAGTTTGTTGAGATGTCTATGGTAAGGAGGCAGTGGCTATCTTGGTAGGGAATTTACGCGAACGATCGGGCACATTCTCATCGTCATCACTTCCTCTTCCTCCTCTCCATCCTCCTCCAGTCCGCCGCCGCCCCTCCCTCACCAGCGGGCAGCATGCACGCCGCTGCGGCAGCCGATAACAGTGTGATCACCCTGCGGGGATCCACGGACATTGTGATGGAGTTCTTCGAGCATGCCATCACGTGCATTTTGTACCAACGAGGCATCTACCCCCCAGAAGACTTTGAACGCAAGACCAAGTACGGCCTCGCCTTGCACGTGGCCAAAGAAAGGGGCTTGGTGGACTATTTGGAGAACGTCCTCACACAGCTCGGACAATGGCTGACATCTAGGAATGTACAGAAATTGGTGGTGGTTGTGACGGGGATGGAGTCGAATGCCGTGCTTGAACGTTGGGTATTTAGCGTGGAGACTGCACAGGAAGCAGCTACTAACCCCCAGGGTTTTCAAGCACAGAAGTCCCAGAAGGATATCACAAGCGAGATTGCTGCAATTATCCGGCAGATTACGTGCTCGGTGTCGTTCATGCCTCTGTTGTCCGAAAGATGTTCGTTTGATTTGTTGGTCTACACGGACAAAAACGTATTGGTCCCGGCCACATGGGAGGACTCCGACCCCCGGCTGATACAGCATGCCGAGGAGGTGAGGCTGCGGTCGGTGAATACAAAGGTACACAAGGTAGACACCATGGTGGCTTATCGTATGGAGCCTGCGGCGCAGGATTAGGAAGTGAGGAAGGGAGGGAGGGGTTCATCATTGCGATAACTGGAGCCAGGATGCAAGTGAGGGAGGCAATTGAGAGATGGAAAAATGCGAAGCTGGAAATTGTACAAATCGCAAGAGAGTGAGGAGTCTGTACGGTAAGCGGAGGAAAGGCTACCCGGCGTCAGCGAATTGAACGGGGGAGAAAAGAACGTAGATGAGAAAACAACGTGATTTGTCTCTTCCTTTTGTTGTTTGTTTGTGTACATTGCCTATTAACAATTAGGTATAGATATATATTTACATGTATATATATATTAAAAGTGATTCATTATCCATCAACCCTCCTCATTATTATCCTCCTGCTGTAACTGCTCCTCCTCCTGGCCCCCCACATGCGGCCTTCGCAGCACCTCCTTCAATATCCCCACAAATCTCCACACATCGACAAATCTCGTATAGAGCGGAAAAGGCGCCACCCTTATAAAATTTGGCATCCTTACGTCTGCCATTACGTTCTGGTCCTCCAAGGATTTCAAAACATCAGCCGCTAAGACTCCCTCTGTCCGGAATGTAAACGATAATTGACACCCTCTCTCTTCAACTGCCTTTGGAGTGACTACTTGGACTTGAGACGCCAAATCGTGCTCAAGAAGGAGGTGGAGGTACCCTGTGAGTAAAATCGATTTTTGCCTCAGTGGTTCAATACCACCGGCAGCGACAAACACACTTAGGGAGCTCGACAAGCAGCTGAGGAGAAGGGGGGATGGGGTAGAGAGCTGGAAACCCATCGCGCCCGGGGATGGTTTAAACGAAGGCTCATTGAACGTAAAGCGATTGTGTTTCACTTGTCCCCACCATCCAGCTAGACGAGGCAAAGAGTCTTGAGCCATCGTGTGTTTCTCGTGCACATACACCCCGCCCACCGCCCCAGGGCCCGCACACACATATTTGTAATGGCACCAGCAAGCAAAATCCACCCCCCATTCGTGCAACTGCAGCTTGACATTGCCGATTGCGTGAGCGAGATCATATCCTACAAGCATTCCTTGCGCATGCGCGGCTTGTGTTATGGTTGCCATGTCAAAGCATTGACCCGACGCGAAGTGCAGGCCGCTCAAGAAAAGGAGGGAGGCGTCTTGTCCGTTCTCGTGTAGGAAGGCGACGATATCGGAGAGGTGCCAAGTCGCTTCTCCTGGCCGACGAGGAATTATGAGAATCAGGTCTTCTTCATCCTGCTCTTGCTGCTGCTGCTGCTGCTGCTGCTGCTGCTGCTTGGTCTGACGGCCCAGCGCCAAGTGAGAGCGCAAGACATGCATGTCAGAGGGGAAAGCACCTTCTTCCACGATGATTTTACGTCGTTGTCCACTTGGATGGTAGAAGGCGGCCAACATAAGGTGAATATTTACACTAAGGGTGTTCATTGCCACAACTTCATATCTCTTTGCTCCCACCAATGCCGCAAGCCCATCGAGCACTCTGTCATCGGCCGTGGCAAAGGGGGCGTCTCCGCGAAACCACGAGGTAACCCCTTCTTGGCCCCACTTTGCGAGCACCTCACGCATGTTCTCACTGAGTCGCTTGGGTTGGAGCCCAAGGGAGTTAGTGCAGAGGTAGATGCATTTCCCGTCGGTAGGAATTATGAAGTGGTCTCTGAAAGAAGCTAGTAGGTCCCGTTCGTCCAGTGCCTTGGCCAGCTTCTCGTCTGCTAGGTCGATGTTGCCTAATTCTGCCTGCAACGTGGCCAAGTTTTTTTCATACGACTTGAAGGCTCGCCCGCTGCCTGCATGTGTATTTCGAGGGTAAGGTGCTGGGGTCTCGCCTTCGTGTGAGTTTGCGGTGGAGGAGGGCATGGCCTCGATGCTTTGCCTTGTCGTATTAGCTGATGTTTTCCTGACCAAGCCCGACCGAGCAACCACTTTTCGGCACCTATATTTCGGTATGCGTTGTTTTGCTCATGGCGGTAATTATGGATAGTGATGATCATTATTATAGAATGTGTTGTGTGGTCGCGCAACCTCCTACTTCCCATCCCTATAGTCGCGTCGCGTAGTCGCGCCCCAAGTATCTCACGCAAACATCTACCACATACGCACAGTGCCCAGTCACTTCAAAAAAATCCATCTGCTGAATGGCGCAGCGCGCAGTCCTGAAATTTCGGGTCTTTGTCGTCTCTCTGGTCCTTTGGTACGTGCTAGCACTTCCTTCCCCTCCCCTACCGTGCGGCCCCAGCCCTCAGCCGTGCTTATACTTCGGGGGGAGAGGACTCCCTCCCCTTCCCACAGGTCCTACAGCGCGGTCGCGTTTACTACAAAAGTCTCACTAAAATCGCCCCTGTCGTGCTCTGCAAGAATATTCCAGCTCCACCAGCGGCGCACCCACAGCAGCAGCACACCCACAATGGCAGCAGCACCCCCTAAAGTTAAGGGCATTTGTTTCGACATGGACGGCACTCTGACGAATAGCGACAACCTTCATTTTGAGACGTACCGTGATACGTTGCTCAAAATGGCGCCCGAATACAACAGTGGGAAGCCTTTGGAGCGGGCTTTCTACGACGCAAAACTCTCGGGAAGCGCTAACGAGATAATCGTGCCTACCCTCCTCCCACACTGGGAGCGGGCCCGCATGGAAGAACTATGGTTGGCTAAGGAAGCTTTATACAGGAAACGGTCTGTAGATATCTCCCCTTTGCCAGGAGTCCTTCGTATCCTGGATTGGTGTGATGCCCAAAAGGTTGACTATGTCTTGGTAACGAATGCGCCAAGAGTTGACTGTATCCACACCTTACACTCCCTCAAGCTGAATGAGCGCTTCGACAACAGCAAGATTGTGATTGGAGAGGAAGTAGCCAGGCCAAAGCCTTTTCCAGACGCGTACAACGAGGGTTTGCGACGCTTGGGTCTTGCTGCACATGAGTGTATTGCATTCGAAGATTCATTCAGTGGCTTAGCGTCAGCAGTAGCAGCAGGGATACCGACCGTGGCGGTTTTGACTTCTCGCGCGGAAGGGGAGATGACAGATAAAGGCGCGTTCATGACGATAAAGGATTTTGAGGCCCCGAGCTTGTGGGAGATATTGGAGGCGGGGAGGTAGGGAGGTGTGTGTCAAGCCTATAAGATGAAGAAATAGGCGAAGATGACGAGCATTTTCCCATTATTTTAATTTAGCAAATCCAAATAAAGAACAATACATACGCCACAACTCACACTCGCTCGTTCACTAGAATGACTCTGTTTTCTTTTTTCGTTCCTTTCTCCCCTCGTGGACTCAGCCCCTTGTCCTGCCCCGTGCCCCTTGCTTAGACAACTACGATCAAAATTAATGCGTCTCCCCCTTTACCATGTTGATCTGCTTGTAAGCAACTCCTAGCAGCAGTTGAATTTCCGTTCCCTTCACCTTTCTTCCGTCCCCATCCCTCCGACCCATAAAAAATTGCGCTCTCTTCTCAGACTCAGCGCAGGTCTTCTTTCTCTGTATCTTTCGTCGTCTTACTCGTCTTACTCGCTCTCAAGACACGATTTCTGTTATTTCTGTTGCGGTGGTGATTAAACAGAAAGGAGGTGTATTTGTGAGTCAATCAACGATCCAGCCACTTCATCTGGCTGTGACACCTATCCAACCATCCTCATTTTCTCTTTTCCTCTCATCTCTTGTGTCACTACCCCTCCTCTTTCTTGAACACAATTAATTACTTACAGAAAAGTCCTTGTCCATCACCGAAGGGGGAGATGTGCCCGGCCGTGATCTGCTCAATGGGGCCTTGGCCCGTCAACAGCTCCTGCACCCACTGTCCAATAATAGCGATCTGGAGGGACCAGAGAGGCAGAGGGTGGGAAAGGGATGATGGAATAGCGAGGTGAGAATATAAATAATTGAGATGAAGGCGAGACAACAGAGAAAGGAGAGGGGAGCTACAATGCGAGGCTTGCTTAAAAAGAGGCCAGAACTCGTGCGCGATATACACTCCTGGCACTGAACCCCGACGAGCACAACAAACTAAATTATCCGCTCAGACAGCACTACATGCACTTACCATTGCCAACCGTCCATTCTTCAACTCCTTCAGCTGCACGGCCGCCATCTCCTCCTCGCCCTCGGGCTTGAACGCCTCCCCGAATCGACCAATCTGCCCAGGGGCCAGCTCCGGGTCCTGCTTTCCGCTCGTCACCTCAATGAAGACGAGGGCCAGGACAATCTGGAGCACGGCCAAGGGGCGCTGAGTCGAGATCTGGGCAAGCGCAGCGAGGGGGCGGGGGTTGGAGAAGACGTCATCGGGGAGATGGGTGTAGGACTGGACGAGGGTGCCGAGGCATGCAAGCATGGCGACTCGGCCGTGCTTGAGCTCCACAGCGCGGTATCGGTATAGGGACTGCTCGTCCTTGGAGAAACCAAGAGGGTCGAAGAGGCCGCCGGTCTCAACGTCAATGCCAATCATGTCCGAGGCCGACATTCTGAGGGCGCTGCTTCGACGGCCAGAGGGGAGGGGGGCGGAGGGCACCTGAGTAAATTTGACAAGAGGGGAAAGGTGAGCGTTGAGCCCAGCAGGACACAGACAGAGAAGCAGACATCAAGGGTGCAAGCGGGAAGACAAACACAATCACATAAGGCAAGAAAGGCACACGACGACGATCCTTCTACTTCACTTGAGCCACTATGTGGGTACTTACAAAGGCGGTGGCGGTGGCGAGGATGCCAGTAAGGGCCGCAAGGAACTTCATGATGACTTAAGGGGAAGGTGGAAAGTGTCCTGAGGTAATTTGATGTCATAAAGGTGAGGGAAGATTGTGAGAACGCCTGGGAACAAGAGCCAGAGAGTTGGGATCTGCCCAAGGGGAGGCGAGAAGGGGAGCCAAGCAACGGCAAGGAAGGAGGGCAAGGATGAGATGAAAGAAAGTCCTTTTTCAGGCCTGCATGATGCTTCCGCGTACCAAGAGTGATCAGACGAAGAGACCGAACGTATCTCGTGTGTTCATAGCTTAGCAGATGAGTGGCACAGGGCATACGACAGAAGGCAGGGCTAGGGAGGAGGCAACGAAGGTATTGAGGAGAAGCGATTTGGATGCACCTCAAGGAAAATCCTACGCAGCACAGGTCTGTGCACGATAAATAATCAGCAGAGTAAAGGTCCGTTTCGCTGCTGGTGTGACCTGTGTGATTTTATCTTTTGCTTGCTTGCTGGTGGTAAAAGCTTTGTTTCTGGGCAACATGTTCGCGATTTGGCCTTCTTGGCACTCTCGTGTTGGCATCCGCCCCGCCCGGCCCCGGGCATCTGGGATCGTGTCTGAAACACGATTTTGCCGCCCCACTTGAGCCTTGAGGTTACCCCCCCGTGGCCTACAGTGTTGAGAAAGACATCTCACCGACCATTCCCTCCCTCCGATATGTGCAACAATTTCTTGTTGGAAGGCTCCCCCTCGTATGCAAGTCCTAGAGGACGCAGGTTGCATGCGATAGTTCTAGAGGGATGTAGGAACGGCAAAAAGAACTACAGGATGTGTGTCTCTCTCGGAGACTCTCTCGCTCGATTTTTTCGCATTTTTTTTCTCAGTCTTCTCTTCAACAGGTAGCAAACTACCAATTTACTGAACACAACAACGACGACCTCATCCACTGCACCAACGTGGACACCATGAATATGACCGGCGCATGCTGCCTGCTAGACTTCCGGTTTCCTCGTTCCGAGTCAATCTCTCTCTCTCACACTTATTTACTCACTCTCGTCCTGTACATAGCACTCACTTTCCCCCATTGTTTCCCCTTTCCCTCCCTCCCTCCCTCTCTCTTCTCTCCTTCGCAAACCCCATCCCTGCCCTTCCGCCCTGCTCGTTCCCCTCCCTATCTAATCGCATTCCACATAAACTGGACAAACCTCTTCCGGTAGTCCTCAGGAGGGATCACCGAAAAGTCATGCTTTCCCACGTGGTAAAAACTCTTCACCAAATATTCTCCTCTCTTCCTCGAGTCGAATGGCACAAGCAAATCAATGATCCCAAAAAATAGGATCTGATCCGGCTCTCCTTCTATTTGGTCTTGCAATGTCCGATACGCTCTGATCCCCTGCCTTGCATTTAATGTCACAGGTACTGAAGACGAGGGAGACGAAGCAGAAGCAGCGGTGGGCGACAACGCGTTGAACCCCCTGCGCATGCTCGTACTCCGGGCACTCAACGGCCCTCCCGGTCCTCCGTAAAAACCTCCGGTCCCCGCTTGTGCGTCCAACAAGCTCAATGAATCCTCCTTATCAAAATGATGGTGCTGGTACGCCCAATGCACAAACTCGGCCATTCCAAAGTCCTTTTTGAAGAAACCGTGCTTCTGCTGCAACTGCTGAAACTCCCCCCACATCTTCTCCAACCCCTCCTGCTGCTGCGCCACCCATATATCCTCCGGTATCCCCCTATCAACATAATGTACACCCACCAGAAATGAGTAGTCAATGATACCATTCCGGGCCAAGAACTGCGAGTCAATCGCAATCTGTGCCTTGAGCTTCTCTGCCAGCTCCGGACCCACGTGGATTGTCCGACCTAATTCCAGAAAATCTTTGTCCTTCATAACAACCCCGGGCTGAGACCTAGCGCGGGCACCCACAGTACGTTCGTACGTGCTGCCCTTGAGGTCAAAGCGCTCATGGATGCCGTGGGATGTGGTGAAAATGTTCTCGATGATTATCAGGTCCCACTTCTCGTTGTTGAGCTTGAGGCGATATAGGCCGAGGATACGCATGAGGAGGTTTTCGGGGTGCGCCGTCATGTGCTCGTGGTAAGATTGCAGTATTTTTCGCATTTGACATGACTCGGCGCGGGAGATCGTCTGTAGGAGGTAAGGGAGGAAGGAGGGAGGGAGAAAGGGAAGGAGGGAGGAGTTCAGAACAAAGTGGAGCCGGGAACTTGCCAAGTGCTATAGCGGATGAGAAGAAACGCAACATTTTTTTCTTCCCTCCTCCATTCCCCCCCTCCTTTCCATCTTACCTTCACCATGTACCGTCCATCCTGTGACCAGTAAAAGAAGCTTCCACTCTTCCCCTCCGAGACCTGCTCGCTCAGTCCAAACAGATCCCCCAGCAACAAGGATCCAATCACCTGCCTGATTCCCACGGACAACAAAAAATCATCATCCTCAATCCCACACGCCTGTCGCACTTCCCTGAATTTCTCCGCGCCATACGAAGCCATTCGACATCTTGATCCGTCACTGGTTGGCACGACAAATACCTCCTTGCTGCACCCCTGTGGGCTTCTCAGTTCCGGCCGTGGCCCGTGCCCTTCGGTCGCCGGACCTCCCCCCCCCACCCCACCCCCCACGTAAAAACTACTGCTACTAATGCTGCGTCGAATTCCACGAGCAGATGCAGTGGGAGTGGCACCGCTGGTACTGTGGGTACCAATACTGGACATGCTACTATCAAACCGATCAAGAGGCGCCATACCACTCCTGCTCCCCCCCTCGTCCATCGCACGGGCAAGCTGCAGATACGCGGCACCCAATCCACCATTCCCGTGAGTATTGCTATTCCAGCCTCCCCCTCCCCCTATAGAGGACGTATAAGAGTCAACCGAATAATTGTTCGCTTGCAAATACAACTGCTGCTGCTGCTGCTGCGCCGCCTGCAACAGTTGGCTCGATTGCCGTGGGGAGGGAGAAGGAGTCACATTCTCAATCCTACGTTCCGTGGTTCCTCGAATCGCGAACTCCAGCCCGAGCATCATGTTGGTAATAAACCGCCATTTCGGGCTTCCAAACACGACGTTGGTCGCGGCCTTGTTACGGGACCGAGCGCAAGGGGTGTGGTAACACGATACATCCCTAGAGCCCAGTGTCCGGAGAAACGTCTCGATGTGCTTGGACCCCGCCTTAAATTCCTCCCACGAAATAGCAGCATGGTCTACCTCCCCCCCTTTTTCGCCCTGCATCCTGTCCTCTTGCCCTCCCTCACCTCCCTCCTTCTCTCCCTCCTGCCCAACGTCCAGGCGACAAAACACAGTATTTACGAACCGCTTCGCACAAACGTCATCACTTTGCAGGTTCAAACCCGTCAAGATCGAGAACGCGGTTTCTATCGTCGTCGTCAAGTCCGTCTTATCGATACGCCCGTCCTTATTCTGGTCACACAGATCAAATCCGTACCTCAACTTCTCCACCTCCCTCCCATGCTCCATCGTCAGCAACCACCGCAAGAAATCCCCGAGACTGATGACGCCGTCCTTATCCTTATCAATCGTCGAAAACAAGACCCGAGGAAATTCGCTCGTCACGCACCCACCCCCCACAGCACCCAGACACGCCTGGAACTCAGACGCCTGTATCTGTCCGTCCCCCGCTGCCGGCGACCCATCCAGATTTGAAAACAGCTGCAATGCCTCCTCCTCCGCCCTCTCCACCTTCTCAATCCCCCATTTCGCAACCAGCACCTCCCTCTCGTGCTTCAATAGTGTGAGATGTCTTTTCCCCGAAAATTTTTCCTTCACCATCTGCATCGCCTTCTTCGCTGCTCCAGTGCTGCTTCCATTTAATGTTCCCCCACCACTCCCACTGCTTCCACTGATACTACTCCCTCCCTCCCTCCCTCCACCCCCTCCTTCTCCACTACCACCACAACTCACATTCGCCAGTCCTGCGAAAGCCCCCGCAAGCCCTCGGACACTTCCTTGACTGACATCAAAATTAAAACTTCCCATACTACATTGAGAGCCCGTCGGAGAAGTCAGTCCACCCACACTCCCGATGCTCCCACATAAGCCGGTTGCGACATGGACTTTTCTGTCTACTTCAGCCAGCTTTTGCTTCAGCAATAAAGCGCGCTGGCGGGATGCTTCTTGGTCGGGGCTCAGGTCGGTGCTACCTGATTTTTTGTGTTCACTGGAGATCTGACTTAGAGGCGGGAGACGGGAGGAGCAATCCTGCTCCTGTTGTAGGTGCCCTTGTTGATTCTGAGGGTCGGTATGGCTGTGGCCCCCAGAGGCACTGGTGCTGACGCTACTACTGCTGTCGGACGAGGTTGAAGGTTGATGTTCCCAGTGATGGAGAGGGGGTGATTGAGAGGCTTCACCATCAGCTTCCCCCGCGCCCTCCGTCCTCCCCTCCCCTTTCTCCACCCCCAAACAACTATCATAATCTAAACCCACAGGTGATAGACATGTCGATCGTTGCTGTCTCTCCTTTCCCCCTGCCTCGCGTTCTTTTAATAATCGGTCCAGCTGCTGCAGCTGTTGCTGCTGCAAGGAAGACGACGACGGCGGCGGTAGTGTGAACGAAGAGGAAGAGGTGGAAGAAGGGGGGGAGGAGGACGAGGAGGATACGTTGCGTGGGGAGGGACTAGGCATTCCTTCTGGGGTGGAATCACAGCTGGAGGTAGAAGAGTGACGACGTACAGCACTGGGGAGACCGCAGCTGGTGGGCGTGGGTTGGATTGGTGTGTGGGTGACAGGGTCCATTGGGCTGCTACAAAAGGAGGTTGGCCTGCTGCTGCTGCTGCTACTGCTGTTGCTGCCACTGCTGCTGCTCCCTGTGCTGCTGGTGCTGCCTATGGTACTGTTGCTGGCGGCGTTGGTGGAGGTGGGAGTCGGAGGTCGGCCGAGACTTCTGCTAATACTGTTGCCGTCTTTAAGTGTTTTGCTGCTTGTCTTGCTGGTGCTACTACAGCTGCTATCCAAACTGTTATTGCCTCCGGTGCTGGCGCTGCTGGCGCTGCTGGCGCTGCTGGCGCTGCTGGGGCTGCTTCCACCGGCGCTGTCCAAGGAGTTGCGGTCCGTGTCCTTTCCCTTCCTCCAGGACAGGGTCCTCCGTATCATAGCAGCTGCTGCTACAACTGCTCTTCCTCCTGTACTGTGGGTTAGTCGTTGTGGGGAAAAGGGAAAATGAGGAGGACAAACTTGACATGGCCAAAGCGTGGCTGGTAAGATGTTCCTGGAGAAACGGAATTTTAAATGTGCATGGGTCCTTGGCCTTGCTGCAGGTAGCATGGCTGGGATGTAGGAGGGTGATACATGACGTTAAGGGAAACAATCAGATCTTGCGAGCGGACGTCGCACAAAAATGGCCGCATGAAGTCAAGATATGGCCAAATGATTATGAAAACGTGTATTTCACATGGATGGCGACGTCGGGTTATGTATTATACGGTCAGGCGGGGGTAGATCTAACGTCGATGATGCCCGCGTTGGGCAAAAATGACGGCTGCACGCAGAGGACATCCCAGCTACCGGTTCTGACTGCGATAAACCGCAGTCGAAGATGTGTCACCTGCAAGGGGGGACAACGCCTCTGTTAGCATGGTTGGCCGGCTCGCAAGTGCTCAAGCTCTCTTGCATCGAAGCAGAAGTTGTTCTCACAGCTCTGTGCGTCTTACACGCCTAAGCAACCACAAAAGCAACTCAGGTACCCAAATATCTTGCTTGAGTGATCACTGCATCTGCCACTCATTTCCAGGCCTCGATGGTGCTCTGTGTGTGTTGTGATGTTCGAACATAGTCGGATGGGGACAGGAGCGTGTCGACCGAAAAGGTGAAGCCTCGCTATCATGTGAAGGGGGCAGAGTAGCGACACGTAAGCAATGAGATCACATGTATGGGGCCAACAAAGTTGCCCCTCAGCGGTGGTATAGATCCTTGGTCGAACAAGGAAAAGATAACGACAAGAAGGGCTTTAGATCTTGTTATGAGGCATTACCTGCTGTCTGCTTGCTGTCCCAGACAGGACCTGTCGATGAGTGACCTTGGGTGTGTTTCTCGAACCTCTTGCTCGTTTTGCAAGTGCTCTACTCCTGACTTTTGTAAAACACTTAAACACTGCACAAGATCTGGTCGGCGCGAGACTTAAAAAACAGCCAAATATGAATTGCATATCATTGGCTTCCTGCTCGCTTTCGAAACGGGGCGACTAGGCTGACAGCGAAACAGGAGAAGCAGGAGGCTCTGGATGGGAACGTCATGACTGCCTCAATTGCCCTTCTTCCTTGCTTGCCCGGCTGTGACAGGGTGCTGGGTTTGTACAAGCTAACTTTTAGAAGGGCAGGTGAAAGCTACGTGGTCATTTTGATGCTTTTCAGGGAGCACCCTTAGTATTTTGTCCTCAAATGCTTCGGTTTGCTGGGTGGGGTGGTATTGGGACTGACTACCTCCTGCTTCTGCTAACCCCTCCTGGGCTTACAGAGCCAAGGAAAAGAAGGCATATTTATGTCGGGCATCGATCTTGTGTATGTTCACTTCGAGCCTAAATCTGGCGGTGTCCTACTGCTCTTACGGGTCTGCCCTCTCTTGCTTATCCCTCTGACACAAACCGCCGAAGACATGCCATGACTTCATTTTGTTGTCATCTTGATTGATTTATGAACCCACCTTTCTCACACCTCCACGCACAGCTTTGAAGACAAGATGGGATTCTCTTGGTTTCAAAAAGCCAAGGGCGCGGTTTTTCCCAAGCTCGGCCCTATTGTCAATGCCGTCCATTTGCAGGGGATGATTGCTGCACGCTCAGGACCCCGTGGCATGTCATTCGCCTCGCTCGAGCAGCATCTAGGTACGCCAAGGAAGAGGGGATAGGGGTCATAGAGCCATGTCGGTCTTGCTCCATGGGAGGCGACCCCTCTTTCTTTCTTTTTTCTATTTCTTGTTTTTGGTCGCTTGTTCATTTTCTTTTCCTTGTTTTTTTTTTTTTCGGTTTCCTTGGAAAGTATGTCATCGCACAGCCATATGTGCTCAATCAAACACGTATGCGTAGCCCTACTTACCCGTCACGCCCCACTCCCTTTCTCCCTCTCTCCCTCCCTCCGTCCTAGAGCGCGCATTCAAAGGCATGGGCGTCCACACACCAGATGCCGTCGCTCTGGTAGTGAACTCTCCCGGTGGCAGCCCTGTGCAGAGTAATCTGATCGGACAGAAGATTCTGGCGCTGCAGGAGAAGCACAAAGTGCCCGTCTGGTCGTTTGCGGAGGTATGGAGGAGGGGAGGGGGGCAGGGAGAGAGGGAGAGAGAGAGAGATGGATGTTCTTGACTCCCTCCATCCCCCTGAGCGTTTCCCTCTCAATTCCAGTGTGGCTGCCACGTTTCGCCACTGGCTTTCCATGGGGGGGAAAGATCTCCTTAATGATTTGACGGCTTCGTTGATGCCACTTTTGAAACCGTTTTTTTTCCATTTATCTTTTCCTCCCTCCCTCCTTCCCTCCGTTCTTCCGTGCCTCCCTAAGGATGTTGCTGCCAGTGGTGGCTACTGGCTTCTCGCGGCAGGGCAAGAGATCTACGCCGACAGGGCTAGTATTGTTGGCTCCATTGGAGTGGTTTCTGGAGGGTTTGGTTTGCATGCATTTTTAGAGCAGCATGGAGTTGAACGAAGGCTGCACACGGCGGGGAAGTCCAAAGCACGGCTCGATCCGTTTCTGGCCGCTAAAGCGGAGGATGTGGCCCATTTGAAGGAGACGCTGGGGGAGATCCATGAGGTAGGGGCGGAGAGAGAAAGGGAGTGAGGGATTGTAGGACTGAGCATTAACCGTCGCGGGGCCGTCGAAAACGGGCCTTGATCCGTGTTTCTTGTCAAGTCATTAGATACGGTACGACGTATTTGACGATGGGCATGCATTTTACCCACCTGTTTGCCCCAGTACAGGTGTTTAAAGACCATATTAAGGCCCGGCGGGGCAGCAAGATTGCCGGGCACGAAGACGTGGTGTTTTCTGGGGATTTTTTCACCGGCCAAAAGGGGATGGAACTCGGGCTGATCGATGCCATCGGGAGCTTGCAGTCCGTGGCGAGGGATAAGTTGGGGGAGAAAGTGAAGATAAATTACATTAATGCTCGGCCAAGGTTCCCTCTCCTTCCAGGGCTGGGCACGGCTATGAGCTATGTGGGAGGAGGGGACGGTTCGTTTTCGTTGACTGCACGGCTGGTGGATGATATGGTGGGGGCAGTGGAGGAGAGGATGGAGGAGAGGCTGTGGCGAGGTCGGGTCGGTCTGTGAGGATTTTCCACGGATGGGGGGGAGGGGAGATGGATTAAAATATAGATTGAGAAGGGTGGAGATAGATGAGGTTTACTGATACGTCCGTGCTGCCCAGATTGTGGAGATGGTGGGGCGGACGGTGGATGTGGGATGTGCTACTGTAAAGCAGAAAATTGAAAGGGTGAGAGGGAAACTAGCAGCATCAGCAGTGGCAGCAGTAGCGGCTAATCGCTTCAATGATAATGAACGTATGCCTTTGCTTTGTTTTCTAATCGATATCAATTCGCCGAGTCACCCTAAAAAAAAGGGAGAGGCAGCTATCGTACAAAATGTCCTCCCAATTACTTATTCCCTCCCTTCGTCCCTCCCTCCCTCCACTCCCTACAACTGGAGAGAAGACAGAATTCTCTGACCAAGAAAATGTTCCGATCCTCCCTTTTTCACTCTCAACCAAATCGCCTCTCACTCCGCTTTCTTACTCCGCACCCTGCTCACAACTCCCTCCCCCATCATTCCTGCCATAGGCGTCGCCGCCGTCCCCGCCCTCCCTCCCTCCGGTCTCCTAACTGCCTTCGCCCCCCTCGGCTCCGGCACACGCAAAGTCCCAAACATCCAATCGGCGAAGATAAAAAATTGCCCGAAATTGTAATGGTAGTGCGTGTGATGCATGGTGTGGTACTTGCTCCCCATAACTGGCTCCGTGTCTCCGTCCATCGCGTCATGGATGTTGGTAGCCCATACGGCTGTAAAAAACACCAAGGCCACATGCGTGAGGTAATGGCATGGGACAATAAACAGACACACAACGTACGGCGATGCTTGCAAGATACCGTCGATGGGGTTGAAAGCCACAGAGGCCCAAGGGGAGAGTGTACTAGGCTTGTTATACTTGTGGTGGAGTCCGTGAATGTATTTATACAAAGTCTTGTTCTCGTGTAACGTCCGGTGCATCCAATAGACCCCCACCTCCACAATCGACATGTACAGCAACGTGAAAGCCAAATAATAGGGCCATCCTCCGACGTCCTCAATATTATAATAGCACAACGTCCACCCTTTCTCCACGAACCACTCCGCCAACACCGGCAAGGCCGCATACAAAAACATACTCGCCTGGGCTAACTGAATCTGATCCTTGATGGTCGCTGCGCTCGGTTTTTCAAAACCCTGTTGAGTGAAGAAATAATCACCATACAGCTGATAAATATAGACATGCCACACCCCCGCAGTTACATAATACAACGCCGAGCCCGCCAGCAAGTCCCGAAGGTAAGTCAAAAGGTAGTGAGCCCCAGCAGGGCCAAGACGTTCAATGGTTCCTGCCTTGGTCGAGTCGCTGAAGAAAAAGGCGTTGACCCAATCGTTAAATGTGCAGAAGGGGTCCCCTGCACAGTGGGGATTGGCGAGGCGCTCCGGGCCCAGGGAGGAGGTGAGCAGGAGGGAGAGTTTTCGGATGAGGGGTGCTTGGGACGAGGAAGCCGATGCGATGCCCAGTAAGAAAGCCAGGACGAGAAGCGCAGCCATGCTATGTGCCGTGAGAGTTTGAAATGATGGGTTTGAGAGAGCGTGAGTGTGTGATAAATGCTGGGCATGTCTTTGTGAAGCGTGTGGTGCACTCAAGTGAAAGCGAGGACGGGGGAGAAGAGAGAAACAGTAATAAAAAACCTCACATTCCAGAGCCTCAACCACGCCCCGTACAGTGACGAACGCTTGAAAAAAATGCTAGGGCATCCAGTGTGATACTCCTTTCCTGCGTACCTGTTCCAGAAGACGCGCGATGCGGCCGCCATGTGTGTATGGAGAGCTGACGAAGCGAGCAGGAGAAAATGACTCCGACTGCCGGAATGTGAAGCTACGGGGCACACAGAGGACTCGCTACTTCCAGCGAGAAGGAAGACAGCAGACCTTTTGAGGTATGTAGTAGTTGGTGGAGTGGGTCATGAGCGCATGTGGGTGGAACATTTGGGGGAGAATGGGGAGACTTTCAGCAAGCCCCTATGCGGGGTGATTTCGGCAGTATCAGAGCCGTTAGAAAATAGGGGGGGTGTTCAACTCTCCCCAAAACCCTTAAATAGGCTATTTAAGGATCTTTAGCCCTTAAATAGCGAATTCGGCGCTTCCATTTAAGGGCTGCCTACTTAAGAGCAGGGCAGCGCCATAAATACTACCGTTAGTATTTAAGGTCTCTTCCTTCCCAGCTGTCAAATAGCAACATTGCCCTTAATAGGAAAAACGACCATTTTTGTCGCTTCACCTTCCTT
>Ga0160419_100523_pt1 | contig 23881 bp, 19 predicted proteins | sample CelAP2metagpilot_2_FD_108196 | JGI IMG/M metagenome (GOLD analysis project Ga0160419, IMG submission 108196) | Phycosphere-associated microbial communities from Cellana algal ponds in Kailua-Kona, Hawaii, USA - Cellana AP2-4-25 metagenome pilot ... | reverse complement strand
GGAAAATTTTAATTTCCCCCCCAACTCCCGTGGGCCCCCCCATTTTCCCGGTTTCTGCTTCCCTTTCCCCCCCCTCCCCCCCCCTGTTGGGAATGCTCCCCGGGCCCCCCCCCCCCCCCCGCCCTCCAAGCATCGGCACTGCATGACGCTGCTGCCACCAGAAATTGATATTGAGTAGTCGACGTCCCACGGAGCGTAACGGCTTGCCGGGGCAGGGCTCCCTGCAGCGTCCCTGGTCTCCCCTCCCCGCCCGGCTCAACTGCGCATACCTCCTCACCCTCTCCTCTTTCCGGCACTTCCCAATCACAGAATCTCACCACGACTACGGGAATGAACGTGGTTCGTGAAATTCAGCGGCTCAATGAAAAGGAGCTCCAGCGGGGGACCGCCTCCACCGAAGGGAGTTGGCATGACCAGTATAAGGACTCTGCGTGGGTATTTGTGGGTAGCTTGCCCCTCCAATTGAGCGAGGGAGATGTGCTGTGTGTCATGAGTCAATGGGGGGAGATTGAAGATTTGCATTTGGTTCGAGATAAGGGCACGGGAAAGAGTAAGGGGTTTGCGTTTGTGAAGTATGAGGACCAGAGGAGCACGATCTTGGCGGTAGATAATTTCAATGGAGGCAAATTGCTAGATCGAACATTGAGGGTAGATCATAAAGAAAAGTATGCGTTGCCGAAAGAGGTGCTGGAGAAGGAGGAGAACAAGGAGAAGGCACTAAAGGAGAAAGAGGGAGGGAAGGGAGAGGGGGGAAGGTGGAAGCCGGGGCATGCGTATGAAGGGAAGAGTTTGGTGGGGGAGCATGATTTGAGTAAGGGGGTGGATTTGTTTGCACCGGTGAAGGAGGGAGGGAGGGAGGGAGGGAAGGAGGGAAAGGAGGAGGTGGATATGGAGGAATTTGTGTCATCGGGGAGTGAGGAGGAGGTGATGGGGGGGGATAAGAAGAAGAAGAGGAAAAAGGAGGAGAAGAACAAGAGGAAGGAGGCCAAAAAGGCGAAGAAAAAGGAGAAGAAGAAGAGGAAGATGGAAGAGGAGGCCTTGGACCGGCTTGCGGATGGAAGGGAAGGAGGGAGGGAAGGAAGGAGGGAGGGTGAGAGACGACGGACGCAGAGTAGGAGCCGTAGCGGCGATCGAAACGGAGGAGGGAAGGAGGGAGAGGAGGAGAGGAGGAACAGTAGAAGATTTGGCGACAGAGGAGAAAAAGAGGGAGGAAGGGATGGAGCAAGAGGGCGGTCACCTTCGAGGGAGAGGGAGAAGGAGAGGGATGGACGGGGGATGCCGCGTGGGAAATGGGAACGTGGGGAGGAGGCAAGGGGGGAGGAAGAGGATGAGGAAGGACGGCCTTCGTACTCTAAGAAAGCAGCGGCTGCGTCGCTACCTCTGCCACCACTACCGACCGATGGACAGCCATCTTGGAGGGGGAAATATGATCCGCATGCACGGCAGGAGCAGGGGGGGCGAGGAGGGAGGGAGGGAGGGAGGGGAGGAGGGGGCTATGGAGGGAGGGGTTTTGACACAGGAGGTGCGGGAGGACGGAGTATGTTCGGACAGGGTCTGAAGAGAGATGAGGGAGGGCGAGGAGTTAGGGGAGGAGGGAGGGGAGGAGGAGGGGGGAGGGGTAGTATGACGGGAATCGCCGGATTAAATCGTCGGCGGTGAGGGGGGAGGGAGACAGAGATGGAAGGATAGTGTATATAAACACAACAAGTCAAAAGAAATGAATTCAAATATGAAAGGCACGGTGAGTACATCGTGATATGGTTTTTCAAGTATGGTCACTACTTTTTTTCAACATGTCGATACGCCTTACTTTATTCACCTTGGCTGGAGGGAGGGATGGCCTGGGCACAATCTTAATCTCAATCTTAATCTCGATCTTAATCTGAATCCTAATCCTAATCTTAATCTTAATCTCATACCCAAATTCCACATTTTATGTTACAGTCGACTCTGAAGCAATTGCCCTATCGCAAAGGCCACATCTCCCTCTGCGATCCTATCGTCAAATGCCCGAAATTCTGCTTTGATTACATCATCTACCTCCTTCAACCGTTGACTCTTCATCAGCTTTTTGAACGCCACGATGCTTTTCTGTACCAACGGTTTTGCCAGCATCTCCTCCAACCTGGACAACACCTCCGGCATGAGTCTCTCACTCGCAATAACCTCACTGATCAAGTGCGCGCTCTCCGCCTCGCGTGCCGTGAATTTCTTTCCTAGAAACAAGAGCTCACTTGCTTTGCTCCTCCCCATCGTCAAGGGAAAGAGGGCGGATGACGCGTACTCAGGTACGATAGCCATTCTTAAAAAGGGAGTCCAGAAGGTGGCGTGTGGGGCAGCGTAAGCAAGGTCCACGTGACAGAGAAGGGTCACGGCGATGCCGATGGCGGGGCCATTGACGGCCGCGACGACAAGCTTGGGGAATGCAGAGAGGGCCTGAAGGTATGGAGGGAGGGAGGGCGATTAGAAAAAGGGAGGAGGGGTGAGGAGTGAGGAGCAGCGGGATTCATTTGACGGAGACAAGATCACACACGTGCCTTCATGAAAATTGCCGCTGGCGACGCTTCCATTTTATGGTCTGAATCTGGGCTCCATGAATCGTCTGTTAGATCCGCCCCCGAGGAGAAATAATCTCCCTTGCCCGTGAGCACAAGGCAAGTGACTGTCTCGTCGACGGCGGCCCTGTTCATGGCTTCAGCTAGGTCCAAGTACATGGCACCAGTGATGGCATTCTTTTTCCGGTGCCGGTCAAGGAGGAGGATGAGGATGCCGGGGGAGGGGCGTTCTTCATGGAAATATTTGTCTAGGTATGTGGGTGGATGGTTGAGTGGAGCTGGCGGTTATGGGTTGGGAATGGAAGGAGAATAGTGCGATCTGTCGTGGCATGCACTCTTTGGGGAATGCAAAGACCCCTTACGAACGTCCATACATTTGGAAGGGCAAGATGCGCAGGCATTACAGGTTTACGCTTACAGCGGATGTAGCACATCAGGGAGAGGAGTGAAGGACAGGGAAAGGGGTGGAAGGATAGGAAAGAAGAGCATTCTTACCCTTGTTGTTCCCGTCCCGGTGAACGACGTAATCCGCCATAGCGCCGAGCTGGTCCTTTCCAGTGCTGGCAAGCACGTCCTTTCCTATGTTGTACTTGTGTGTGTGATGTGGAAGTGAGAACAATCCAGGAATGCAGGCCCAGTCGTAGTTCAATTGCTGCCGCCTCGCTCGCCATCGTCATCCGATGGGCAACGGCGAAACACGCTCTTCTTCTTTCTCCTTCGGGACCACCTCACTCCTTTTAATATACCTGCAAACGAAAAAAATCACAGTTTTTGCAAGCCACTGAATGGGAAATTTGCTTGGAGGACCTCCTGCCGTCGCAACCGTTGCAGCCATGGATTTCGTCAAGAAAACTCTCCAAGGTGCGTGTCCTCATGATGGTGACCAGGGGGGAGGGAGAAGAAGGGTGGGGGCGAGAAAGGAAAGATCGATGGGACACCATTATAGACTCGCATCGAAGATGGGCGCTGTCGCTGCACGACATATGCCTAAAGTGATACCGCTGCCGGGTCGACCAGGACGCTTACGACAAGCGGGATTGGTGGATGAAATAAGTGGAGGGTCTGCCCGGATCATACACCACGTCGCCCCTCCCTGTCTCATGCGTACATGCGCCGTAAGGCTGGGCCTACACTCCAGTTCATTTAAAATTGACAGATGCAACGTTGCGAATGCAAGCGAGTTATCGGTTGCCGTGAATGCTCGCCCACCTTTTTTTCCTCCCAACCTCGCCCCTACCAAACAGCCCACAAAGTGGTCGTCTTTTCGAAAACCTACTGCCCCTTTGCCTCCAGGGCCAAGCAAACCCTGCAATCAGAAGGCGCCGTCTTCCACGTCGTAGAGCTGGACCAACGTAACGATGGAGGGGAGATTCAGGCGGCCCTTGCGGACATGACCGGCCGGCGAACGGTCCCAAACGTATTCTTGGACAGCAAGAGTATCGGAGGGGGGGATGACACGGTGGCTTTGGCGCGGTCTGGGAGGTTAAGGGAAATGCTCTTGGCGTTGGGGGCGCTGAAGTAAGTAAGTGAGAGGTACGTGGTGAGGCTTTCCTTGCTTTCGCGAGGGGTTGGGGTGCAGGTGTCTGCGGGCATGCCAGGGGGTGTGAACATGCCGCAGATATTTCCTCTTGACTGTGAAAATACCCCGGTTTTTTTCCCTCGTTCACCCACAGGATCGATGCGGCGAAGCTGTAGCAAGGGAGGAATACAAAATCATCAAGAAAACATTCAAAGTATGGGAGAGAGGGGGGGGGAGGGAGAGGAAGACCAAGGGGAAAAAGCTGAAAGAAACCTTTAAAAGAATTTTCTGATCGGGAAGTCTAAGGTATACCGTAGATTGGAAAACGCGTAGTTAACACAATACCAAACTCAAAACGGCGGAGAAACAGCAGCATAAGTAATAAAGTTCTTTGCCCAAACGCGTACCCACCCCATGGACACGTCAACACGCACACACCACGTTCTCTCGTTTTTGTTGTTTCTATGAACATTACCCTGTCCTCCTTCCCTATCTCTATCCTTCGCATCACCTTCCAAAACGGCTCTCGAATCTTTTGAAGTGGTTGCAACGCGTCCTTGAAAGCATCCGTTTCCGATAACGGTGCCCACGGCTGGACCACATTCTTATTTACTCCCCTCCTTCCCTCCACTCCTCTTTTGCTCCCTCCTTCCCGCTCTCTTTCCTATCGCCCCTTGAACACTGGCTTTCGTTTTTCCTCAAACGCCTGTAACGCCTCCTTGAAATCATCCGTTTCCGATAAAGGTGCCCGTAGCTGGGTAGCCAGTCTGATGGCCTCAGTAAAGCTCACGTTATGTGCTCCCTCCATCACCTCCTTCGCCCCTCTCACACCCAGAGGACCGTTCCTCGCGATAGTCTCTGCCAGCTCCAAAGCTGCATCATCCACCGCGGTTGAAACGCTGTTGACGACACCAAGTGCCCGAGCTTCTTCACCTGAAAAACGCCGAGCGGTGAAAATGAGGTCTTTGGCAATAGAAGGAGAGACGAGCTCACGTAGAAGTACCACCCCACCCGCGCCGGGAAAGATTCCGAGGGAGGTTTCGGGGAGACAGAGGAGGGATGAAGGGGAGGAAACGCGAAGGTCGCACGCGAGGGCGAGTTCGAGGCCCCAGCCGAAGGCAGGGCCGGAGAGGGCGGCGATGGTGGGGAGGGGCTATTTCGATGGAGAGACGGCGAGATTGAGAGAGGGAAAAGTTGGGTGATGTTATAAATTGCAGTGAGGGATTGGGACTACAAGGTTTCGCTTTGCTAGAACATCACAGAGAAGGGATGAAAAGAGGATCGATGGTTAATCTGGGAAAGGGAGGACATAAACACCCATAAGCCGGGCCCCGTCTTTCGTTTCCTTACCAGCCTCTGCACCGCCAAAACCGAGTCCAAAGCCAATTTCATGTACCGCTCCCGTTGCGCTAAGGTCGTGTGTAACTTTGAAGCTTTCAAGTCTCGTCCCGTGGAGAAGGCGCGAGACCCTCCAGTAACAATACACGCCCGGACTTTATCAGCCGGGGCCTCTGTCAGGTACTCGCACAGGCGCATCAAGCTCTCGCCCATCTCTTCGCTCAGAGCGTTCAAACGGTGGGGTCGATCCAAGGTGATGGTGGCAACGCCGTCTTTGAGGGAAAATTCAATGTCCTTTAGATTGCGTGGCGGCTCTTCCAACAACTCCCCCCTTTGGTGGCCGGGACCGTGGGGTTTGCTTGTATTTGCCCCCCCCGTCGAGCTGGTGCTGAGCATGGTCATGTAGCGGGGGCGGCACCGCAAAAAATAAAAAGAGGCGCACATCGTAGGTCTAGCTCGACATAGGAGGGCAGTGGCAGTGGCTGTGGTTACGACGGTGGACAGCATGGTGTGTCTGAAGGTGATATGTTGACATGCGAACGAATGGGGTGGGGAGGTTAGTTATCGTGGATGTGACAAACAATGCAAATCACACAGCAAATTTTAGTCCACTGTGACCTGCCCAACACAGCTGACAAGCTATTTCAACGACTGCGGGAGCTTTGTATCCTACTGTCAAGCACCTTGGCAAAGGTCTTCCTAGGGCGTAATACAGGACGTTGAACATTCTTCTTTCCGGGTTTAACGACGCTACCTTTATCAAAACACAAGCACAGTGTCGCATCCTTCCCCCTTACTCCTCTGCTGACGATTCATGTCCGTCTCCCGCCAAAGCTATCTCATTATCGTCGTCGTCCTAGCCCTCTTCGTCGGCCTCCTCCCATCTACAGGTATGTCTACAGTCTGGCAGTTGCCGTTCTATGTCTCCACATTGTGTCGGCAAGGAGCATCGACTTTTCTATCCATCCACACACAGCCGCGACCTCGTCCTCTTCTCCTTCCTCCCCTTCCTCCTCACTCCGCGGTCTGTCTGTTCCTGCCTCCTTTGTCCAAGGAGACAACAAGATGTCGGCCCATGAAGATCTTGAGGCGGCGGCCAAGGACAGCCTCCTTCCCGTCATGACAATCCAGGCCATGCATCACCGCACCCGAGCAATCCCTTCTCCTGCGTTGCACAACGATCAACAACCAGAAGAAGACATGGCATTGGATGTCAGTCTCCTGAGTCCATCCTCGCCCTCAGACCCGATCACCGCCGTCACCACCAGCAACAGAATCAAGCTCCGACAGGCCCGCGGGGGCGGTGCCGTTCCCCTCACCAAAGGACGTCGTGGCATCAGAGATGGCAAAGGTACCATGATCGGGACCCCTTTGAGAGGCACGCTGATTACTCTCGGGTATTTTGCTTTGTGGTTCGCACTGAATGTCTACTACAACATCGTCAACAAGCAAGTTCTCAATGCCTTTCCCCTCCCCTTCACCGTCGCCACCGCGCAGCTCGGCATTGGCGCTATCTACGTAAGCCTTTCTTGGCTTCTCCGACTACGAGCTGCCCCCCAGACAGGCAAAGATGGTCTGAAAGACCTCCTTCCCATCGCCCTCTTCCACGGTTCCGGACAACTTTTTACCGTCTTGAGCCTCGGGGCTGCTGCTGTTAGTTTTACTCATATTGTCAAGGCCCTCGAGCCCTTTTTCTCCGCCCTTGTGGCCGCCCTTTGCTTTAAGGAGATTTTCAAACCCCAAGTCTACCTCAGTCTCGTGCCCGTCGTGTTAGGGGTGGCGGTTGCATGCGCCAACGATGTCTCCTTCGGGTGGCTTGCCTTCCTCACTGCCATGGCCTCCAACCTAGCCTTTGCCCTTCGTGCCAACTTTTCCAAGTCAACCCTTGCAGTCTTCAAAAGAGAAGGGAACGACAGCATGTCCCCTGCCAACGTCTACGGTGTCGTCACCATCCTCGCCTTCGTTCTCCTTCTCCCCCTCACCCTCCTATGGGAAGGGGTCGACCTGCAGCCGTCCTGGCGCGTGGCCACTGAAAAACTGGAAACTTCGACCCTCACATATCAATTGTTGTTGAGCGGCTTGTTCCACTATTTGAATAACGAGGTGATGTACTTAGCATTAGACAGTGTGCATCCCATCACCCTGGCAGTGGGGAACACGGCGAAAAGGGTCTTCATTATTGTGGCGAGTCTGATTGCCTTTAGGAATCCGATTTCGATGACGGGGGCGGTGGGTTCGGCGGTAGGGATTGCAGGGGTGCTGGTTTACACCCTCACAAAGCAGTATTACGATACGCATGTCTAGAGATGGAAGAAAGTGGGTCGGGTTTGAAAGAGAAATGTAAGCGAAAGGAGCAGTAATAGGAAGGGCACACTCACATGTTCCAATTATGTTTGTATATGTTGAGCACTTATTTTTGCAAAATTCCGAGTTCAGCAATCTGGATCTTATTCATTGTTTTGACCTCGATCCCTAAGCCATTTTACCTGAGGTTATCACTCTTCTTCTCTCCCTCTTTCTCCTACTTATGCCTCCTTTAACTTCCTCCTGGCACACACGTTCACGCGCAAATGGTCTCACTCCTGCCTTCTTTTTTATTTTCTAAGGTCAAGGGCCGCCCTTGTTCTCTTGTTCTCGCCCTTACCTTACTCTCTCGTATATACACACACCATACGAACACATGTACAAACACAAACTCACGTTCGCACACACACATGCCTTCTACTCCATAATTTTGCGTGTCTCGTTACCGTACTTGACTCCCACGACTGAGTTTTGAGGTTGCATCCACTAAGCGACCCAGCGAGTATTAACTGGTGCCGCTGTGGCATGTAAAATATCTAAGCAATGTCAAACCCATTGCAGACGCCCCCACAGCTTATTACTGAGGCGTTTCCATTTTATCTAAGCACTGTAGAAAACTTACAAGAGCAATGATCCTGCTCCTTGCAGTGACCACGTGACTTAAGGTTTTTATCTACACATGTGTGTGAAAACCCACTCACATATCTAATAACCAACCAGTCATTTCTCAGATGCACAGCAATACATCCTCTCGCTTCCTTGCCACAAAATAAAATGGCTTTTGTATTCTGATCTACCTCTCATCCCTCAAAAACGATGAAATCCCCCCTCCTCCCCCTTTCCTCCTGCCACCGGCACCAAGACCAAATCCGCAGCCACTTCGCCTCTGGGATGTCCAGAAGATCGACAGGTAATGCTGGTAAACCAGGTATGCCTCCCTTTCCCATCACCAGGGGGATCCGCGGGGTGTATTGATTCATCGGCCATGGTGAATGTAGCCCGATTCGAGTAGTAAGTCACGATGTAATCTCCCGTGGAGCCATCATAGCCTTGCGAGCGGCAGAATCGGGTCGCGGCAGGGAGACCGCAATCAATACCGCGACTTCCGCCTCGCACACCAGCTCGCTGGTACCTCGAGCAATAATCTACCGGCAGCCCGTTCATTTTCGGCAGGGAAAAGCGGACCGTTTCCCCCATTTCGTGACCTGCTCCTTCTCTTGATTTTGGTTGGGGTTGAGAAGTCTGCTGCTGAGTGGCAGGGGCTGGCACGGTTACGGATTTGGGAGGAAGAGGAACAAGAGGAACAGCGACAGAGGTGCTGCTACTGGAACCACGAGAAGAGGCTTCGGCTGTGACCACGCCTACGGGCTTCAGGACTTCCTCGGTGGGTCGTGGGGGGCGCACCTGTTGTTGCTGATGTTGAGTTTGGGGCCTGGTTTCCGTTACCTGCAGGTCCTGTTACATAGAGAGGATGGTTTGTGTGTTCCGTGTAAGTGTCTCAAGAATAGCGACAGGTGCGCCATGCGTGAACACAGATTTTGCCTATTTGGGCGGGTGAAGCAAGGATCATCGAGTGCAAGAGGGGAGTTATATAGAGCCATCCGTCGAGACTAAATTTTGATACACGCCAATTCCCGTCTGTCCAATGGCGCATGATCGCATTTCTCACAAGTGCATTACGTGATAACCATTCAGCACACTTTCTTCGGCATTGTGGAGAACGAGGGCCCAGGCCGGCGACGAATCTGGCCACGCGGAACGAGGTCACCATCCTCACTGACCTTCTCTTTCACACTAACTATTCCTGAGTCTTACCTGTGCGGACGCTAAGCTCAACAGAATTAGGGCGGCGGCGGTGAAGGTGCGTCGTGCGTGGCTCATTGTTCTGATAGGGCTGTGCTTGCAGAACACGAGCACAGACAGGAAGGACTTCCGTGTGCTAAGCTAGCTTGGTCAAAACGAAAAAGAGACACCGCGATACGGAGCAATGCTGTATATGATGACGTTGTGCGAATCTGGATGAGGGTCAGAGCACAGCTCAGATTGGCATGCATGACATATGGGATAAGAAAATGAGGATCTCGTTGATCCTTATCCCTTTCCCGACCATCCACAAGCATTTTCCTCGATTTTCCCTTATCAAAGCCAGCCATCATGGCTGACATGGACAGGATCCCAACTCCAAGGCGTAAGGAGACAGCCACCACGTGCATGCCTAGGCACAATAGAACCGTGCGCGCGGGTACAGACCTGATCTTTGTTCCGGTCCCGACAATGGAGAAAAGATTGGGGGCAGATGGAGCAAGAGAAAAGATGTGAGATGAGATGATAATAAAATATCGCCGTTACACGAAGGAAAACCCTTGAAGTATACCCCCTTAGTCATTGTTTTCGTTTTTGGGCGTTGTCGTTAGTGTTGTAGCTTTGATGCGCTTGGCAGCTAAGGCTTTCCACCATGAGTCAATGCATAGCCTGAGCAAATCATATCCCCATGAGAAGCTCGTCGATATTTGGAGTGCTACCCGAAGGCTTACATCCCTTGCTCCCAACTTACCCATACTCCCTCATCTCTTGCACCCAACTTACTTACGACCAGCCTCCCACACAGGTAAAATGCCCCACAATCAAACATTACTTGCACTGCTATTGGTATTGTTGGCCTGCCTGTCGTCCGTCAGTGGTGTCCGGACTGTGTCAGGACACGGACACACCTCCGGCATCCGTACTAAAACCTACCCACCGACTGCGGCACCCATGACCGTTCATTGCAACATGACAGACTATCGAAGCGCTTCGGGCGGGACTGAGTCCTGCACAATCTGCCGCAACAATCACTTATGCGCTTGGTGCTTGCCAAATTCGGGAGGGCCCGGGTACTGTTTCAACAACGTCGAAGAAGAGTGTACCGAAGGCTCCTCCTTCAGCTTCAGCGACAGCATTTGCAAAGAGACACCCTTTGACACCGCTCATGCCATCATTGCGTTTTCCATTTTCTGTGCTTTGGCCGGCTGCTGCTGCTGCGGCTGCTGCTGGTATCGAAGACGTCGTCACTTGGTGGCATTGAACGGTGCCGACACCACGAACTATTCTTCGCAGCTACCCACCTACCGGGGACAACAGCAGAATTTTCCTCCACAGCAGCAATACCAAGCGCACACGTACATTGTTCAACAGGCCTCCGCGAAAAATGGCACGGCGCGTAGTCCTGTTTACTCGCCTGCCGACTTAAATTACAACGAGAAAAAGTGGTCTGCTGGCTTAGCATAGCTGTCTGTTTAAAACTTGTTCATGACGATAAACTACCAACCGGCTACACACGACAAAGAAACAATATCCTTTAAGCAGACATTCACATTGGATGAATGTAATCAATGCAGATGCGTATATTTCGCGTGTGCCCCCGGGGATGGCGCACAGAGCGCCAATAAATTAACGAATGTATGCGAAGGCACACCTTTACCAGGTCGGCCAATGTGATTGGGAAATAATCATGCAACGAGGCATCAAAGAAAGGAACTCATGTTGATAATCTTGACATTGTTTTCATCACCAAAAAGCGAAAATGATGTCGCCTTTCGCACATGTTCGTGTGTGCGCGCGCTTCATTTTATTTAAATTTATGGTTCCGTTTCTCCCGAGGGTTCCACCCTGTTCATTCCCACTGTATATCTATCCTTGCACCTTAGTCGAATGCGATCAACTGTTAAATATCTACTTCATTTGGTCCCCTTTACCTCTTCCCGCCCGATCTTATTTTGGTCCACCACCCAAACCCACCTCTCCCAGCACCACCTCCTCCCCCACCTCCTCTTCCTCGGAAGGAAACAGCTTTTGCAGCATCGGCAATAGCGCGGCCGCCCGGCTGACATCCCGGAAACGCAACGTCATCAGATCGAAAGCCACGATGACACGAAGCTCCGACCCAGTGGGCAATACAGGAAATTTGGGGTACCTCTGACTGAAATGCGTCAGAATCACCGTCTTGGCCTCCATCCTTCTTGCGACGTCCAACGCCTCGTCCACCGTGCTATGCTTCCGTTCAACCGCGTCGACAGCTTTACCGCTCTCGAAGGTGGCTTCATGGATCAGGATCGTCGCACCTTTCCCTGCTTGTACCAGACGTTGACAGGGCCGGGTGTCGCCTGAGTAGACTAACCGCCAGCCAGCAACGCCGTCTAAGACAACACCAAAGGCGAAGGGACAATGATGAACGACCACGTTCGTCAAATTGAGCAAACCCAACTCCCGCTTCAAAAACGTAAACGCAAACGGCGTCATATGCTCAACGTCAACAAGGTACTCTTCCTCCTTTCCTCCCTTCATCCCGTCCTCCTCCCCTCCCCTGTCATTGCAGTACCATTGCACGGCCGGATCCCACTGTCTGTATTCGCGTAGCCAGGCCAACAAAGGCCTAGGAGCTAAGACAAGAAGAGGGAAAGGCACCCCCCCTGGAAGGAATAGACTTGCTGCAGCCCGTCGGCGGGCCACCAACACTTTCATCAGACCGAGGTGGTGATCGGCGTGGGGGTGCGAGATCCAGATAGCCTTCAAATTCACCAGCACACGGGAGAGGGCCTCCCCTTCGTACAAATTAGCCAGTTGGCCTAAAGAACCCTCCCCCACATCCAAAAGCATGCCTTTGGCAGTGTCTCCCTCTTCACGAGCGTCGCCTCCATCCCCTCCCTCCCCCCCCCCCATCTTCCTCCTCCTCCTCCTCCTCCTCTCCCCACTACCCCCAATCCGCAAGTAAATCCCCGAGACATTGCGGTACTTAGAGGGAATAGCCGAGCCCGTGCCTAAAAACACAATCTCTACCTCCTCTACTCCCTCATCGTCCCCCTGCTCCTCTTCTCCCTCCATCTCCTCCTCCTGCACTGTTAGTGGCAGCGGTAGCATCACTTGGCGAAACTCTGCATCGGCCCGGAGTTCCTCTTCCTCCACCTTGCCCACGTCCTCTAACACCCCCAACTCGTCCACGCCCTTCTTGTTCTCAGGCAACAGCTGGTATTTCATAAGATTCTTCCCCCACACCACATTTAGCCTCTCCTCCTCCCCTTCCTCCCCCTCCTCCTTTCCCGGAAGAATAGAAGGAATATTCGATGGCGCTGCTGCCCTTGGAAAGATCACTGGATCTAAGAAATGTAATCGTAGATTGTTTATTCTCGCAGCACGATAGGGATTCTGGTGCGTTCCTGAAGGCAGGGCAGTAAGAATGTGAGTGGTGGAGGGCCCGAAGCTCTTCATCCATTCCTGATACAATGGAGTGTGAACAACGGCAGCGGAAGTGTAATGCAGCATGCAGGTAAGATGAAGTGTATCTGCAGCTGCCATCGCAGCAGCAGTGTCCAAAGCGGCCTCAACCCAAAATTTGGGATGGGGTAGGGCCAGAAGAGAAGAAAATGTATTGCAGTCGCCATTCCCCTCCTTCTTCCCTTCTCTCCCACCATCCGGCAGGTGAATGACCCCAAAGATGGCCCCAGGTGTAGGTGGAGCAACTACCTCCTCTGGTTGGATGGAGCGGCCGTCGGGTAGAGTGACAGCGTGTCCCGCCTTCAGTTTCCCATAAAGAGGTCCCGTAGGAATCCCTAGCTCCCTGGCCCGCACCACGTCAAATTTTCCCAAAACACTCGCCGTCAGACCTACCCAGGCCATGATGGGAGGAGATGATGCGGAGGAAAAAGGACTGGCTGTGGCGGTGCGGGGACGTTTCGCCATGGGTTCCTTCCCATTCTGTTGCTCCTCCATCTGCTCGTGCTCGGCTGGGAGCTGTGGTGGTTGTTGCTCCGGAGCACCAGTACAAGGAGACAGAGTAGGAAGCAGGGGTAGAGCATGCATGGCCAAGGTGGGCCCTTGCATAGCCAGCCCAGTCGTACCGTACTCTCGAATGATTATCTTGAGGTCTTCTCGACGCATGAAATGGGAAGTGGACCGTAGGAGCGCCCGGAGGCCTACGGGACCATGGATGCTGATGGCCGTCTTGCCACAATCAGCCATGGTCAGAAGCATGCCCGGCAAGCCACCGAGTGCCTCAGGCGTCAAAGCCGTGAGAAATATGTGGTCAAAACGCGTGAGGCGGACCTTGTGCTCCATGGCCAGCCGTTGCGTGCCTTCGCCCACATTCAGCATGAAGCGGTCCCGGTCAGTGATGACCAGGCATGTTGGGGAAGCCTCTGCGGCGCCGACACTCAGGATCTGGAGATGAGCCTGGATATTGGCTTGGGCAAAGGGCTTGCTGGTGGTCATGGTGGCTGTGTGGGGAGATTTGCAGCAGGTGAGGGCTTGATGGGGGAGGTCAGCTGGGTATGGGGCGTGTGGTGGGGGATACAAGCGACCTGTTTATGTTGGGATAGACGCGGGTGACGAAAATCGACAGGTAGGCAATATAAGTCGACAAAGGCGACGTGTTGGACGTGCAAGATGCATACACAATGGCTTCTGTCGTACTTGGTTTGCCAATGAGAAAATGTCGGCTACTGACCTTTGCCTCTTTCTCTTTCGGACATATTTATATATATATATTTTTACTTTCTTTTGATTTTGCTAACGTTATCTGTGCTCTACTTTTCATTTACACATCGTCAGTTGTCTTATCTATCAGCTCACATGGTAAGCCATACACCACCGGGGCCGATCCCACCAAGTAAGGCAGCTTGCACGCACTGCGGGCCCGTGCCACCGCCGGAAGGAGCAACGCCTTGTCGTCCTTGCCCCCCTCTACATCTTCCGGCAGCAAAACACCACCATCCTCCTCTTCTTGCTTCTGTTCCCCCGTCCTCATTATCGGGAACAAGGCCTCTAATAAGGCTAGACAAAACCGGTCAATGTCTCGATCAGTCACATCCCACAAATTTCCCACCACCGCCGGGCTCCCCGCCGCCAAATACGAAAGGGCCATACCCGACGATTCAAACAGCTCCGGCGACATCAGTGCATTCACACAGCCACCAAACCCATCCCTATTGACGATACTGCTGCAGGTGCTGCTGCTGGAGCCCGGCAGACGCAATCGACCGCTGGAGCAGCCCATCAAGATGGCCAAGGGCACTTGTGGCAGAGCAGCTACGTCTTCTCGAGCCAAGAAAACTTCTCCAGATCCATGCCCACAGTAGATAAAGACGGCTGATGTCTCCAGCTTGCTTTTGAGCCATTCCTCACTCGGCGCCTCGCCGACCAACCCCTCCCACTGCTGCTGCTCTTTTTTGCTCGCCTTTGAAGAAGAAGAAGAAAAGGAATGAGAGGCATGAAGTGCTGCAAGGGCTGGCTGAAGGGTTGCTTTCGTGGTGGAGAGGTTGGCTTCCGGGTCGAGCACATAAAAGCCGGGTGAGCGCGGGATCTGAAGTGTGCCGTCAGGACCGAGGGTGATGGCGGAGGTGGTGGTGGAGGCAGGGGAGATGGAGGGTACGTCTTCTTCGTCTTTCTTCCTTCTGGCGGCAGCTGCGATAGACGTACCGCGGGGCCCAGTCTTAGTTTTGCTTCTACTGCTGCTGCTGCTGCTGCTGCTGCTGCTGCTGCAGCTGCAGCTATGACTGTGGAGGGTCGCGCCTATGTACTCGAGGGAAGGACACCGGGAGACAGGGTGGCCTTTCAAAAGAGGCAAAGACTCCCATGGCAGGCGCTGCAGGGTCTCGTCTAATACAAGTAGAAGAGGGCAACGTTGCTGTCTCGATCCTTTATCCATCTTCATGCCCGCTGAAGCTCGGGGACGGCTGGTAGAGGAGGAGGAGGAGCTACAGTGCGAGGTAAACAGAGCATCTAAAGAGTCTGTTGGCGGCGTATCTCGACGGGCTGCTTCGACGGTGACATCGTCTACGTCTTCACTCTTCTGCTTTGGCTTAACCCTGCTGCTACTGCTGTCTTCCTCCAAACGTGCCAGCAACGTGGCCTTGACGCCCGTAGTGGGCAGATATCGCGCCGCCAGCTCTTTCTTCAACTCCGCCACTGTCAGCTTGCTCAAGTCCTTGCACAACGACTCGAGCTCGGCGTCGCCCCCACCATCACTGCAGCTGCTGCTGCTTGGACGCGTCTTCTTCTTTGTCGCCGTAACCTTGCCCTTCCCAGTGACGACATTTGCAACACTTTGATGAGAAACGATTGTTTTTGATGCTGTCGTCACCAATCCTGCTGCTGCTGCTGCCGCCAGACAATCCAAAGCAGCATCCACCTGACCTACAGCCACCGAAAGCCCTACTGTTTTTATAACTAAGAACAACTCCTCCCGCTGTTCCTCCCTTGAAAGAATCGGACGCACATTCGCTATCCCGACCAAAGCCGCACGTAGCAGAACAGCTAGACTGTCCTCCTGTTCTCCATCCCCTCCTTCCTCCTTGTCATCAACACCCAGCGCCAACAACGCGGCATCGACAACACCAACCACTGGACCATTCTCCTTCACATCAACCTGCCCACCCATCAACCATCGCCAGGGCCCCATCGTCCTCTCCAAATCTCTCACTATCCCGCCCAACTGCGCATCCAGCCTCTCCCTCTCTTTCCACCAACCCGCTTTCTCCCTCTTTCCCCACTCCGCTACCTCCTCCGCTGACCGACCGTGCAACGACTTGCTATTTCCCTCCATCACTTTCTCAAATTCATCCAAGAGCCGCCTGATCTCCCCCGCTATCCCTAACCGCGCTCCCATCATCCTTCCCCCTTTCCCTCCTTCAATCCTCCCTATCAATAAATCACCCGTTCCTCCCTCCTTCTCACCTTCCTCTCCGTCCTGAACTGGAGATAATGCTAGGGTGACCACAGTCCAGGTTGAAGGCAAGACCTCCCTGAACCCCTCCCTCGTGCCTGACGAAGACAACCGCAAGCTGTTTCCAAAACCGATCCCTACCGAATTGACCAGCCGCCAAACTGCAGATGCTGACGCTCCTATCTTTGCTACTGAAGACGGCTCTGTTGCCTCTGCTGGTGCTGCTGTTGCTGCTCGTCCTGCTAGTGTTGCCCTTGCTGCTGTGGATGCCACAAACGACAGACGACCAGCGTCACGCATCAACCGTGGACAGCGGCTCCGTTCGGCAAGCACCCATGCCTGCTCCAGCATTTCCTCCTTTTTTTTCTGGCTGCTGCTCAACCGTGCTAGTCGCAGCCAGGCCTCGGCCCTCTCCAAGACGGGGGCCTCAGAGCCCTCATCCACCATCACCTGCAACGCCAATAAACAAGAGGAGGAGGCTGCTTCTGCTGCTTCTGCTGCTGCTGCTGCTGCTGCTGCTGCTGCTGTTGTTGTTGTTGCCGTGGTTGTGTTGTCTTTTCCACATTTGTTCTTGGCCGTACCAGTAGGAATAGAAGTTGCAGTTGAGATGAGCAGCCAGCGGATCCAGCTTTGGCGCCATCCAAGGGCCGCTCCAAGACTGCGCCACCGGGTTGATGTGGTCATCGTCAACGCCTCGGTCCCTATGTCCGTCATCTTGATTGCCTTCCTCTCCTTGCCGGAATTCTTGTTGCTGCTGCTACCGTTACTCGTACCATTGTCGCTGATGCTACTGCTGCTATTGCTGCAGCCATGGATCTTCACGGCTGGAAAAGAGGAAGAGAGCGGTATCAGGATGAGCTCCGACGAGTCAATAGCTATAGCATTGCTGTGGACATTTGCTGCTTTGGTGTAGATCTCTGCAGCCTCCTCGAATGCTCTTTCTCTCCGAAGAACATCTCCTCGTCGGATCAACACCTTCACCTCCTCCATCATATCATCCACATGCATCTCCTCCGCCCTGCTCTCTCTCTGTCCCACAGCCTCCTCCTCTCCCTTCACTCGTGACCTCCCCCTTGCCGCCCTGCGTGTCACGCCTGCCGCACCCCATTTCTCTGCCACCAACAACGCTTTTTTGAAATAGCTAGAGGCCTTTCCACTAACTCCCAGCAACTCCCATATCTCCCCCAATCGGAGTAAGCATTCGGCCAGACACCAGGACAGACGCCAACTGCCCGAGGATAGGATGGAGGGGAGGAAGAGAGGTTCGGGGATGGTGGTGGAGGAAGACACATGATGTACACAAGGGCCTTCTTCCTCCCCATCGTCCATAGTCGCAGTTTGGCCTTCCTCCCCATCAGCAGCTCCATCCAGTTCTTTCTCTGTACTCATTTCTTCGCCCCATGCCCTTTTCTTCTCCTCCTCGGGTGGTGGAGGGAGCCCCTGACATGTCGCTGTTATTCGTCTTAGCTTCACGAGAGCAAGGCGTAAATGCCCAGAGGCCATCAAAGCATCAATCTCTAATAGAGAGGCGAGGTTTTGCAACAGACTCTCAGCCAGACTACCTTTCAGTGCTGAGGAGGAGAAAAAAGAGGTTGGAGGAGAGGTGGAGGAGGAGGAGGAGGGAAGAGTCCGGGCTGCATCCAACAGGGAATCTGAAAGTGAGGGAGTAGATTGCTGTTGCGTGCCATACACTCGATAAGCCTGCGCCAGGTCTGGAAGCTCCAATCTAGCCAAAAAAAGGCTTAAGATCGAGGCCAGGAAGCACCTACTATTGCAGCTGCTCCCTTTCTTCTCCTCCTCCCCAAAATACCCCCTCTCACTCAGACACACCGCTGTCTCGAGCAGTTGGGCTTGACGGAGAGTGGGACTGTCGCCACTCACTAGCTCAACCACCACCTCAAAACACTGCCGGGTCATGGACAAGTCAATAGCCGCCCGTAAGTCATCATCCCTCCCTCCTTCCTTCCCTATTACAGACAGCCCCCGCCACGCCGTGAGCGAGCGGCCGACCGCAACGGCAGCCTCCCCCCTCCTTCCCATTTCTATACACAACAGTGCTCGCATCCCCTCCCCCAAGGCATCTTCATACATTTCTTTTACTGACCGTTCTTTCATACCCCCCTCCCGCTGCAGCATCGACGATAATTTGTCCACCCACCCCTCCAACCTTCCATCCGACTCTTCCTCCTTCTTTACCACGAGGAGGGGGAGGAAGGGCTTCCCTGTCTCCTGCGGGGCCCGTGTCAAGACACGTGCCATCCTTGCCCCTTCAACAGCAGCGTACAAAGGACTCACTAGCCCACTCTCACGACAGCAGCGGTGTGCTTCCAGAGCACGGCGAACTTCCTCCTTTACTTTCTCTTTCCCTATCCCGTCCTGCCTAAGAGCGGCGTGTACAAGGGAATTGTAGATGGACATTTCGGCCTTGCACACGGCCTCCCCCAACAGCGACAGCGAGGAGGAGGAGGAGGAGGAGAAGGAGGAGGTGGAGGAAGCGAGGGACATACACAAAGCACCATGAGCATCCTCTCCTTTCTTCCTCCATCCTCTCAAAAGTATTTCTCCACACCAGGCCGGTGCTTGTGCCTTTTCTTTCAAGGCTACCAACAAAGTTGTCTCCGTCAGGCTGCAGGGAGCCAGGCGACACCGCACCAGCTTCCGTAGCAGTGTAGTGGAAGGACATGTGAAGGATGAAGAAGAAGAAGAAGAGGACGAGGAGGACGAGGAAGAGGAGATGCAGACCAAGCGCAGAGCCTGTGAAGCAACTCGGCCTGCAAGCTGACTTGCTCCTGCTTCTCCTAAAGCAGAAGCTAAAGTCGCGTAGCGCACGTCCAACTGTAGAAGCTGCTGCTGCTGCTGCTGCTGCTGCGGGGAGGAGTACTCCATCTCTAACAGGCGGCACCCACGCGCCAATGGCCCCAAGCTCAGCAAAAGTTGTCGTCGCTGCTTTCCCTCATCTCCCGATCGACCGACAGTAGAATGTGAAATAGAGGAGGAAGAGGCGATCAATGCTCTCCCGAGCGAGAACCAGGCCGTGCCAAGCCGCCGCCGAGCGCTGCTGCTACTACTACCACCACTTATTGTGCAACCACCGCTCTCGCTTAAGCCGCTGACCTCCTCTGCATGCGAAAAACAGGACATAGCCACCAAGGCCGGGCAATCGCTATCAGCCACACCAACTGCTAGCCAGGAGGGGAGGGGAGGGAGGGAGGGACGCGCATCGTCACTGCCGTTCGTGCTCTGGAGAGCAGAGGTGAGTAAGATGCCGACGCGAAGAAGGGCTTCGGCGAGGGTAGCTGAAAGATTGGACTCGGGGATGTGATCCGTGGTGGAGGAGGAGGTGGAGGATGAGGCAGAGGAAGAGAGGAGCAGCATATGTGTGACGTCTGCCAAGGCCAGGAACCCGCGTAGTAGCACACCGGTGGGCGAGGAAGGGAGGGACGAAGAGGAAGCAGGCACCACCATGGGTAAACGTGCCAGTGCCCGCCACATGCGAACTAGGTGAGGTCTTGACTGGGCCTTTCTATCCTTTGGGTCATCGGCTGCTGCTTTTTCTCCTCCTTTCCCCTCTACTCCTGCTGCCACCATGGTGGGAATGAGCTCGGTCAAAGCAGAATTGAGAATATTTAAGCCCTTTTCCAAGTCATGTTCCTCCTCCTCCTCCTCCCTTTTCTTCTTATTACTGTTACTACAGCCCCCCTTCTGCTGCTGCAGCTGCTGCAGCTGTACAGTAGCCGCCAGTACCTGCAACGTCACACGAACCATCCGCAGCCTTGCGTCTTCTTTCTGCCCTTCTCTGCCGTCACTGCATCGTTGCCTAGCGCGGTGGAGGAGAGCAATCGCCTGCTCTGTCTGCTTTACCTTGAGGCAGAGCATAGCGTAATGTCGGAACCAATCCAAAACTTCCACTGAAAAGGCCCAGAGGGAGGAGGAGGAGGAGGAGGTGGACATGTTGCTGTTGCTGCTACTTTTGTTGCTATCATTTATTTTCATCCTTCTCGTTGTCTGCTTCTCACATCCCTTCCCCTCTTTCCCATTTAGAACAAGCCGCAGCGCTGCATCCTCGTACATGGCTATCACCCCCTCAAATTGTTCAATCGCTCGTTTCTCCGTTCCCCCTTCTCTTCCACCATCTCGTCCTTCCCCCCCTATTGCTTTCCCTGCCCTTTTCTCGTAATAAGTACCGGCACGCCATAGTTGAGAAATGAGATGAGGGATGGAGGGAGTACCTGTCTCAGAAGCTAGCGTCACACACAAGGAGCGCAAGCGGAGGGCGTCCTTACTAACCCTGCCATTGCTGTTGCTGCTGGTGTTGCTGCTGGTGTTGCTTCCTCTTCCGGCTAATTCCTCTGCTTCCTCTTGTTGCCTGTCCATCACAGCTGCTGCTTTCCAAACGGCACGATATAGTCGCTCTGCGTATTCATGTGCCATGTCTGTGTCTTGTTGTGTTGGTGGTAATCCTTCTCTTCTTCCTCCCCTTCCTCCAGCCTTCAAAGCACCGAGCCAAAGCAGACACTCCTGGACCACCCCCTCGACAACCTCCACAAATGGACCCTCCCCTTCTCCACTTTTCTCCTCCTCCTGCTGCTGCCGGTGCTCTTCCATGTTTCTCAGCATGTGCATTTCTACACGGGAACGCAGCCCATTCACCATCGCGCCACAAACGAGGCGGACAAGCGTCGGGTCGCACACATAGGGAGGAGGACCAAAATCATACCCAGCATTTGAGGATGGACTTCGCTCCTTTATTCTCTCAGGTGCCGCAGAAGAGGAGGAGGAGCCGTTTTTTTTCTGGCTGATGCTGCTGCTCGTGCTAATGGTAAGGCTGCTCACATTGTCTGCCATGGCCTTGGTCCTGCTGCCGTTGCCGGTAGGGGCAAGAGGCTCACGTTTTGTGCCCTCGGCGCCCCAATCGTCCTCTTCTGCACCAAGAACCATCAAACCTTCCTCCATTTCCTTATTGCCGGCGTTGCTGCTGCAGCCGCTCACAACTTGTCTAATCCGCCCTGCCAGCATTCGTGTCAATGCCTGAACCTCCCGATGCTGCCCTAGTTCCACTCCACGGGCAATGCCATGGTACAGAACTCGTTCAAAACCCAGTTTGCCACCCGCCGTCATGGTTCCGGCAGCGCCACTATTACTATCGGATGCGGTCGCGGCAGCGTTTTCCCCACCACCGGCCGGGATGCATGGCGCCAGTGCGTGTACGATCAGGGATGCGGCGCGGTACAAGGTAAGGCGCAAAATTTCCTGTTGCTCTGCTGCCGCTGGAGCACTCGTCAAAGCTTCCAAACAGGCTTGTGCGACCTTAAGCAGGGCATGGATTTCGCGCTTGTTGTTGCTGCTGCTGCTGCTGCTACTGCTGCTGCGGCTGGTACTGCTGGTCGTCCCGATGGCCACTCCTTGGACCCTCTCCCAAAAGGCCTTCTGCTGCTCCCGTGAGGAGCCCGCTAAGGACTTGGGAAATGACTTCTCGGCCACGAAGGCCAGAAGCCCTTCCGCGCCGTTGCTTCCCTCACCGTCCTTGACGTTTCGGACAGGCATAGACCTGTAGGAGTGTGCGTGTGATGACGGTGACTGGGAGTGAGTTGGGGTCGAGCGAGTTAACGAGAGAAGATTGATAGGCCACCTCCTTCCACTGGTCTGGAACAAGGCGCTGACGAGGACGAAGCGCCTGTAAGTGTACTGTGCACACCGTCAGGGGTGCATAAAGTCAAGTACATCGCCGTCAAATTCATGTCGCAGCTTTCCCTCCGAAAACGCCGGCCTTGGTTGCCCCGCCCCATCGATCACACTGTGATGATAACACGCAGCCCACTACTCCTATTCCAGCCCCCCCCACCCCCTGGTACAATTCCCTTTGTCAAATCCAGGGCATGTCTAACTCCCAAGATGTCCCAACACAAGCATAACTATCAGCACCACCACCATCTCCACCAGCAGCACCACAACCACCAGAATCAGCAGCAGCACTGGGAGCACCAGGAGCAGTACCAATCAACTCTTCCGGTCGGCCTCATCGCAAGACTATCAGCACTACCGCCGCCGCCGCTGAACCAGCAGGAACATGGGCAGGAGCACCTGACAAGAATTATATTGACAGAAACGGAGGGATCCGCCGTTCCCCCCCGCCTCGCGTTACCTGGACGCCCGCAATTCTGGCCCCGCTGCTTGATATCATACCAGGGCCTGCGACTGGAAGAGAGGAGGCCGTCCCTTTTCCATCTTACAGGCCAACCGTCGGCCAACTTCCTCTCCATCCCCACGAGTAGGTACGAACTCCTGGCAACCATGACTACCGACGGCGAGCGTGCCATGTTCTCCTCCCATCGAGGTAAAGCACCGCTGCGACCCCATCCCCTTGGCGGAAGCCGGCCAGAAGGACCTCGCCAGAATCATACTGCAGCATGCTCAGTCTCTTGGGGGTCTTCAGGTCATTAAGAAGGAACAGTACCATATAACTACGTTGTGCATGCGAGAGAAAGCATCATAACGAGCTTCGGGTTGCGTTGTCCACTCGCTTCTCGAAGAACCCGTTGTTGCGAAGGAACACCCCAGCTATGAAATTTTATTTGAGTTGTTCCCCGCCCTTCTTCCATTCATGAAATGGCCTTTATAGGGAAAAGTCATCATAGATGGGGCACAATTCTTGTTCGGGACTGGGACTGACACGCCCGCAATCACAGCCACTTTTAGAACCAAAACTAACGACTTACTCTACAACCACAGTGAGCCATGCCAGGCAAACATCCGCGGCCGCCCGTTCATGTGGTCGTGGCGCCTTCCGTTCCATCTCCCTATCAGTACAAGCAGCAGCTCCAACGCGAGAAGGACCGGCAGGACGGGGGGAGCCGCAACAGCAGCAGCAACAGCAGCAGCAAGCGCCCCCGCCCCGACAGAGTACCCTCGAACCCAACCGCTGCGCAAGAACGCGCTGAATTTAAGAAAATGTGGAAAAGCGTGATGGATCTGGGGGCGACCCAATTGACAGGCCACGAAAAAAAAGCGTACGAGGCCCGACGCATCGTCGAGCTGGGTGGTAAGGCCCCGACGGCGATCAAGACCCCCTTCAACATCCTGATTGGCAAGCTCGCCAAGCACAAGCATCGAGACGCCCGCCGGGACAACGAACTGAAGGAATCGGGAGTGGTAGTGGCCAAGAAGAGGCAGTCTGCGGCGGCATTGGCCAGTGAGGTACTGGATGACGGAGGGCGGCGGTCGCATGACAGCAGCGGACGGATTGGAGACTCACCCTACCCTGTGCTGGGCAAGATGAAAGGGGGCATGTTGTACTTGAACCGGGAAACGATCCAGACGTTTACAGCAGGCAGGCGTGGCGGTGGTAGCGGCGGCAGGGGGAGGGGGGGGGGGGGGGGGCGGGGGGGGGGGGGGGGGGGGAGGAGAGGGGGGGGGGGGGGGGGGGGAGGGGAGGAGCAAGGGAAGGTGGGGGTGTGAAGATTGCTACTCGTT
>Ga0160419_100520_pt1 | contig 23958 bp, 23 predicted proteins | sample CelAP2metagpilot_2_FD_108196 | JGI IMG/M metagenome (GOLD analysis project Ga0160419, IMG submission 108196) | Phycosphere-associated microbial communities from Cellana algal ponds in Kailua-Kona, Hawaii, USA - Cellana AP2-4-25 metagenome pilot ... | reverse complement strand
TCCTCTACGAAAACATCACCAACAGAGGGGTCGGCCATATATTGCTTGGCCTGCTCTACGGTCATTTCCGCCTGGTAGTTTTCCAGCGCGTCATCTTCGACCACGGTGCGCACGCGGGTAAAGGTCGCACGGCCGGTCTTGCGGTCGATGGACACGCGGATGTCCATCTCGCTGCCGTAGCGGCTCTTGGCGGCACGGGCCAGGCTTTCTTCCATCGCATCGACGACCAACGACGGGTCGATCATCTTTTCGCGCGCCACGGCTTCTGCGGTCTGCAGCAGCTCCAGCTGGTTTGCTGATGTGATAGCCATTACTTTTTCTCCTCTTCGGACCCTTCGGCCTCGATTTCGTCGAATTCGTCTTCGTTAAGAGTGCCAGCAGCTTTTCGCTGACGGAGCATTTCCTTGATGAGATCATCGGTCAGAACGAGCTTTGCATCGCTCAGCCAATCGAACTTGAGCCCGATGGTGACGGTCTCTCCGTGTTCTTCGATGTTGATCAGAACCTCATCTTCTTCGACGCCTGCCAGCTCGCCCTTAAAGCGGCGGCGACCGTCGATCAGTTCGGTCGTCTCGATCTTGGCCTCATAGCCTTCGAACATGTCGAAATCTTTCAGCCGGGTCAGAGGTCGGTCAATACCGGGGCTGGACACCTCCAGCGCGTAGGCATCGAGAATCGGGTCCTCAACGTCCAGTGTCGCGCTCACGGCATTGGAGATTTCGGCGCAATCATCAACCTCGATCCCGCCGTCCGGCTTGTCAGCCATGATCTGCAGGGTGGTTGTCTTGCCAGACATCAGCCGAATGCGCACCAGCTCAAAGCCGAGATCTTCAATCACCGGGGTGATGATCTCGGCGAGCCTGCGATCGATGGCTGCCTTGGCTATCAGGTCATTGGTCATACGAATTCCACATCTGTGATTCGAACACAAAAAAACGGGCGCGCGGCCCGTTGAACTTTCCGGTGGAGCTTGGGGCCAGGCCCGACGCGCCGCTGTTGGCCAAGGCTATACGCCGGATCGGCCCAAACTGCAAGCGTTGTTGGCAGGCGTGCGGCCTGACGGCGCATCAACCCAGAAATTCAGGTCCGCCACCAACGTTCCGCAATGCGCCCATCATCCAAGGGAGAGCGGCTGCCAATCGTACGCGGCATGCCCACATCCAGACGGGCCGCAAGCGCCATGTCCGTCGCTGAAGGGTGATAGTGGAAACTCCCCCGCGCCGTCAGTCCATCCGGTGCAGGCAATGCAGCAACATCCACATATCCGTCGCGCAGCGCCTCGGCTCGAACTGCGGCATCCGGGATCACGATCAACTCCACCACATCGACCCATCCCGCCTGGCCGTTTTTGTAGTGATCCATGACCCGCGTTGCGCGAAAATCCCGCCCGGTGCGCGCACGTTCCACCCGATAGCAACCGGTGCCGATGGCTGTCGTCAGATCTTTGGCAACATCACCACCCAGCGCGATGGCAAAGGCCGGATCAGCCAGCAAATAAGGGAGGTGTGGATTGGATGCGCGCAACTCGATCTGAACCTGAGTGTCAGATGTCGCCTCTATCAGGGCTGGTCCGCCTTGCGGCATCACCATCGCCTCAAGAGCTGTGACCACATCGCCAACGCCCAGCGCCTGACCGTTGTGGAACTGCACGTCATCGCGCAGATCAAACAGCCAACGGCGCGCGTCCTGACTGCTGCTCCACTGACGGGCAAGTTCCCCACGAAGCAAACCATCCGGGCCGATTTCTGTCAGCGTATCAAACACTGCCCCGTGGGCGACCTGATCCATCAGATCTCCGTCGCGCGGAACCGCAAGGCGCAGGATGCCACCCTGCCGCGGCGTGTCTGCAATCGCTGCACCGGTCGCCGCCAGCAAAGCTGCGGCAGCACCCGATGTAAACAGCGCGCGTCTGTCGATCCGCGTCATGTGGCATGCTCCTCAACGATCAGGTCCATTGCACGGACAAGTTCCGCACTGATTCCCGGCTCTGACAGAGCATGACCTGCATTGCGCACCATCTTCAACTCCGCATTCGGCCAAAGCTCCTTTAGCCGCCAGGCAGAGGTCGGTGGGCAAATCATATCGTAGCGGCCCTGCACGATGACCCCCGGGATATGAGAGATACGTCCCATATTGGCAAAGATCTGGCCATCGTAGTCAAGAAAGCCATTGTTGATGAAATAGTGGTTTTCGAGCCGCGCAAAGGCGCGTGCATAGTCCCCCGGGCTTTCACCGGACATCCCGTTGGAATGAATGGAGGCCAGCGCATTTTCCCACGCAGACCAGGCCCGTCCAAACCGGATTTCTTCGGCCATATCGCCAGAAAACAGGCGTTTGTTGTAGGCGGCGATCAGATCACCTCGCTCTCCATCCGGGATCAGCGACACGAACCGGGCCCATGTCTCTGGCCAGAACCGCCCAGCACCCCCGCCGTAGAACCAGTCAAGTTCGGCCTTGGTCATCAGGAACACGCCACGCAGGATCAGGTGCTGCACCCGATCCGGATGGGCCTGTGCATACAAAAGAGACAGGGTTGCCCCCCAACTGCCGCCAAAAACCATCCAGCTGGAAATACCAAGAAGCCTGCGGATCATCTCCATATCCGCGATCAGGTGCCAGGTTGTGTTTTCCTCGCAGGAGGCATGGGGCCGTGACCGGCCACAACCGCGCTGATCAAACAGGATGATCCGGTAGAACTGTGGATCAAAGTATCGCCGCATCGCCGGGCTGGACCCACCGCCTGGCCCGCCGTGACAAACCACCACGGGAATGCCATCGGGATTGCCGCTTTGCTCCATATAGATATGGTGCCCCTGCCCGACATCGATCATACGCTGATCGAATGGTTCGATGGGCGGGTACAAATACTGCACTGCGCGCTTTTGATACGGGTATTTGTCCATTACTGACCTAACTTAGTCCTGACTGATAAAAGAACACACGGAGACAGGAATGCAAGCGCCTCAATCCACGGTAGATCCGTCCGAGATCGCAAAATTCGAAGCCATGGCCGCGGAATGGTGGGATCCGACCGGAAAGTTCAAGCCGCTGCATATGCTGAACCCCTGTCGCCTTGACTACATCACGCAGCAAATTGCGGGGGAGTTCGACCGCGACCTGTCGTCAGACGCCCCATTTGCGGGTCTGCGTTTGCTGGACATCGGATGTGGCGGCGGCCTGCTGAGCGAGCCTATGGCCCGGCTCGGCGCGGATGTCGTTGGCGCGGATGCGGCGGCGGGCAACATCCCGGTCGCACAGATTCACGCGGAACAATCCGGCCTGAGCATCGATTATCGCCACACAACCGCCGAGGCTCTTGCCGAAGCAGGAGAGCAATTTGACGTCGTTCTGAACATGGAAGTGGTTGAGCATGTCGCTGATCCGCTCAGCTATCTGACCGCGACACAGCAGTTGCTGAAACCAGGCGGGTTGCAGATCTGCTCGACCATCAACCGGAATCCCAAAAGCTACGCAATGGCGATCTTTGGCGCTGAGGTTGTGATGCGCTGGCTGCCGCGCGGCACCCATGAATGGTCCAAGTTCATCACGCCGGACGAGTTGTTTGACCTTTTGTCTAAGGCGGGCCTGACCCCCGTCGACCGTAAGGGATTTGTGTTCAACCCGATTTTCTGGAGCTGGTCTCTCTCTGATCGTGATCTCAGCGTAAATTACGTCACTGCAAGCACAAAACCGGCTTGATACCACCGATAAACCTGTTCGAATCTCTCTGCCCTATACGAAAGGATAGGAGTTCATCCTTCTGCACCGTTGGGATGGTTCGGGTGGCGTGTTAGGTCTGTATCAAGGTCAAACTATTTGATCTGTCACCGAGTGAATGCACAAGGCCCTTGTTCCGGGTCTGCCTGTCGGTAAGAGTACCACTCACGGACCAGCCTGACGGGGGGGCTAAAGGACGTCTGCTTGCAGACGTCCTTTCCATTTTCAGAGAGTATTTTTGCGAGCGACCCTGATCAGGTGTCGTTGCTGCCCAGTTTGATGCGGAACTCCCGCAGGATGGGGAGCGCGGATTTGACCCGATCAGCGCCCAATTCGTTCACCACCTCGGAAATCATCGGCACAATGCTCGCCAATGCCGCATCCCGCGCCTGTCGCCCAGCAGGGCTGATCGCTACCATCTTGCGGCGCGCATCATCCCAGTCGGGGCGAATATGCACATACCCTGCGGTCTCCAGCTTGCTCAGCGTGTTTGTCATCGCACCACGTGTCACGTGAAACGCCTTGGCCAGCTGGGCTGGCGTGCGTTCAGTCCCGGTGCGCGCCAGATGATTGAGAACCGAAAAATGAGACAGTTCCATCCCCTTTGGCAACGCCTGACCAAGCCGGGTCCGTGCCAGCTGGTCTGCCATCAGGATCTCGCTGAACAGCGAAACCGCAAGAGAGTTGTTTTCATCCATCAGGGGCCGTCGAATTCTCGGTCGTGGGACAAGGAGGGAACCTGCCTGCGCGCTTGTGACACTTTTTCAAGGTCAAGATCAACGTAGCTTACCCCCACATCGGTACCAGCATCCGACAGGATCTCGCCCCAGGGCGCGACAACCAGACTATGTCCGTAGGTCTGCCGCGATTTGCCAACGGATGCCGGATGAACCCCGGTCTGGGCCGGCGCAAGAACATAGCACCCCGTTTCGATCGCGCGGGCCTGCAGCAGAGCGTGCCAATGCGCGGCGCCGGTCACATGCGAAAACGCTGCCGGCGCGACCAGAACCTGCGCGCCTGCTTTGGCAAGCCTGCGATGCAGATAGGGAAAGCGCACGTCATAACATATGGTCATACCGATTTTGGCGAATGGCGTATCCGCCACCACCGCACGGGTGCCCGGCCGATAACCATCAGATTCTCGATATGTTTCTTCTGGCGTGACATCCACGTCGAACATGTGGATCTTGTCGTAGCGCGCGACGATCTCTCCCTGAGGATCAATCAGGATCTGGCGATTGGCAAACCGCTCGTCCTCGTCATGGGTTTTGACACCAAGTGATCCGATCAGAAGCCAGATACCATGGCGCGCCGCCTCCTTGCGCAGGGCGGCAAGTGTCGGGTCTTCGTCTTCGTGATGCAGGACGGAATGTTGATGTTTGCGACTGGAAGAAAGGCAGTTCGTCACTTCTGGGGTCAGGACAAAACCTGCGCCTCCCGCGACCGCCTCTTCAATCATCCTGGTCACTATGCGCAGGTTTTCCGGCGGCTGATCAGTGGAGGTGATTTGGAGCAAAGCCGCGCGCATGAGAATGGTCCTTTGGGTGCTGGATCGGGGCACAACGCCCCGACCAGTCGGGTCTTGGCGAACCCTATCAGGCCGCCAGAAGCGGATCCAGCTTGCCCGAACGATCCAATGCGTAAAGATCGTCGCAACCACCGACATGGGTGTCCCCGATAAAGATCTGCGGAACGGTGCGCCCGCCATTCGCCCGCTCGATCATCTCTGCCTTGCGGCCAGGATTGGCCAGAACGTCCACCTCGGAAAACTCAACCCCCTTCTGTTTCAGAAGGCGTTTGGCGGCGTGGCAAAAGCCGCAAAGCGGCGATGTGTAGATTTCGACGGGTTTCATTCGGGGTCTCCATAAGGTCTGAAATGCGTGTCAGCCCTGAACTTGGGTAGTCTTGCGACAAATTGCCAGCCCGGTTTCATCGCAATCACGTCCGCGTGACACGGGCCAGCACCGCAACCCGAACCACATCTGCCCCCGCCGCAAGGCAGGCCATGGTACAGGCAGCCAGTGTCGCGCCGCTGGTCATCACGTCATCGACAATCACCACAGACCGATTTTGGATCAGCGGTCCATGTTTCGGATTGACCCGAATGCTGCCGTCGAGGATGGCTTGGCGTTGGGCTCTGCTCTTGCCTTCCAACGACGGCGTCCTGCGCGACCGCAGCAGAAGATCAGGGCAACAACGCCGCCCCAGTCGTGCCGCCAACGCCTGCGCCAGCAAGGCGGACTGATTGTAACGCCGCCGCAAATAGCGGCTCCAATGCAACGGGACTGGCGCAATGATTGGGTCATCAACAGCCAATACCGCTGTCGCCTTGGCAAGCCAGCCAGCAGCAGGCGCAACGATATCCGTCCGGTCGCCATGTTTCAGGCCCAGGATCAGCCTTCGCGCCGTGCCTTCATAAAGGAGGGCAGCCCGCCCCTGCACCCAAGGGCGTGGATGGGCCAGACAGTCATCACAGGCCATCGCGAACCCATCGTCCTCTCCCATCATTGGAAGTCCGCAACCATCACAGCATAACCCGCCGACAAAAGGCGTATCCCGCCAACAGGGACCACAGAGACCAAAATCGCTTTCGACCCAATCGCCACATGCCAGGCATCTGGGCGGGTAGATCAGCGAAACTGCTGTTTGTATCCCCCCCGCCAACATCCTAAATAGCCCCCATGACCCAAGCCCAGACGCCCCGCCCGCAGCTGTTTGACCGTCGCGCCCTTGCGGCCCAACGTGCCCGCCTGACGCCCGATTCCCTGTTCCTGCATGAAATTGCCCGGGACGAAATCGAGGATCGGCTTTCCTTGGTTAACAGATCCTTTACCCGACCCGCTGTTGTTGCGCCTTTTGCGGAGGTCTGGGACAGCTGTCTGCCAAACGCAAAGCACGTCCCAGATACAGATGTTCTGGATCTGGAGGTGGGGGCCCATGATCTGGTCGTCCATGCCATGTGTCTGCATTGGGCCAATGACCCGGTTGGCCAGCTGATTCAGTGCCACCGCGCCCTGAGCGAAGACGGGTTGCTTCTGGTATTGATGTTCGGAGGTCAGACACTGCACGAACTGCGCAGCGCCCTCGCAACGGCGGAAACCCGGATCAGCGGCGGCCTGTCGCCCCGTATCGCCCCCATGGGAGAGGTGCGCGACCTGGGCGCATTGTTGCAGCGAGCGGGATTTGCCCTGCCGGTGGCCGATGTCGTGCCGCTGACCGCCAAGTACCGCGATCTGCCGCATCTGATGCGCGAACTGCGGGGGATGGGTGAAACCAACGCCATGGCCCAGAGACGCAGAACCCTTGCACCGCGTCGTCTGTTTCAGGAAGCCGAGACGATCTATCGCGACACTTTTGCCGATCCGGATGGTCGCCTTCCTGCGACCTTCGAGCTGATCTGCCTAACCGGGTGGTCGCCCTCCGACTCCCAGCAAAAACCCCTGCGCCCCGGATCTGCCAAGGCCCGTCTGGCAGATGCGCTAAAAGTTCCGGAAACCAAGCTGCCCAAGTAGACGCACCACGCCATAGGACTATCCTATGGTTCTGGTGAAATGATCCGATTGGCCAAGCCCGTCGTAAAGGCTTATTGCTAGTGCGGATCTGATGACCCGCTGACCGATTATCGTACAGGACCTGATAGATGCTGGATGCCACTGCCCCCGCCACTTGCCCCGCCCATGCCCCGGCCGATCACCCCAAGATCGCTCCGGCCAAGGTCGGCGTGCTGCTGGCCAATCTCGGCACGCCCGATGACTACAGCTATTGGCCCATGCGCCGCTATCTGAACGAGTTTCTGTCAGACAAGCGTGTGATCGACTACGCATCCTGGAAATGGCAGCCACTGCTGCAGCTGATCATTCTCAGCAAGCGGCCCTTTACATCCGGTGCGGCCTACAAATCGATCTGGAACCACGACAAGGGCGAAAGCCCCCTGATGACGATCACGAAAGACCAGACAGCAGCCATGGCAGAGAAACTGCAAGCCCGCTATGGCGGCGAGGTGATGGTTGATTTCTGCATGCGCTACGGCAACCCGTCCACCAAATCCAAGGTCCGGGCGATGATTGACGCAGGCTGCCAGAAGATCCTGTTTCTGCCGCTTTATCCGCAATATGCCGGCGCGACCTCGGCCACTGCCAACGATCAGTTCTTTCGGGCACTGATGGACGAACCATGGCAACCCGCTTCCCGCACCGTCGCCCCCTATTTTGACGATCCCGCCTATATCGACGCACTCGCCCGATCCGTGGAGAAAGCCTATGCAGCGGCGGAAAAGAAACCGGACATCCTGGTTGTCTCCTATCACGGAATGCCGAAACGCTACCTGATGCAGGGCGATCCGTATCACTGCCAGTGCCAGAAAACGACGCGCCTTCTGAAGGAACGTCTGGGTTGGGCAGATACCGAAATCACCACCACCTTCCAGTCCGTTTTCGGCCCCGAAGAATGGCTGAAGCCCTATACAGTCGATCACGTTGCAACCCTTGCCCACGAAGGCAAAAAGAACATTGCGGTCATCGCACCTGCGTTTTCCGCGGATTGCATCGAAACGCTGGAAGAGATCAACGAAGAGATCCGCGAGAGCTTTGAGGAGGCGGGCGGTGAGGAATTCCTCTACATCCCCTGCCTCAACGACGATCCCGAACATATCGACGCACTTGCCGGTGTCATCGAGCGCAATTTGAAAGGGTGGCTGGACTAAAATTCCTCCCCGGTCCAAATAGGATCCAATATTGGAAGCCGGACTAAGCCGGAACCGGGGAGAATTTGATGAGCACTGCGCATTGGGCCAAGGCCCTTTTGGACACATGGGGCATCAAGGCGGCGCTGACCCGTCTGGATGGCGAATACGATCTGAATTTCCTGGCACAGGCAGACGATGGGCAGATCTATGTCCTCAAGGCCATGCGCCCTGGTTGCGATTATGATCTGGTTGATGTGCAGATTGGCGCCCTTGCCCAGATCGCACGATCGGCCCCTGATCTGCCACTGCCCCGTGTCATACCGGCCCAAAACGGCGCATCCTGCCTGAGCCTTGCTGACGAAGCAGGCAATGACCGACTGGTATGGCTCCAGACCGGGCTTCCTGGGCGGTGCTATGCCAAGAGTCACCCCAAGACCACCGCCCTTGTTACCGAGGTGGGCGCCGTGCTGGCCGGCGTGACCCGAGCCTTGAAAGATTTCGACCACCCGGCACTGCACCGTGATTTCAAATGGGACCTGATGGCTGCAGATTGGGTTGCGGCCGAAAGCGGTTGCATTAGCGACCCTGCCCGCCGGCAGCTGGTTGAGGACATCTGCACCGATTTTGCCTGGCTCAAGCCAAGGCTGGAGACCCTGCCCCGCCAAGCGATTCATAACGATGCCAACGACTACAATATCCTCGTGGCAGGAGAGTTGGGCGCGCCGCAACATATCAGCGGTCTGATCGACTTTGGCGACATGTGCGCCGCGCCGCGGATCTGCGATCTGGCAATTGCGGCGGCCTATATGGTTCTGGATCACCCAAAACCACAACAGGCCCTAACGTCGTTGGTGGAAGGCTACCACGCCGTCAATCCGCTCACCGCGGCAGAGCTGGACCTGCTATGGCCGCTCTTGCGGATGCGTCTTGCGGTCAGCGTTGTGAACTCAACCCTGATGGCTGCAGATAATCCTGACGATCCTTACGTAACGATCTCGCAAGCACCGGCTTGGCGTTTTCTTGACAAGTCGGCAGAGCATCCTGCCCTGATTGCGGGGCGACTGCGGGCAACCTGCGGTCTGCCTGTGGTCGATGGCGCTGACCGCGTTTTGGCCTATTTAGAGAAGCATTCCGGCAGTTTTGCCCCCATCATGAACCGCGACCTGAGCGACGTGCCGATGGGTTCCTTGTCAGTGGAAAACTCCACTTGGCCACAGAACCCGTTCGACATGCCGCTGGAAGAAGCCGCGCAGGTCGGCGCAGAGTTTGCGGGGAAAGACGGATCTGAGTGGTGGCTCGGCTACTATAACGAGCCCCGCCTGATCTATACCGCGCCCGCCTTTCGCAAAGGCGCATACAAGGCCAGTGACCGGCGGACCGTGCATCTCGCGGTAGATGTGTTCGCACCCGCCGGTCAGGCGCTCCATGCGCCGCTGGATGGCGAGGTGCTGATTGTCGAAGACCGCGCCAATCATCTCGATTACGGGGGTGTTATCATCCTCAAGCACCTCACAGATGACGGCGATCCATTCTACACCCTGTACGGCCACCTTGATCCAGAATGTGTCACGCGGCTCACTCCAGGGGACAAGATCGCGCGGGGACAGGCCTTTTGCCAGCTGGGAAATGCCTATCAGAACGGTGGCTGGGCTCCGCATGTCCATTTCCAGATCGCCCTGTCCACCGACGGGATCGAAGCGGACTGGCCAGGGGTCGCAGATCCTGATGATCTAGTTCTTTGGAATGCCCTATGCCCAAATCCGGCGCCGCTGTTGAACCTGCCAGCAGAGAAAACCGGCTACCAACCGACAGACAAAACGATAGTTCTGGCCGCGCGCAAGGCACATTTTGGGGGCAACCTCAGCCTAACCTACCAAGACCCGGTTATGCTCTTGCGGGGGTGGAAACATCACCTGTTCGACGAATGGGGGCGGCCCTATCTGGATGCCTACAATAACGTCCCTCACGTAGGGCACGCCCATCCACGCATTCAGGCCGTTGCTGCGGATCAGCTGAAGCGCATGAACTCAAACACCCGCTACCTGCATCCGGCGCAAACTGCCTTTGCCGAAAAAGTCCTTTCAAAAATGCCCGAGCATCTGGAAGTCTGCTTTTTCGTGAATTCAGGAACCGAAGCGAACGAGCTGGCGCTGAGACTGGCGCGGGCCCATACCGGCGCCAAGGGGATGGTAACGCCAGACCACGGCTATCACGGCAACACCACGGGCGTGATCGATGTCTCTGCCTATAAGTTCAACGCCAAGGGAGGTGTGGGGCCGTCAGATTGGGTTGAGCTGGTCGAGGTCGCAGATGACTATCGCGGCAGCTTCGGCCGCGATGATCCTGAACGGGCCCAAAACTACGCAAATCTTGTAGATGACGCGATCGCAAAGCTCCGTCAGGCAGGCCACGGGATCGCTGGTTTCATCGCCGAAACATTCCCCTCCGTGGGTGGGCAGATCATTCCGCCGAAGGGGTATCTGGCCGCCGTTTATGAAAAAATCCGCAAGGCCGGTGGGGTCTGCATTGCGGATGAGGTCCAGACAGGTCTCGGACGTCTCGGGGACTACTACTTTGGATTTGAACACCAAGAGGCCTCTCCGGACATTGTTGTCATGGGCAAACCCATCGGCAACGGCCACCCTCTGGGTGTGCTGGTCACAACGCGCGACATCGCTGAGAGTTTTGCCCAGGGGCCAGAGTTCTTTTCGACTTTTGGCGGTTCAAACCTGTCCTGCCGGATCGGCACAGAAGTTCTGAACATTGTCGACGACGAAGGCCTGCAGGAAAACGCGCGCCTGCGCGGCAACGAACTGTTGAGCGGCCTGAAGGATCTGCAAGGCCGCTATCCCTCGATCGGTGACGTCAGAGGAATGGGGTTGTTTATCGGCGTGGAACTGATCAACCCGGATGGCTCCGAGGCAACAGCGATCTGTTCTTATCTCAAGAACCGCATGCGCGACCACCGCATCCTGATCGGCAGCGAGGGGCCAAAGGACAACATCCTCAAAATTCGCCCGCCCCTGACGATTGATGCAGAGGATATTCAGATGATCCTTGAGACGATGGACAGCATTCTGGCCGAGGTTCACTGCGACTAGGCAGATGACAGCCCCGGATGGAAACGTCCGGGGTATTTTCAATCCTCAAAGCGCGTCCTGGCGGATGCCCTGAACACGAAAAAAGGCGGTGGAAATCCACCGCCTTTCTTTGCTTTCTGATGCGAGCAATTAGTTGCTTGCAACAGCCGCGCCGACAACAACCAGCAGCAGCAGCGGCAGCAGGATGCCGCTGGAGGAGCTTTCTGCCTGCTCAACAACAACAACCGGCTCAACAACCGGCTCAGACAGGTTGCCCGCGGTTGCGGTGGAAGCAGCAGCAGTCAGAGCAGCAGCGATAACGAGTTTTTTCATGTTAACCTCCAAAAAAGTTGCGCGGATCAGTCCACCTGAACCACGCGCCCAAGACTTACCTCGTGGTATTGTCTAAGCAGCAAAAAACCGAGATTGCAATTACTTGTGGATGTTCTGCCTCCGGCTGCGCCGTCATGTCGTCAAATTAGCAACACCTGAGTGCCCACTTTTGTTAACGCAAACAACTCGGCAATATGCTCGTTGTAGAGACCGATACATCCGTTGGAAGACTTGCGGCCAATCTTGCGCGTATCGTGGGTTCCATGAATGCGATAGTACTTCCAGCTTAGGTACAAAGCATGTGTTCCCAAGGGGTTATCCGGTCCGGGCGGAATGTAAGCGGGCCATTCCGGGTTGCGCTTGAGCATGTTGGGCGTCGGCGCCCAGCCGGGCCCGTCGACCTTGCGGATGATCTGTGTTCGACCACGCCGGGTCAGATCGTCGGACAGCGGAACGGAAGAGGGGAAAAGTCGGTAATCATTCCCATCTTCGGACCAGTAGTGAAGCGCGCGGCTGTCGATGTCGACAAGAATCGCGCCCTTGCGCAAATTGTCGAAATAAGGCTGCCATTTCTTGGAACGAAATGCCGAGATATTGCGTTTAACCGGTGGTTCTGGCTCAGGCGGCGGACGCAGGGGGTCGTATGCCTCGTCGGCTACCTCGTCAACTTCCTGGGCCCAGGCCGCAGAGGTAACACCTGCCCCCGCGAGGGAGGCAGAACCGGCAAGAAACTGCCGTCTTGTAAAGGAACTAAAAGGACTGCGGGTCATGACTTTTCCAAACTGCGGAGATATTCATTCGTAGATCCGTATCTTATGGCGCGAATGCCTCAGTCGCAAATCAAACCCGTCCCGAACCGCTGATTCCACCTCGACGGGTTTGCGCCAATGTCACAGGCGCGCTAAGGGAGCCAGCAGTCAATGAAGCAAGGTGTAATATGACGCGTGTATTTCTGATCCTCGTTGCCGGGCTTATGTCCTTTATCGCGGCTTGTGCGCCTGCTCCGGATGGCAACACCAGCGCCGGCCAGGTTTACCGGATCCGCAATGCGGACAAGGTACAGCTGCGTATGCTCGATTCCGTCAATGCGCTGCGTCAGGCTGCCGGCACCCAGCAGGTTCAGCTGAACGCCCAACTTACCGCCGCTGCAGCGACCCATTCGCGCGATATGTCTGTCCAGAACCGCCCCTGGCATTTCGGCTCTGACGGCTCCTCTCCGCTTGACCGTGTTGCTCGTGCCGGTTTTGTGGGTGACGTGATCGGCGAGACCATTTCGGAGACCTATGAATCCGAACTGCAGACGCTGACCGCCTGGATGGAAGACCCATCCACCCGCGCAGTCATTCTGGACCCGAAAGCCGCCAACATGGGCTTTTCCTGGTTTCAGGAACCCAATGGGAAAATCTGGTGGACGCTCATCATGGGCAGCTAAACCCAGCTGATATTCAAAAAACAAAGGGCCGATCACAGCATGTGACCGGCCCTTTGTTTTGCACATTTGCGGAATGCGATCCTGCATCCGGAATTACGGATAAAGGAAAATCGGCGTCCCATCCGCAACCATGGCATAGATCTCTTCGATCTCGTGGTTCTTGACTGCGATACAGCCGGCCGTCCAGTCATCGACGCGCGCTGCACGCTTGCGGGCCTTGGCGCTGTTCGGTTCACCGTGGATGAAAATCTCTCCACCAGGTTTCTTGCCCATCGCGGCGGCCTTTGCCCGGTCCTCGGCATTGGGATACGAGATGCCGATAGACAGGTGATAGGCGCTATTGGGGTTGCGCCGGTCGATGAAATACGTGCCTTCCGGGGTTTTGCCGTCGCCTTCCACAGCCTTGTGGCCGGCGGGAGCAAAGCCCAGATCCATCTTGTATTCGCGCAGGATGTCCTGATCGTGCATCAGATACACCTTGCGCGCCCCTTTGTTGACCACGATCGATGTGACCTCGGGACCATTGTACGCGAGAAACTTGTTTACTGGCCCGGTGCTGGAGCTACAGCCAGCAACCCCCAGGGTCGCGGCGATGCCCAGGCCGAATGCTCTTCTGTCCATTTTTATTCGGTCTCTGCCTGTTTTGCCTCATATCCCGATTACAACGGTTGGCCCGTTAATCAAAATCACTTCTTCTCGTGTGGGGGCTCAAGGCGGGAGATCTGCTGCTCAATAGCCTCAAGACGGGCCAGAACCTGATCCCGATAGGCATCTGTACGCTCGCCCTCTTCCTCGCTGTGGGCGTCCTGCATCGAGTTCACGATAAGACCCACCAACAGGTTCACCACCGCAAAGGTGGTCACCATGATGAACGGCACAAAAAAGGCCCAGGCGTAGGGATACACCTCCATCACCGGGCGCACGATGCCCATCGACCAGCTTTCCAGCGTCATGATCTGGAACAGGGAATACGCGCTGAGCGCCAGATTTCCGAACCACTCAGGGAAGCTCGCGGCGAACAGCTTTGTCGCGATGACCGAGCCGATGTAGAAGATGATCGCCATCAGCAGGAACACAGAACCCATCCCCGGCAGGGCCGTGATAAAGCCCTCGACCACTCGGCGCAGGCGTGGCGCGACCGAGATCACGCGCAAAACCCGCAGAATGCGCAGCGCACGCAGCACTGACACGCCCTGTGCGCCTGGCAGGAAAGCGATACTGACGATCACAAAGTCAAAGACGTTCCAGCCGCGCAGAAAGAAGCGATGCCGCTGAACCAAAAGCTTTGCCAAAAGCTCTACGACGAAAATAGCCAGACACAGCTGATCGATGAGCAGCACAACGGATCCGGCACGCGACATGACTGCCTCGGATGTTTCCATCCCAAGCGTCACCGCATTAATCAGGATCACTGTGGTGATGAAATTTCCAAATCGGTCGCTGGCCAGAATTTGGCCCAGCCGTTCAATCAGGCTGAGTTTTGTCACGCTCGTCACGGGTTCACCCCACATAAGTAAAGCTGGCCGCAAGCTCGGTGTGCGAAGACCAGCGGAATTGATCGACAACCTGAACCCAATTCAGTTGATATCCGCCATCCACCAAAATCTTGGCATCGCGGGCAAAGGTCACAGGATTGCAGGACACATAGGCAATGCTTGGTGTTTTTGCAGCCACCAGCTGAACAGATTGTGCTTCGGCCCCTGCCCGTGGCGGGTCAATGACAGCCGCGTCATACTCTTCCCCAAAGGGATTCAAATCGACCGGCAGCAGGGGATTGCGAAACAGATCCCGTGTTTCGGTCGTGACCTTTTTCAGCCCTTTCGCCTGTCGCCATCCAAGATCCAGCGCCGCCAGCATCGGACGCTCTCCCTCGACGGCGTGGACTTCCGCATTGCGGGCCAGAGGCAGGCTGAAGGTGCCGCAGCCAGCAAACAAATCAACAATGCGCTTTGCCCGTCCCACGGCTTCTTCGACCGCAGCCAACAGGGCTGCCTCACCGTCGCGGGTGGCCTGAAGGAACGCCCCCGGCGGTGGGCAAACATGGGCAGGACCGAAGGGTTGGGTTGGTGGCTGCTCCATTCCGATCAGCTCATCTTCCCAGCTGAGCCGCGCCAGACCGTGGGCATCAACGATCCGGGCCAGATCGATCCGCAACTGACCATCAAGCGGTTTGCCATTTGCCACCAGAACATCCAGTCCGACCTCAGACAGGGTTACGGTCACGGACAATGGCGTCTTGCGACTTGCACCGACCATTGCCAGTTCCTCTGCCACTGGAATAGCGGCGATCAGCTCTGGAGACAGGAGCTGGCAGTCAGGGATCTGGGTGATGACATCAGAGGCGCGACCATGAAAGCCTGCCATCGCGCCCTTTTTCGTCCGCCGCACCGACAGGGTCGCCCGGCGCCGGGACTGAGGGGGCGAGGTGTGGATTGGCCGGAAATCAGCCGTCAGCCCCTGCGCGGACAAGGCGGACTGAACGATACCAACCTTCCAATCGGCCACAAAATCATCTGCCGCATGTTGCAACTGACAGCCGCCACAGGATTTGTAGTGTCTGCACGGCGCCTGAACCCGCGCCTCTGACGGGGTTTCGATCCGAATATCTGTCAGCTGATTGCCGTCACGGATACCGCTGACGGTCTCTCCCGGCAGGGTCCGCGGGGCAAAGAGGGGCCCATCGGCGATCCCGTCGCCCTGGTGCCCGAGACGCTGAATTGTGGCTGTAAGTCTGGCTTCATGTGTCATGGGCGCTGAATACCCCGCCACCGTGTCAGGCAAAAGGAAAATGCGCAGGCTTGCGATCACATCACCGCAGGGCTGCGCCTATTCTGCGGCATCCTGTGCGGCTCGGCTCTCTCCATCGGTGCGGATAAATCCACCTGACTGGCGCGACCAGAACTGCGCATAAAGCCCACCTTGCGCCAGCAGCACCTCGTGGCTGCCCATCTCAACGATCCTGCCCTGCTCCATCACGATGATCCGATCCATTTCGCTCAGCGTCGACAGGCGGTGCGCAATCGCAAGGACGGTTTTACCCTCCATCACCCGTTCAAGAGCCGACTGAATCGAGGCCTCAACCTCGGAATCCAATGCTGAAGTCGCCTCGTCCAGAACAAGGATCGGCGCGTCTTTTAGGATAGCCCGTGCCAAAGCGATCCTTTGACGCTGCCCACCAGACAGTTTGACACCGCGCTCTCCCAGGTAGGCGTCATAACCTGTGCGCTCCTGCCCATCCTGCAGATCCTGAATGAAATCATGCGCCTCGGCTTTTTGCGCAGCTGCGATCATGTCCGCTTCGCTCGCATCCGGGCGACCATACAGGATGTTGTCGCGGGCAGAACGATTGAACATCGCCGTTTCCTGCGTGACCATGCCGATTTGGCTGCGCAGGGAATTCTGTGTCACGCCAGAAATGTCCTGCCCATCAATCAGAATTTGACCATTTTCCCCGTCATAGAGCCGCAGCAAGAGCGAAACGAGGGTCGATTTACCGGCGCCAGACGCCCCGACAATACCGAGCTTTTCGCCAGCTTCGATCGACAGGGTGACATCCTGAACACCCCCCACATCGCGCCCGTAGGCGAAGCCCACGTTGCGAAACTCAATCGCGCCGTCGGTGACATTCAGCTCGGTTGCTTCGGTTTCATCCTCAACCCGATCGGGTCGGGTCAGGGTTTTCATGCCGTTTTCGATCTCTCCGACATTTGAGTAGATCGCCATCAGGGTAAAGCTCACCCAGCCAGTCATCTGCGCAATCCGGATCGAAACAGCACCAGCTGCAACAATATCGCCCTCGCTTGCGAGCCCGTCGCGCCACAAAAACAGTGTCGCACCGATGAGCAGCACAGGCAGCAGGCCAGCAAGGGTCATCAGGCAGAACCGGAAGCTGGCAGACAGATAACCAAAGTGCAGCGCCTTCTCGCGGAAATCAGCCATCGCATCCTGGGCTGTGCTTTCCTCGAACTCGGCATGAGCAAAGAGCTTCACAGTCTTGATATTGGTGATGGTATCGACAACCTGCCCTGACACCATGGCCCGTGCCCCGGCTCGCTTGGCCGAGCGTTCACGCACCCGCGGCAGAAACCAACGGATCGTCGCGAAATACCCGACGAGCCAGCCCGCGAACAATGCCGTGATGCGCCAGTCAATTGCACCCAAAAGGGCAAGCGCCCCCGCCAAGGAAGCAAGAGCAAACGCGACGACATTGATGACTTCGACAGAAACAGAGGTCACGGCATTGGCGGTTTGCATCTGTTTTTGAGCAATGCGACCTGCAAAATCGTCATCGAAAAAGCGCACCGACTGCCCCATGGTCCAGCGATTGAGCCGCGACAGAACAAGGGGGTTCACATTGGGCTGGACGATGATTGCGTTGGATGCAGCCGACAGGCCGAAAAGGATTGGCCGCAGGACCAGAAAAAAGCCCAGTGCGCCGACAATCGCCAGCAGATTGGCCGTCGAAAAGAAGCTGTCAGGCCCGCTGGCAATCGCCGTGTCGATCACCATACCCAGAATATAAGCCGTGCCTGCCTCCATCGCGCCCGCTAGCGCGGAAAACAGTGCAGCAAGGGCAAGCATTGGCCAAGCCCCGGACAGACACCACCGCAAAAAGCCCCCCAGCCGATCCGGCGGGGGGCCCTTGGCCGGTTGGAACGCATCAATCAGATTGCCAAATTTCATTCTGCTGCCTCGACATTCAGGAACCCACCGGATTGGCGCGCCCAGAATTGGGCATATAGGCCCTCTGACCGCAAAAGCACGTCATGGGTGCCCTCTTCGACAATCCGTCCCTGATCCAACACCAGAATACGGTCCATTTGGGCAATCGTGGACAGCCGGTGCGCAATCGCGATCACCGTCTTGCCCTGCATCATGCCATATAGAGTCTCTTGAATTTCGGCCTCCACCTCGGAATCCAGGGCAGAGGTCGCCTCGTCCAGAATAAGGATGGGGGCGTCCTTCAGGATCACCCGCGCGAGGGTAACACGCTGACGCTGCCCCCCCGACAATTTCACCCCACGCTCACCGACGTGCGCGTCATAGCCAGTTCGCCCCTGCGGATCCTGCAGATCGAGAATAAAGTCATGCGCACGGGCCTTCTGCGCGGCCTCGACCATCTCTGCCTCGCTGGCATCAGGGCGCCCATACAGGAGGTTGTCCCGCACGGAGCGATGCAACAAAGAGCTCTCTTGCTGCACCATCCCGATGTGCCGCCGCAGACTGTCCTGCGTGACATGGGCGATATCCTGACCATCGATCAGGATCTGGCCGCGCTCAGGATCGTAGAACCGCAGCAGCAGCTTGACCAAGGTCGACTTTCCTGCGCCAGAGCGGCCGATCAGACCGATCTTCTCACCCGGATGGATGGTCAGGTTGATCTGGTCCAAACCACCACTGCCGCGCCCATAGTGATGCGACAGCTCCCGCAGCTCCAGGCTCCCCTTGCTAAGCTGCAGATCGGTCGCATCGGGGTCATCGACGAGATCGATCGGCTGCGCGATGGTCTCCATCCCTTCGGCAACAACGCCCAACTGCCGAAAGAAGGTGGTCAGCGCCCACATGATCCAACCGCTCATCCCGTTCAGCCGCAACGTCAAGGCAGACGCAGCCGCAATTACCCCAACAGAGGCAAGGCCCTGCATCCAAAGAAAAATACCCCACCCCACGGTGCTAACGATCAACAGCCCGTTCAGGCTCACCAAGGTGGCATCCATGATCGTGTAGATCCGCATCTCTGTCTGAAAGGTGCGGCGGGTTTTCTCGATGGCCTCTCGGGCGTAGGTCAACTCGGTATCATGATGGGCAAACATCTTGACCGAATGAATATTCGAATAACTGTCGACCACGCGCCCTGTCACGGTCGACCGTGCATCCGACGCGGCCTGACTGGCAGGGCCGACGCGGCGAACCGTCCAACGGATCAAAAGCGCGTAAAGCGCGAACCAGATCACCAGCGGCAGCATCAGCAGCGGGTCAGCGTACCACAGCAGGATTGCGGCTCCGATGATGTAGGCCAGTGCAAAGGTGATCGCGTCGAACACCTGAAATACCACTTCCCCTGCTGCCGGCGGGGTCTGCATGATGCGATTTGCAATGCGGCCGGCAAAGTCGTTTTCAAACCACCCGACCGATTGGCGCAACACATGTTTGTGCGACCGCCAGCGGATCAGCGTGCCGAAATTCGGCAAAATCGTATTGTTCAGCAACAATACATCCAACAGCTGAATAAGCGGGCGCAGGGTCAGGATGAAAACAGCGAGCAATATCAGCTCTGTCCCGTGATCCTGCCAGACTTGCGCCGGTTCCCCCGACAAAAGATCAACCACACGCCCCATGTAGTGGATCAGGCCAATCTCAATCGCGGCAACAATCAAGGACAGGATTGCCGTCACGACAAAGACCTTTTTGAAGGGCTGCGCATAGTCCTTCAGGAACGGCCAAAGACGCCGTGGGGGAACGTTGGTCTCCGGGTAGTCACAATAGGGGTCAACGAGGTTTTCGAAAAAGCGAAACATACGGGTGCTCCAATAAAACTGAGCCTTTGGAATAGTCATGCAAAACTAGGCCATCGAAATGGCCTACCGACTGCGTCGGACAGGGGTGGACGTCAGCCGTGCCAGATCCCGTGATACATGAGTATTCCTCCCGTGTTGGTCCCATAGAGGTAGGAAAGATTGCTCCGCATGTCACGGATTAAATTCCCCCAAGGTTGAACACCACACGCCCGGCAGAGGATTAAAGGCGTTTGAGAAGGCTGTCTTTGTCCAGAGAAAAGCCCGACGCGATCCAATCAGATTTCAGCCGTTTCAGCGCCACCCCCAACGCGGGGCCCTGCACATCGGGCATCAGATCCTGTGCCGTCAGCGGAAAAACCGCCTGCGCGCCAGCGTTCAGTTCAGTCTCTAACATGGGGGGAAGCGGCATCTCTAACAAAGCCGACCGCAGCAGCACGGCATTACGGGCAACTGACTGATCATACATATAGGCAAGCGCTGCCGGTGCGGTCGATCCTGTCGCCTCTGTCCGCAGCAACTGGACCATATTGGCCTGCGCCTTGCTTAGCCTCAGCGCATCGCGCGGATCTTCGCCACCCAGTGCCGCCAGCCTGCGCATCGGATCCGGGGGCATCCCCGCCTCAACATGGATGAGCGGTGCAAGCGCCCGGTCATCACTTCCCGGCAGAATCACGGACAGCAACCCAATCTGCCGCATCACGGCAATCGCAGGCGCTGGATCCGGCGCGGCAAGGAGTTTGACCAATTCCTGGCCTATCCGCTCTCGCGAAAGGGACGGAATACCGTCAAGGTTGCCCGCAATCGCCGACAGGGCATCAGGGTCGAACCCCAGATCAGCATTGCCGTACCAGGCATGAAACCGGAAATAACGAAGCGAACGCAAGTAATCCTCACGGATCCGATTTTCCGCAGTACCAATAAATCTGATCCGACGCGCCACGAGGTCCGGCAACCCGTCGAGAGGGTCAACCACCTCGCCATCTGGGCGCGCATAGAGCGCATTCATGGTGAAATCCCGGCGCGCGGCGTCTTCCTTGATACAATCGGAAAAGGCAACGACCGCCCGACGGCCATCCGTTGCGACATCCCGCCGAAAGGTCGTGATTTCATAGGGCACTGATTTATGCACGAGCGTCACAGTGCCATGATCAATGCCTGTCGGAATGGCCCGGATACCTGCGGTCTCTGCCAGATCAATCACCTGCTCTGGCCGCATGTTGGTACACAAGTCGAGGTCGGAGGCCCCCGCCCCCAACAGCGCGTTTCGCACACAGCCGCCAACGAAATACACATCCGCGCCGCCGTCTTTCAGCACCTTGCAGACGTGCTGCGTGTCCGGATCCTCCAACCAGTCTGTGCGCAGTACCGTCATCTTTGCATCCGTTCAGCCAAACCACGCAGCATCCGCGCCGTTGCACCCCAAATGTAATAGGGACCATACGGCACTGCGAAGTAATGCCGCCGAACACCCCGCCATCGGCGAGACTGGACCTGGTAATTCCCGGGATCCAGCAGATGAGACAGGGGAACACTGAAAACTTCGGCAACTTCCCCCGCCTCTGGGCGGATCTCAAAAGGGCGGTCGATCAGGGCCACCACGGGCGTAACCTGAAACCCTGTAACGGTCTCATGCTGCGGAAGACTGCCCAGTATGTGGGGCAATTCCCGTGGCAGGCCAATTTCTTCCCACGCCTCTCGCAGAGCGGCATCCGCGACGGTTGCATCCGCCGCATCCTGTTTGCCACCGGCAAAGGCGATCTGTCCGGGATGATGCTTCAGCGCTGAAGAACGCTTTGTCAGGATGACCTGTGGGGCCTCCTGATAGGTGCTGACCGCAACAAGAACGCCCGCCGGTCGCAATTTGCGATCGGCAGGCAGGGTAACATCGGGGTTAAGGTCAAAGTCAGACGACCCATCCCCAACCGCGCCCAGCGCTGCGGTCAGCTGTTGCTCCAGATCAGGCACTGTCGCCCTGATCTGCGTCACTTGTCTTGCCCTCAAACCCCAACTCTGCAGGATCAAGGTCATAGTGGGCGCTACAGAACTGGCAGTCCGCGGTCACGCGTCCCTCATCATTCACCATGGTGCCAATCTCTTTTGCAGAATAGATCGACAGGCTCTGGCGCACGCGTTCTTCGGAACAGGTACAGCCAAATTTGACCGGCTGGGTGTCATAGACGCGCGGTTGTTCCTCGTGAAACAATCGCAGCAGCAGGTCGGTGGGAGACACCGAAGGGCCAATCAGCTCCAGATCTTCAACCGTCGCCAAAAGGTGCATGACCCGGTTCCAGTTCTCGCCCTCTTCACCACTGATGAGATCCTCGGCTGTCAGGGCGTCACCATTGCCCTCACCGTCAGCCACAAATGGCGAGGCTTTCGGCATCTGCTGCAACATGATGCCGCCCGCGCGCCAGTGTTCCGGTGTGCCGGGTTCAGACGACCGCCCAAAGCTGAGCGAAAAGCGGGTCGGCAGCTGTTCAGACTGGGCAAAATAGGCTTCGGCACATGCCGCGAGGGACCCTCCCGCCAGCGGGGTGATCCCCTGGTAGGGTTTCATGCCCTCACCCTGGTCAATCAGGATCGCAAAATAACCGCTACCAACCTGATCGAAAGGCGCACCATCGGTCAGTCGGCTTTCGTCATAGCTGGCATAGGCACGGATCCGCGCCGGCTCACCTTCTTTTTCGGGGGCGTAATAGTCGGTGGCAATCATCCGCACTGGTCCGTTTGACTGCACCTGCAGTGACAGTTTCCATTGCAGCTTGACCGTCTGGCCGATCAAAGCGGTCAACAGCGCCATTTCGGCGACAAGCGCCTCAACGACCTGAGGATAGTTATGTTGTTTCAGGATACCGTCGAGCACGCCATCCAGCCGCGCAACACGGCCGCGCATGTCCGAAATATCAAGCTGGAAGGGCAGGACGGTGTCGTCCCACGCGATTTTCGATACGAGTGTCATGGGGTTTCCTTACGCGCCGGGGATTGGCATATCGGCCCTATATAAGGTTTACATCATTAGAGTGAAGGGGTCAGTGTTTTGATCAGACGATTTGGAGAAATCCCGGACACATCGCGCAAGTACATCCGACGTCCCGGTGTTTATGCGTTGCTACCGCGTGACGGGCAGTTGCTGGTCACCTGTCAGACCGATCCCTATCCGGACATTCAGTTGCCTGGCGGCGGTATCGACCCCGGAGAATCCCCCATACCCGCCTTGCATCGCGAAGTGATGGAAGAAACCGGCTGGACCATTGGCACCCCGCGCAGGCTCGGAGCGTTCCGCCGATTTGCCTATATGCCTGAATATGATCTCTGGGCAGAAAAGCTCTGTCATATCTACATCGCCCGTCCGGCCCGGCAGATGGGACCACCAACAGAAGCGCTGCACGAGGCGATGTGGATCACGCCTGATCTGGCGATGGACATCCTAGGAAATGCCGGTGACCGTCATTTTGCCAGCCTGTTGGCGAACGCCCTCACCTGAGGAACAAAGCCTTACGTTCAAATACAAAAACGGGCCTCCTGAACGTCAGGGGACCCACAGCACGGATCAGAATTTAAAAAATCCCGGTTACGGGCCTTCGTATTCGAACAGAGTGGCGGAAACGTCATCTTCCAGACCGAACTCGGGCGACATGACTTGCGTCAGGTTCCAGTACAGATCGTCCAAGAACTCCTGACCGGTCTGATTGGAATTACATTTGCCAATCAGATCCACCAGCCCCTCAGACTCCAGCATCTCGCCGTTTTCCAGCCGTGCCTCAGTAAAGCCATCGGAGTAAAGCAGCAGCCTGTCGCCCTTCTCCATCACCACCTCTTCTTGCGAGTAGGTGATATCAGGAACCAAACCGACGGGAACGCCACCCTTGCCGATAAACTCAGTGGTGCCATCCTTGCGGATCAGCAAAGGATGAGGGTGGCCTGCCTGCACCATCTTGAGGATCCCGCTGCGCAGATCGACGATGCAATACGCCATGGTGAAGTATTCTTCGATGCCGGTATCAGCGATCAGCCGGGCATTCAGCAGGCTTGCGACCTCCTCCGGCTGACGCAGCGCATAAAAGCGATTGAACCGCTTTTCCATCCCCACGTTCTGATCGAAATAGGTCGAAGACAGATACCCACCCAGTCGGGCGGTCATCATGGCCGAGGTAATGCCGTGACCGGACACGTCGACAGAATAGAAACCAACCC
>Ga0160419_100518_pt1 | contig 24024 bp, 25 predicted proteins | sample CelAP2metagpilot_2_FD_108196 | JGI IMG/M metagenome (GOLD analysis project Ga0160419, IMG submission 108196) | Phycosphere-associated microbial communities from Cellana algal ponds in Kailua-Kona, Hawaii, USA - Cellana AP2-4-25 metagenome pilot ... | reverse complement strand
TCCCTCTCTTTCACTGTCCTTTCTAATTCCACCTCCAACGCCGACGTCTTCTCTTGGTACGCCGCCAGCTGTCCCTTTATCTCCCTCACCTCCTCCGTCAAGGACCCTTCCGACTCCAAAAGCTCATCCCTCTCTTTCACTGTCCTTTCTAATTCCACCTCCAACGCCGACGTCTTCTCTTGGTGCTCCCGCAGCTGCGCCTTTATCTCCTCCCATTCCCCCCCTTTCCCTCTCCTCTCCTTTTCCGAAGCAACGAGCTCGTCCTTCTCCTTCCCCACCCCCTCCAGCTCCCGCTCTAATGCTGACACTTTCTCGATAGACTCAGCCAGCTTCTCATTCCTCTCCACCAACTCCCTCTTCAATTCCTCCACCTCCCTCTTCAACCCCTCCCCTGGTGCCGGCCCACTCAAAAGCAAGTCATCCCTCTCCTTCCTCACCCTCTTGAGCTCGTCCTCTGCGTCCGATAGGCTTGTGATGCAGTCCATCAGCCGGGCGTTCTTGTCCTCCACCTCCTCGACCAGGGCCTTCATCACTCCTTCCTTCGCCTTCACCTCTAATGCCAGCCTTTCTACCTGTGCGAGGAGAAAGGGTGCAGCAACACAAATACGTAATTATATAATAAACACAATCATACATGTTTAGATAATGTAATCAAAGGAATAAATAAAAAGAATGCAATACGACAACTCACCTCTTCCTCTGTCTCCTTCAACTTCACTGACATGGCCAGCTCGGCAAATTTTTTCTTCGCAAGCTCATCCCTGAGCTTGCACGCCTGCCGCTTCATCTTGAAAACCTCCAAATTGAACTCCTCCTCCTCCTCCTCCTCCTCCTCCTCCTCCTCCTCCTCCTCTTCCCTCTCCTTTCCTACCTGCATCTCCCTTGTGGCAGTACTCGTCCCTTTATCCTCCTGTGTCACTCCTACGGCTGCGATAAATTCCTCGCCTTCCCCCCCTTCCTCCCCCCCCACCAGAGCGCGGAGGCACTTAGTGCACTGTAATCCCTCGTTCACCCCTTCCATCTGCAAAGCATCTTCCTTTACCCCTTCCTCCGTCCTTTCCTTCCCTTCCTCCTTCTCCTCCTTTTCACAGTGAGAAGAAGACGACGTCGCCCCACCGGCCACCACCTGCCCCATCTTGCTTACAATGTCTTGTAACGCCACCAGGGCCTGCATTTCTAGGTCCTGCCCTCTGCCGCCTTCACTGCTACCACTCGTCACACTACTCACACAGGCCGAAGCGGTACTTCCATTTCCCCAAAATCCTCCTCCACCACCTCTACCTTCTCCTCCACCTATGGTACCACCAATTATCGCACTATCAGCCACGGCCCCGTCAGAGGAAATAGACGAAACAGTCGACGCGCCCGATAAAGAAGGCTGCCTCTCTCCTCCTCCTCCTCGTTCACCACCAGCACCACCATTTCTACATTCTTCTTCTTTTACCCCTTCCTTGTTGTAAAAAGCAGCAACAGCAGGGACAGCAGCAGCAGAAGCCTTGCCGCCGATGGTGCCGATACTCTTACCCACCATCCGCCCCCGCATTTCTTCCTTCTGATCTGTCAGAGCCTGTAGGAGAGAAATGGCTCGTGCGCGTCCTTCCCAAAAGCTTTTCGTAATGCGAACTTTTTCCTGGAAAGAGGGAAGGAGGGAGGGAGAAGGGGTTGGGTGAGAAGCGTTGGAATTACAGGCTCTTTCGTTCTCCAACGCCTGTCCATCAGTCCCTCCCTCTCTCCTCACCTGCCGAATGGTTTCCAATTCTTCCGATTTTGCGGCCAGCTCAACCTTGAGCTGCATGCATTCTTGCTCGTACATCAAGCGGCGGATTCGGTCTAGCTCCCATTCGCGGGGGAGGGGTAACCCGGAAGATGAAGGAGGAGCAGGGCCGGAGGAAGTTGGGGGGGGGGGGCGCCTTTTGGAGCCCATCCGCATGAACCAGGATGTCTTGGATTTGGAAGGGTTGTCACCACCTACTTCCCTCGTTGGGGATGCAAGAGACGGCATGCCTGTGTAGTGCGGGTGGAAAATGAGGAACGATGGGATGGGGGGGTGTTGTGGGCGCCTCAATGATGATGGGCCAAGCAAGAGGAGAGCTCTGAACAGGCAGCAGAGGGCACGGACGTCTCTAGGTCTGGTAAATATAAGGAAGTCTCTAGGTCTGGTAAATATATACGTGTGTACAGCGATGGGAGAGAGTGACCGTTCACACTGACAAATGAGTGACCACCCCTATGATTTGCTGCCTGGGATTAGATGAGCACGTTGAGGCAAAATCACCTCAACATGCGGGCCCTCGACACTCCTGGGAGCTTCCTAGTGTCCCCTTCAGCACCTATAGAATCTCAAGTAGCTCTTACTCGTTCAGACGGTCTTGTAGCACCCCCAGACATGTGTTTTCAAAAGGAAATTCATAGAACGACTCGGCGATGGGTGCCCGCGGCAATCCGTCATCATGGTTGAGCAGCCCTGATCCTTGCTTGCTCCCTTTTGAGTGCTGACCACATCTCCATTTCTACATTTACATACCCGGCAACCTCTTACAAAAAAATTCTATATACATATTCATGGACAGGGCTTACTATTTCATCGTGTCTTGCAGTCTAGCGGGGGCCTTTGGGCTCGACATTGATTGTTCCGGCTTCTACGTCCCACTATCCTACTTCCTCTTATGGCGGCACCACGCGGCTTTGAGGACGTGACACGGCGGGATCTTACTGGTATTGCCACACTTGGGTATGTATCCACGTCTGCATTTGTATATTAATTGTTTGAACGGGTCGCATGTGTCGCTGGCCGGCGTGCATTTATCCCCTTTCTTCGCGCTTGCGCTCCACCACCCTGTCCTTGCCGCCCAGCATTCCAACAAGAATACATCGCCCGAACGCCCTTCAATTATGTGTGCCTGCTTCGATACTGTCATCATTCCTTTCCTTTCCTCCCGTTCCGCCTTCTGTCCATCGACTCGAGTTTCCCATTTCCTACCCCACAACCACTCCCAACAGCGACCTCGGTGCCTCTTACACCGTCTACGAACGCAACTGGGCGTGCCCGAAATGCAAATTCGACAACTATGCGTCCAAGCAAAAATGTAACCGCTGTCGGGCCGCCAAACCCGAAGGCACCGAGCACATCCTTCCTTCCTCCCTCCCTTCCTCCTCCTCTGTCCACGCCTGGCGGGAGACCGTGGACGTGACGTCACAACAACTGTACTACTACCACACCGAAACGGGAGAGGTCCGTTGGGATCGCCCTCCAGAGATGGGACAGGCGCCCATGGCCTCAGGATGGTACGGTCGAGGTGCCGCTGGAGGAAGGGCTGCCCAACAGTATCAGCAGCAGAACGAGGAGTACCTCAAGAGGCCGGCGAGGAAACAAAAGGCGTTTATAGAGGCGGGACGATCCGTGCTGGAGGGGGCAAATGAGTACAACATCTGGTACGGAAAATACACGGGAGAGCACTGGAGGCAGGGCAAGGGAAGAGATCCAGCTGAAACTAGGTGTGTGGTCAAGACAGACGCGGGATGGACCAAGGCGGATAAGATTGATAGTAAATCCAAGTTCTTCTGCATCCATTTCGCCCGCGGTGGCTGTGCACGAGGGCACGAATGCCAATACTTCCATCGGATCCCGACGGTGGACGATGATAAGACGGCGGGGGAGTTGCATGATTGTTTCGGGAGGGAGCGACACGCGGGACACAGGGACGACATGGACGGCGTGGGTTCCTTCACCCACCCATCACGCACGCTGTATGTGGGGGGGATCGTGAAAGCGGCGTACAAGGACCAAAGGGAGGTAGAGGAGGTGGTAAGGACGCAGTTCGGGGAGTGGGGGGAGGTGGAGCACGTGAATTTCGTGCCTCGGATCTCGGCGGCTTTCGTCAGGTAAGGGAAGGAGGGAGGGAGGAAAGTCGTGTCAGCAAGCAAGAGTTACATTCCCTCCTTCCCTCCTTCCCTCCTTCCCCTCCCTAGGTTTCGCCTTCGCAGCAATTGCGAATTCTGCAAGGAAGCAATGAGCAATCAAGCATTACTCGGAAAAGAAACGCTGAATGTTAAGTGGGCCTCTGACGACCCCAACCCCGTCGCGCAAGAAGCAGTCGCTCGTTCCAACCTCGACGCGGCCATGCTGATGATGCAGCAGCAAGGTGTGAGCTTACAACCGGCTGCCTTTGATTACCCGGAGAGGTACACCCTGCCGGTGCCGAAAAAGGCCAGGGTTGAGGGAGGGGGGGAGGGAGGGGGGGGGGGCGGGATGGCGTACCCTGATACGGATGGGCAGTATGAAGGAAGGGCGGGAGAATGTGAGGGAAGCGAGGAGTGGAAGGCGGTGTTCGATCCAAGGTATGGTGCGTATTACTATATGCATGTCAAAACGGGGGAGGTGACGTGGACGAAGCCGGAGGGGACGAGGGAGCAAGGGAAGGAAGGCGTGACAGAAACGATGGGTGGTGATGCGGACGTCATTTCTCCTCCTCCTCCTGCCGTAGTCGATAATGTTCTTGTTACTGCTGTGGAAAAGGAGGGGATGGGCGAAGAGGGAGGGCTAGATGGAGATAGAGATAGAGATGGTGGGGGAAACGAGGAAGGAAGCCAGGAGGAGGAGGAATCAGGAGCACCTCGACCACCAGCGCCATCAGCACTGGAAGAAAACAAATGACAAGTAAATATAAGGAAAAAAAATAGTTGTACTGTATGTATAAAGAGAAGTTGCGTCATCCAATGATGTGCTCCTCCTATACTTTTGTCTCCTGTTCCCTCCCCCTTTCCTCCTCTCCGCATCGCCGCCTTTCTACAAAAACTCCGCCTCCTCCGCCCGCCCTCCCTCCTTACTATCAAAGCGTCGCCCCCCCGCTCTCGATCGCCTCAATCTCCTTTTCGCTCAACGAAGGCCTTCCAAACATGGCTGGCATCTCATCAAACGTTTTGGAACCCGGTGTGCTTTTAAGGTCTTCATACCTTCTAGGCGCGGGCCCTGTTGCTGCTGCTCCTGTCCTTGCCATTTGGGCAGCAGACGCAGCAGCAGGAATGTCCTTGCCAATCAAGGACCGCTTCCCCAAAAATTTGATGAGAGGCTTTCGTTGCACTTCTGATGCGGTTGTAGGAGCAGGATCAGAGGCAGGAGCAGAGGCAGGAGCAGGAACAGAGGCAGGAGCAGCATCAGGAGCAGTATCAGAGGGGACTAATTTCTGGGCAGCTGAAGGAGCGGAGGCGGAGGCAGTGGCACTTGTATCAATCTTGAGGAGATTGGCACCGACATCAACATTATCGTCCACGGCTGCGAATTGCTCGACGAGAATGCCCTTGTCTTTCGCTCGAATGTCAACAGAGACCTTGTCTGTCTCTATGACCACCACAACATCGTCCAGTGCAACCACGTCCCCAACATTCTTCTCCCACGACTTGATGGTACCTTCCGTAATCGAGTCACCCATGCTACGATTTTGTTGTGGAAGTGAAATGGAAATGAATGAATTAGAATGTCGTCTTGCCTTGTCTAGACGATTCGCATCTCTTCCTTCTCTGCTTGACCCACATACCTGGGAACCGTCATGACCACCTCTGCCATCATGCGACTGGATGTTGACGCATGAAACGCCCGCGTCCATACTAAGCTATTGTTCGACTGTTGCTGCCGATGTTTCTGTAGATGCTGCTGCCGCTGAGTGGTGAGGTTTGCCAGGGAGGCAAGGCCTAGCCTTCTTGATCCTCCAACTGCCGCCGCTGCTCCAGCGGACACACTGGGCGACGCTGCAAGAACAAGCCGCCTTCTCAGCACCACCATTGCCACCTGCAGCATAATTATCTTGTGCTATCGTCTGTGAGTGGGCGATCGATTTTCGACAGGGTGAATGAGATGCGGAAATGCGGGCACAAGGCAGATGAGAGCGAACTTGCGAGACATCTCTCCCGCGAAACTTCAACCTTTCTGCGCGACAGCAACATGTTAGCCACAACACAGGTTATTTTAAGCTTTCTTCATTTGTTTCTTTGTGCAGACTATTACCCACAACATGCACTCCAAGAGGGATCACAGGGACACATACGTGTCACCTTTTTTGTCAGCTCAATTTATGCACAAACAATCCTTCCCTCGATCAGCCAACGCCGACCTCCCCATTCCCATATTCCGCTTCACATTCTTCCGCTCTCTGTCTCAATCACGGACAAAATCTGATATGAGCCTCTATCGCCCCGTTATATCCCTCTTACCACTTCTAATAAGGTCTTATTTATTTTTCAACTAAGATCCGCCGGGTACAGCGACTCTTACGCCTTGTTCCCTATTGGGTCCTCATCATATGCACTCGCTTCCCCAAAAAAAGGAACAAACCGAAGGAATATAGATCACAGCCAGGCTTATTGTCGGCGATCAACCTGCCTCCTTTTTATGCTATGATCATCCACGCGCATCCTCATGGCATCATAAGCACAAACGGTGACTACCGGTAGTCGCCCGTCCTTACCCTCCTTCCTTCCCTCCTTCCCTCCCTCCTTTTCCACCCTCCTTCTACTCCCCATCCAAGTCCAAGAATTGCATTGCCAACAGCATAGGCGCAAGCATAAATGATATTTGCAATCGCCGTCGTCGGCTCGCCCGGACCACAAACACAAACAGGACGAAGGGCATCCACAGCACCTGTAGCAACAACGACGCGGACAACACGATCGGCGCCGAGCCCAAAAAGACGAACACATATACGAGACCCATCGCGCCATTTCCCTGCCTGAAAGTCCGGCTCCCACTTACCAGCGGAAAGATCAGATCACACATCTGCCAGTGCCCTCCCAAGCACGAAACTGCCGCCGGTGACCCGGCGCAGAGCTTCGAAAGAGACGCCCAAATCACCCCTACCGGCAGCCACAACGCAGATCCTAAGAGCGCCACCACCATCCCCAACAGCATCGGCCCCGGCAACAGAATCAATGCCAGCAGCACACGGAAGACTCGACAAAGCGGTGCAATGAAACCACAACAGCACCCGTGAGCCCCTCCTCCAAAGTCCACGAATTGCGAACCGGGACACCCGAAAATGTTGGTAGGAGAGTAGTGGAAAGGCGTATAGCGCTGATCACACAACCAGCACCACTCATAGCGGCACGAAATGCACGAAATATGATTGCACCCACCATCCTTCTCTATCGGCGCCTTGCACTGGGGACAAGGCTTACTAATCCTCTTTACCGTCGAGGCACTTGCCCGCTCCACTGCTCGCATCTGCCGCTTGTACTGACGGCAACTATGTCTCCCTTCCCCCCTCCGCCCTTCCCACCGTCTCACTTCGTCCATTGCATGGGCCGTGGCGTGCAGAAAACAAAATTTCAATCCGCAGGAGGGACAGGTGAGGGAGGGACGGTGCTTTGAACCGCCCTTGACGAGGGTGTGGCAGGAAGGGCACTCACGGAGAGAGGGCTTGGCGAGAAGGGTGGCGCGATGTTGGTGCTTCGCTAGGATGGCAGGGTCGACGATCTTGTGGAGATGATCGTCGCTGTTAGGGGAGGGAAAGGCAGGAGGTACAGAGCGTTTGAGGGAGGAAGAGAGGGAGAGAGGGAGAAAGGGAGTGTATAGAATGGCTTGCCTGAACAGGAGCACTCACCCAAAAACAAAATTGCAACCTGCATCACCCCGCATGGGACAAGGATGCTCCGCCCGACCCTCGTGGATGCGTGTCTCTAAGTACGTTTTGATGCACCTTCCACAATAGGAATGAGGGCAATAGTGAGAAGAGGGACTTAGGAAGGATGCAGAGGAGGAAGAAACAACAGGGCGCGGAGGCTGCGGAGGGGGGGCAAGAGGGGGAAAAGAACCCGCTCTCATAGTACTGCTGTGACTGGAAGAAGAAGAAGGAGAAGGAGGAGGCATCGTCCATGGGAGTTTCTTATCCATCGGAAACTCATCGTAGCAAATCAGGCAGATAGCGTGCCCATTGTTTTCCTCCTGTTCGTCGTCATTCTCCCCTAACGTAGCGTTGGTGGTGCTGCAGGCGTCCCCTGTCTCCAGGTCCACGTCCTCAAACTCATCCTCGTCCTCGCCCTCGTCCTTGTAGCTGCAGCGACAACTGTGAATACTGTCACTGTTGCTACTGTTGCTGCTGCTGCTGCTGGTGGTGGTGTTGGACACGGGCTCTTCTGGTACCGACGTTGACGGTAGCGACGGCGGCGGAGGGGAGGGCGAGGAGAGGGGGACGGTAAGCTGGTGCACGAAGGCCTTGATGGTAGAGTGGGCGCGCATGTCCGCGCTGGCCTAGGGAAAGATGGCGGGAGAGGAAAGGTGGAGAAAATTGAACGCCGTTTTCACGTTCCTTTGTAAGAAGGATATTGTCCGAAGAAGACAGGCAAGATGAGACAGGGTAAAGCGGGGACAAGACAGCGGAAGGGGTCAAGTAACAAATGAGGGCAATGAGGATAGTGCAAGTGGGCTAGCTGAGCTGCACAAGTCTGGAAGATATGCTATTTTGCGCTCTCTGGCGAGTGCATTCGTAGCAAAGGAATGTACACCACAACACACAAGCATACCCTCATAGCACTTGCAGTGGCTGTCGAGGAGGAGGAGGGCCCACCGGTAGCACTACCCCCTCCACTTTCCAGCACATCATCGCAGCTATTGTTGTCCCCAGCAGCGAGATAATAGTCATCGTGTATCCAGGCCTCCATCATTTTTGCTTGTTGATCGTATACAGCCTCGCGCGGCACCTGAATGTCGCGTGGGGGGTGGGGAGGTCGACGCTGTGGGTTTGGAAGGGAAAAGAAAATTAGAGTCCCCGATAAGAAGGCAACTGGGGGCACAAATGCGAATGAAATAATGTCCTCTCTGCGGGTACATACTAATGTGCGCAGCGTAGGACTGACCACACTGTGCACGTGCATTTCCCCGCCCTGTGAGGCAGAGGAGAGATGATATTTTTGCAGTCTCGGCCCACAAGCCGCGGCAAGATTACTCGAGTAGTTACTCGAAAGCTTGCAAGTAGAAAGGAAATCGTCCAACTGCCACTCCTGCTGCAGCTACTGTTGCTTCTTTTAAGTATGTGACACTGGTGTGAGTTCAGCAGTCGAGTGCGTTGCACGTGCTTCCCTTGTCTTTCACTCGCACCGATCCGTAGACGACAAAGCAGGCTTGTGCGCGCCCGCATCCCCGGTCCGCCACCAAGAAGCCCATTTTGCTAATCACTTCGCTGCTCTGGATGGGTTTTTCATAAGTTCACTGATCTCCGCGCATAAATACAAACACGCACAGGGAGTCAGGCACAGGGCGCTGGTCATCGACTTGCCGTTGTCCGTCGCAACCATCAACCGTCGTCACAACAGGCAATGCTCAAACGCTTCCTCTGCCGCCGGTCCATCCCCCCGCTCGCTACCCCCATTCCTGACCCTCCCTCCCTTTCACAAGATCAAGATCAAGACACCATCAATCGTTCCCAAACCGGCTACAATGACAACGAGGCAACTGCGGCTGTTGAGACGAAAGACGACGAGGCCAAGCTCGCGCACAAATTTGTCCTAGAAAGACAAAGGGTCCGGATGCGAGACGAGCTGGCCAAGAAACGATTGAAAGAGGCAAGTTTACTGTCGCAAGTGGACGAATTGAGTGATGAGGTCCGACGTTTGGAAAAGGAGGTGAAGAACAAGGACGCCATATTGAACGAGTGTGTGGAAAGATTGCATGAGCAGGGAGTAAGCTTGGGGCGCTTGCAACGAGAGAAGGAAGAAACGGAAGAAATTTTAGATGTAGCCGCTGACACCATCCGAGAGACACGAGCACAGGTGAAGCTGCTGGAAGAATGGGGGCCTCTGGCCAATGTGTTGGATTGTGTACGCCGTTTGGTAGGGATGGGCGGCAGGGAAGTGGACGAGAAGAAGGAAGGAACGACGGCGGCTGAGGGGACTGTGGTGTCTGCCTACAGGGCGTTTTCAATGTTACTACTCTTCTCGCTCATCTTTTCCATCGCCATCATTTACCTAGTGATTCCAAGTCGCTTTCTCCCGTTCCGTCCTGTTCATCAATACCATTGTCGAGTAAGCAGCATGACCGCCTTGATGCCCGGTGGTCCTGCACTGGAAACTGGTGAATACCTGACCAACTGTCGTCACCCCTGGCTCTTCGCTGCTGGACTTGGAGGTGGAAGTAAAAGTGAAATAGACGGGTGCGCAACCCCTCATTTCTTGTGGATGCAGGACGATGGGCTGTTGGTTTTGTATCAAGGCTGGTCGCCGCACCACCACGGAGGACCTGTATGGGCGACTCACCCCGTGGATGTGACGACAGTGGCAGGGTATAAACCTATAAAGCACTTGGGAGGAAAAGGTGAGGATAGCATGACTGGAGGAGGAGGACAAGGCAGAAGGATTGTGAGGGCGTTGGTCGACGAGCGGAAAGTCTTGAAACTGGTGAGGTTTATGGAAGGTAGTGGGGCGGAGGTGGTGGTCTTTCGCAGGGCTTTGAAAAAGCTGCCCGCAAGCTTGGTGCCTTGGCCGTTTGAAGAATCATGATGCGGGTAGAGGAGGGAGTACCAATTGATGAAGGATGTGCATACAAAAGTACGGAAAGGGTATTGCATGGCCTGGGATGACCATGGTACAAGACGCAAGCGATAGGATCAACCTGAAAGAGTATAAATAACATGTTTATCTTGAACGATTGCAAAACGACGAATTCTGACGATAGTTTCGTTTGCTTTCCGCTTTCCGAAAGCTCGAGAAGTGCCTTGAGAAGCGCAGTGCATGTGGAAGCCAGCAATGGCATTCGACAGCGTTCGAGCCCGAGGATGAATTAAGCTTAGCAGCCATCCAACGAAGAAGCAACCACCCCATACTCTGACTCACGCCTTAAATATATACCTAGTTGCTTGTAAATACCAAATACACCGGGCAACAATATAACAGCAACAATAAGAACAACAAACTCCAAAATTAGGGAAGAATGTGCAACAATATTAGTGGAGGGCCTTCCCTCGTGTGCCACAATCCTAGGTGTAGGCACGCTTATGTAAACACCTGTACCACATGCGGATAGGTTGCACGCGGCCCATGGACCGCGCGTTGCGTGCGCGCTGAGTGCGCTCTTTAACTCATCCTTTATCTGGCGAGGCAGACGAGGCCGGGCACCAGTTGAAGGCAAGAGCGACTCTTTGAGCTGTATCCAGCTAGCCTTTGTCCAGCCCCCTGCCCCTACCGCAATCTCTTGTTTGCCTGCCAACTTCAAGCCCGCCATGCGCCGCAACGCGTGTGGTGGTGTTGTCGATGGTGTGGAGCGGGATGGAAAAGGTGTGTATGATGTTGTGTATTGACGACAGCATCTTATTGCTCAGCCTTCACGCTGCTTCTCTCCCCGCTGGAGTCCTACACGGTAGCAATGGACACGCCCTTGTCGGCCCACCCGACCCACAGACCAAGCCTGAAAGCAAGAAAATACTTGATACAACGCGTGTAGATCTGATCGGCCCCGTGGGTGGAGCTGCAGTTGCACTGGTGCTGGGTCTTTGGGCAGCGTCTGAAGCTCCACCTGTCCGACAAGTTTTGTCCCTCCTCTCGTTGACTGAAGCCAACAATGCGTTTACACAATACTACCGCGGCCAATGTGGTAGAAATGACACTGATGTTTTGTTTAATGAGGGGTAGCTATTATTTTGCTCGACCAACTCTAACTTCCGTCCCTTTCTTTCCTTCCTCTCTCGCCCTCCTTACACAGGCGTCCCGCCATACACAATCACCATGAAGTGCATCATCGCCCTCCTCCTTGCCGCCCCGGCCTTGGCTTTCATGCCCCCCACTCCCGCCCCCCAGCGCGCCCAGGTGGTGATGAGCGCGTCCCGTGACTGGAAGAAGGACATTGCTAAGGCCGCGTTTGTGGCCCTGCCTATGCTTGCCCCCCTTGTCGCCGGTGCCAAGATCGACTACGAGGGTACGTTTGTCAGGAAACAAGACAGCAACGGACAGTGGAGGATATCGACTACAAGGGTGTGGGGCAGGTGCATTTCCTTCTATGTCTTTTTGTTTAGCAGAGCCTCGCAGTGACTTGGGACACTGACCGTTTCTGCCTCTTTCTTCCCTTCTTCCCTCCCATTTCTTGCAGGTGTCGGCTTCCTGGGTGGCGGAGACAAGATTGATGTGAACAACGCCAACGTCCGTGTCTACGCGCGTTTTCCGGGCATGTACCCTACTGTGGCTGGGAAGATTGTCTCCCACGGCCCGTACAAGAGCGTGGCGGACCTGTACTCGATCAGTGGACTGACGGAGGCGGAGAAGGCGGTGATGAAGAAGTACGAGAGCAAGTTTGTGACCTTGGACCCGGCGCCTGAGTACCAGATTGACCGAATCAACAACGTGAGTAGCCGGGTGGGAGGGAAGGATGGAAGGAGGGACAGAGATAGGGTACAGGAAGTGACGGACAAGTAGAGGTGACGTGCAGCGCGGATAAAATTAGCACTCATCTTCTCTTCTGTTTCGCTACAAATCTCACCATTACAGGGCCTGTACCGTTAAGCCACTGTTTGTCGTCAGAAGCAGTAGCATCCCTCATGGCAGGCGCCCCTCTCTTTACCTGTAGGAAATGAGGGGGTGGGTCCGGTGTGAGTGGATGCGTTTGCGGGTGCTGTGAGAACGATGAGAAAGGAGGGAGGGAAGAGGAGAGTCTAATGCGATAACATTACCAAAAGGCTTAAAAGAAGAAAGAGGGCGGGGAAAAAAATACGACAAGCTCTGCTTAAACCTTTGGAAGGAAGCATACACGCTTTCACATCCATTATCAGAGATTAGAGGAAGGAGAGAAATGTATCCACATTCTCCCTGTCCCTGCATAATCTCGTGCGTGCCCCTCTGTCTCATTTACGGATTGCCATTTTCGCCTTTCACCGTCTGATTTTTTTCATTACCCATCAAACTGCACATTGACCATGTGTCAAACTGCAGACTTTTGTGCACTGTCTCCCTCTCCCTCCCTCTACCTCTATCTGTCTGCATCTGTACTTCTCTCTTAATATATATCAATGTATATACGTCCATTTACCTCTTTTTACTTGTTATTTCTCTTGCAGACATACGGCGCCTGCTGTTCATGTGTGTACACTTCCCACTTCCTTTTTCCCCCACCTCTTTTCTCCTCATTCTCATCTTCATTCATTTGTCTTTATCTAATCTTTTCACTCGTTTATCTATGATGCACTCACAAACCCGTCAGACGCGACAAAGCCGGCGGTTGATAGCCTACAGAATGTTGCTGCTCCTGCTGCTCCTGAAGCTCCTGCCGCTCCTGCTCCTGCGGCTGTCCCCGCCACCTCACCCCTCCCTTCCTCCTCCCCTCTTCCATCACAACCATCCCTTCCCTCCTTTCTCGCATGCCCCCTCCTTTCCCCTCCTCCTTCTTCCTCATCTCCCGAAAGCGTTCCGCGTACCTTTCCAACCAAAAGAAGCTCCTCTCCATTTCATCCGTCTGCATACCCGTCCCTCCCCCCATCCCTCCTCCTCCCCATCCCCCTCTTCCTCCTCCCATCACTCCACTCCCCACACCATAAACCGACCCCCCCATCCCCCAGCTCCCTGACGTCTGTCCCCAGGACCCACCCATCCCTCTCTCCATCCCTCCTCCTCCACTGTGAGCCAGCGGCAGCGCCGGTGGAAGAGGAGGACGGTAGTACAGAGAAGATGAAGGAGGTGGAGATGGAAGGGCCGGAGGGAGAAAGAGTGAAGGAGCGAGGGAGACGGGGTGTTGGGAGGGTGGGAACGCGGAAGGGGGGGCAACGAGGCCCTGCTCTCGCTGCTGTGGGGAATGCGCAGGATCGTAATACAAGGATTCGTTCAACTGCCGCTGCTGCTGATGGTGATGATGCTGCTGCTGATGATGCTGTGGCTGCTTTGGCTGCTGTGGCTGCACTTCCTCGCTCCTCCTTACTTCCTTAGCCACCACGACCTCCTGCTTCCCTCCTTCCTCTCCCCACACCTCCCTCTCTTGAAATATTGCCAACCGTCGCAGCAGACCTCGCCCCTGCTCCCCCGCCTGCCACTCGGGATAATTCACACAAAAATTCAACAAGCTCTTCTCCACTTTTCCGTCCCCTCCGTCCTCCTGTCCTTCTTCTCCCCCCCCTCTCTCCTTCTCGATCCCACCGTAGCGATGACTCCCGTATTTTTCCAAATCAAACAGAGAAAATGCACACACAGAACCGAGCCCCTCGACGGTTTGGTGGTGTGTCTTGAGGAAGGACAAGATATCGCCCGCGCATTCCGGCAGGGACAAGCATAGGATGAGGGGGGTCACCACAACAGACAGTATTTCCTGTGAATGGAGTCGTGGGGGGAAGGGGGAGGAAGGAAAAGGTGAAAACCGATAAGAAACAAACACGTACAACACGACATCGCCCGCAATGGACAAACGAAAGAATTTATGAATAAATTGATGAAGAAATGAATGAATAAATTTAAAAATCGCGTACCTGCTGAAACAAGGCCGTTTTGTACTGAAACAGACTCGAAAATTCCGCCCGGACCTCCTGTGTGCTACACCGACCCCTCCACCTTTCTGGGAAGTAATGCGTATGTGCCGCCACCCGCTCCATCGTGACCTCCTGGTTCCCATACGCTTCCTCCTCCGGGCCTGGGATCAAACTCCGACTAAGGGCGAAAAATGCCGAGAACACCCCCACGTACCACAACAAGTTCCTGTCCCATACCCGGACGTACAACAAGATGCTCTCATCCAGCAGCGTGAAAAGCAGCAAGACGGCCACCACCGACCCACTGATGTAAGCCACGCACCGCGCCAGGACCGCCAACACTGGCTTAGGCGTTTGTCTCGCATACAACAACGCCGACGAGTAACTCGCCCTCAGCCTCCTCTCAAATAAATGCGGCAACTCGTTGTATTCCCTGAACCGCCACCGTGCCAACGGGCTCCACTGCCGTGGCCCCAGGTAATTCTTCTTCTGCTGCCACTCCTGTGCGTTCTGCAAGAAGAATTGCATCACCATGAACACCAGCAAGAAGGGCATTAATGCCAATTGAACCAAGCCCACCAACACAAACTTCCTCCGCAACCCAGCTTCATCTATCAGGAAATCCCTCCTCAAAGTAAATTTCTCATTGAACATGTCGTTCAGTACACATACATGCAAACTCCATTCCAAATTCCGCGTCAAAAACTCATCCTGCGGACGCCTCTCTCTCCTCTTCCTACTTCCCCCTCCTTTATCTCCATCATCCACCACTCTTTCCCCTATTCCACCACCTCTTCTATCCACCCCTCGGCCACCTGCTGCTGCAGCCATTGCAGCACTCACCACCACCGCTGGCCTCGGCAGAGATAAATCCAACACTCGGCGGCTCATCAAGGCAATCAAAAAATTCTCCCGCCGCATAATCCGGCACGCAATGTCTTTCGCGGTGATATTGCCGTGTATCGACACTCTGTACTCACCCGAGCGTTGCTTGCCCAAGAATCTCGAGACGACCTCATGCCACTCCATAGCCCCTAGCTCCTCATTGCTGATCCCCAGCCGCTCGGTGTACACCTGTTTCATCTCCGCCGCGTCCTTCAACGTCAATAAAAACCAATAACACGACACCCCCCAGTACAGGACAAACAACAGGCAGTACACCCACACCAAGCCATACCTCCACATCCCCCTTCCGTGCAAGTACTCCTTAAACGGCAAGCAACTGTCCTCATCATGGCAGGTCGTCAACCGCCCCCAGTCTACATACGCAAACAACCACGTGCTCAACGCAACCGTAAATGCCATCGACATCAGATTAGTTGCCCCTGCGGCAAGAATAGAGTGAAAGCCCTTATTCTGATAATACTTGTACATGGCTTGGAAAAACACATCGAGATTAGCGACCGGCGCCCACCCCGCTCTGTCTTCGTCATCATCGTCCTCCTCTTCCTCTTCCTCCTCCTCTTCCTCCTCGTCCCCGTCCTCGATGTTGATCCTCCTTTCTGCATCCTGCCCGCCTCTCTCCTCCGGCAAGCGGCGATAATGAAAGGCATCATGCGCCGAGGCAGGAGCATGCAATTCCATGTGAGATGCAGAAGAACGTGGTAGGGGCCGACGAGGATTGGCTCTGCTACCACTGCTACTGCTCTTCGACGTATGCACCACCTCCCCAGCACTTCCTGCTGCCGCTCGTACAAGATCGTGTAGGCCCGCGAGAACGCCGCCGCCGCTGCTGCTACCACTCTCGGAGGAGGAGGAAGGGGGCGTGCTGTTGTTGGCCCCTCCCCAGCCTCCCCCGTCACCACATCCTCCACCGCCGCTCGACGAGGATGAGGAAATTCTTTGCTGCGCCAACAAATGATGGCGTTGCTGCTGATGGGCGATGGCCTCCTCCTCGTCTTGCATGGCGGTCCAAAACTTGCTTTCTTCCTCCTCCTCCATGGTGCTGTTGGCGTGAAGGGGAGACCGCTCTCGATGTACCTCGCCGCGGTAAAAGTGCCACGGACACACTATCTGTAGGCCGTGCGCAACGATGCACCGTAGTGTAGGTGCAGGCACGGTGCCTGGTGCCTGTGGATGTTTTTGTGTAGGAGAGGGAGAATAACTTGAGTGAGGGGGTGACAGAAGCTTCAGCACAAACCATGATATTGAGATCTAAAAAGGCGGCCAAAAGCAAATCAGAGCACCCCACAATCACTCCATATGGACAAATCCTCTATCCTTAGACCTAGAGAGTATTGTGACGCGTAAATGGGTCCGTCCGAGGACGTATGAAGTCAGGCAAAGCAGGGCACTTGCTTGATCAGCTTTGACGCGTACGTTGCCCCGGTGTATACTCTTTCACACTCAACATATCCGCTTCTTCCTTCCTTTTGTGTTTCTTTCTTTCATAAAGTAAAACAATGGCGATATGACACACACGCACAGTTGGCTCCTGAACACTTTTATGCCTTTGCCTTTGCCTTTGCCTTGCTAGTATAGCCCTCCCGCCGGCCCATTCCTATTTCCATAACGCATCCATCCATTCCCTTTTTCAGCCCGCGATCCCATCGACGGGAAATTTGCTTCCAAAAATGAGGCTATCGTCCCATCCCACGCATCTTCCTCCGACTCTTTGCATCCCGCCCACAATTGCCGCTTCCTACCCAACCTACTCTCACTATCCCACCCATCCCCACCCCCCACATACCCCGCTCTCTCCTTCCTTCTAGTGCGTGTACAACGACGACACCTCATTCTTCACTTTCAATTTGGGCCACTCCCCCTCCAGCGAATGCTGCCACTGCTCGGGAATGGGCGTCTCAACCAGCTCCCCCTCTTCATTCTTGGGGTATTGAATATTCATCTCGCTGCTCTTGCTAGTGAGGAAACTTGTGCCCAACCCGTCCTTGCTCAGCACCACGATTATCCCATCAGTTTTGTCAATGGCCACGGTAGGGACGTGTTGTCGAACCTGAACCTTCACCCCCTGGCAGTTCACCACTTCTAACGAGGAAAGCATCTCGTCGACCACAACCTGAGTCTTCTTGCATCCGTCCATGATAACGCTCTTTCCCTTCCCTTTTACGTCGATCACGCATGCACCACAGTTGTAGATGTAGACGGATTGCTTTTTGTCCTCGATTGAGATTGGGGGGGGCTGAACGGAGGGGTCGGTGTAGTGTTGGACGTTCCAGCGGAGTTGGGAAGAATCGTACGAGGAGGAAGGAGGCTTCTTCTGTGCGGCTTTGCAAGAAAAGGACGGGGTGGAGGATGTGGAGGAGAAAGAGGAAGAGGAAGGTGCTGGCGTAGCAGCAGCTGCGCTTTTGTTGAATTCCGGGCGCCAGGTTTGTTGGTCTTTGGAGACCTTCTTAAGGCCACTTGTGATGGACAAACCCTTGCCCAACTGACTCAACAGACCCGCCCTTCCCCCTCCAGCCGGCTGCACCACTGCTGCTGGCGTCGCTGCTGCTGCTGTTGTAGACGAAGAGGGGGGGAGGGAAGGGGAGGCTGAGGAGGAGGAGGGGGAGGAGGAGGATGAGGAAGCAGAGGAGGAGCCGGGGGTGTATGTGTCTATATCCACCCCTTGTGGATTCCACCCCACCCCTGTCAGATGGCATTCCTTGACGTAGCCCATCAATTCCACAACCAGCTTTTTATAGGCGTCGACAAACGTCACATGTTCAGGCGCGGTCTTCTTGTGCTGGATCCGAACTTTATTTCCCCAGAAGTCAGCGGCGCCGATGAAATTCTCTATGTAGTCACAGGGAGCCGGCCGGACCACTACCCAGGTCAAGGCCTGCATGCCTTCTGCCACGGCCTTGGCATGGTTTTCGAATTCATTCCGTTGAATCATTTTCTGTGCCGTTTTGATGGCGGCTTGGGCGGGGGCGAGCTTGCTAATGATTTGGGTGTCGTTTGCAGGGGCTTTGACGGCCGTGGCCATGACGAGGAAATCACGTTGGGCTTCCCAGGCTTCCTTCACCACACCGCCCAGCTCTGTCGCTTGTCCGCCCAGGGCGTCAGCAGCCTCAAGGAAGGGGTTGAGGGTCGCTTGCAGGTAGGCGTCGTAGGCCCGGAGGGATTTGGGGAACTCCAGTTGGGTGGAGGGAGGAGGCCGCGTAACGCCTCCATTTGAGGCGCATGCGCTGCCAATGCTGCTGCCGCTGGCTTCGAGGACGCGTAGCCGAGTCGTGATGTTGGCGACCAAGGAGGAGAGGTAGGCGTGCTCGTCTTGGACCGACATGGCTGCGAGCTTGTCGGGGAGGGAGGGTGGAGGGCAAGAAAGCTGGCTTTGCTGTCTGATAATGAAAGGGTGGCTGGTTAAAGATAGTGGAGGGCATGATTTGGACATTCCGCGACATCGAAATCATGCGCCAGCAGCACACACGCGCTCACACTCATGGTACACATACTTTCTGTCCTTGTGCCCATACGAAGGCCAAGAAATCAGCGAGGGTGGGAGACGACCTGCTTCAAACCAAGACAACGCCCTGACGCTGCTGCACTCTCCTAAACCATCCCTACACAATACAACCAGAGCATATCTTCTGTCTGCCCATCTACGTCGGTCACTCTCTCTCGCTGAGCCTACGCCCTGATTGACAAGCACAGACAAATGATGGCTTCATCATTACCACAACGCCTCCCCGGCCTCCTTGTAGTGTCCCTGTTCTTCGCTCTTGTCACCGACGCACTTGTGTTGCCAGCATCTCTCTCCTGCCGGCAGCCGACGCGCTTTACCGCCACCTCTGTTACGGGGACTAGACCACAAGCCTCGACTCTGTCATTGTCGTCCTCGTCCTCCTTTTCCTTCTCCTTCCCCACGGCACTCTACCCCTCGTCTCTAAACTGCAAGAGCAGCAGCCATTCTCTAACCAGCCTGCGCGCCATTGAAATCGTCGATGGCACGACAGGACAAGACGAAGAAGATGACACGCCGGCACCTACAGGCACGTTTGCTTGGTTCAAAAAGTGGTGGCAAAAGACCGCCAAAATCGACCGGAAGAAGCTCGCTGGTACGTCGTCCTCCTCTCCTGCCCTTCTTCCCTCTCTTCCTCTCTTCCTCGTTCAATTCCCCTCCTCCAAGCCAACCATGAACATGTATCTCTTTTACAGCCGACCCACTAACGTTTCTTCTTTCCCCTTCACCCGTCTATCCCTCCAGCCCTCGGCGCCAGTGCCCTTTGTTCATACGGCCTAGTCAGCAACATCAACTACTGCGGCACCTTATGCGCATCTTTCATCATCTTCACCAAAAGATACAATGTATCGCCTCTCGCGCGTGGTCAATGGAAGACATTCCTGGGCGTGTACGGTACACTGTGGGTAGGGATGAATTTCCTGAGACCCTTGCGGGTGTGGCTCGCCCTCGGCATAACGCCCATCTTTGACAAGTGCGTGGAAAGGATCCGGGAAAGGCTCAATGTAAAGAAGAGCGTGGCGCTGGGCATCACTATTTTTCTGGTGAATATCTGTGGTACTTTCTCTTTCTTGGGCACCGGGTTGTATTTGAGTTCGTTGTACACTGGCGTGCCGCTGTTTCCGCCTAAGCTATAGTAGCAGCAGCAGCAGCAGCAGCAGTAACAGATGTAGTCATAAAAATGCCGCTCGAGCACGTTTCATACAAGTATGGTGATCTCTCGCGACAGAATCACACGCGTGCGTGTGCGGGACGTGGCTTGGGGAGACCTAGGGCCAGCACCCAAGCGCAAGCATACGCGCTAACCACATGAACCAAAACTAGAAAGAACAAAAGAGACGGGAAATAATCCAACAAGAACGACACGAACTACAACAATCCCTTCGTAGAAAGCAGTGGCATTGGGCTGCACGATTTTTGAGGGCCTCCAATTTGAAAAGTGACGGAACATGCCACCTGTCTTTTTATCTGTTGTACACAAATTCTATCTCCTTCCCTCCCTCCTCAACTCCCTCCCACCCCCACCGTTCTCAACAAATCGTCCATGTCCGTGTACGTTAAGATGCCCTTATCTCTATAAATCTTGGTTAACATTTTGCCCTCAAACACCAAGCTTCCCCCCTGCTGCGTGATCAAGGATTTATCCGCTGGAGCAAGCCGTTGCCAGTTCGGGATTATCGATATCATGTTCTGCAATCTCACCGTCGCCACTTCGAAAGGCCGGGCCCCCTCTGTCCCCAGCACGTCAAACGCACTCTTGTCGACCAAACCCTGTCCTCCCTGGCTTCTTCCCTTCAAGTAATCGGACGTCCAAGAGGCATCTGCGGCTTTATCTCCGATGTACCCCCGCAACACCGCTTGGAGAGTGCCTGGGGAGCCGATGCCAGCGAGCATTGGCAGGAGTTTCAAATAAGGATTGACGGGAAGGTCGGCGGCAAAGCCACGGGAGAAGCCGAATTGACCGTAGGCTGCGGCGGACGGGTCGCAATACAGACGATCTGTTTTTTTGGGCGAGGGGTCAAAATTTTAATAATGTATTTGGTGCTTGGGCAAGAGATCTCCAGTACAGCAGCAGCAGCACCGAAGGGTAAAAAGGGAAAATGATTTTCAAACTAATTAAACAGGCTTCTGCTTCAACGAAGCAAGGCAGTCACGTACCTAGGGGAAAGCCCCCCACCAATGTCGCGAACTCTTGCGCCGAGGCCACAGAACCGATCCCGACAGCGACAACGTTCACGCCCGCGCGGTCCAGCTGAGGGAGGTAATGAAGAATCTTTTGGGCGTATTCGAAGCTAAACATATTGAAAAGGAGGGATTGAATAAAGGGAGAGATAAAGGGGCGGAGGAAATCCAAGAGCGAGAGATGAACGAGAGATGAAATGATGTGCGAATGTAAAATGAGCTGATTCACCACGCACCTTATTTCTGATTCAGTTTAATGAAAAGACCCATCCTTTTTCTTTCTCTTCCTCTCCCCAAATCGTATACGCACCTATTAAAGTCTCCCCAATGCGTAAAAAATGCCACGATCGTCTTCTTCCCTCCTGAGGGAAAGGCATCGGCCAGAGAAGTTGGCCTCCCCGTGGCGGCGCTCAAGACCTGGCTTTGTTTCAGTAGCGAGTATTCCGGTGACGCGGGTTCAGACTTCATGATAGAAAAGGGGGAGGACAGCATGATTGTGATGCTGGAGCGTGGGCTGGTGAAGGTGGGTGCCGCGGAGGAGGGGTGCTGTCTGCTGAGCTGGCCAAGAGGAGAGGTCGGAGGGACAAATGCATGGCAGCATGTTCTTGCAGACAGGGCAGCCGCCAGCAAGGCTAACTTTGAAAGACAAGAGGCCATGCTGTGGTGTGTATGTAGGTGTGGGATTGTGTTCTGATAGAGAGATTTTGCGAGACACAATAACTGAGACTTTGGACATGCGAGCAGCGATTGACCTCCTGCCTTTCCGTTGTGTAAGTTGCTCGCTGCAATTTGTGTGGCTGCCAGCACGACATATACACGATTTATCACATGACGGCAGGAAAAACCAGAACAGAAGACCAAGCGAGCGGAAGCCCCCGCAATTGTTCCAATGAGGTGGCATTGCCTTGCTGAAAGATCGAGCATCTGGAGGCTGGGGCGGCGGGGCAGCGGAGAGAGAGAGAGATAGAGGTGCCCGACTCATGACGTGTCTCTTGTTTGACACCGTTCACTCACACACACCTTCATCCGACTGTAAATGCGGGTACAAACAGTCAGCTCTTCGTTCTCTCTACTTCTTTCGTTGGCTCGCGTCGTTCTAATCGCGTCCCGCCAAGGTTAAAGAGGTGAGTGCGTCGATCTTGACATCAAAACTGGAGAGAGTGGGATCGGTGAGGTGATATTCCGCATGCGTGCGCCTTTCTCGCATGTGTTGTGTTCCCCTACCTTGTGTTTGTACGGTTCTCGGCCGTTTTAGCTAATTGCTAGTACGTGCGAACGCGGCTGGCTGGGCAGATAGCTGGAGGCGGGCCTTCGTGGGCGTGGTGTCTCGCCCGTCCTTTCCCTTATTTTGCCACATGCTTCTTTCGTTTGAAACACGCGGCCCTTTCCACCACCCAGTGTGCCCTCCACACGACAAATGCAATTCAACAACTCACACAGCCATGACGACACATGTGACTAGCCCAACATTCTAATGCCGTCTTGCTGACGCTTGAAAATGCTGTATGTTGATTCTTGCCTCCCCAACTTGACATGTGTTGTGCTGTCCGCCCCGGCTCACCCAGCTTCCTTCCCCAGGTACCCGGCCACCACAACCGTCACACAACACCCACCACAAAATATGCACAGTCGCCCTCCATGTTGCCATTCTTTTTGTGCTGTCTGTTGTCGTGCCTTTCAATGGCATGTCTGGATCTTTTTGATCTCCCTACTTGAGCCCCACCTCAACATCAACCCTCCCTCATTTCCACATGCATCTCCCAATCAACCTCCACCCCGTCCTTCCCCTTTACGCCCACACCGACACCATAGGCCATAGCAGGCAGCACTTACCCCCATTTAATCCTCCCAAGCAAAATCACCATCATGGTCAGTCCCGCCGATCTCTCCGTCGCCGCCGGCGGTGCACCCGCGGCCTTTGACATTGAAGCCAACTTCCAGAAGCTCTGTGACCGTACGACTGATGTCTCGGAGGAATCATTCATGACGATGATTAATTCCTTGGAGCCGTGGTTGGTGCCCGATATCATCGACTTTTTGATCGCGAAAATTTCGGGGTTTGGCAAGGAACGCGAGCCGGCCATCTCGTTGCTGACCAAGCTAGATGCTGCCTTCATTCGGAGAAAGCTTCCCGACATCCTCCAGCCTGTCATCAACATGTGCACAGATACCTCCAAGAAGGTCCGCGACCTCTCCCTCAAATGTCTGGAGCACCTGGTGCAGACCAACGGGAACTCCGATTTGGACAAGGTCATTCCCGGCCTCGTCCAGGCCCTCAAGGACCCCAACCATACGGTACAAGCCATCGACGACCTCGCCTCCTGCGTGTTCGTGCAAGACGTTGAGGCCCCCGCCCTGGCCGTGATCATGCCCATCATCCGCCGTGGCCTCCGCCACAAGCAAACCGAGATCCAGCGCAAGTCCTGCGTAATTCTCGATAACGTCTGCCGGCTGGTGGACGACCCCAAGGAGCTTTCCATCGCCATCCCTGAGATTGTGCCCCTCGTCAAGTACTGCGCGGAAAATATCCCCAAGCCCGAGGCCCGTGAGGTGGCTGGCCGTGCCCTGAAGACGATCTTGGACCACTACGACGAGAAGCTGGTGCTGAGGAAGTGGAGCGTGGAGGAGGTGACGGCCATGATCAAGAAGCACGGGGAGCCCACGGAACACATCGTGAAGTGCACCAAGAACTTGTGCGATGCCTACCATTTTGAGAAGAAGGATTGGGAACGTGTTTATGGCGCGAAGCACTTGGATCTCTGCGCCAAGGTCCTAAACGACTGCGAGGTGCTTGCCAGCCCCAACACGATCTTCTTCGAAGACACGGAGGAGGGGCAGGATTTGTACAAGGGCGAATTCTCTTTGGCGTACGGTACCTTGACTTTGTTGAGGAAGACTCGTTTGCACTTGAAACGGAACCGTTTCTATGGGCTTCTGGGGCCGAACAATTGCGGGAAAACGACGCTGATGCGCGCCATTGACCACGAGCAGATCGATGGCTTCCCCAAGAAGACGGAGCTC